>LNFM01002668.1_pt1 | contig 29791 bp, 25 predicted proteins | sample 596031 | NCBI WGS metagenome assembly LNFM01 (sample SAMN04254537, study PRJNA301005) | activated carbon metagenome | isolation source: dual media filters at the Ann Arbor, Michigan drinking water treatment plant | place: USA: Ann Arbor
CTACCTCCTGGGCGTCGCGCTCGTCTACGCCGACGTCGGCACGCTCGACATGGTCGGGATGTCCGGGCGGATCGGTGAGGGTGCCGCGCCGACGGCCGCCCTGGCCCTGATGACCGTCGGGCTGCTGCTGAAGGCCGCGGTCGTCCCGCTGCACTTCTGGCTGCCGCGCGCCCATGCCAGCGCTCCCGCCCCGGTGAGCGCGGCGCTCTCGGGTCTCGTCGTCACCGGCGCCCTCGTGGTGCTCGCGCGCCTGTGGTCCGAGGCGATGGCCGGTGCCGTGACGGCCGCGGCCGGGACCCTCGTCGGCGTCATCGGGGTGGTCGCGATCGGCTGGGGTTCGGTGCTGGCGTTGCGGCAGCGCCGCCTGAAGATGCTGATCGCCTACTCGACGGTGGGCCAGGTCGGGTACCTGCTGCTGCTGGTCCCGCTCGCGGCGGCGCCGCTCGCCGCGGGGGGGTCCGGTGACCGCGCGACCACCGACGCGTGGGTGGGGGGGACCTACTACGCGTTCACCCACGGCATCGCCAAGGCCTCCCTGTTCCTCGCCGCCGGGTGCCTCGTCTGGGCGGCGGGGACCGACCGCATCTCCGCCATGGGCGGCATGGCGGCCCGGCTCCCCGTGGTCGTCACGGCCTTCGTCATCGCGGGCGTGACCCTCATCGGCCTCCCACCGACGGGGGGGTTCGTCGCCAAGTGGTACCTCGTGAGCGCGTCGATCCGGTCCGGTGAGCCGTGGTGGGCGGCGGCCGTGCTGCTCGGCAGCCTGCTGACCGCGGCCTACGTGCTGGCGGTCGTGCGGGTGCTGATGTCCCGTGGTGAGGTCGGCCCGGCGCCGGTGCCCGTCCCCTGGGGGATGCAGCTCGCCGCCGCCGGCTTGGCGGTGGTCTGCCTCGCCCTCGGCCTGCGCCCCCTCGAGGGTCTCGAGCTCCTCGGGGTCGCGATCCCCTCCCCGGGGACGGCGGGCGGGGAGCCGGGATGATCCTGCTCGCCATCCTCGCGTCGTCCCTCGTGCCCGGGCTCGTGATCTTCCTCCTGCCCGAGGACCGTCACACGCTGCGCACCGTGCTCAACATCTCCGGCGCGGTGCTGAAGCTCGCGCTCGTGGGGGTGCTGCTCCGGGACTTCGCCGCCGGCCGGGTCCACGAGGTGCGCATCCCGTTCCTGCCGGACCTCCCGCTGATGCTGCGGGTCGATGCGATCGCCCTGCTGTTCGTGTCGCTCTCGGCCGTCCTCTGGCTCCTGACGACGATCTACGCCGTCGGCTACCTGGAGGGGTCGCCGTTCCGCAGCCGCTTCTTCGGCTTCTTCAGCCTGTGCGTGACCGCCACGGTCGGGATCGCGCTGTCGGGCAACCTCATCACCTTCTTCGTCTTCTACGAGGCGCTCACCCTCACGACGTATCCACTGGTCGTGCACCGCGGTACCGAGGCGGCCCTGGCCGCGGGACGGGTCTACCTCGTCTACACGCTCGCCGGCGGCACGGCGCTGCTCGCGGGCGTGGTCTGGCTGGAGAACATCGCCGGCCCGATCGAGTTCTCGCGGGGCGGCGTCCTCGCGCCGCTGGCCGAGGGCCAGCGCGCCGCCGTCGCCGGAGCCTTCGTGCTGATCGTCGCCGGGCTCGGCGTGAAGGCCGCTCTCGTGCCCCTGCACGGGTGGCTCGCGCGGGCGATGGTGGCTCCGGCGCCGGTCAGCGCCCTCCTGCACTCCGTCGCCGTGGTCAAGGCCGGCGCCTTCGGCATCATCCGGGTGGTCGATGACGTCTACGGGCGTGAGCTCGTGGACGATCTCGGGCTCCTGACGCCCCTCGCGGTGGTGGCCGGGGTGACCATCGTGTGGGGCTCCCTCCGGGCGATCGCCCAGGACGACCTGAAGCGCCGTCTCGCCTACTCGACGGTCAGCCAGGTGTCCTACGTGGTCCTCGGCACCGCCCTCCTCGGCCCGATCGCCGCCATCGGGGCCCTGGTGCACCTCGTCCACCAGGGCGTCATGAAGATCACCCTCTTCTTCGCCGCCGGCGTGCTCGCCGAGACCCTCGGCATCCACCGGGTCAGCGAGATGAGGGGGGTCGGCCGGCGTGCGCCCCTCACCATGACGGCGTTCACCGTCGCGGCGCTGGGGATGATCGGGGTTCCGCCCACGGCCGGCTTCATCAGCAAGTGGTACCTCGGTCTGGGGGCGTCGTCCGCCGGGATGGACTGGGCCCTCGGGATCCTCGTGCTGAGCGGCGTCCTGAACGCCCTCTACCTCCTGCCGATCGTCTTCACCGCCTGGTTCCGCGAGCCCGCCGGGGAGTGGCCGCGGGAGCGGCCGCGGGGGAGGCTCGAGGCGGCGCCCGCGCTGCTGGTGCCGACCCTGGTCACGGGCATCGTGACCCTCGCCGCGGGCATGCTCGCAGGGAGTGATCTGAGTCCGCTGTCGCTGGCACAGGACGTCGAGGGGGATCCGGCGCCGTGAGGTGGCTCGCCGTCATCCTCCCCGGTCCGCTGGCGGCGGCGGTGGCCCTCGCGACCGCCGACGGGGTGCATCTCCCCTGGTTGCTCCTCGGGACGCGACTCGAGGCCGACGCGACGGGACGCGTGGTCCTGCTGCTGGCCGCGGTCGTCTGGACGGCCGCGGGCCTCGCCCTGGGGCCGACGTCACGGGACGACGGGGTGCGCGCGGGCCGTCTGGCCGCGTTCGGGGGCGTGGCGCTGGCGGGCAACCTCGGCGTCGCCGTCGCACAGGACGTCGTGTCCTTCTACACCTGCTTCTCGGTCATGAGCCTCGCCACGTACGGACTGGTCGCCGCCCGGTCCGGCGAACCCGGGCGTCGTGCGGGGCGCCTCTACATCGCCATGGCGGTCGCCGCGGAGGCGGTCCTGCTGGCCGGCCTCGTGCTCGCCGTCCGCTCCGCCGGCGGCTCCGACCTCGTGGACGTCCGGGGGGCGCTCGCCGTCGCACCCGAGCGCGACCTCGTCATCGCGCTCCTGCTGGTGGGGTTCGGGGTGAAGGCCGGCATGCTCGGCGTGCACGCCTGGCTGCCGCGGGCGTACGCCGCCGCTCCGCTGCCGGTCGCGGCCGTGCTCGCCGGGGCGCTCACCGAGCTCGGCGTGCTCGGGTGGCTGCGGGTCATGCCGATCGGCGAGGCGGCGCTCCCCGCCTGGGGGGCGGGTCTCGTCGTCCTCGGTGTGGCCGCCGTCGGGTACGGCGGCGCCGTGGGCGTGACGCGCACGACGACGTCCGGGGCGCTCGCCTACTCCAGCATCGGTCAGATCGGCCTGATGACCGCGGGCCTCGGCGTGGCCCTCGCGCGGCCGGACCTGGCGCCCGCCGCCACGGTCGCCGTCCTGCTCCTGATGCTCCACCACGGAATCGTCAAGGGCGGGCTGTTCCTCGCCGTGGGTGTCGTCGCCGCCGCCCGCGCCGGACGGCCCCGTCGGGTCGCCCTCGCGGTGCTCGTCCTGCTCGCCCTGTCCCTCGCGGGCGCCCCGCTGACGAGTGGGGCGGCGGCGAAGGACGCCCTGTCCTCGCCGGGGTCCGCCTACTGGGGCGGGATGTCCGTGGTGCTGTCGTCCTCCGCCGTGGTCAGCGCCCTGCTGATGTGGCGGGTCATCCACCTGGTCGGGGTGCGCGGCGGGACCGTCGAACGGCTTCCCGGTCGCCTGCCCGCGGCCGGCGTGGGACTCGCGGCGGTGGCGGCGGTGGCCATACCGGTCGTCGCCCGCCGGTGGCCGCCGCTCGCGGATGCGGCGTCCGCCGCGCCCTCGATCGCCGCGGCGGCGGCGGCCCTCTGGCCGCTGGGGGTCGCGGCACTGGTCGTCGTGATCGCCGCCCGGGCCGTCCCGGGGACGCTCGCCGCGCGGCGGACGCCGCGGGGGCGCCTCCCCGCCACGGCGTTGGTCGCGGCCACGCGCCGGACGCGGACGGCGCGCGGGGCCGCGGTGGATCTCGCGCTCCGTGTGAGGGCGCGCCTCGCCGCGATCGACGCGCCCGCCCTCGGCCGCGTCGCCGATGCGGCCGAGGCCCGCGCGGGGGGTCTCGGTGCGGGTGCCGCGGCGCTGGCCGCCCTGGTCCTCGCGCTTGTGGTGGTGTTGCGGTGATCGGCCGGGCGACCCGCATGACCGCGGTGGTGGTCGTCGCGTGGTGGGCCCTCGCGGAGGGCGCGGCGCCGGAGGGCGCCGGGTGGCTCCCCGCTGCCGCCGCCGTCGTGGCGACGGTGGTGACGGGCGTGGTGATGCGCCTCCCGGGCGGACGGGTCCCGCGGCTCGCGCGCGTCCCGCGCTTCGTCGTGTTCTTCGTCGGCCAGTCGGTCCTCGGCGGCATCGATGTCGCTTGGAGGGTGCTCGCGCCCCGCGGGGAGGTCGCCCCGGGCGTCACGGACTTCGAGTGCCGGCTGGCCGACGGGACCCCTCGCGCCCTGTTCCTCGCCCTGGTCAGCGTCATGCCGGGCACGCTGGTCGCCGAGGAGGGCGACGGCGCCGACGTCCGCGTGCACGTGATCGACCGTCGGGTGCCGGTCCGGGGTTCGCTGGAGCGGGTGGAGGCCGAGATCGACGCCCTCCTCGGGGCCCGCTCGTGATGGGGCGCCTAGCCCGGGGACGGGCGGGGTATCCCGTGTCCGTGTCGTTCTTCTGGAGGGTCGCCGCCCTCAACGCCGTCGTCTTCGCCGTCGGCGGCCTGCTCCTGGCGCTCTCGCCGGCCACCGTGAGCGCCCCGATGTCGGAGTCGGAGGTCGCGATCCTCGCGGCGGGCATCGTCGCGCTGCTCGCCCTGAACGTCCTCGTCCTGAGATGGGGGTTCTCACCCCTCGGTCGGCTCACGAACCTCATGCGGCAGGTCGACATCGCGCGCCCCGACCCCTCCCTGCGCGAGGAGGGGCCGCCGGAGATCCGCGTGGTGATCGCGACGTTCAACGCGATGCTGGAGCGCCTCCAACAGGAGCGGCGGGCGGCCGCCCGCATCGCGCTGGGGGCGCAGGAGGCCGAACGGGAGCGGGTCGCCCGTGAGTTGCACGACGAGATCGGTCAGAGCCTCACGGCGGTGCTGATGGCGCTCGGACGTGCCGCCGAGGTGGCTCCGGCGGGGATCCGCGCCGAGGTCCTCGCTGCGCAGGACGCCGCGCGCAGCAGCCTGGAGGACGTCCGCCGCGTGGCGCAGCGCCTGCGTCCGGAGTCGTTGGACGACCTCGGCCTGCCGCGCGCCATGACGACGCTCTGCCGCCGGTTCGAGGAGGATTCGGGCGTGATCCTCCATCGCCGCATCGCGCCCGACCTGCCCGACCTGGACGAGGAGCGGGAGCTGGTCGTCTACCGCATCGCGCAGGAGGCCCTCACGAACGTCGCCCGGCACTCGGGGGCGGCGCGGGCCGCCATCGACCTGGAGGCCGCGCCCGGCGGCGTCCTGCTCCGCGTCTGCGACGATGGGCGTGGCCTGGGGGGGCGGGGGGCCGGCTCCGGGATCACGGGGATGCGCGAACGCGCCCTGCTCGTCGAGGCGGAGCTGGACATCGTGGACCGTGCGGGCGGGGGCGTCGAGGTGCGACTGGCCGTCCCCGTCGCCGAGATGGTGGGGGGACGCTGATGGCGGAGGCCCGGATACTGCTCGCGGACGACCATGCCCTGGTCCGTCATGGCGTGCGTCTGATCATCGACGCCCAGCCGGACCTGGCGGTCGTGGCGGAGGTCGGTGACGGCCTCGAGGCGGTCGCGGCCGTGCGGAGCGATCCGACGTTCGACCTCGCCGTCCTCGACGTGTCCATGCCGGGCCTCACGGGACTGCAGGCGGCGTGGGAGATCGGGCGCCTCCGTCCCGGCCTGGCCGTGCTGCTGCTCTCGATGTACGACGACGAGGAGTACTTCTTCGAGTCGCTGCGGGTCGGTGCGGCGGGCTACGTGCTCAAGACGGCGGTGGACCGCGAACTCGTCGAGGCGTGTCGTTCGGCACTGCGCGGCGAGCCCGTCATCCACCCGAAGGCCGCGCAGGCACTCATCAAGGACTTCCTCGGGCGCCGGCCCGGCGAGGATGAGAGCCCGCCCGAGCGCCTGACACCCCGGGAGTCGCAGGTCGTCAAGATGGTCGCCGAGGCGTACACCTCGCAGGAGATCGCGGACGCGCTCCACGTGAGCGTCAAGACCGTGGAGACACACCGCGCGAACGTCCTCGCGAAGCTCGGGATGCGCGACCGTGTCGAGCTGACCCGCTACGCGATCCGACGGGGTCTCATCGAGCCCTGAGCGCCCGGCCCGTCAGGTCGCCAGCGTGCTCCCGAAGACCTGCCACGCGAGCGCCGACTTCGCCGCGAGGCTGAGGAGGATGTAGGCGCGCTCCGAGAACAGGTAGTCGGCCCACCTCCCGACGCGCCGGTACTGGAGCGCCATGTTCACGGCGAAGCTGTTGAACAGGATGAACAGCGACACGAAGATCGCGTAGACGAACGTCGGGGCGGAGTCCCCGCCGAAGAGGTAGACGCCGATCGCGATCCACGGCACCGCGCCCGCGACGCAGCCGAACCAGTAGGGCGTCCAGTCGGCGTCCGCGTCGGGCGGCTGGCGCTCCATGATGAGGCCGAAGAGGATCATCGCGGCGTTCGCGCCGAAGATCGCGATCAGCGCCGCGATGTCGGAGATCCCCGTGAGCATCGCGATCAGCACCACCATCAGCGACGCGCTGACGGAGTACTCGATCCACCGGGCGATGTTGCGGCGCCGTCCCAGCTCGCGCTCGTACCAGGCCCGCACCGGCGGGGTCGCCATCAGCAGGTGGTCGGCGGCGGCGAGGAAGAGGAACGCCGCGACGAGCGGCGCGAAGCGGGCGTCGAAGAGCACCTCGAGCTCCCCGGGGCCCTGACCGGGCGGGCCGGCGAGGAACGACGCGGTGACCGGCGTCGCGAAGTCGTTCGCGAGGGCCAGGATCACGAGGCCCTGCGCGAGGTGCGCGAGCCCGACGACGAGGTTCAGGACGCGGAGGCGCCTGAGCGGTTGTGCGGGGAGGGACGCGATGGGGTCCAGGATGCCAGCCCCGCCGCCCCCCGGGCCGGGGTGCCGTTTCCGCGCCGAGTCAGCCCGCGGCGTCGGCGGGGGCCGCGGGCGGGCGGACCCAGCGGGGACCGAGGAACACCACCGAGATGACGGCGGCGAGCAGTCCCACGGCGGCGAAGCCGGCGGCGCCGAGCAGCACCCCCGACCCGAGGCCGCCGATGGCGCCCGCGAGGCCGACGAGCAGGTCGGCGTTCCCCTGCGCCTGGGGGCGGCGGGCGAGCGGCACGGCGTCGACGATCAGCGTGCTGCCCGCGACGAGGCAGAGGCTCCAGCCGAGGCCGAGCAGGAACAGCGCGACGGCGAGCACCACGCTCGACGCCGGGTCGGCGGCGGCGGCGAGGACCCCCGCCGCCGTGAGCGTGACGGCGCCGGCGCGCACCGTCGCCATGCGGCCCGCCCGGTCGCAGAGCAGGCCGACGAGGGGGGAGAAGAGGTACATCCCGGCGATGTGCACGCTGATCACGAGGCCGATGACCTGGAGCCCGTGGTCGTGGGCCCGCATGTGCAGGGGGGTCATGGTCATGACGCCGACCATCACGACCTGGGCCGCGACCATCGCGGTCACCCCCGTGAGGGCGGGCCCGTGGGACAGCTCCGTCCACCCGCCCCGGCGCGACGGCGCCGCGGGGACGGCGGGGCCGGCGGCGGCGTCGAGCGCGCGGGCGAGGAGCAGCGGGTCGGGCCGCAGGGCGGTTGCGACGACGGCCGCGGCGGCCGCGTAGGCGAGGGCCGAGAGCCCGAAGGGCCCGGACAGCACCGGCAGCCCCACCGACTCGGCGGCGGCGCCGGTCGCGTCGATCAGGTTCGGGCCGGCGACGGCCCCGAAGGTGGTGGCGAACAGGACGGTGCCGAGCGCCCGCGCCCGGTGGCCGGGCAGCGCGAGGTCGGCGCCGGCGAAACGCGCCATCAGGCTGGAGGTGTTGCCGGCCCCGAAGAGGACCATGCCCGCGAGGAGCAGGGCGAACGAGCCGATCGCCGCCGCGACGACCACCACGACCGACCCGGCGGCGCCGAGGAGGTACCCGAGGGCCAGTCCCGGCCGGCGTCCGCGGCGGTCGGCGAGCCGGGCCAGCAGCGGCGCGGCGAGCGCGCCGCCGGCGGTCCCCACCGCGACGGGCAGCCCCGTGAGGCTGTCGCCGTCGAGGAGGTCGCGGGCGAGGAGGGCGCCGACCGCCACGCCGGCGGCGAGGCCGACCCCACCGAGCACCTGCCCGGCGACGAGCACCCGGAGGGTGCGCCGCTGGACGCGCTCACGCGGGTCGCCGGCACCGTCGGGGCCGGTCATGGCCGCGGTCGGCTCCGCGCGCATCCCGGTCCCCCCTCGCTCGGCCATGGACCCGGGGGTGCCCGGGCCCAGAACGACGAAAGGCCCCGGTATGCAGGGCCTTTCGATCTACTCCTCGGGCAAGACTCGAACTTGCAACCCTCCGGTTAACAGCCGGATGCTCTACCATTGAGCTACCGAGGAACGCTCTCGACCCACCTTATCGAATGGGGGCGGGGGTGACTCAAGCCCCGGGGACGCCACCCGGTGGCGGCCGCAGCCGGTGGAGGCGCACGAGGGGCCCCGACTCGTCGACGCGCCCGCCGTGGCGGACCTCCCGCATCAGGTGCGACCACCCCGCCGCGACGAGCGGATCGATCAACGCGTCCGCGTGCGGGCGCCGTGGGTCGGCGATCAGCACGTCGCCGTCGGGCGCCGTGATCCGCGGCAGCAGCGCCGCCAGGGCCGGTCCGTTGCGCGCCTCGTAGAGCAGGTCCGCGCCGATCACCAGGTCCGCCGGCGGCCGCGCGAGCAGCGCCGGGGGAGGGTCGGCCCAGTCGACGAGCATCGTCGCGAGGTGGGCGCCCGCGGCGGCGGCGTTCGCGCGGGTGAAGTCGAGCGCCTCGCCGTACCAGTCCGTCGCCAGCACGTCGGCGCCCGCCAGGGCGCAGACGACGGAGGGGACGCCGACCCCGCAGCCCAGCTCCACGACCCGGCGCCCGGTGAGCGGCACCGCGGCGAGGCGGTCCGCCAGCGCGAGGCCGCTCGGCCACAGCTCCGCCCAGTAGGGGAGACGCTCGTCGCGGGCGTACGCCTCCTCGTCGATGAGGTCCTCCGCCGAGCGGGGACGGGCGATCGTGAGGGTCCGGCCACCCGCGACGATCTCGTCGCGGACGGGGTCGAAGGGGGAGAGGGCGTCGTCCATCACCACGGGGCCCAATAGTGCCTGGTCGAGATCGGCGTCCCGGCCCTTTCGTAGCGATCGGCTCATGCGTAGTGTGCGCCATCCAGATGCCCGCGTTCCCGCTGCCCGATCGACGGCCGCCGCTGCCCGCGGCCAGCGACGACCCACTGTCCGCATCCGTGGCCGCGATCCTCGAGCGCCGGTCCCTCACCGTGTCCGCCCTCGGGAGCCTGCTCCGGGCCGAGGGCATTGCGATCAGCCGCACCCGGCTCCACCAGCTCTGCTCCGGGACGGGCGCCCCGCCGACGGCGGAGCAGCTCGAGCGCCTCGCGAGCGTGCTCGGCGTCAGCCCCGGCTACTTCGCGGAGTACCGCCTCTGGCGGGCCCGCGCGCTGCTCGACCCGGCGGTCGTCGGATTCGACCGTGCGATGGCCAACTTCGACCGCCTCCGCGGCCGTCGCGACCTCCCTCTCGGCCGAGCCGACGACCCGGACGCCGGGTCGCGCTATCCTGGCGCGGTCCGAACCGAGTCCAAGGAGCGTGCATGAGCGAGACCGAGCAGGTCGCGGGGGACGAGGCCACGGTCTCCGAGGCTGACGCGATCGGCGTCGAGGAGACCCCGGCCGACCCCGCCGCGGGCGTCGACGTCGTCAACGACCCCGAGATCCAGGCCGCCGAGGAGGAGCTCCTCGAGGAGGCGATCCCGGTCGCGTTGCCGCCCGTCGCCGGTCGTCAGGCGAAGGTGTACCTCTGCGAGCGCGGTCATCGCACCGTCGCCGTGTGGAGCGACCCCACCACCTGTCACGCGCGCCCGACGCGCCGGACCGAGTGCGGCCGCCAGCTCTACCCGATCGGCGAGCTGCCCGAGCAGGTGCAGAAGGCGCTGAACCCGCTCAAGGCCTCCAAGAAGGCCTCGAAGGGCTAAGCCCCGTCGGGGAGGAGGCCGGGGCGGGGGGTCACCCCGCCTCGGCCACCTCCACCATCCGCTCCATCTCGCGGAAGCCGGGCTCCCAGACCTCCGGGTCGGTGACGTCCACCCCGAGCTCGCCCAGCAGCTCGGTCGGGGTCTTCGACCCGCCGGCCGACAGGAACGCGATGTACGCGTCCACGAAGCCGGGGCCCATCTCGCGGAACCGCGCGTACAGGGCCAGCGTCGACAGGTGCGCGAACACGTACGCGTAGGTGTAGAAGCGCGTCGAGATGAAGTGGGGGATGTACGACCACCCCAGCCGGTACCGCTCCGGCAGGGCGAGGGCGTCGCCGTAGTACTTGGCGTTCTCCTCGAACCAGATGTCCGAGAGGCGATCGGCGGTGAGGGTGCCGCCCTCGCCACGCAGGTCGTAGGCGCGCTGCTCGTAGCGGGTGAGGACCGTCTGGCGGAACACCGTCGCGAACGACCCCTCGACGCGCTCCGAGACGAGGGCCCGGCGCGTCGCCGGGTCCTTCTCGACCTCCATCAGGTGGTCGAAGGCGACGAGTTCCGCGAACGTCGACGGCACCTCCGCGAGGGCGAGTCCCGTGCCGGCCGACAGCGCCGTCTGCTCGGCGGACGCCAGGGCGAAGTGCATGCCGTGCCCGAGCTCGTGGGCGAGCGTCATCACGTCGTCCATGCGGTCCGTGAAGTTCATGAGCACGTAGGGGGAGGCGTCCTGGGCGACGGGGGCGCAGAACGCGCCGCCGCGCTTGCCGGACCGCGGCTCCGCGTCGATGCGGCGCTCGTCGAAGAAGCCGCCGGCGATCTCCGCGATGCGGGGGGAGAAGCGGCCGAACGACTCGTCGATGAGCCGCCGCGCCTCCGGGTAGTCGACCGAGCGGCCCTCGCCGATCGGGGCGTACTGGTCGTGCAGCTCCAGCTTCCCGACGCCGAGGATCCCCGCCTTGATCCGGAACCAGCGGTGGGCGATCGGGTAGTGGCGCTCGACGGCGTCGAGCATCCCCTCGACCACCGGCCCCGGCAGCTCGTTGCGCAGGTGGGTCGGCTCCATCGGACCGGCGTAGCCGCGCAGCTTGTCCATCGCGAGGCGGTCACCGACGAGCGTGTCGTAGCAGTGGGCGAGCGTGTCGGCGTGGGGGCCGAGGGCGTCGTAGAGCGTCTCCAGGGCGCGTCGCCGCACGTCGCGGTCGGGGTTGCGCACATGGGCCAGGAGGCGGTCGATGGTGTGGGGCTCGACCCCGTCGCCCTCACCGGCGTCGAACGGCACCTCGAGCGTCGAGGTGATCTGCCCGAAGAGGGTGTGCCAGGCGCTGACCGCGGCGGGGCTGCGCTCCGACAGCATCCGCTCCTCCGGCTCGCTGAGCGTGTGGGGGGCGAAGCGGCGCATCGCCACCAGGTAGTGGCGGTCCCGCGCGACCTCGGGGGCGTCGTACAGCGCCCGCGCGCGCTCCTCGTCCAGCGCGAGCCACTCCAGGTCGAAGAATCGGAGGGCGTTGCCGGCCTCGACGAGGCCCCGGTCGATCGCCGACGACAGGTCCTTGTTCTCCTGGCTCGTCACGTCCACCGACTCGCGCAGATGGGCGTAAGAGCTGACCCGCGACAGCTCGTTGTCGATCTCCGCCAGCTCGGCGAGCGCGGCGGCGAGGCCGGGGCCGTCCATGCCGGGCAGGGCGCCGCGGTGGCGGGCCTCGAACGCGCGTGAGCGTTCCAGCACCGCCGCGAGGCGGGTGCGGGCCGCGTCGGCGTCCGGGACGAGGGGCGCGAGGTCCCAGTGGACACCGGCCGCACGGCGGCCGGAGGGGGCGGTGTCGGTGGCTGTCGTCATGCCGGTCACGCTAGCGGATCGCCCTCGGCATGCGCCGTCCCGGACGCCCCGGCGCCTGGTCAGCCGGCGGCCGCCTCCAGCAGGCGGTCGATGGCGTCGGGGGGGAGGGGCGGCCGGCCGGTGTCGCCGGGCCGCAGGGGGTCCTCCGGGCGGTGGAAGTCGGAGCCGCCCGCCGCGACCAGCCGCAGTCAGGTGGTCGCGGCGCTCCGGCGTGTGCTCCGGGCGGTGGACCTCGATGCCGAGCAGCCCGAACGACGTGAGCCGGTGGACGAAGGCCCCGAGCTCGCGCGGGGGCATCCGCAGCGACGCCGGGTGGGCCAGGACCGGCGCCCCGCCGCTCTCGCGCACCAGCCGGACGGCCTCGCGCGGCTCGAGGCCCTCGTGCGGCACCCACGCGGGGCCGCCGTCGGCGAGGTAGCGGTCGAAGGCCTCCTGCCGGTCGGCGACGTGCCCGGCGGCCACGAGCGCGTCGGCGAGGTGCGGTCTCCCGATCGCGCCGGCCGCGCGGGCCGCGACGTCGGCGAACGCGATCGGCGCGCCGATCTCCGCGAGCCGCGCGACGATGCGGCGTGCCCGGTCCTCGCGCGCGGCGCGCATGCCGGCGAGTCGCGCTCCGAGCGGTTGCGGGTCGGAGCCGGGGAAGTAGCCCAGCAGGTGCAGCGACCCCGACGGGGCCCTCACCGACAACTCGACCCCGGCGACGACGCGGACGCCGTGCCCGGGCCCCGCCCCCTGCGCCTCCGGGACCCCGGCGAGGGTGTCGTGGTCGGTGACCGCGAGCAGGCCGACCCCGCACCCCGCCGCCAGCGCGACGAGCGCGGCCGGGGTGAGCGCCCCGTCGGAGGCGACGGTGTGCGCGTGGAGGTCGGCCCGCAGCGGGTGCGGCTAGGCCGGGACGGCCCCGCCGATGAGGCCGCGCGCCTCGAGCTCGGCGATGACCTGGGCCGCGCTCTCCTCGGGCGTCTGGCCCTCGGTGGCGATGTGGACCTCGGGGTCCGTCGGCGCCTCGTACGGGTCGCTGACCCCGGTGAACTCCTTGATCTCGCCGGAGAACGCCTTGGCGTAGAGGCCCTTCACGTCGCGCTTCGCGCACTCCTCGACGGACGTGTCCACGAAGACCTCGACGAAGGCGCCGAACTCCTCGACCATCGCGCGCGCCGCCGCGCGGGTGTCCGCGTACGGGGAGATCGCCGAGACGAGGGTGGCGACGCCGGCGCGGGTGAAGCGGCTCGCGACCCAGCCGATGCGGCCGATGTTCGTGTCGCGGTCCTCCTTCGAGAACCCGAGCCCCTTCGAGAGGTGGGTGCGGACGACGTCGCCGTCGAGGTACTCGACCAGCGCGCCGCGCCTCTCCAGCTCGGGGCCGACGATCTCGGCGATCGTCGACTTGCCGGTGCCCGAGAGCCCGGTGAACCACAGGGTGAATCCTCGACGCTCACTCACTCGTACCGCCCTCCTCGGGGCGGTCGGGCCCCGGTCGTCAGTTCAGCGTCCGGCGGCGGCGTCCTGGGCCGGCAGGTGCAGACCGCACTCGGTCTTCTCCGCATCGGCCCAGCGGCCCGCCCGGGAGTCCTCGCCCGGCCGGATCGCACGCGTGCAATGGGTGCACCCTATCGACGGGAACCCGCGGTCGTGCAGCGGGTTGTAGGGGACGTCGTGCGCGAAGAGGTAGCCCTTCACGTCGGCGTCGTCCCACCCCGCGAGCGGCTGCACCTTGACCACCCCGCGCGGGTCGAGCTCGAGCACGCGGGCGTTCGCCCGCGTCACGCTCTGGGCGCGGCGGATGCCGGTGATCCAGGCGTCCATCCCGAGCAGCGCGCGCTCGAGCGGCTCGACCTTGCGGAGCGCGCAGCAGTGGTCCGGGTCGCGCTTCCACAGCTCCGGGCCCTCGGTCGCCTCCTGCTCGGCGACGGTCTGCAGCGGGTCGATGCGCTCGATCTTCAGGTCGTAGCGCTCGATGAGCCGGTCGCGCGTCTCGTAGGTCTCCGGGAAGAGCAGCCCGGTGTCGAGCTCGACGATGCGGATGTCGGCGCCGATGCGGTGGAGCATGTCCACGAGGATCGAGGACTGGTGCTGCCAGGAGCAGGTCAGCAGGATCTTCCCGGCGAACCGGTCGACGGCCCACTCGAGGAGCTCCTGGGCGCTGCGCTCCTCGAACTCGTCGGCGAGCGCGTCGACTTCGGCGCGCGAGAGCGAGAGGGTGTTCACGCAGCGCAGGCTAGCAGAGGGAAAACGGATGGCTGGGATAAGCGAGGGAAATAGTCGGCTCGTCTGGTCGAGCGACGAGGGCCGCGTCCCCGACCCGCCGCGGCGGGGCGCGCCGCCGCCGCCGGCGGGCGACGGCGTCGTCCGTGTGGGCCGCACGTCGTCGGGCCGCCGGGGCAAGACCGTGACGCTGGTGACCGGGTTGCCGGCCGCCGACGTCGCGGCCGTCGCGAAGGAGCTGAAGCGCCTCTGCGGGTCGGGCGGGGCGGTGAAGGACGGCGTCGTCGAGATCCAGGGGGACCAGCGCGCCCGCATCATCGGCCACCTCGAGGGCCGGTACCGCGTCAAGGCGACGGGGGGCTGAGTGGACCGCGTGCGCGCCTGGCTGGGTGATCCCGGCAGCCCCGCGTGGTGGCCGTTGGCGCTGCGGATCCTGCTGGGCGCGGTGTTCCTGCAGGCCGGGCTCGGCAAGTTCGTGAACCACGACGAGTACGTCGACCGCTTCGATCGCTGGGGTTTCGGTGCGGCCCCCGGCGCGGTGGCGATCCTCGTCGGCCTGATCGAGACCGCCGGCGCCCTCGCGCTCCTCGCCGGCGTGCTGCCACGTCTCGTGTCGGTGATGCTCATCGGCAACATGGCCGGCGCGCTGCTCACGGCGGGCCGCGTCGACGGCGGCAGCAACATCTGGCTGCCCATCGTGCTGATCGTCCTCCTCGGGGTGCTCGCGGCGGTCGGCTCGCGGATGTGGGCGCTGCTCCCCGCGTTGCCCCGGCAGGCGTCGCCCGGGCGGACCGCCGACTAGGAACGGCGCACGTCGGGCACCATGTCGGGCGTGCTCGTGATCGACGGACTGACCAAGAGCTACGGCGACCGCCGGGCCCTGGACGACCTGAGCGTGGAGGTCCCCGCCGGCGAGGTGGTCGGGCTCCTCGGCCCGAACGGGTCGGGCAAGACGACCGCGATGCGGATCGTCTTCGGCGTCATCGACGCCGACGCCGGCAGCGTGACGTACCGCGGCGCGCCGATCGGCCCCGACGAGCGGCGGCGGTTCGGCTACATGCCGGAGGAGCGCGGCCTCTACCCGGACATGCGCGTCCGCGACCAGCTCGTCTACTTCGGGCGGCTCGCGGGCGTCCCCCGGGCGCGCGCCCGTGAGCGCACCGACGCGCTGCTCGAGCGGCTCGGCATCGCCGACCGCGCCGACGAGGAGGTCCAGAAGCTGTCGCTCGGCAACCAGCAGCGCGTCCAGCTCGCCGCCGCGCTGGTGCACGAGCCGGAGGCGCTCGTCCTCGACGAGCCCTTCTCGGGGCTCGACCCGCTCGCCGTCGCGGGGCTGTCGGAGATCGTCCAGGAGGCGGCGGACGGGGGGAGGCTCGTGCTCTTCTCGAGCCACCAGCTCGACCTCGTCGAGGGCCTCTGCGAGTCGGTCGCCGTCATCAACCACGGCCGGCAGGTCATGTCCGGGCGCGTCGAGACCCTGAAGGCGGACAGCGGGCGGCGCGTGCTGCGGGTGGTCGTCGACGGCGACGAGCACGCCGGCTGGGCGGGTGCGGTCGCCGGCGTGCGGGTGCTGTCGGCGGGCGCCGACGGCGCGCGGCTCGCGCTGGACGGCGGCACCGACCCGCTGGCCGTGCTCGACCGGGCCCGCGCCGCCGGCCCGGTGACCGACTTCGGCCTCGAGATGCCGAGCCTGACGGAGCTCTTCATGGACGCCGTGGACGGTCACCGATGAGCCGCTGGCGGGGTGCGGCGCTCGTCGCCGAACGCGAGATCCGCGAGAGGATCCGCACCAAGAGCTTCGCGGTCATCACCGGCATCCTCCTGCTCGCGGGGCTCGCGGCGGTGATCGTCCCGACCCTCGTCGGCGACGACGGCCCCGACACGGCGACCGTCGCGGTCGTCGGCGCCCCCGCGGGCCTCGGCGACGCGATCACGGCGGCGGGACGCGCGCAGGAGCTCGAGATCACCGTCCGCGACGTCTCCGGCCCGGCGGCCCGGGCCCAGGTCGACGACGAGGAGGCCGACGCCGCCCTGATCGACCGCGGGGTGGGCGGGCGGTCCACGATCCTCGTGCGCGAGGACCTCGACCCGGCGCTGCGGGCCGCGGTGCTGCAGGCGCTCGCCCAGACCCGGCTCGGCGCCGGGCTCGCCGAGGCCGGCGTCCCGCCCGGCCGCGTGGAGGCGCTGATCGGCGCCCCCGACGTCGCCGTCGAGGTCACCGCCCCCGGCGGCCCGAGCGGCGCGGAGGTCGGTGTCGGGATCCTGATGGCGGTCCTCCTCTACGTCGCACTGCTGTTCGCCGGCACGCTCGTCGCGACCGGCGTGGCGGAGGAGAAGACCAGCCGCGTCTCGGAGGTCCTGCTGTCGAGCCTGCGGCCCATCGACCTGCTCGTCGGCAAGGTCGGCGGCATCGGGCTCGTCTCGCTCGGGCAGCTCCTGGTGGCCGCCGTCCCCGCCGTGGTGGTCGCCCTCGTGATCGGCGCCGCCGACGTCCCCGACGCGACGGTCCCCGCCATCATCGGCGGCGTCGTCTGGTTCGTCGCCGGCTACGCCCTCTACGCCTCGGCGTACGGGGCCCTCGGCGCCCTCGTCGGCCGCCAGCAGGAGGTCGGCCAGGTCACCGCCCCGCTGGCGCTGCTGCTGCTCGCCGGGTACCTCGCCGCCGCCGTGTTCGGCGCCGGCGACCCCGAGGGCACCCTCATCCAGGTGCTGTCGTTCATCCCGCCGTTCGCGCCCCTGGTGATGCCGCTGCGGATCGCCACCGACACCGTGTCGGCCGGCGCCGTCGCCGTCTCGCTCGCCCTGACGCTCGCCACCGCGGCGGCGGTCCTGGCGTTCGGCGCCCGCGTCTACCGCGGCGGCATCACCCGCACCGGCGCGCGCACCTCGGTCCGCCAGGCGCTCGGCCGCTAACCGACCGGGGCCTCGGCCACCTCGATCCGCAGGCGCCGGTCGAAGGCCCGCTGCACGACGGGGCCCTCCAGCGCCGCGCTCCACAGGGCGACGGCCGGGTCGCCATCGGCCCGGACGCGCAGCACCAGCTCGCCGTCGGGGGCGTCGACCTCGACGCCGGTCACGCCGCGGGCGCGGCCGCGCTCGAGCTGCTCGGCGATCCGCAGGCAGCAGGCGAGCCGCTGCAGGCGGTCGACGTCGTCGTCGTCGAGCACGCCCTCCAGCGGGGCGGGGTTCGGCAGCGCCTTGCGGTGGGCCCGTACCAGCAGGGCGATCATCGCGAGCTCGGCGTGGCGGAACCCGGGGAGCCCGGAGTTCAGGATGAGGTAGAAGCCGTGCTTGTGGTGGTCGTTGTAGTCCACCGTGACGCCGGCGTCGTGGAGCATCCCGGCCGCCCACAGCAGCTCCCGCTCGCGGCGGTCGATGGTCTGCAGCCCGACGCGTGCGAGCTCGTCGTAGATCGCGAGCGCCAGCTCGCAGACGTGCGAGGCGTGCGGGACGTCGCAGCGGTACACCTCCACGAGGTTGAGGACGCTCTGGCGGCGCACACCGCGGATCAGGGGCGGGTCGAGCGGCTGCAGGAACCGCTCGTAGAAGAGGCCCTCGCGCAGTCCCTGGGAGCAGATCTCCACGTGGTCGACGCCGAGCTGCTCCAGGGTCGTCGCGATCACGACCGCCCCGGCGAGGGTGATGTCGGCCCGGTCCTGCTTGAGGCCGGGGAGGCGGCTGCGCTCCGTGGCGGGCAGCTCCAGCATGGCGTCCACGAGGTCCTCGATGCCGGCGCGCGGCAGCAGGTAGCCGTGCAGCTCGTCGAGGGGGTAGCGCGTGGCGCGCTGGTGCATCGCCGCGAGCGTGCGGATGGTGCCCCCGACGCCCACGAGGCGTCCACCGGCGTCCTGGATCCACGGGACGTCCGACAGCTCCTTGACCACGTGCTTGCGCAACGGCTTGAGGTCGCTGCGCGTGGCGCGCGCGCCGGGCAGGAACCGCTCGGTCATGCGCACCGCCCCGAGGGGGCGCGAGACGATGCGCTCCAGGCCGCGCCCCACCACCTGGCTCACCTGGACGCTGCCCCCGCCGAGGTCGAGGACGTGGCCGTCGCCGAGGGTCGTGCTGTTGACCGCGCCGAGGAACCCGTACCAGGCCTCCTCCTCGGCGGACAGGACGCGCACCTCCAGGCGGCCGCCGGCGGTCAGCGCCTCCATCACGTCGTCGCGGTTGGCCGCGTCGCGCGCGGCGCTGGTGGTCACCGCCGCGACGTCGTCGATGCCGGCCGCCTCGACGAACGCGGCGTACAGCCGCGCGGTGTGGGCGGCGCGCTCCAGGGAGTCGGGGTGCAGGCCCGCGGGCCCCGCCCCGGCCGAGAGCCGCACCGCGTCGCGGATCTCGTCGACGAGCTGGAACGACCCGCCCGTCCGGTAGCGGAACACCACGAGGCGGAAGGTGTTGGAGCCCATGTCGATCACCGCGAGGCGGCGCTCGGCGGAGCCCTCGGACGCCGCTAACCTAAGTTCCATGTGTCCCACCCCGCTGCGTCCACCGTCGGTCAGCGACGTCGGCGAGCGCGGACCGCACAGCGAGGAGGGGCGCGCCTGGCCGGGCACCTTCGACGCGCCGGAGACCGTCGAGCGCGTGTGGATCGACTTCGTCGCGGCGCTGCCCGACCCCGCGCAGCGGACCGCCCTGCGGCGCGCCGTGGCCTTCGCCCGCGCCCGCCACGGCGAGCAGCGCCGACGCGGCAGCGACACGCCCTACTGGGTGCACCTCGTGCGGGTCGCGATGGAGCTCGCCCGCTGGGGCGAGACGTCGCCCGTGCTCCTGCAGGCCGCGCTGCTGCACGACACCGTCGAGGACACCGCGACGCGCATCGGCGAGATCCGGGTGGGCTTCGGACCCGAGGTCGCCGACCTCGTGGACTGGCTGACGGCGCCCGACGCCCAGGACGAGCTCCCCGACTACTACGCGCGCCTGCGGGCCCAGGCGCCCTTCGCCGCCCAGGTGCTGAAGCTCGCGGACCGCGTCGACAACCTGCGCAGCATCCAGGCGCTCGTGATGCGCACCGGCGACCGCTACACGGCGTGGGCCGCGACGTACCTGCGCCGCACCGTGTGGCAGGTGCTCCCGCTGGCGGCGGCGGCGCCGTCGGTCGCGCGCGTCGCCCTGGTGACGGCGATGGCCGACCTGGCACCCCTCGTGGGGGACGACGGCTTCACCGAGCCCTAACGCGCGCGCAACCGGCGTGTCACGGAGCGCGGATTGGATGGGCCGCACATCAGCCACCCCATCACCTCCGGGAGACGACATGACCCCCCGCCTCAGCGCCGCCGAGACCGCCCGCATCGTGGCCCTGCTTGATCGACTCGACCCGCCGGCCACGGCGTGCGCGGTCGCCGGGTGCCTCCACGGGCACCGGACACACCCCAGCCCCCGGGAGGAGGCACCGGCCATCGCGGCCTGACCGACCCTCCCGGACGCACCGGCGGGCGGCCCGCCCCGCGGGACCGCCCGCACCGCGCCGGGGGTCAGGTCCGGTCGCCCGGCGGGACGAGCAGCACCGGGCAGGGCGCGTTGTGTGCGATGTGCCCGGCGAAGCTGCCGAGCAGGGTCCGCTCCACCAGGCCGCGATGGCTCGCGGCGACCATCAGGTCCACCCCGGCGCCCGCCGCCCAGTCGCAGGCCTCCGAGGCCGGGTGACCCTCCAGCACGACGGCCTCCGTCCCCTCGCGGTCGCGCACCTGCTCGTCGAGCCATATCTGCGCGGCGTCCCGCTCGATCTCGGGGTCGTTGACCACGCCGCCCCCGAGGCCCGCGGCCAGGGAGACGAGGAACGAGGGGCTCGCGACGACGTGGACGACGCTGAGCCGCCCGCCGGACAGCGCGCGCAGCGCCTCGGCGTGGACGAGCGCGTGGGACGCGGCGTCGGAGCCGTCGATGAAGCACGCGACGTGGTCGAAGCTCGGCGTGGACACGGCCGGGACTCTACCCGTCCCCGGGCGCGGCGCCCCGGGGCACCTCCGCGAGGTAGGGGCGGCGCGGGTCGGCCCCGAGCGCCAGGCGTCCCTCGGCCAGCTCGACGAGCGCGTCGCCCACCAGCTCCCGGCGCCAGCCGCTGCCGAGCTGCTCGCCGTCGCCGTCCCCGGAGAGCACGGCGACGAGGAACGACGTGATGTCGTCGCGGGTCGCGAGCAGGCTCGGGGCCAGCCCGACGGCGGCGGCGCGGGCCGCGACGAGCACCGCGCCGAGGGGCGCGAGCACCTCCAGGCGGTGCTGCACCTCCGGTGACGGGGGAGGGGCGGAGGCGATCGGGTCGGCGGCGGCCCCGGCCCGGAGGGCGGCGAGCAGCGACTCGGCCTCGGCGCCCTGGATGCGGGCGGGCAGGCCGCGCTCGTTCTCGAGGGCGCGCCGGTCGGCGGGACGGCGGTGGGCCATCTCCACCAGGGTGCGGTCGGGGATGATCCACGAGGAGGGCTTGTCGCGGCGTGCCGCCTCGCGCTCACGCCACTCGGCGATCGCCGCGAGCACCGCCCGGTCGCGGGCGTTGAGGCGCCCCCCGCCCTTCACGCGGCGCCACGCGGTGGCGGGGTCCGGCACCAGGCGCGCGCCCGGCCCGTAACGGCGCAGATGTTCCTCGGCGACCCAGTCGAGGCGGCCCATCTCCTCGGCGCGGCGGATCAGCTCGTCGGCGAGCTGCAGCAGGTGGGCGACGTCGGCGGCCCCGTAGTCGAGCTGGGCGTCGGACAGCGGCCGGCGGCTCCAGTCGGTGTAGCGCTCGCCCTTGTCGAGGTGGACGCCGAGGACCCGCTCCAGCAGCGTCGCGAGCCCCTGGCCCGCGCCGAGGCCGACGAAGCCGGCGAGCACCTGGACGTCGACGAAGTTCTCGGGCCGGGTCCCGAACGCGAGGCCGAGCAGCGTCAGGTCCGCCGAGGGGGCGTGCATCACGACCTCGACGTCCGGGTCGGACACGAGCCCGGCGATGGGGGCGAGCGGCGCGCCGTCGATCGGGTCGACGATGTGGATGCCGCGGGGGGTGGCGATCTGGGCGAGGCACGCGACCGGCGCGTACGTCCGCTCCCAGAGGAACTCCAGGTCGATGGCGGCGCGCCCCTCGGCGCGTGCCTCGGCGACGACGGCGTCGACGCCGGCGGCGTCGGTGATCGGCGGCGGCGACATCCGCGGGAAGCCTAGTGGAGCGCGCCCCCGCGTTCGTGCGGACCGGCCGCCCCGGGGCGCGGCACCGGCCCTGGACGCACTCGCTACCCTGGTCCGTCGTGCAGGCGATCCAGATCAACAAGGCCTTCGGGGCCCGCGACGTCCTGAAGGACGTCTCCTTCCGCGTCCAGCCGGGCGACCGCCTCGCCGTGGTCGGGCGCAACGGCGAGGGCAAGACCACGCTGCTGCGGATCCTGGCGGGCCAGATGCCGGCCGACAGCGGCACCGTCAGCCTGCCGCGCGGGGCGTCCGTCGCCCTGCACGACCAGCGCCCCCCGCTCGGCGTCGACCTCACGCTCGGTGAGTACGTGGCGCAGGGGATGGAGGCCGCGCAGCGCGCCGAGGCCCGCCTCGCCGAGCTCGAGGCCCGGATGGCGGCGGGCGACGCCGGTGAGGACGTCCTCGCCGACTACGAGAAGGCCCAGGCCGCGCTGGAGCGCGCCGGCGGCTACACGTGGCGGTCGTGGATCGAGCGTGTGCTGCGCGGCCTCGGCATCGACGAGGACCAGCTCCCCCGGCCGCTCGCGGGGTTCTCCGGCGGCGAGCTGACGCGGGCGTCGCTCGCGCGCTCCCTGGTGTCGCGGCCCGAGGTGCTCCTGCTCGACGAGCCCACCAACCACCTCGACATCGGCGCCGTCGAGTGGCTGGAGCGCACCATCGCCGACCTCGGCGCCACCGTCCTGCTCGTCTCCCACGACCGCTGGTTCCTCGAGTCGGTCGCCACCGGGGTCCTGGAGATCGACGGGGGCCGCGGCCGCGTCTGGCCGATGGGCTACTCCGCGTTCCGCCGTGAACGTGCCCTCGCCATCGACCGCCAGGGCGCCGAGGCCGAGCGCCAGGCCGCCGAGATCGCCCGGCTGGAGCGCTTCGTCATCCGGTGGCGCGCCGGCACCAAGGCCAAGCAGGCGCAGTCGCGCAAGAAGAAGCTCGACCGGATCGAGCGCGTCGAGGCCCCCCGCCGGGCGAGCCACCTCGCGTTCGGGTTCCCGAAGAGCGAGCGCAGCGGGCGCGTCGTGATCGAGGTCGACGGCCTCGACGTGGAGGTGCCCGGCCGGCGGCTCATCACCGGCGCCGGGTTCACCATCGAGCGTGGTCAGCGCGTGGCGCTGGTGGCGCCGAACGGCGCCGGCAAGACGACCCTCATCGAGACGCTCCTCGGCCGGCTGACGCCGGCGCGCGGGCGCGTCACGATCGGCCACAAGGTCTCGCCCGCCTACTTCACCCAGCAGAGCGAGGAGCTGGACGACCGCCGCACGGTGCTGGAGACCGTTCTGATCGCCAGCAACCTCACCAACACGCAGGCCCGCACACTGCTCGGCGGGTTCCTGTTCCGGGGGGCCGAGGTCGAGGCGAGGGTGGAGCGCCTCTCCGGAGGCGAGCGCCGGCGCCTGTCCCTGGTGACCCTCATCGCCCGTGGCGGGAACATGCTGGTGCTCGACGAGCCCACCAACCACCTCGACACCGAGAGCCGCGAGGCCCTCGAGGCGGCCCTCGAGGCGTTCGACGGCACCATCCTGATGGTCTCCCACGACCGGGCCCTGATCGACGCGGTCGCCACCCATACCCTCGCCCTCGAGGACGGGGGCGTCGTGATGCGCGCCGGCGGCTACGCCGACCTGCTCGAGTACCGCGCCGAGGCGCAGGCCGCCCCGCCGCCTCCTGCCCCCGCGCCCGCGGCGCCGCGCACGCGCCGCCGTCTGAGCGCCGAGCCCGCGCCCCGGACGGGCGGCGACGGGAACGGCGACGGCAACGGCAACGGCGGCGCCCGCCCCGGCCGCGGCGAGGTCCGCCGATTGGAGCGCGAGATCACGCGGGTCGAGGCGGCGATCGCGGAGGCCGAGGAGACCCTCGCCGACCCCGCCGTGCTCGCCGACCGCGACGCGCTGGCGGCGAAGGGCACCGAGCACCGGGGGCTGCAGGAGGAGCTCGCGTGGCTGATGCGCGAGTGGGAGCGCGTCGCGGAGGCCGTCGAGGGCTGAGCGCCGCTCCCCGCGGCGGTCAGCCGCGGGGCGTCGCCCAGCGCAGGGCCATCGCGGCCCCGCCGATCGCGATCGAGGTCAGGGCGATCGCGGTGCCGGTCATCGCCAGGCTGAGGCCGGCCCCGGCGCGGAACTCCCCGAAGCCGATGGCGGCCCCGTTGACGAAGGCGGACGCCGCCCCACCGAGGGCGGCGGCGACGACGACGGTGCAGACGGCGGCCCGCTGCTCGCCGCTGCGGCTCACCGCGAGGGTGAGGGCCGACGCCGCCGCGACGGCGAGCGCGAGCGGCACCAGCCAGCCGCCGGCCTCGAAGCCGTCCTCGAAGCCCCCCAGGTCGGCGGTCGCCGTGCTCACCCACGTCAGGGGGCTCGCGACGAGGGCCAGCGCCCCGCCGGCGCCGCCGCCCGCCGCCACGAGGGCCGGCGCCGCCGGGCTGGACCGCGCCGGACGCGTCCCGGCCGTCGCGCGCGCCACGCCGGCGACGGCGCACCCGGTGATCGCGAGGCCGGCGAGGAGCATCAGCACGAGCCCGGCCTCGGTGTCGACACCCTCCAGGTCGATGGCGGCGAGGAACAGGGGCAGGCCCGCGATCAGGCCCCCGCCGAGCCCGGTCGCCGCCGCCAGGGCCACCCGCGCCGGGGCCCACGCGGGCGCCGTCACCGCCACCAGCCAGCCCCCGGCGGCCGCCGCGGTGAGCAGGGCCGCGAGGATCCCGTGCACGCGGAAGCCGGTCGACTCGAGGGTCCAGAGGCTGTCGGTCCCCGCCGGGGTGCCGAGCACCGGCATCCACACGGCGAGCAGCGCGAAGCCCGCCAGGGAGAGGGCGGCGACGGCCAGGAGCAGCTCGGGGCGCGCGACGACCCGGACGGCCGGCAGGGGCTGCGTGGCCGCGGCCGGGGTGGGGGAGGGGCGTGGCGCGGACGCCACCGCCGGCGCGACGGGGGGTGGCGCGGGCGGCGCGTAGGAGCCGCCGGGGGTCCAGAGGACCGTCAGCTCGGTGGACCCGACGCCGATGCGGTCCCCGGGCGCGACGACGGTCGCCTCGGCGATCGTGACGCCGTTGACGGTGGTGCCGCCGCTCGACGCGAGGTCCTCCACCACGAGAGCGGCGTCGCGTACCGCCACGCGGGCGTGGCGGCGCGAGACCCGCGGGTCGGAGAGGACGATGTCCATCACCGGCCCGCGGCCGATGGTGGCCTCGGAGCCACGGAGCCCGAAGCGGGCCCCGTGGTCCTGGCCACCGGTGACGCCGAGGACGTCGACCGGGGCGGCCGGCACGACCTACTCGGTCGAGATGTTGGGGTCGGCCTGCTGGGTGACCGGGTTGATCGCCAGGAAGTGCTCCTCGGGGTCGTCGAGCAGCGGCTGCAGACGCGACGCCGTCTCACCCTGCCCGCCCTCCCGCAGCGCCTCGAGGTAGTCGCCGAGCAGCTCGGTGACGTTCGCGACGTCCGACTCCTCGAGCGGGGCGAGGCTCACCTTCGCGGCCTTCGAGAGGCGACGGCGGACGGCGGCCTCGTCGAGGTTCCAGTCGGAGTTCTGACGGACGTAGACGACGCCCCCGGTCATGCCGCTGCACAGCCACGGCCCGGGGTCGCCGAGCACGACCACCCGCCCGCCCGTCATGTACTCGAACGCGAAGCCCTTGCAGTTCGCCCGGGCCGCGAGGGTCCCGAGGCGGTCGTCGAGGGGGTCGGTCGGCTCCCCGCCCAGCACCATGTCGGCGCCGGAGAGGCGGATGCCCGCCCGCGCGTCGGCGTTGCCCTGGATGAGGAACAGGCCGCGCTGCGCGCCGTAGGCGAAGCTCTTGCCCACGTGCCCGCCGACCCAGTCGCCGCGGGAGTTCTGCGCCTTCAGCACCTGGATCTCGCCGCCGAGGGCGCACTTGCCGACGCCGTCCTGCGCGCCGCCGAACACCCGGACGCGGACACCGTCGAGCGTGAAGGCGGCCAGGCCGGAGCCGACGGCGGCGCCCTTCGTGAACGCGAGGTCCACCAGGGTCGGGCGGTGCCCGTTGCCGTTGCCGTTCCCGTCGCCCGGCGCGCGCGCGCCGACGCCCGAGACGTCGCCGCCCTGCACGCCGTCCGGTCCGCCGGAGCCGTTGTTGCCCGACGGGTCCTCCCGCGCCGCCTCCTCGGAGGCGTTGGTCGGCGAGACGCCGCCGCCGTCGCCGTTGACCCAGGCGTTGTGGACGCCGGTGGTCGCCCGGGCGATCAGCCCGGCCAGGTCGGTGCCGAGGTTGCGGTCGGCGGCCGTGGTGGCCTCCTCCTCCACCGCGAGGGCGGCGCCGGCGGACAGCCGCTCGGCGGCCACCTCGGGCGCGCGGTGCGGCGGCGGCGGGTGGAACGGCCGGAAGAAGCGGGGCGTCCCGGCGGGGGAGGTGATGAGGCGCTGCCCGACGGGGGTCAGCAGGCTCGACAGGTCGAGCCGGTCGTGGTGGGAGACCTGCACGAGGCGGTCGGCCTGGCCGACGAGGTCCTGCACCTCGCGCACGCCCATCTCGCCGGCGATCGTGCGGAGGGCCGTCCCCATCTCGGTGAAGTACCGCACCAGGGTCTCGACCGACGGGTCGAAGACGCGCGGCACGAAGCGCTTGAGGCCGCGCTCGCGCGCCTCCTCCTCGTCGAGCTGGGTGGCGATGCCGACGTGGCAGGTGTCGAGCTGGCAGCCGCGGCAGATGGTGCAGCCGATCGCGACCATCGCGGCGGTGCCGAAGCCCAGCCGGTTGGCGCCCATGCACATCAGCTTGATGGCGTCCGCCGCGCTGCGCAGGCCGCCGTCGGCCCAGATCTCGACCCGGTCGCGGATGCCGGCCTCGGTGAGGGCGTGGTGCGCGAGCACCGTGCCGATCTCGCACGGGAGGCCCGCCCGGCGCAGGGCGTGCTGACGCGCGGCGCCGGTGCCGCCGTCGTAGCCCGAGAGGGTCAGGACGTCGGCGCCCGCCTTGGCGATGCCGATCGCGATGGTGCCGATGCCCGGCACGACGGGGACCTTCACGATCACCTTGGCGTGCGGGTTCGCCGTCTTCAGCTCGTCGATGAGCTGGGCGAGGTCCTCGATCGAGTAGAGGTCGTGGTTGTTCGACGGGCTGATCAGGTCGCTGCCGACGGCCGCGTTGCGCGCCTGGGCGATCGCCTGGGTCACCTTGGAGCCCGGCAGGTGGCCGCCCTCGCCGGGCTTCGCGCCCTGGCCGATCTTGATCTCCACCCACTCCGACGAGTTGATCAGCAGCGACGAGACACCGAAGCGGCCCGATGCGATCTGCTGGCCGCGGTGCTTCGGGTACTTGCCGTACATGTCCGGGATCTCGCCGCCCTCACCGTTCATGCAGAGCATGTCCGCCTGGTAGGCGGCCTCCGCGTACGAGCGGAAGGCGACCTCGCCCTGGCTGCCGAAGCTCATGGAGCTGATGAGGAACGGCAGATCGTGCTCGCCGACCTTCGACGAGACCTCGCCCGGCGCGATCCGGTCGGGCTCCGCGGCGAGCTGGGGCTGCACCGCGTGGCGCAGGGCCACCGGCTGCTCGGTCTCGAGCTTGTCGAGCGTCTCGGCGAACTCCTCGTAGCCCCGCTCGGAGGTGGCGACCCGGGACAGGGCCTTCCACACCTTGGGGTACATGCGCGGCAGCTTGACCTTGGAGGGGCTCTCCTCGCCGGCGCGGATCTGGCGTCCCTGCTCCGCGAGGGCGTCGAGGTCCTCCAGGCCGAGCCCGCGGCCCTCCGAGGCGCAGAAGCCCGGGATGGCGAGCAGGTCGAGCACCTCGGGGGAGACCCCGATGGCCGACACGAGGCGGCCGTAGCCGCGCAGCTCGTGGATGCCGAGCGTGGAGAGGACCTTCTCCATGCCCTTCTGCAGGCCCTCGAGCACGTGGGTGGCGGCGGCGAAGGGCTCGGGTGAGCCGTCCATCGCCTTCTCCATCAGCGCGTACGGGCAGAGCGCCTGGGCGCCGAAGCCGAGCGCGACCATGACGTCGTGCACGTTGCGGATGCCCGCGGCCTGCAGCACGAGGCTGGCGTCGCGGCGGTAGGAGGAGCCGTCCTCCTTGCGGGCCTCGCGCAGGGCCTTGTCGACCGCCGACAGCGCGAGGTGGGGGTCGCAGACCCGCTCGTCGGGGCCCGCCCCGAGGTCGTTCAGCACGATCAGCTCGGCCCCGTCGGCGACGGCCGCGACCGCGGCCTCGGCGAGGTGGTCGAGGTGCGCGCGGACGCTCCCGCCCTGCGGGAAGTGCAGCGGCAGGCGCGCGGCCCGCCAGTCCCACGCGGCGAGGACGTCCTCCATGCACGCGACGCCCTGGCTCACGGCGACGCGGCGCATCTCCGGCAGCGACAGCGTCGCCGCGCCGGGGCGCATCCCGCCGAGGATGAGCGGCATCCGCAGCTCGCAGCGCTGCGGCGGCTCGGGCTCGACGCCCTCGATCGGGGGCCGGCGGCCGAGGACGACGCGGGTCGAGAAGTGCTCGACCTCGCGCTCCCGGTCGATGGCCGGGTTGGTCACGACCGCGACCGTCTCCTGCAGGTAGTCGGAGAGGGGCATCGGGACGGGAGTGAACGGGCCGAGGGGGCCGTCCCAGCCGAGGGAGCCGATCGGCTCGGCGCCGCGGTCGGCGTGGAACTGGAGCTGCTGCTTGTCGCTCTCGATCCAGCCCGCCGAGGCGAGGAGGGTCTCGAGGGGGAGCTCGGGCGCCTCGAGGTCGTCGTCGGGGTACTCCTCGACGGCGACGGGGTCGAGCCCGCCGGCGAGGCGCGCGCGGGTCTCGGCGGTCGGCAGCGCACCGCGGCCCTTGGCGCGCTGGTAGACCTCGCGCTGGACCTCCCAGTAGTCGAGCACCCGCGGTACGCCGTCCTCGCCGTTGACCAGCGCGACCTTCTCGCCGGGGGCGAGCGGGGCCGGGTCCCGGGTGAGGTCGGTGACGGGGACGATGCCCGGCTCCGACGAGACGACGTACATGTCGTCGGTCTCGATCCACCACAGGGGGCGCAGGCCCATCGCGTCGACCGCGAACACCATCTCGTCGGCGGCGCGGCACGCCAGGCCGACAGGGCCCTGCGCGTAGGGGCCGAGCGCCTCGCGGTAGTGCACGTAGAGGTCCTGGAGCTTCGCCGGCAGCCGGTGGACCTCACCCAGGATGGGCGGGAACGCGAACTCGACGGCCTCCAGCAGGGAGAGGCCCTTCTCGAAGATGAGGCCCTCGAGGAGGCGGTTCAGGTCCTGGCTGTCGGAGCCGTTGCGGGTGATCGGCAGGCCGAGCTGCTCGCTCTGCTCGCGGAGCTGGGCGATCGTGTTGATCTCGCCGTTGTGGCCGAGGATCGAGAACGGCTGCACCCGGCTGAAGGTCGGGTACGTGTTCGTCGAGTAGCGGTTGTGGGCGATGATCCGCGCCGCCGCGAAGTCGGGCTCCTGCATCTCCGGGTAGAACCGGGCGATGACCTCGGGCTGGCCCTGCACCTTGTAGACGGCGTCGTTCGCCGAGAACGAGGCGACGTGGCAGTCGAGCTCGCGCTCCATCCGCACCATGGCGCGGTAGCAGTTGGTCGACGCGGTGATCCCCGGCTGCGCGAGGCACGCGATCTGCCAGAAGATCGGCGGGGTCTCCGACGCCCGCGGGCCCAGGGCGCCGCGGTCGATGGTGCCCTCGCCGCTCCACAGGATCTCGAACCCGTGCTCCCGGATGATCGCCTCGATGCTGGGCACCTGGGCGTCCACGTCCTCCGGCGCGTCGAAGAAGATGTGCGCGACGGTGAAGCTGCGGTCGTCGGCGGCGGCGGGGTCGAGGCCCTCGGCCTCGAGCCGGCGGCGCCAGGCGGGACGGGGCAGGTCGATCAGCAGGCCGCTGCCGTCGCCCTCGCCGTCCACGCTGCCGGAGCGGTGGACCATCATCTGGAGCGACGTCAGGGCGTGCTCCAGCATCGCGCGGCTCGGCTTGCCGTCGCGCGTGGCGAAGGCGGCGAGCGCGCACGAATCGTGCTCGATCAGGTCCGGGAGGCCGGCGGGCGGCGTGGTGGCGAACGGGGGCGGGACGGTCATATGCCAGGGGCCTCTCGGTCGGCAACCGCGGGACACGCGGACGCCGGCCCCCGGGGGAGCCGGCTCACGAAGCCCCAAGTAAACTCGTCGCGCGAACGGAGGTCAACGCGCCCGCTCCACGCGCTCAAGTCCCCGGTGGGGATGCCGAGGACGGCGGGGATGCCGACGACGACCGAGATCACCGACGACGAGCTGGCGCTGGTCGCCCGCGTCGCCGGGCGGGAGGGCTGGGGAGACCTCTCGGCGCCCCCCGAGGCCCACGGTCCGCGCACCCTCGACGAGGGCCGCGCCGTCGCCCGTTTCACGGCCGCGATCCCCGGGGCCCGGGCCTCCCGGGTGCGCAGTCCGCGCGCCGCGCGCATCCGCGCCCGCGTCGCCATCGTCGCGCTCACCGTCGGCGTGCTGGGCGCGTGCTGGTGGGTCAGCCCGACCCGAACCGCGATCGGCCTCATCGCCGCGGGCTTCTTCAGCCTCATCG
>LNFM01003670.1_pt1 | contig 29791 bp, 27 predicted proteins | sample 596031 | NCBI WGS metagenome assembly LNFM01 (sample SAMN04254537, study PRJNA301005) | activated carbon metagenome | isolation source: dual media filters at the Ann Arbor, Michigan drinking water treatment plant | place: USA: Ann Arbor
GCCGGAGCCGATGCCGAAGACGACGCTCTCGGGCAGGTTGTAGGTGCGTTCCTGCATGAACAGCGAGCCCCCCAGGATGACGCAGTTCACCGCGATCAGCGGAAGGAACACGCCCAGCGAGTTGTAGAGCTCGGGCGCGTAACGTTCCACCGCCATTTCCACCACCTGCGTGGCGGCGGCGATGGTGGCGATGAAGAGGATGAAGGACAGGAAGCTGAGGTCGACGGTGGCCAGCGAGGGGTGCAGCCAGGACAGTGCACCTTCGGCCAGGAGGTAGCTCAGCATCAGGTTGTTCAGCGGCACCGTGAGCACTTGCACGAAGACCACCGCCACGCCCAGGCCGATGGCGGTATCGACCTTCTTCGCGCAGGCCAGAAAGGAACACATGCCCAGGAAGTAGGCCAGGGCCATGTTCTCCAGGAAGGCCGACCGCAGGCCCAGATTGATGTAGTGTTCCATCAGGATTTTTCCTGCAACTGCGGCTTCCAGGTGCGCAGCGCCCAGATCAGCAGGCCGATGATGAACAGCGCCGACGGCGCCAGCAGCATCATGCCGTTGGGCTCGTACCAGCCGCCGTCCTTGATCTGCGGCAGGATGGTGTAGCCCAGCACCTTGCCTGCGCCGAGCAGTTCACGCAGGAAGCCCACGATCACCAGCACGACGGCATAACCCAGGCCGTTGCCCAGGCCGTCGAGCGCCGATTCCCAGGGTGGATTGCTCATCGCGAAGCCTTCGGCGCGGCCCAGCACGATGCAGTTGGTGATGATCAGGCCGACGAACACGCTGAGTTCGAGCGACAACTCGTAGAGCGTGGCCTTGAGCACCTGGTCGAAGACGATCACCAGCGTGGCGATGATGGCCAGTTGCACGATGAGGCGGATGGACGAGGGCGTGTGGTTGCGCACCAGGCTCACGGCCAGGCTGGCCAGCATACCCACCAGCATCACGCCGGCGCTCATCACCAGCGCCTTGGCCACCGAGGTGGTGACCGCCAGCGCCGAGCAGATGCCCAGCACCTGCACGCCGATGGGGTTGTTCAGCAGCACCGGGTCGAACAGGATGGCCCGCTGCCGCGGCCCGAAGCGCGACGGCGGCTTGGTGGCCACCGGCACGATGTCGCCGGGTACAGCGCTCATGCTTGTGCTCCTTCGCGGAACTTCTTGAGGAACTTGCCGTAGCCGTGATCGCCCAGCCAGAAGCGCACGAGGTACGTGACGGCCTTGCTCGTGATGGTCGACCCCGACAGCCCGTCGACATGCATCGGGTCGGTCTCGGGCGGGCCAGCCTGGCCCTTGATGACCTGGATGCCGACATCCCAGTTGGCATCGAAGGCCTTGCGGCCGCGCCACAGCGCCTGCCAGCTGGGGTTGGCGATCTCGCCGCCCAGGCCCGGGGTCTCGCGCTGGTCGTAGTAGGTCAGGCCGCGGATGGTGTTGCCGTCGGGTGCCAGCGCCATGAAGCCGTAGATCGTGCCCCACATGCCCAGACCCTCGATGGCGATGACGATCTGGTCGACGGTCTCGCCCTTCTTGACCAGGTAGACGATGCCCTGGTTCGGTATCCGCCGCACGCCGGCGCTGTTCACCGGGGCGACGCGGCTGGTGGTGGGGTCGTCGCGTGCGACGCGCTGGTTGTAGCGGCGTGCATCGCCGGTGGCTTCGGGCAGCAGTTCGCCGGTGGCCAGGTCCACCAGCCGGGCCTGGATGGACTGCTTGAAGATGGCTTCGACCTGCGCCGTGGTGACTTTCGTGCCAGGCTCGATGAGGCCGGCAGCCAGTAGCACGTTCTTTTCCTTGTACAGCAGCGCGTTGGCCACCTGGCCGGGTTTGGTGAGCACGGCCGCCGTGGCGATGAGTGCCGCGCAGACCACGCACACCACCGTGGCGAAGACCACGGTGTAGCGCACCGAGTTCACATCACGGGTTTGGGTTTCAGCCACGGCGAGCAAGCCTCCGGCGGATGTTGGCCTGCACGATGAAGTGGTCGATGGTCGGCGCCACCACGTTCATGAACAGGATGACGAGCATCACCGACTCGGGGTAGGCCGGGTTGAAGACGCGTATCAGGACCACCAGGGCGCCGACGAGGATGCCGTAGATCCAGCGCCCGGCGTCCGAGTGCGGGCAGGTGACGGGGTCGGTGACCATGAAGACCATCGCGAAGGCCCAGCCGCCCATCACCATGTGCCACCAGAAGGGCACGTTCATCCAGGGGTTGGTGGCCGAGCCGATGGCGTTCAGGCCGGTGGCCATGGCGATGGTGCCGATGCACATGGCCAGCATGAGCCGCCAGGAGCCCACGCCCGTGGCGACGATGATCACCGCGCCGATCAGGCAGGCCAGCGCCGAGGTCTCGCCCATGCTGCCCGGTTCCAGACCGATGAAGGCGTTCGACCACGAGCCCAGTGCCGACTCGTAGCCGCCTTCAGCCCCGCGCACCTTGCTCAGCACGGTGGCGCCCGAGTAGCCGTCGATGGCGGCGCCAGGCGGCACCGCGGCCCAGACCTTGTCGCCCGAGATGGCCGCCGGGTAGGCGAAGAAGAGGAAGGCGCGCATGGCCAGCGCCGGGTTCATGAAGTTCATGCCCGTGCCGCCGAAGACCTCCTTCACGAGCACGACGCCAAAGGCCACCCCCAGCGCGCACTGCCACAGCGGCGTGGTCGGCGGCAGGATCAGCGGGAACAGCATGCCGGTGACGAAGAATCCTTCGTTGACCTCGATCTTGCGCACCACCGAGAACATCACCTCGAGCGACAGGCCGACGATCATGGTCACCGCATACAGCGGCAGGAAGTACAGCCCGCCGTGCACGATGTTGCCGAAGAAGCTGTCGGGCGAATAACCCACGCCCAGCAGCCGCATGACCGCGTGGCGCCAGCCCTCCAGGTCACCCGCCTTGGCCGGGTCGATGGCCAGATTGGCCTGCAGCCCGGTGTTGTAGAAGGCCATGAAGACGCAGGGCAGCGTCGCGATGACCACCAGGATCATCATGCGCTTGAGGTCCATCGCGTCGCGCACGTGGGCGCCCGTCTTCGTGACGTTGCCCGGCGAGTAGAAGAAGGTGTCGGCCGCTTCGTAGAGCGGGTAGAAGCGCTCGTACTTGCCCCCCGGGTGGAAGTGCTTGCCGACCTTGTCCAGCAGTTGGCGCAGGGCTTGCATCAGGCTGCTTCCTTTTCGATGCGGGTGAGCGCCTGGCGCAACAGCGGGCCGTACTCGGCCTTGCCGGGGCAGACGAAGGTGCACAGCGCCAGGTCTTCCTCGTCGAGCTCGAGCACGCCGAGTTTCTCGGCGCGTTCGTCCTGGCCCATCAGCAGCGCGCGCAGCAGGAAGGTGGGCATCAGGTCCAGCGGCATCACGCGTTCGTAGGAGCCGATGGGCACCATTGCGCGGTGGCCGCCGTTGGTGGTGGTATTCAGCGCCAGCTTGGGGTTGCGCATCCAGGCGCCGGCGACGACGCCCCAGATCGAGAACTTGTCGCCGACAGGATTGATCCAGCCGAAGAACTCGCGCTCCACGGCCTCGGCCAGCGCCGTGACCTGCTGGTGGTAACGGCCCAGCCAGCCGTGCACGGGGCCGGTGGAGGTGCGGCCGTCGAGCACCGAGCCTGACACGATGCGCTGCGCGCCGGGGGCGATCTCGCCCTGCGCCAGCACGTCGATAGACGCACCCAGCCGGGTGCGCAGCAGCCGCGGCCGCAGCACGCTGGGCCCCGCCAGCGCCAGCACGCGCTCGACGTCGAGCCGGCCGGTGCTGAACAACTGCCCGATGGCGGCGACGTCCTGGTAGCCGATGTGCCAGACGCAGCGCTCCTGGTCCACGGGGCACAGCAGGTGGATGTGCGTGCCGGCGTTGCCTGCCGGGTGCGGGCCTTCGAAGACCTCGACCGAGACCTTGGGCATGGCCGCCAACTGCACGGCGAAGCCCGGCGCCACGCAGACGTAGGTGGGTCCATCGCTCAAGTGCGCCAGCACAGCCACGCCGGTGCGGAAATCGTCGTGGCGATCGGCCAGCACGGTGTTCACGGCCGGGGCGTGCGGGCGCGTGTCGATGGCGGTGATGAACAGCGCCCGTGGCGTGCTGTCCAGCCGTGGCAGCTTGGAATAGGGCCGCGTGCGCAAGGCCGTCCACAGACCCGACTCGACGAGCAGCTTGCGCACCTGCTCCGCGTCGAGGGCCGCAGGCGGCTTGCCGGTGAAACTGGCGAAGGGGGACTGTGCATGCGGGCCGTCGTCGTCCTGCACGTCGATCACCAGCGACTGGAAGGCGCGGTACTCGCCGCGGTTCAGTGCGCTCACCGTGCCGGCAGCCGGCGAGGTGAAACGAACGCCAGGCACCTGCTTGTCGCTGAAGAGCAACTGGCCCCGCTGCACGGCGTCGCCGGGCTGGACGTGGAAGGTGGGCTTGAGGCCGGGATAGTCGGCGCCGAGCAGCGCCACCTGAACGCAGTCACGCGCGGGCTCGATGGCCTGGACGGGTTCGCCCGCCAAAGGCAGGTCGAGGCCGCGCTTCACCTGATGCACCGTCACAACACCCCCTCCGCCTCTGGCCGATTCGGCCTCGGTTTCGACAGCACGGCGGCTTCCTTCGCCGCGTCCCTCTTCGCCTGCACCGTCGCCAGGGCGCACCGTAACAGCGCGCCGGGAGCGCAGACTTGTTTCAGGTCAAGCCTGCGACAGAAGCTCGCCGAAGCAAGCCGTGCTGCCAGCGGGCTCATCGCTCGACCTTGAAGCCGATGCGCACGGTGACCTGGAACTCGCTGACCTTGCCGTCACGGATGCCGCCGCGCTGCTCGATGACCTCGAACCACGACATGCCGCGCAGGGTGCGTCCGGCCTCCTCCACCGCGGCCTGGATGGCCTCGGAAAAGCCGACCGACGAGGTGCCGACGATGTCGACCTTCTTGTAGATGCCGTTCATGCGATCTCCTCGAGGAAGGGCCCGCGCGCGCCGCGCTCAGGCGCGGTGTCGTGGTCGTTGCTGCCGTTCAGCGCAGGGTCTTCAGGGATGCAGCCGTGCGTACTTGGCCTGCAGCTGGTCCGGCGACTCGGCATGCTTCGGGTCGGGGATGATGCAGTCGGCAGGGCACACGTCCACGCATTGCGGTTCGTCGTGCGCGCCGACGCATTCGGTGCACTTGTCGGGGTCGATGAGATAGATCGGCGAGCCGACGCTGATCGCCTCGTTCGGGCAGACGGGTTTGCAGGCGTCACAGGCGGTGCAGTCGTCGACGATGACCAGGGCCATGGGGGTACTCCTCTTCGGTTGGGTTTGTGAAACGCTATGGGGCGTGGAGCGGCGTAGGCTATGCGAAGGGGCTCGAGTAGGACCTCAGGGCCTTCATGTAGTTGGAGCGTTCGAAGGCGGCCGGATTGGGGCAGGACAGCTGGCTCAGCGACCCCTTCATCTGCTGCACCGAGCTGTACTCGCGCTCGTTCATCCAGTCCTCGACGCCCTTGAGCAGCGTGGCCACGTGGCCCGGCCCTTTCTGCAGCAGGCTGCTCGCGAGCATCACGCAGTCCGCGCCGGCCAGCAACAGCTTGAGCACGTCCTCGGTGGTGTGCGCGCCGCCGGTGGCGGCCAGGCTGGTCTCGATGCGGCCGTGCAGGATGGCGATCCAGCGCAGCGCGAGCCGCAACTCGTCCGAGGTCGACAGCACCAGGTGCGAGGCCACCTCCAGCTCCTCGAGCATGATGTCGGGCTGCACGAAGCGGTTGAAGAGCACGAGCCCGGAAGCGCCGGTGCCCACGAGGCGCTGCGCCATGTTGGCCATCGCGCTGAAGTAGGGCGCGACCTTCACCGCCACCGGCGCACGGGTCTCTGCGCACACGGAAGCCACGAGGTCGATGTAGCGCTGCTCGACGGCCGCGCTGGTGTCGGCCAGGTCGGTAGCCAGGAAGTAGACGTTCAACTCGACGGCATCGGCGCCGGCCAGCTCGAACTGGCGGGCATAGTGCGTCCAGCCGCCCGTCGTGTAGCCGTTCAGGCTGGCGATCACCGGCACCCGCAGCGCCTTCTTGGCGTCGGCGATCAGTTGCAGGTACTTGTCGGTGGCGCTGGCTGAAGGCGCCATCTCGGGGAAAAAGCCCCGCGCCTCGGGCGAGACCTCGGCGCCGCTGAGCATCAGGTCGTGCGTGGCCATCTCCTCGTGTTCGATCTGTTCCTCGAACAGCGAGGGCAGCACGACGGCGCCGGCGCCGGCGTCCTCGAGCCGGCGCAGGCTGTCCACCGTGGCCGTCAGCGGCGAGGCCGAGGCGACGATGGGGTTGCGCAGCTCCAGGCCCAGGTAGCGGGTGCGAAGATCGACGCTCATTGTTTGCCCTCCTCGTTGGTGGCGGCAGCCGCTGGCGTGTCGCCTTGTTCGGTCACGGTGCGGTGCACGCCGGCAATCTGCTCGTAGAGCGTCCAGCGCGCGTCGGCATCGGTCTGCGACTTCTTCGCCAGCTGCTTTGCGCGCGCGGGGTCGGCCTGGGCCAGCATCGCGAAGCGCCCCTCCTTCATCGTGAACTGCTCCAGCGGTATGGTGGGTTTGCGCGAGTCCAGCTTCAACGGCTGGTCGGCGCCGCCCATGCCCAGGCGCGGGTCGTAGTGGTAGAGCGTCAGGTAGCCGCTCTTGACGGCGTCGCGCTGGTGGCTCATGCCGGTGGTCATGTCGATGCCGTGCGCGATGCAGTGGCTGTAGGCGATGATGAGCGAGGGCCCGGGCCACGACGCCGCTTCCTGGAAGGTGCGCACCGTCTGCACCGGGTTGGCGCCCATGGCCACCTGCGCCACGTAGACGTTGCCGTAGGCCATCGCGATCATGCCCAGGTCCTTCTTGCCGGTGGACTTGCCCGCAGCGGCGAACTTGGCCACCGCGCCACGCGGCGTGGACTTCGACGCCTGCCCGCCGGTGTTGCTGTAGACCTCGGTGTCGAGCACCAGGATGTTGACGTTGCGTCCCGAGGCCAGCACGTGGTCGAGGCCGCCATAGCCGATGTCGTAGGCCCAGCCGTCGCCGCCGATGATCCACACGCTGCGCACGACGAGGCTGTCGGCCACCGCCAGCAGCTGCTGCGCCTCGAAGCTGGCCAGGCGCTGCAGTTGCACCCTGAGCGCCTTGACGCGCTCGCGCTGCGCCTTGATCTGCGCGTCGGTGTCCTGTGGCGCCTGCAGCAGTGCGTTGGCCAGCTCATCGCCGATGGGGCCGCGCAACCTCTCTACGAGCATCTGCGCCAGGTCGCGCTGTGCGTCGAGCGCCAGCCGCATGCCCAGGCCGAACTCGGCGTTGTCCTCGAACAGGCTGTTCGACCACACCGGCCCCTGGCCCTCGCTGTTCTGCGACCACGGCGTGGTCGGCAGGTTGCCGCCGTAGATCGACGAGCAGCCGGTGGCGTTGGCCATCACGAGGTGGTCGCCGTAGAGCTGCGACAGCAGCTTCAGGTACGGCGTCTCGCCGCAGCCCGAGCAGGCGCCCGAATACTCGAACAGCGGCTTGCGCAGCTGCGAGCCCCGCAGCCCGTCGATCGTGTCGAAGCCCGGGCGCAGCTCGGGCAGCGCGAGGAAGAAGTCGTAGTTGGCGCGCTCGGCCTCCATGTGCGCCTGCTTGGGCTCCATGTTGATGGCCTTGTGCTTGACGACCTGCTTGCTGCGCGAAGGGCAGACGTCGACGCAGACGCCGCAGCCGGTGCAGTCGTCGGGGGCGACCTGCAGGCTGAACATCATGTCGTCGAGCGGCCCGCCGTCCTTGCGCGTCCAGGGCACGGCCTTGAAGGTGGACGGCGCGCCCGTCATGGCTTCGGCCGGGAAGACGTTCATGCGTATCGCGGCGTGCGGGCACACCAGCGGGCAGATGCCGCACTGGGTGCAGATGGTCTCGTCCCAGATCGGGATGTCGATCGCAATGCTGCGCTTTTCCCACTGCGTGGTGCCGGTGGGGAAGGTGCCGTCGGCCGGCAGGGCCGACACCGGCAGCAGGTCGCCCTTGCCGTCGAGCATCATCGCGGTGACCCGTTGCACGAAGTCGGGTGCGGCGCGCGGCACCACCGGACGGCGCGAGACCACGGCATCGGCCCGTGCGGGCACCTTCACCTCGCCCAGGGCGGCCAGCGAAGCGTCGACGGCGGCGAAGTTGCGGCTCAGCACCGTCTCGCCGCGCTTGCCGTAGGTCTTGCGGATGGATTCCTTGATCGCCTCGATGGCTTCGTCGCGCGGCAACACGCCGGAGATCGCGAAGAAGCAGGCCTGCGTCACGGTGTTGATGCGGCTGCCCAGACCCGCCTGCTGTGCCACCGCCAGCGCATCGACGACGTAGAACTTCAGCTGCTTGTCGATGATGCTCTGCTGCGCCTCGCGCGGCAGTTTGGCCCACACGGCATCGGCCGCGTAGGGGGTGTTGAGCAGGAAGGTGGCGCCCGGCCGTGCCAGCTCCAGCACATCGAGCTTTTCCATGAACTCGAACTGGTGGCAGGCCACGAAATCGGCATTCGTGATCAGGTAGGTCGACGTGATCGGCTTCGGCCCGAAGCGCAGGTGCGAGACGGTGATGGCGCCTGACTTCTTGCTGTCGTAGACGAAGTAGCCCTGGGCGTGCAGCGGCGTGTTCTCGCCGATGATCTTCACCGTGTTCTTGGTCGCGCCGACCGTGCCGTCGGCGCCCAGGCCGTAGAACACGGCGCGCGTGACGCCGGCGGCCTCGGTGTCGAAATCGCCGTCGACCTTCAGCGACAGGTGCGTCACGTCGTCGAAGATGCCGACCGTGAAGTGCCGCTTGGGCTTGGGCGCGTCGAGTTCGTCGAGCGCGGCCTTGGCCATGGCCGGCGTGTACTCCTTCGACGACAGGCCGTAACGCCCGCCGATGACACGCGGCAGCCGGCGGTCTTCCGGCCAGGCCTCGGCCAGCGCGGTGACGACGTCCTGGTACAGCGGCTCGCCCAGGGCGCCGGGCTCCTTGCTGCGGTCCAGCGCGGCGATCGCGCGCACGCTGGGCGGCAGCGCCGCGACGAAGGCTGCGGCATCGAAGGGCCGGTACAGCCGCACGATGACGAGGCCGACCTTCGCGCCTTCGGCCACCAGGCGGCGCACGGCCTCGGTGGACGCGCCGACACCCGAACCCATCTGCACCAGCACCCGCTCGGCGTCGGGCGCGCCCACGTAGTCGAACAGGCTGTAGTGGCGGCCGGTGAGCGCGCCGAAGCGCTCGAAGGACGCGCTGACGATGCCGGGCACCGCCAGGTAGTAGGGGTTGGACGCCTCGCGTGCCTGGAAGAAGACGTCGGGGTTCTGCGCCGTGCCGCGCATCACCGGGCGGTCGGGGTTGAGGGCGCGCGCGCGGTGCGCCTGCACCAGGTCCTCGTCGATCAGGCCGCGCACTTCCGACTCGAACAGCAGGTCGATCTTGTTGACCTCGTGGCTGGTGCGGAAGCCGTCGAAGAAGTGCAGGAAGGGCACTCGCGCCTTCAACGTGGCCATGTGCGCGACCATCGCCATGTCCTGCGCTTCCTGCACGCTGTTCGAGGCCAGCAGCGCGAAGCCGGTCATGCGCGCGGCCATGACGTCGCTGTGATCACCGAAGATCGACAGCGCGTGCGTGGCCAGCGAGCGCGCCGCGACGTGGATCACCGTCGATGTCAGCTCGCCGGCGATCTTGAACATGTTGGGCAGCTTCAGCAGCAGGCCCTGCGAGGCGGTGAAGGTGGAGCACAGCGCCCCGGCCTGCAGCGCGCCGTGCACGGCACCGGCGGCGCCGCCTTCGCTCTGCATCTCCACCACCTGCGGCACCATGCCCCAGATGTTCTTCTCGCCGGCGGCCGACCAGGCGTCGGCGAGTTCACCCATGGTCGACGACGGCGTGATCGGGTAGATCGCGATCACCTCGCTGTTCCAGTGGGCGATGCGTGCGGCGGCTTCGTTGCCGTCGAGCACATGGGAGCGTTCGGTCATGGTGTCTTGTCCAGGTGAGAGGGGCGGGCGTGGGCCTTGGCCGGGCGGCGGCTAGAGGATGCCGACCTTGCCGGCCTGCCAGCGCCGGTACTCGGTGGTGAGCAGCGCAACGTGCTCGCGCTCTTCGGCGGCCAGTTCGTTGTACAGACCGCGTTCCACCGAGCCTTCGGGGAACTGCGTGCCTTCACCGGCGAAAAAGGCCACGGCACGCTCCTCGAAAGCGATGGCGATGCGGAACAGGTTCGCGGGGTCTTCGGGGTGGTTCTCGATGCCGGCGTACAGCGCCGCACGCTCTATCTTGAAATCCGCACCCGGCACCGGCACGTCGACGTGGTAACGCCGGCTCAGCGTTTCCATGTGCTCCTGCTCCATCGCGGCGAAGTTGCCGAACAGCGTCTTGAGCTCCGGGTCGGTGCTCTCGAGCGCGGCGCGGCGGTAGAAGGCCTGGCCGCCGAGCTCGATCTCGAAGGCCTTGCGCACCACGTCGACGGCGCGCGCGAGTTCGGCGCGGCGGTCGCCCAGCACCTCGAGCTTGCCGCCGCAGTAGGGGCACATGCCGTAGGGGTAGGCGAAGCCCTCGCTGACCTTGCCGCAGCCGCCGCAGCGCCACTGCACCTGCGTGGCGGCGTCGTGGAAGTAGTCGTGGTCGGCTTCCTCGTCGTGCGCGAGGTCGCCCTTGGCGCGCAGCAGGGTCTCGGCCAGGCCGGGCGGCGGCAGCACGGCCGCCTGCAGTGCGGCGCCGCTCAGCGGCACCGGCGGCACGAAGGCGTCGGCGTCTTCCTGCGTCACCGGCCAGCGTGTCTTGCCGCTGGACAGGTAGGCCCCGATGGCGCGCGCGGCGCGGCGCCCGGCGCCCATGGCCAGGATCACGGTGGCGCCGCCGGTGACGATGTCGCCGCCGGCGAAGACGCCCGGCACGCTGGTGGCCTGCGTGGCCGCATCGGCCACGATGTAGCCCCACTTGTTCAGTTCCAGCCCCGGCGTCGACTTGGTGACGATGGGGTTGGCCTTGGTGCCCAGTGCGTAGATCACGGTGTCGCACTCGAGCTCGAGGAACTCGTCCTGCGGTATCGGCTGGCGGCGGCCCTTGGCGTCGGGTTCGCCCAGCACCATTTTCTGCACCCGCATGCCGCGCACGCCGCCATCGGCGTCGGTGAGGATCTCCACCGGGCCGTGCAGGAAGAAGAACTCGATGCCTTCCTCCTTCGCATGGCGCAGTTCCTCCAGCCGTGCCGGCGCCTCGGCTTCGGAGCGGCGGTAGACGCAGCGCACCGTGGGCGTGCCCAGCCGCTTGGCCACGCGCAGGCAGTCCATCGCGGTGTTGCCGGCACCGATGACGACGACACTCTGGCCCAGCGTCACCGGCGTGTCGATGTAGGGGAACTTGTCGCCACCCATCAGGTTGATGCGCGTCAGGAACTCGTTGGCCGAATAGACCTGGCCGGCGAATTCACCCGGGATGCCCAGGAAGGCCGGCGCACCGGCGCCCGCGCCGACGAAGACCGCGTCGTAGCCCATGCCGGCCATCAACTGCTGCACGGTGAAGGTCTTGCCGATGACCTTGTTGACCTCGAACTTCACGCCCATCTGCTGCAGGTGCTCGACCTCGCGGCTGATGATGTCTCGCGGCAGCCGGAAGGGTGGTATGCCGTACTGCAGCACGCCGCCGACGACGTGCAGCGCCTCGTAGACCGTGACGTCGACGCCGTAGCGCGTGAGGTCGGCGGCCACGGCCAGCCCCGAGGGCCCCGAGCCGACGATGGCCACCTTGCCGAGGGTGCGTTCGAAGCGCAGTGGTTCGACTTTGGGGTGGCGGGCGTTGTCGCCGACGAAGCGTTCGAGCCGGCCGATGGCCACCGACTCCAGCTTGCGCCCGACGATGCACTGCGCCTCGCACTGCGATTCCTGCGGGCAGACACGGCCGCACACCGACGGGAAGAGGTTGGATTCGTTGATCGTGGCCAGTGCGCCGTCCATGTCGCGCACCAGCAGCTGGCGGATGAAGCGCGGGATGTCGATCGACACCGGGCAGCCCTGGACGCAGGTGGCCGTGCTGCACTGGATGCAGCGCTCGGCCTCGGCCAGCGCGTCGGCCAGCGAATAACCCAGGTTGACCTCCTTGAAGTTGCGCGAGCGCTCCACCGCATCGCGCTCGGGCATCGGCGTGGCCTTCGGCGCCAGGTCCTTGTACTTCTTGTAGTTGTGCTTGCCCTGCTCGAACAGCACCTTCTCGACCTTGCACACGTGGGCGTAGTCGGTGTTGGCCTTGGCCTCCTCCACCTTGAAGCGCTTCTGGCGCAGCATGAGTTCCTTGAAGTCGACGAGGTGGCCGTCGAAGTCGGGGCCGTCGACGCAGGCGAACTTGATCTCCTTGTCCACCGTGACGCGGCACGAGCCGCACATGCCGGTACCGTCGACCATGATCGCGTTCAGCGAGACCATGGTCTTGACGGCGAAGGGCCGCGTCGTCTCGACGCAGGCGTTCATCATCGGCAGCGGCCCGATGGCGACCACCAGGTCGGGTTTGTCGCGCTCCAGCACGTCCTGCAGCGCGGCGGTGACGAAGCCGGGCCGGCCGTGGCTGCCGTCGTCGGTGCAGACGATCAGGTCGTCGCAGTAGCGGCCGAAGGTGTCTTCCCAGAACACCAGGTCCTTGTTGCGGAAGCCGATGATGCCGGTGGTGCGGTTGCCGGCCTCCTTGAAGGCGCGCAGCTGCGGGAAGACCGGCGCGATGCCCAGGCCACCGCCCACGAGCACGACATGGCCGACTTTCGCCACGTGCTGCGGCAGGCCCAGCGGGCCGACGAAGTCGGCGAAGCTGTCGCCTTCCTTGTAGTGGTCGCGCATTTCCAGCGTCGACTTGCCCAGCGCCTGCACGACCAGGGTCACCGTGCCGCGCTCGCGGTCGTAGTCGGCCACGGTCAGCGGGATGCGTTCGCTGCCTTCGTGCAGGCGCAGCATCACGAAGTGGCCTGGCTCGGCCGAGCGCGCGACATCGGGGGCCAGCACCTCCCACAGGAAGGTGGTTTCCGAGAAGGCCTGTCGGCGAACGATCTGGTACATGTCAGCCTTGCGCTTGAATGGTTGAACGGTTCGACGGGCAGGCAGCCGCGCCGGCGTGAGCCGCGGACGGCCAGGAGGGGGGAGGTGCACGACGCGCCGGGACCGGCGCAGGCACGCGGCGGCTGCGCAGGGTGCGCCGGACCCAAGGGGTGTCGGATGTGCAGGGGCTTGCCGTGGACAAGCCAGCCACGGCCCGCATGACGCGGCCGGTGGTGCACGCCGCCCGGACGGGCGCCGTTACCGCGGTCGCGGCCTGATGGCGTGCGGGCCTGAAGCCCTGAATCCGACGCATCGCGGGCTCCTTGCGGGCCTGTGTGGATGCGGCGGATTGTTCGGTGCGGGTTCGCCGGCGAACTTGCGCCGTGTCAAGGTGGGGTGCAGTTGCTACCCGCGTCAACCCGAGGTCAGTTCTTGACGACCTCGTTGATTTCGACGACGAGTCCGCTGGCGTTGTTGTCCACGGGTGCGGACTGCCCGGTCAGGTCGCCGGCCGCTGGCGCGGCCTGGCCGCTCTTGCTGACGCGGGCGCTGATGATCAGCTTGGGGAAGAGCGACATCTTGGCCGCCGGCGACATGGCCAGGTTGTCGTCGAGCTTGAAGTTCAGCGGCAGGTCCTTGACCTGATGGCGCAGGATGGCCAGCGGCATGCGCGAGCCCTCGGCGGCACGTGCGTAGATGAAGACGGCGTCGTCGGGCGCTGCCTGCTTCATAAGCGCCGCCGAGAGGCGCAGGGTGCCGGTCACCGTGGCGGCCGATGCGCCGGCGGGTGCATTGCCGTTGGCCGGCGCCGCGCCCGCGGGTGCGGGGGGTGCTGCCGGGGCGGCCGGTGCCGCCTGCGCCACGCGCTGCGCCGGGGCCAGGCCGCCCAGCTTGCGCGCTTCGTCGATGCTGCTTTGCAACTGCGGCATGAAGGGCGCGTCGGGCGAGGTCACCTTCACCAGCCGTTCCCAGTGGTTCACGGCGGTGGTGTAGTCCTTGCGGTTGAAGGCCGCGGTGCCGGCCAGCGCCAGCGCCTTGCCGTTGTCGGGGTCGATCTTCAGCGCACGCTCCACCAACTTCGTCGGTTCGCCTTCGAGGTTGCGGTCGTTCTTCATCGCCACCGTGTCGGCGTAGTCGGCCAGCAGCGCGGGGTCGTTGGGCGCCAGGGCCACGGCCTTCTCGAAGGCCGACACGGCTTCGTCGTGGCGCGCCATGCGGGCGTAGGAACGCGCCAGGATGGCCCAGCCCTCGGCGCTGTCGGGTTCGTGCTTCAGGCGTTCGGCCAGCTTGTCGACGGCTGCGGAGAACTGCGCGTCGTCCATGCTGTGCGGATCATCGGCGGCGGCCTGCGTCTGCGAACCGGGTGCGCCGGCGCTGGGCAGACCGGGCGAGCCCGTCCACATGTAGCCGCTGCCGGCGACGATGAGCACGACCACCGTCAGCATCCCCACCAGGTTCCAGGAGGGGCGCGGCGCGGCGGCGGGCGCGTCCTTCGCGGACCCGGTGTCCTTCATCACCTGCTCGAGCAGCTGGCGCTCGAGCGGTGCCTTGGCGGCCTCGTAGGCCTTCTTGTCGAGCGTGCCGCTGTCGTGCAGTGACTTGAGCTGCTGCAGTTGTTGGCGCAGCTTGGCGATGGGGTCGTTCATGGGGCAGGTTTTCCAGGCCGGCCGGCGTCGGGCGCATGCGCGTCCGCGTCGGTGTCGTCGGCTTCATCGGTTTCAAATTGGTCGGCGGGCATGCGGCTGCGACGGCGCAGCACGAGCACCAGGATGGCGATGCCGCCGACCAGCAGCGCCGCCGGGCCGAACCAAAGCAGCGCGGTGTTGGTCCGTACCGGCGGGCGGTAGAGCACGAAGTCGCCATAGCGGGCCGTCATGTAGTCGATGATTTCGCCCTCGCTCTGGCCCTTGCGCAGCATCTCGCGCACCTGGTTGCGCAGGTCGACGGCGAGGTCGGCGCTCGATGCGGCGATGGTCTCGTTCTGGCAGACCAGGCAGCGCAGCTCGGCCGCCACGGCCAGCATGCGCTTTTCCAGCGCGGGGTCGGCCGAGGTGTCGGGGGCATCCTTGGCGAACGCACCCCAGGCCGCGCATATCAGCGCGGCGGCCCACAGGAATCTACGCATTGAGCTCTTTCAGCAGGGGCTCGATGCGCTCGCGCAGCACCTGCGGTGTGACAGGGCCGATGTGCTTGTAGCGAATCACGCCCTGCTTGTCGATGACGAAGGTTTCGGGCACGCCGTAGACGCCGAAGTCGATGCCGACCAGGCCCTTCAGGTCGTGCAGCGAGGCCGTGTAGGGGTTGCCGAAGCGCTGCAGCCAGTTGATGGCATCGGGCCGCTGGTCCTTGTAGTTCAGGCCGTACAGCGGCACCGGGCTGCGCTTGGCGTACTCGACGAAGAGCGGGTGCTCTTCGCGGCAGGCCACGCACCACGAGGCCCAGACGTTGAGCACCCAGACCTTGCCCAGCAGGTCGTCCCTGCTGATGGTCTGGGCCGGGTCGTCCAGGCGCGGCAACGCGAAGGCCGGCGCGGGTTTGCCGATCAGCGGCGAGGGCACCTCGCGCGGGTTCAGGTTCAGGCCCACGGCCAGGAAACCCAGCAACACCGCAAAGAGGCCCAGAGGCGCCAGGTATTGCCACTTCTTCATGCGGCGGCCCCGGCGGTGCTGCCTTGGGTCTCCTGCTCACGGCGCACGGCGCGGTAGCGGCGGTCGGTAGCCGCCACCAAGCCACCCAGGCCCATCAACACGCAGCCGCCCCAGATCCAGGTCACGAAGGGCTTGTAGTAGACCCGCACGATCCAGGCCTGGCCCTCGACGGCATTGCCCAGCGACACATAGAGGTCGCGCGCAATGCCGCTGTCGATGGCGGCTTCGGTCATCGGGTTGGACTGCACACGGTAGACCCGCTTCTCTGGATTCATGCGGGCCACTTCCTTGCCGTCCTTCGAGACCACGATCAGGCCGCGTACGGCGGTGTAGTTCGGACCGCGTGCATCCTGCACGCCCTGGAAACTGAAGCTGTAGCCGCCGGCCTCGGTGGTGTCGCCGATGTCCATCTTGACGTCGCGCTCGACCTCGAAGCTCTTGACCATGGTCACGCCGAAGATGAAGACCGCGATGCCCAGGTGGGCCAGCGACATGCCGACCATGGCCCGCGGGAACAGGCGCATGCGCTGCCATGCCGACGTTTGCATGCCGCCAGCCGGCCGCACACGCTCCCAGACGTCGGTGAGCACACCGGCGACGATCCAGAAGGTCATCAGCAGACCCAGGCTGGCCATCCACGTGATCTCGCCGCGTATCCACTCCGTGGCCAGGGTGGCCACCACCGCGGCACCGGCGGCCCAGCGCAGGCGCTTGGCCAGGTCGGGCACCTCGGCGTGCTTCCAGCGCGCCAGCGGGCCCACGCCCATCAGGAAGATCAGCGGCACCATCAGTGGCACGAAGACGGTGTCGAAGTAGGGCGGGCCGACCGAGATCTTGCCCATGCCCAGCGCGTCGAGCAGCAGCGGGTAGAGCGTGCCCAGCAGCACGGCAGCCATGGCCACCACCAGCAGCACGTTGTTGGCCAGCAGCAGGCTTTCGCGCGACAGCGCCGAGAACCGTGCACCCAGGCCGACCTTGGGCGCACGCCAGGCGTAGAGCGCCAGCGACGCGCCGATGACGACGGTCAGGAAGGCAAGGATGAAGAGGCCGCGGCGCGGGTCGGTGGCGAAGGCGTGCACGGACGACAGCACGCCCGAGCGCACGAGGAAGGTGCCCAGCAGCGACAGCGAGAAGGCCATGATGGCCAGCAGCACCGTCCAGCTCTTGAACGCGCCGCGCTTTTCCGTCACGGCCAGCGAATGGATCAGCGCCGTGCCCACCAGCCAGGGCATGAAGGAGGCGTTCTCCACCGGGTCCCAGAACCACCAGCCGCCCCAGCCCAGTTCGTAGTACGCCCACCAGCTGCCCAGCGCGATGCCGAGGGTCAGGAAGATCCATGCCGCGGTGGTCCAGGGGCGGGTCCAGCGCGCCCAGGTGGCGTCGAGGTTGCCGCCGATCAGGGCCGCCACCGCGAAGGCAAAGGCGACCGAGAAGCCGACATAACCCATGTAGAGCATGGGCGGGTGGAAGATCATGCCCGGGTCTTGCAGCAGCGGGTTCAGGTCGCGGCCGTCCATCGGCACCGGCGAGAGCCGGTCGAAGGGGTTGGAGGTGAGCAGCGTGAAGAGCAGGAAGCCCACCGTCAGCCAGCCCATCACGGCCAGGATGCGCGCCAGCACCGGCATCGGCAGCCGCTGGCTGAAGAGCGCCACGGCCATCGTCCAGCCGGCCTGCATCACCAGCCAGAGCAGCATCGAACCTTCGTGGCCACCCCAGACCGCGGCGATGCGGAATTCCAGCGGCAGTGCGCTGTTGGAGTTCTCGGCCACGTAGAGCACCGAGAAGTCGTGCTGCACGAAGGCCCAGGTGAGTGCAAAGAAGGACAGCAGCACCAGGCCGAACAGCATGTAGCTGGCCGGGCGGGCCATGGCCATCAGGTCGCCACGGCCGCGCTGGGCACCGATGAGCGGCACCACGCCCAGAATGACCGACACCCCGAGCGCCAGCCAGAGGATGAAGTGGCCGATCTCAGGGATCATTGCGGCGCTCCCTTGGACAAGGTCTGGTTCATCTTCTGGTAGTCCGGGTGGCCGGCGTCCTTCAGGGCGCCAGCGGCCTCGGGAGGCATGTAGTTCTCGTCGTGCTTGGCCAGCACCTCACGGGCGACGAAGACCTCGCCCTGCAGCTGGCCCTGGGCGACGACGCCTTTGCCTTCCTTGAACAGGTCGGGGAGGATGCCGACGTAACTCACCGGCACCTTCTGCGCGCTGTCGGTGATGATGAACTGCACCTGCGTGCCGTTGATCTTCACCGAGCCTTCTTCGACCAGACCGCCGACGCGGAAGGTGCGTGCGCTGGGCGCCTCCTTCGCGATCACCTGGCTGGGCGAATAGAAGAAGACCAGGTTGCTCTGGAAGGCATTGAGCACCAGGGCGACGACGATGCCCGTGGCGGACAGCAGGCCACCGAGAATGGCAAAACGCTTGTGGCGGGGTTTCATGAGGGATCCTCCTGGTCTTGGGTCTGGGTGGCGGCGTCTCGCAGGGCCTGGCGGTGCCGGTGGCGGGCCAGAAGGGGCTCGGCCACCATGAAGGCCGCACACACGACGTACGAGCCCCACACGTAGAGGCCGTAACCCCCCATGTGGAAAAATTCGGCAGCACTGTTCCACATCATCGCCCGATTCTCCGCTGCAAGAGTTCGGCCACCCACGACGCATGGGATTCCCGCTCGATGGTGAGCGCGCGGGCCCGCATGAAGACCACGGCGAAGGCGTAGGCCCAGCAGGCGATGGCCATCAGCAGCATGGCCAGCAACATGGTGGAGGCCATGGACGAGCCCTTGGTGACGCTGACGCTGGCGCCCTGGTGCAGCGTGTTCCACCACTTGACCGAGAAGTAGATGATGGGCACGTTGACGCTGCCCACCAGGGCCAGCAGGGCACCGGCCTGGTCGGCGCGGCGCTGGTCGTCGATGGCGTTGACCAGCGCGATGTAGCCCAGGTAGAGGAAAAGCAGGATGAGCTCGGTGGTCAGCCGCGCGTCCCACACCCACCAGGTGCCCCAGGTCGGCTTGCCCCAGATCGCACCCGTCCACAGCGCCAGGAAGGTGAACATGGCGCCGGTGGGTGCGATGGCGCGCGCCAGCATCGAGGCCATGCGCGCGTTGAAGGCCCAGCCGATGCCGGCCCAGAAGGCCATCACCAGGTAGAGCAGCATCGACATCCAGGCCGTCGGCACGTGGATGAAGATGATGCGGTAGGCGTCGCCCTGCGTCGCGTCGGTGGGCGCGACGAAGAAGCCGATGTACAGGCCCGCCATGGTGAAGCCGATGCACACCAGCCAGCACAGCGGGATCAACCAGCCCGTGAGCCAGTAGAAGCGTGACGGCGCGGCAAAGCTGAACAGGCGCAGGCCCTGGAGACCTTGTGAATTCACGCTGGGGTCCTCGTTCGATGCGTCATTCGGTGGTTCATTCCGTGCGTCATTCGGTGGAGATGCGCAGCGCCGCGGCAATCGCGACGGGCACACCCAGCGTGGTGGTGATGAGCAGCGCGCCCAGCAGCGAGAAGTGGCCGGAAGCCGACATGCCGGCTTCGATCGTGCCCACGGCGCCGGCGCCGAAGATCAGCGCCGGTATGGCCAGCGGCAGCACGATCAGGATGAGCAGCATGCCGCCGCTGCGCAGCCCCAGGGTGAGCGCCGCGCCCAGGCCGCCGAGCAGGCTGAGGATGGGGGTACCCAGCACCAGCCCGGCCACCAGCGCCGTCAGCGCCGGGCCCGACATGTCGAAGAGCAGGCCGACCAGCGGCGTGGCCACGATCAGCGGCAGCCCGGTCACGAGCCAGTGCGCGGTGCACTTGGCCGCCGCCAGCGCGATGGCGGGCTGCGGCGCCAGCAGCATCTGTTCCAGCGAGCCGTCGGCATGGTCGCCGGCGAAGAGTGACCCCACCGAGAGCATCGAGGCCAGCAACGCGCAGACCCAGACCACGCCCGGCGCCATGTCGCGCAGCATGCCCGGCTCGGGGCCCACACCCAGCGGGAAGAGGCTGATGGCGACGATGAAGAAGGCCAGCGGCAGCAGCGCGTCGATGCGCCGGCGCGAGGCCAGCTTGAGGTCGCGCGCCAGCACGCAGGCGAAGACCTCGGTCATCGAGCCGCTGGGAACGGTTTCCTGTGAACTCATTGGGCGGCATAGGGTTCGAGGTCGAAGACCGCCGGCGTCGGGTTCTTCAGCGTCAGCGGCTGGTGACTCGTCAGCAGCACGCAGCCCCCGGCCGCGGCGTGGCTGGCGATGATCTCGTTCAGCGCGGCGATGCCGTCGGTGTCCAGTGCGTCGAAGGGCTCGTCGAGCAGCCACACCGGCGCGCCCATGGCCAGCACCAGCCGCGCCAGCGCCACCCGGCGCCGCTGGCCCTGGCTGAGCGTGCGCACCGGTGCGTGCTGGCGGTTGCCTACGCCCATGCGCTTGAGGGCCTGCGCAACGAGTGCGTCGTCGGCCGGCAGGCCATGCAGCCGCGCCAGGAAACGCAGCGCTTCGCTGGCGCTGAGGTCGTCCTTGAGCGCGTTCTGGTGGCCGATGTAGACCCAGTGCCGGCGCCAGGCGTGGCCGCCTTCGCGCAGTGTCTGGCCGGCGACGCGGATCTCGCCGCCCATTGGCGTCGACAAGCCGGCCAGCAGGCGCAGCAAACTGGTTTTGCCGCGGCCGTTGCGGCCGCGCAGCCAGGTCACGCTGCCCGGTGTCAGGGCCAGTTCCAGGTCTTTGAAAAGGGGGCGGTCGCCGCGCTGGCCGGCCAGCGCGCTGGCCTGCAGCACCACGGCGGTCGCCCCGGCAGGGTGGGCGGTGGCGACAGTGAGAGGTGGGGACTGCAAGATGCGGGGGTGTGGACCAGGAAGACGGGCGATGCCGCGGGCTGAGGGTGGGGGCAGCGGGCGCCTTGACGGCGGGCGGAATTGTAGGTGCCCGACCGTGAGGCCCCGCTGAAGACCTGACCTCGCCGACGGTCTGCGAGCGCCGGCGGCGAAGGGTGCCCCAGGCCGGCCTTTCAACCCTTGATCTTCGTCATGCTTGGCTGCGGGCGCCCGGACTGGCGTGTGCCGGGCCGGCCGCGCGATGCGTGCGACGGCGGTGTTATGCCACCAAGCCTTGCGCAGGAACAAGGTGGGCCCGCGGCGGCAGGCGTGCAATGGCAGCGAGTCCCGGTCGGGCACCCTCTGCGCCCCGGAAAGGCCCCGCACGCGGCGCGGGTGTCGTCTGCACAAGAAGCCGCGATGGAGTCCGTCATGAAGAGACTGTTGCGCATGGGCAGCCGCCCCGCGTTCGGTGCCGTGCTGGCGCTGGCCGTTCTGGCCGGCGCGGGATTGAACGCCGCGCTGGCGGCCACGCCCGCGGAACTGCTGGCGGCCTACGAGGCGCAGGCCAAGACGCCGGGCGCGGCGGAACGGGGAGAGAAGTTCTTCACCACCAACTTCGGCCGCGAGCTGGGTTTCAGCTGCTCGTCCTGTCACGGCGCAGAACCAGTGAAAAACGGCCGCGACCAGGTCACCGAGAAGTCGATACGCCCGCTGGCACCGGCATTCAACGCCCAGCGCTTCACCGACAAGACCAAGGTCGACACCTGGTTCCGGCTCAACTGCACCGACGTGGTAGGGCGCGACTGCAGCGCGGCCGAGAAGGCCGACGTGTTGAGCTGGCTGCTGACCTTCAAGCGCTGAGCGCCGCCGAGCCGGTGACCGCCGGGCGGTGCCGGCATCGCCCTGTGCCAGCGCCGGCAGGGCATCGGGGTTCCAATGCGTCTGGCTGTGATGCAGCCCGACCGACGCCGAACCCGTGACGCCCACGCACCCCAAACCCCCGCGCAGCGCCCCGGTGCCGCAGGGCCGCGCCCGCCGCTTGCTGCACATGGGTCGAGCGGTGGGCGAACTCGCCGCTGGCGCAGCCGCCGAAGGCATGGCGCGGCTGGCACGCGGCGAGAACCTGGCGCTGTCACAGTTGCTGATGACGCCGGGTAACGCGCGTCGCCTGGCCGAGCGCCTGTCGACGATGCGCGGCGCGGTGATGAAGGTGGGCCAGCTGATGTCGATGGACGGCAAGGGCGTGCTGCCGCCGGCCTTCGCGGAACTCCTGGGCGGCTTGCGCGACCGCGCCCACCACATGCCGCCCACCCAGCTGACCGAGGTGCTCGAGCGGGAGTACGGCCCCGGCTGGCACAAGCGCTTCAAGCGCTTCAGCTTCGAGCCCGTGGCCGCGGCGTCGATCGGCCAGGTGCACCGCGCCGAGACCCACGAAGGCCGTGTGCTGGCGCTGAAGATCCAGTACCCCGGCGTGCGCCGCAGCATCGACAGCGATGTCGCCAACCTGGCGCTGCTGGCGCGCACGCCCGGCCTGGTGCCGCCGGAGCTGGACGTGGCGCCGCTGCTGGAGCGTGTGCGCCGGCAACTGCACCACGAGACCGACTACCGCGCCGAGGCGCGCAGCGCGGCCGCCTACCGCGCGCTCCTGGGCGACGACCCGGTGCTGACCGTGCCCGCTGTGGTCGAGGCGCATTGCACCGACCACATCCTGGCCACCGACTTCGTGCCTGGCGTTCCGGTCGACCGACTCGCCCAGCCCGGTCAGCCGCAGGCCCTGCGGGACCACGTGGCACTGGCGCTGGCGCGGCTGTCGGTGCGCGAATTCTTCGACATGCGCCTGGTGCAGACCGACCCCAATTTCGGCAACTACCTCTTCGATGCCGGCACCGGCCGCGTGGCGCTGCTCGACTTCGGCGCCACCGAAGCCGTGACGGCCGAACGGGTCGAGCAGCTGCGCGAGGTCGGCCGCGGCCTGCGCGACGGCGACGCGCCGCGCCTGCGCGCCGCGGCACTGGCGGTGGGTTTCGTCGCCGAAGAGGATCCGCCCGCGCAGACCCAGGCCATCCTGGACATGATGGCGCTGGCCGGTGAACCGCTGCGCCAGCGCGGCGCCTACGACTTCGGCGCAACCGACCTCTTCGGACGTGTCTTCGACCAGGGCCGGGCCCAGTATCTCGGTGAAGGTTTTGCACGCACGCCCCCGCCCGACCTGCTCTTTCTGCAGCGCAAGTTCGTCGGCACCTTCATGCTGTGCTCGCGCCTGCAGGCGCGGCTGGACGTCGGCGCGCTCTTCGGCAGCCGCCTGGAGACCCCGTGAGATGCAGGGCCGACGCACCCACGCTGGCCCCGGCCGCGCTGCGGGTGTGTCAGTACACGCCGGGCAGGAAGCGAGACGTTCGCGTGCGGTAGGCCGCGTAGCCAGGGTGGTGCACCAGCAACCAGCGTTCTTCCAGTGTCGCCTTGGCGCCCAGCACGGCGGCCAGTGCCACGAGGCAGGCCCAAGGCAGCCAGCCCCCCGCCGCGGCGACGCAGGCCGCGCCGCCCAGCAGCACGGCGCTGTACATCGGGTGGCGCAGCCAGCGGTAGGGGCCCTGCTGCACCAGCTGCCCGCCAGCCTTGGGCGCGGGATGGATGTTGAAGTTGCCCGGGTGGTTGCTGCCCAGCGCCCAGGCGCCCAGACCGGCCGCCGCGGCCGCCAGGGCCCACGCGACGACGCCCGCACGGCTGCCGAGGAAGGCCGGCGCCGCCCACAGTGCCAGCGCCGCGACGAGCAGGAACTGCAGCGCCACCAGCACGTGGCCGATGCGATGCCCGCGGGCGTCGGTGGCCGCTGCGGGCGTGGCGTCCGGTTCGCGGTTCGCCATCAAGCCTTGCGGCGCAGCAGGCGCACGTGCATCGGGCGCTCGAAGTGCGCGCCACCGGCGCCGGCGTGCGGCTCGAAGGCAGCCTGCACGCGGGCGAGCAGCGTGTCGTCGATGACGTGGTCGGCAAAGGTGGTGCGCATCATGCGTTGCTCGAAATCGGCGAAGTCGCGGAACTTCGCTGGCATCACGAAGCGGCGTTCGGCGGCCGCTTCCCACGGGCCGGTGTGCAGCGCAGCGTCCAGCGCCGCCTGCGCGGCCGCGCGCACCACGCCTTCGTCGTGGAAGAGGCACATCACCTCGTTCAGCGTGCCAGCGTAGACCGGTTCCGACACGTAGAGGTGCCCGCCCGGTCGCAGCACGCGCGCCGCTTCGCCCAGCGCCTGCGCCATCAGCGGCAGGGGCACGTGATGCAGCGACTTGAGCATGAGCACGAGGTCGAAACGGCGATCTTCGAACGGGATGGCCTGCGCCCCCGCCGCCACGAACTGCAGGCCGGCCTGCGGCGCGGCCAGGTTCTTGGCGTGCTGGCGTTCGTCAACCTCCAGGCCGGTGACCCGGCTGTCGGGGTGGCGCGCCAGCAGCGCACGTGCCAGTGCGGCCTGGCCGCAGCCGAGTTCGAGGATGTCCCGACGGGCCAGCGGCACGAGTTCGGCCAGCAGGTCGAGTTCGTCGTCGATGCGGTCGGGGGCGAGGGTGGCGGTGTTCATCGTGAGGTGTCCGGGTGACGCATGCGGGCAGGGTGTCGGCCAGGGTCCGGGGCAGGGCAGTTCACGGCAGCGGCACCGGGCCGGCCCGCAGCGGCCACAGGCGGCTTTCCAGCGCCGCGGCGTTGAGCACGCCGAAGTGGGCGTCGACCTGGCGGCCACGGGCATCGTAGAACACCGTCGTCGGCAGCCCCGGCGAGCCGACCGCCGGGCCCAGCGCCGAGTGTTCATCGCGCAGCACGTTCTCCACCGTGTAGGGCAGGCTCGCCAGGTAGCGGCGCACGGTGGCTTCGTTTTCGCCCTGGTTGACGAACAGGAAGCGCACGCCGGTCTCGCGCTGCTGTGCCGCGGCCAGCAACGGCATCTCTTCGCGGCAGGGGCCGCACCAGCTGGCCCAGAGCACGACCACCGCGGGCCGTCCTTGAGCGGCCTGCGGCAGCGTCAGCGCTGCGCCGCCGGTGTGCGCGACGACGGCCAGGTCGGGCAGCGTGGCACCCGCACGCGGGCCCAGGGCGGCGGTCAGGCCGAACCAGAGCAGTGCACCTGCCGTGGCGCCCGCAGCCAGCGCCTGCCGCAGAGGCGGCGTGCGCAGCCCGCGCCAGGCCAGCCAGGCGAAGCCGGCGGCCAGGCCGGCGCCGGCATGCCAGCCGCCGTCGCGCACGTCGAAGATCAACCAGGGCGAGTGGGCATAGGCTTGCGCATGCGTGGCCAGAAAAACCCCCCGCGCGACCAGCAGCCCCAGCAGTGCCGCGGTGGTGACGGCATCGGCCGCCTGCGCGCCACGTTTCGCGCGGGTCTCGGCATCGGCGTCGACGTCGGCGTGACCGGGCCGCCGCGCCAGCCGCGACGCGAGGAACTGCGCCACCGCCACGGCGCCCAGCAGCAGCAGCGGCGGCAGCGGCAGCGCCAGGGGGCCGAGCGTGATGGCCAGCATCGCGCGTCAGCCCAGCGCCGCGCGCAGGAAGTGCACCAGCGCCGGCCCGTGCGGGGCCAGGCTGTTGCGCAGGTCGTGGTCGCCGTCCACCGGCAGCAACGTGGCATGGGCTGCGCAGGCCTGCAGGCGCTGCGCGTCGGTGTAGGGCACGGTGCGGTCGTCGCGCCCGTGCACCAGCAGCACCGGGCAGCGCACGCGGGCTAGCGTGTGCAGCGGCGCGATGTCGTCGAAACGTGCACCGATCACGCGCTGCACGTGGCGCAGCACGTACCAGCCGAGCACCGGGTAGGGCAGCCGCTTGGCGGCCATGAAACGCCGCATCACCTCGTGTGGATGGGCGAAGGCCGACAGGCTGAGCACGGCGCGCACGTCGCCGTGGCGCGCCGCGTGCAGCAGCGCCGCGCCCGCGCCCACCGAGTGGCCCAGCAGCGCGATGCGGTCGCCGGCAATGCCCGGCTGTGCACGCAGCCAGCGCAGACCGGCGGCGATGTCCTCGGCAAAACGCGGCATCGAGGTGTAGGCCTCGCCGTCGCTCAGGCCGTGGCAGCGGGCGTCGATGAGCAGCACGGCGAACCCGGCGGCGTGCAGGGGCTGCACCACCGGCCACATTTCGGCGGCATTCGAGCCCCAGCCGTGCATCACCAGCACCGCGGGGGCGGGCGGGACAGGGGCAGCGGCCCCGGCCGCTGCGGCGGCAGGTGCACGCACGAGCCACGCGAACAGCTGCCGGCCACGCGGTCCGTCGATGTGCACCTGCCGCACGGCGCCGCTCGCCAGCCCCGTGGTGTCGGGCCAAGCGGCGTGCCTCACCCGCGGCGCGCGCAGCCCGTGCAGGATGGCGCGGTGTGCGCCCCAGCGCAGCAGGGCCATGCCGTCCAGCGCGGCCGCACCTTCGGCGATCACCGCCTGGCCCTGCGCCGCGCAGGCCGTCGGCACTTGCTATTTAAGTCCATACGCAATTATCGACTCATGTGCGTTGCCACGCTGTGGTGGGGTCGGCACGAACCTATGATGTCCCGGCGCGGCAAGGCGATGGTGCCTGCCATGCCGTTCCCGAACCTGCAGGAGTGCCCATGAAGATCCTCGTTGCCACCGACGGTTCCAAGCCCGCGCTCCAGGCCGTCAAGTACGCCGCTGGCCTGATCGGCCAGCTCAGACCCGGTGAGCACGGCATCACGCTGCTGAGCGTGCACGACGACGCGGCACTGGCCCACGCGCGTTCCTACGTCGGCCGCGACGCCGTGGACGACTACCTGCGTGAAGTGAGCGAGAAGGACGTCCTGCCCGCACGTCGCCTGCTCGACAAGGCCGGCGTCAGGCACGACATGGTCCTGCGCACCGGCCATGTGTCGCAGGAGATCGTGGCCTGCGCGAAGAAGGGCAAGTTCGACCTCATCGTGATGGGCTCCAAGGGCCGCGCGGCCATCGCCGACCTGCTGCTGGGCTCGGTGGCGCAGCGCGTGCTGGCCACGGCCGAGATCCCCGTGCTGCTGGTGAAGTAGCGGGTGCAGCCCACCGGCAGCCCCCAGGCAGGCGGGACGCCAGCCGCGGCGCCGGGCGGCGCGCAGCCGCAGACGCGGACCGTCGCCGAGGTGGCGCAGCGGCTCGAGGTGCGCATCGACGAAGGGCTGGCGGCCGACGAGGTCAGCGTCCGCCAGCAGCGTTACGGCGCCAACCGTCTGCCCGAAGCGCCGCCGCGCCCGGTCTGGCAGCGTGTGCTGGACCAGTTCCGCGACTTCATGATCCTGGTGCTGCTGGCCGCGGCGGTGGTGTCGGGGCTGATCGGCGACCTGGCCGACACGGTGGTGATCATCGTCATCGTGCTGCTGAACGCGGCCATCGGCTTCTGGCAGGGATGGCGTGCCGACCAGGCGCTGGCCGCACTGCAGCGCATGGCATCGCCCCACGCCACGGTGCGTCGCGGCGGCGGCCAGGTGCAGCTGGTGGACACGTCGGAGCTGGTGCCCGGCGACGTGGTGCTGCTGGAAGCCGGCAGTCTGGTGCCGGCCGACCTGCGGCTGCACAGCGTGGCGCAGTTGCGTGTCGACGAGTCGTCGCTCACCGGCGAGTCGGTGACGGTCGAGAAGACCGATGCCGGCCTGCCCGTCATGCCCGGTGGCGAACGCGCGCTGGGCGACCGCATCAACATGGCCTTCAAGGGCACGCTGGTCACGCATGGCCGCGCCGAAGGCCTGGTGGTGGCCACCGGCGCACAGACGCAGCTCGGCCAGGTGGCCACGCTGCTGGGTGGCACCGGTGATCGCGCCACGCCGCTGCAGCTGCGGCTGGCGGCCTTCGGCAAGCGGCTGTCGGTGGTGGTGCTGGCCATCTGCGCCGTGATCTTCACCATTGGCGTGCTGCGTGGCGAGGACGTGCTGCTGATGGCGCTGACCGCGATCAGCCTCGCCGTGGCCGCCATCCCCGAGGCGTTGCCGGCCGTGGTGACGGTGCTGCTGGCACTGGGCGCGCGGCGGCTGGTCAACGTCAACGCGCTGGTGCGCCGGCTGCCGGCGGTGGAAACGCTGGGCTCGGTGACGGTGATCTGCTCGGACAAGACCGGCACGCTGACGCTGAACCGCATGACGCTGCGTGAGCACCGCACCTGGGCAGCGGGTGATGCCGCGCTGTGGACCGCGCTGGTGCTGTGCAACGACGCCGTGGCCGGCGCCGAGGGCTGGCTGGGCGACCCCACCGAGACGGCGCTGCTCGAAGCCGCGCAGGCCACGGGCGTCGAGGTCAGCGCGCTGAAGGCCGCCCGGCCGCGCCAGCACGAATGGCCTTTCGATGCCGACCGCAAGCGCATGAGCACGCTGCACGCCCGGGTGGCGGACGGCCCGGCCGCGGTGGACGCCACGCCCGGCGGCTGGGTGGCCTACGTCAAGGGTGCCCCCGAATCCGTGCTGCCGCGCTGCGTGGCCGGTGCGGCCCGCGAAGAGGCGCTGGCCCTGGCCGCGCAATGGGCGGCGCAGGGCCTGCGTGTGCTGGCCGTGGCGCAGCGCGAGGGCCGAGGCGACGTCAGCACGCTCGACGCCGACGGCTTCGAGCAGGGCCTGGCCCTCATCGGCCTGGTCGGCCTCATCGACCCGCCGCGCCCCGAGGCGCGCGTGGCGGTGGCCGAATGCCTGACGGCCGGCATCCGCCCGGTGATGATCACCGGCGACCACCCGGCCACCGCGCTGGCCATCGCGCGCGACCTGGGGATCGTCAAGGACGGCGATGGCGTGGTGAGTCTCGTCACGACGGGCCCCGAACTGGCGCAACTGGACGACGCCGCGCTGGCCGCGCTGGTGCCGCGTGTGGCCGTCTACGCGCGCATGGACCCGGCGCAGAAGATCCGCATCGTGCAGGCGCTGCAGTCGCATGGCGACTTCGTCGCGATGACGGGCGACGGCGTCAACGACGCGCCGGCACTGAAGGCCGCCGACATCGGCGTGGCCATGGGCAAGGGCGGCACCGACGTGGCGCGCGAGGCCTCGGCACTGGTGCTGCTGGACGACAACTTCGCCACCATCGTCGGCGCGGTGCGCGAGGGGCGGCGTATCTTCGACAACATCCGCAAGTTCATCCGCTACACGATGACCAGCAACTCGGGCGAGATCTGGGTGCTGTTCATGGCGCCGCTGCTCGGCATGCCCATTGCGCTGCTGCCCATCCACATCCTGTGGATCAACCTCGTCACCGACGGCTTGCCCGGGCTGGCGCTGGCCGCCGAGCCGGCCGAGCAGGGCGTGATGCGACGCCCGCCGCGTGCACCCAGCGAAAGCGTCTTTGCGCACGGGCTTTGGCAGCACGCGCTGTTCGTGGGGCTGCTGATGGGCGGGCTGTGCCTGGGTGTGCAGGCCTGGGCGCTGAACCAGGGCCATGCGCACTGGCAGACGATGGTGTTCACGACGCTGACGCTGGCGCAGATGGCCCATGTGCTGGCGATCCGTTCCGAGCGTGAGTCGCTGTTCAGCCAGGGCCTGCTGAGCAACCGGCCGCTGCTGGGCGCGGTGGCGCTGACGCTGGTGCTGCAACTGGCGACGGTCTACGTGCCGGTGTTGCAGCCCATCTTCCGCACCCAGGCGTTGAGTGCCGGCGAACTGGGCCTGTGCTTCGCGCTCGCCGCGGTGGTGTTCTTCGCGGTCGAGCTGGAAAAGACCTGGCGGCGACGCGTCGTGCCGGGGTGAGCGTGCCCCGCGCAGGGACAGGCGCGCCAGCCGTCCTCGTTTCTGGACGTGGCAACATACAGGGGAGGGTATATTTCGTGCCGGCGGCAGAGCTGGCGCGACATGCGCCATGACCCGGCAGCGTGCCGGGTGCGAAGTGCGCCGTGAACGAGAGGTGAACGACGATGAGCGAGGCCCGGCAGACCGTGCGCCTGAACCAGGTTCAGGACTTCCAGTTCGACGTCGACTTCGGTGGGGCCTTGCCACTACTTCGTGCCGACGAGCCGGCGCCTCTGGGGCAGGGCAGCGGGCCGACGCCGGTGCAGCTGCTGGCCGCGGCGGTGGGCAACTGCCTGAGTGCGTCGCTGCTGTTTGCGCTGCGCAAGTTCAAGCAACAGCCCGAGCCCCTGCAATGCGAGGTGGCCGCCGACGTGGGGCGCAATGCCGATGGCCGCGTGCGTGTGCTGGGCCTGACGGCCACCTTGGTGCTGGGCGTGCCAGCCGCGTCGCTGCAGCACCTGGACCGCGTGCTGGCCACGTTCGAGGCCTACTGCACCGTGACCGAGAGCGTGCGCGCCGCCGTGCCGGTGACGGTGAAGGTCCTCGACAGCACCGGGTTGAGCCTGAAGTGAGGGTGGTGTCGGCTATCGGCCCGTTGCGGACGTTCGTCGGCGTGACGCGTGCTTGCGACTGTGGCTGCAGGGCGGCGGCGTCGCCTGCGGTCTCCGACCCACCGCGCGG
>LNFM01004450.1_pt1 | contig 29777 bp, 25 predicted proteins | sample 596031 | NCBI WGS metagenome assembly LNFM01 (sample SAMN04254537, study PRJNA301005) | activated carbon metagenome | isolation source: dual media filters at the Ann Arbor, Michigan drinking water treatment plant | place: USA: Ann Arbor
CACGGGTGCTGCGACCGTGCTGCACACCCACAACCGCCGGCTGGATTATCACCCGCATGTGCACTTGGTGATGCCATCCGCCGCGTTCGACAACGACCGCCAGACGAGGCGGATCAATGGATCAAGGTGCGCCTGCTATTCGTTCGCGGCATTGCCACGCAAGAAAAAGCGCAGCCCGGAAAACATGACTGGGCGGTATTCTTGACTATGGACACCAACCTTGAGCCGCATCGCATACTGGAACTGTATGCGATGCGCTGGGCAATTGAAGTGTACTTCAAGGAAGCCAAACAATATCTGGGCTTTCTCAAGGAGCAAAGCAATCACTATGCCGCCTATATCGCCTCTATCCATTTGACCGCCATACGGTTTTGTATGCTGGTGATTGCCAAGTCGAGGCATCAGGCCAGCGGCATCGCAGATGTACGCCAACAGCTCACGGCGAACGCCACGTCGATCGATTATTCCGCCAGATTGTGGCAGGTCTTCGGTCTGTGATTGCGGGCGCGATGGACGAAATGAAAATGCTGATCGGTGATACGGCCTCTCAGATCATGGCAACAACTGAACGTCATGTACAAAGCTTCTTCGTGCAAGCCCTGCAATTCGATGTCAGAACATTGAGGCTGGAAGCCAATTAAATCAAGAATTCCAATGGTATTATTAGGTTAAAATGAACTTCGAAACGTTAGTTATCTTATGTATCAGGGGTGGCTGTGTTATAAATAATATGTTTTTTGACCTGGCCTAAAGCTAACATTGGATATAAAGAATGATTTTAGTCAGAAGTTATGCTCTTTGTTCGATTTCTATTTTTGACGGCCTAATAGTAAAAACTGATACTTAAGCCAATAAATTTTTCATAATACGGAGAAAAGCGGGGCTTAGTGATGATTGAGATTTTCAGTAAAAAAGCAGGATTAGTAGTGCGAGATATTTTCTTTGCAATGGGCGTGGTGCCGAGTAATGTCAATCGGGATATTGACTTATATACTCAATGCAGCTCTCCCATCTACGATAGCGTTCCTTCTTGTATACTTACAATCGATCTTACTAAAGATGAAAATACTATTTTTCAGGAATTTGGGAAAAACAATCGTTATAAAATAAGACGAGCTACTAATAAGGACGGTTTGATTTTTGATATAGACTTTACTCCAGCGATTGATACTTTAGAGTTCTTTAAGAAATTTTATAACAATTTTGCTAAATCTAAGGGATTGCCGCTTGCTAATCCAGCTAAACTGGAGGCTTTGCGCAATTCTGGGAGCTTTTCTATCGCATCTGTACATAATAAGAATCTTCCCATTGTCATGTCTAGCTTTATTTCTGATGGTTATAGAGTGTATTTTCATCAGGCAGCTACAGTGCCACGAGATGAAAATAATAGTGTATTGATTAGTACAGCTAATCGATTACTTCACTGGCAGATGATGTTAACGATGAAAAAATTAGATGTAAAAGTTTATGATCTTGGCAATATTTCACGCAATCCGAAACTTCAGAGTCTTAATGACTTCAAGCGTGAATTTGGTGGGGTTGAATGTGAAACATATAACTTCACGCATGGAGTGTCATGGTTAGGGAAGTTCGCATTAAAGACATCAAGTCTACTAAGGAAGCTCTGATTAAATTGATTGCATTCATGGTTAGACAAGTTCGCACGAACGTAATCAATGTATTATCGTTTGTCCTGCTGTTGAAGGACTTAATCGGAGATTCCTTAAGCAGCAGATAATTCATGAAACTTTTGGTCTTAATGTATAACCACTCTAATTTTTAAAAAATTAGAGCTCAGAGTGACCCCACCCGTTCAGGTTGAAAATTGCTAGCTTGAGCGAATGGGCTCGTTGTTCTAGCTCTAGGTAAATCTGTCGGACTTAAGGCTAATCTATGGCGTCAATGAGATATCTGTTCATATCTACTCAATTTCTTATTGCATAGTCTCGCTATGCACCTCAAAGTTGAGCAAATCTGCACTGGTTTTTCCACTTGGCTCGCTACGATTGCTTAAGACCGGCAGACTCCTAGGTAATTCTAATTAAACATTCTAAAATGGCAGGCCAAGTTGTCACCTATAAATACTATTAATATACTGATTTTTAATTCATTTTCTGACGTAGAAACTATTTGGAGATCGTTTGAGAAAACCAGCGATAACTATGCCTTTCAAAACTTCGATTGGTTAAAACATTGGCACGAAACTATTGGAATAACTACCAAGCCCTGTTTGGTAGTCGTTGAATATCCTGTCGGTAAACCGGTAATGATTCTACCGTTGGGACTTGAAAAACGCTACAGTGTTGATTGCCTGGTTTGGCTGGGGGGTGTTGTTTCTGATTACCTCGGCCCTTTGTTGTGTACGGAGTTTTCTCAGAATTTCCCATTTGATTTTTCTCAAACGGTTTGGCCGCTCATCACAGTGCGTCTGCCCGCTTACGATGCCATTTTATTTGAAAAAATGCCTAAATTAATCAATGGACAGACCAACCCATTGGTGTCATTGCCTTGTATTCCGACGCCTAATAATGCCTATGCGACGCACTTAGATAAAAGCCTAGACAATTTTTTAAAAGAGAAGCGCAGCAGCAAGTCCATTGCCACCGAAAAAAGAAAACACCGCCGCCTACGGGAATATGGCCGGGTTGAATTTGTTTTGGCCCTGAATTCGGAACAAATACAACGTTTTCTTGGCGATATGATGACGCAAAAAGCACGTAGTTATAAGGAAATTGGAGTGGCTAATTTATTTGATGATAGCAAAATCTGTGCGTTTTTCAAAAATCTATCGGTTGATTTTTGCTCGAATGGCTTTGTTCATCTGTGTGCTTTGACGTTGGATGATAGGACAATTGCCACCCATTGGGGCTTAGTTTACAAAAAACGTTTTTACCACCTCTACCCTACGTATGAGAAATCCGAATTGATTAAATATGCTCCAGGTGGTTTGTTGATGTGGCATATGTTTGAATGGTGTATGAATAATGGTGTTGAAATCTATGATTTCACTATTGGCGATGAGTCGTATAAAGATCAATGGAGCGATCAAGAATTATTTTTATATGATTGTTATCAAGGTAGAACAATTTTGGGTGTTAGTTATACTGGGTTGTTTAAAATGGCCGGATTACTTAAATATAAAATTAAACATACACCTAAGTTGTGGAAATTAGCGCAAGAGTTTCGGGCGTTGTTGGGTAATTTTCGTCAACGCTAACCTTCTTTCTGTAGATCGAATACTTGCGAACCTTGTTTTTCCTTTTGACTCATTAGCTTGTCCATTCCAAATATCCGCCCTGCTTTAACAGAGTGAGTTAAATCAATAGCGGACATTACTACTTGGGGCTAACATGAGTGCTGTGTTTGCTGTGCAAAGAAGTTATGCAGATGTAAAATAAATATATGGACTATTTTCAGCTTGACTCTTTTTTGCGAAATAAAGGCTTTAGTTATGCCTTATCTTACAATTAAGATATTGAGGTTGGTATAGAATCCATATCCTAAATATTGCTTTAATTCACTTTTAAAAATTATGCCAGATAAAAGAACCTTGCGAATTAAAATATGGTTTATCCTAATCATGGCGAGTCAACTTGCAGCTTGTACGTTGGTTCCTGGGCAACATATGGCAGCTTTTTCCACGCAATCCAGCGTGGAATTGCCGGTTACGGAAAATAATGAAACAATCTTAAAAAGACTTAATATTCAGACTATTGATGCCAAGCTAATTGTTGAGTTAGAAAAAGATATTAGTAATCGTAGCTTGGGCCCAAACAATGTAGCTAATCATTATTTTGATTATCGTATCGGTTCAAAAACGGTGAAAGGCACGCCAGATAAGGAGTCCTATAGTCAATATCGGGTAGGACCCAGAGATGTTCTCAATATTACCGTCTGGGGACATCCGGAGTTGACAATCCCTGCAGGTGAATTCCGATCAGCGGAAGCGGCAGGTAATGTGGTTGGTGAAGACGGAACGTTTTTCTATCCTTTTGCGGGCGTTGTTCAAGCGGCCGGTAGAACAGTCGAAGAAATCCGTAAAGAATTAACCCAAAAATTATCGCACTATATCGAAAAAGTTCAGCTTGATGTGCGAGTAGCTGGGTATCGAAGTCAACGAGTTTATGTTGTGGGTGAGGTTGCTCAGCCAGGAGTCTTTTTGGTCAAAGATATACCACTAACCGTACTGGAAGCGATCAATAGCGCGGGAGGAGTAAATTCTGCAGCAGATCTGCGTAATATTACTTTAACGAGGAACGACAAGACCTACAGCATTAATTTACTGAGCCTTTATGAAGGAGGGGATGTTGCTCAAAACGTATTACTCCAACATGGGGATGTTCTGAACGTGCCAGATAATCAGTTCAATAAGGTTTTTGTATTAGGAGAAACCGCGATGGGTCGTGGTTTTGGTGTTAGGCCACGAAGTGTCATCATGAATAAAGCGCGCATGACATTGGTTGAAGCATTGGCTGAGGCAGGGGGGATGGATCAGGAAGTCGCTGATGCAGCGAGAGTTTTTGTTTTTAGAACGGGTCTAGGAAAATCAGAAATATTTCATCTGGATGCCAAATCTCCCGATGCCCTTATATTGGCAGACCGTTTTCCATTACAGCCGCGTGATGTGATTTATGTTGATCGAGTAGAAGGTATTCGTTGGAACCAAATCATCGCGCAAATTGCACCGACCGTACAATTGTTGAATATATTTGATGGCTCATTGAGGATTCAGCCATTTACGGCAAGTCCTGTAAGACCTATACCTTGATTTTTAACTAACCACCATTCCGGCAATGACTAATTTTTCCAAAAACAATACTAAAGCTTTGGGTAATTACCAGCTGAATCAAGAAGAAGTTGATATCGACTTGGTTGAGTGGTTAAACATATTGAAAGATGGAAAATGGCTTGTCATCTTCGTTACGCTAGCCGTCCTCTTTTTGGGTATAGCTAAAGCTTTTCTCGACAAGCCGGTTTACAAAGCTGACGTCATATTACAAATCAATGAAAAGACCCGAACGCTGGCGGGGATAGAGCCGCTGATAGATCTTTTTAAAAGTACTATGCCGGTATTGGCTGAGATTGAGCTGATTAAATCCAGGATGGTATTAGGGGAAACAATTAAGAATCTGGATTTAGATATTATAGCTAAGCCTAAATATTTTCCACTTGTTGGCGAAGCTATTGCCAGACAATATCAATTACGGAATCATGATAATTCAATTTTTAATCCTATAGCTGGACTTTCCCACTATGCTTGGGGTGGTGAATCTATTAAAGTTGATACGCTTACAGTACCGGAAAATTTGAAAGATGAAGAATTAATTTTACTGACTGGTGAACAAGATCATTTTCAGATCATTTATCGTGACGGACTTATTCTTGAAGGGAGGGTTGGTGAGCTGGTCAGTAAACAGATTGCAAATAATCAACTACCCGTCACTATATTGGTGTCGCTATTAAAATCGCGCCCTGGTACCCAGTTTATCCTCAAACGATTATCTGAAAATAGCGCAATCATTCAATTAAAAGAAAATTTGGTTGTTTCAGAAAAAAACAAACTAACTGGCATACTGGAATTAACACTGGAATCACACAGCCCGGATCAGGCAGTTCGGGTACTAAATGAAATTGCCAACATTTATGTGCAACAGAATGTTGAGCATAAATCTGCCGAATCACAAAAAACACTGGAATTTCTAGAGAAGCAATTACCTATACTTAAAAAACAGATGGAGGTTGCAACATCTGATCTCAATGACTACAGAAACCGTAAAGGCTCTATTCATTTAGATATTGAAACAGAAAACATTTTAAAAGGCTTGGTGGAGATAAAAACTCAGACTACTTTGTTGCAACAAAAGCGTGATGAACTGAGACAAAGCTATACTGAATCACACCCTAACGTCATTGCCGTGGATAAACAAATTTCTCGATTGAGAGAGCAAGCGCGTACTCACGAGAATCTGATCAAAGTGTTACCAGAAACACAGCAAGTTATTGCTGGTTTGTCTGGGGATGTGCAAGTGAGTACAACCCTCTATAATACTTTGCTAAATAATGCACAAGCATTAAAAGTGACAAAAGCAGGTACTGTGGGAGATGTGAGGGTAATCGATTATGCGATATTGCCTGATCTTCCGATTAAACCCAAGAAAATGCTCATTATTAGCGTTACATTTATTTTTGGAATATTTCTGGGCATTGCCGCAGTGTTCGTACGTAAAATGCTGCATCGTGGTATTGAAGATCCGGATTTGGTAGAGAAGCAATTGAATATTCCCGTTTATTCAACCGTCTCGCACAGCAAGTGCCAGGAAATATTGAACAAAGAAGCTGGCAAACATAACAAATCACATAATAATGTACCTCTCGTGCTGGCTAAAATATACCCAGAAGATAGCGCGATCGAAAGTTTGCGAAGTTTTCGTACTTCATTACATTTTTCTTTGTTAGACGCAAAAAATAACATCGTCTTAATTTCCGGGCCAAGTCCAAATATTGGCAAGACATTTGTCGCTATGAATCTTGCCACAGTAATGGCTGATAGTGGAAAAAAAGTATTGTTAATCGACGCTGATTTGCGCAAAGGCGCTATCAATAAATTGTTGGGGGTAAGTAGAGAAAATGGCCTGTCTGAAATAATTTCAGATACTATAACGATGAAGAAAGCAACTCATAAAATAGCGCAGGCCAACATTGACTTTATTTCTACAGGGGCGTTGCCTCCTAATCCTTCGGAATTATTGCTACACGAACGCTTTGGTATTTTTCTTGAAACTTTGACTGAACAATACGATTTGGTCATTATAGATTCACCACCCATTTTAGCTGCTACGGATGCTGCAATTATAGGTCGATTCGCCAGCGCGACTTTTATGGTGATAAAGGCTGGGCAACATACTAAGCGTGAATTGGAACAAAGTATAAAAAGATTCGCTCAATCGGGCACTAATATAAAAGGTATCGTGTTTAATGGGGTGCCTGAGTCTGCGTCGCGCTATGGGTATGTCTATCAATATAACTATAAAAAAGATTAAACATGATATGTAAAACTATCTATATGTCATATTGTATAATAACGTTGTCCCTGTAAGCAGTCTATTTGACTAATTCGTTTAATGAGAAACACCTTATGTTTTGGATGCAAAAAACGCTCGCGGGAGATAGTCGCGATTTTCTCGAAATATTAGTAAGACACAGCAAGTCATATCGTTTTTGTTAAGCACCACCCCCTGGTGCCGCTAGCTTTTAGGCAATATTGCACAAAGTAAGCCTGCCACGCAGTTTCTTTCCTAAATAATGATAGTAAACCCCCGGTTCTGCCGAGGGGCTCCCGGATGTTTGGTATGTAGACCTACTTTGGCGCGGCTCGCAAATAGCTCCTTTGAGGAGTTCCAGAGATAAGCTTCCAGTTATGCCTGAAGCAATTTAACTTCCCTGTCCTTTCAATGTACTGCCTTACTGCACCGGGACAAAGGTACTAAGACAAAGGTACTAAGACAAAGCTAAGAGACTAGCAAAAAGGTACTAATAAATAAGGATTAATTGACTATAGTATTAAGCTATCCTAAGAATTAACATGAAGTCATACGAAAATATTACATCAAAGTGTAATCAGTCGGGCGTAAAAAGAGTGGTTCTATTGATATGGATCACATTGTAGGCTTAACGTGAAACACCTCATATTTTAGATGTAAAAAGCGCTCGCGGAAGATGGTTGCGATTTTTTCAAAATATCAATAAGGCACAGAAAAATTCTTTGCTTTGATCAAGTACTTCTTACTTGAGAGAAGAAATTTAAGTTTAAGTAGTTAAAAATAAGCTATTTGCTTATTTATTGTTCAATAAATTAGAATTATTCTAAAGAAACTCTGAGCAAGTTAATTGTGCTCAGAGTTTGATGGGCGTATCACGGATGTAATCGATAAGATGCCGCTCATCCTGAGATTGTCGAGGGACGTGGTCAGGGCTAACCGGTTTTGTTACCAATGCTCTCAGAAACATGATGTTGCTTTGATTTCTGGGGCCGTAACAAATTTTCTTCGGCAACATTGACGCAGTTCCAGCACTTTGCTGATGATAAGAATAACCGTGTTTTAGATCTGTGTTCTATAGATAAAGTTTTGAGATGGCTTTGTATAATAACTTAACTGCTGAAATTGGATTTAATGCCGGTATCTTCGAGAAACATTTTTTGGTATGAAAAAAATCAATAGAGAAGATGAATTTTCGAATGCTACAAGATTAAAAGGTGGGTTTTAGAGTTTTCAACGCATGACTAATTTTGGTCTTTGCGATATCTCGTTGGTTTATTCGGATCTGTTAATTCAGAACGAAAGGATTCACTTGATGAACATATTAATTAAGGCGTTCTATTTATAATAATGGATATTATTTCTTTATTTATATTCTGCGCTGTAGTGTCTGGAATATCCATTCATTCAGCTATCTACGTAATGCATAACTTGAGCATAGTCGACTGCTCTAGCGAGAAGCATAAGCTGCATGATGTCAATACCCCTTTTGTTGGAGGAGTAGGAGTGTTGGTAGCCCTATGCATAGCATTTTCACTGCTAGCTCTTGGGTACTCTGAGACATTACAGAAATGGTTGGTTCTAGGGCTATGCTCAATCATTATCTTTGTCACCGGATTCATAGATGACTCCATTAAACTTTCGTATAAATCACGGTTTATAATACAAACTATAGTTGCGTGCCTTATGGTTCTGGTTGGGGGCGTAGTGCTTACTGATCTCGGTGGGTTGTTATGGGGTCAGCCACTGCAACTCGCGGGATGGTTTGCAATTGCTTTTACCATATTTGCTGTTATCGGTGGCATCAATGCAGTGAATATGATTGATGGTTTAGATGGTCTTTCGGGATCAATCTCTTTGTCGAGTCTACTGTTAATTGGCATTGCGGCGTTAATAAATGAGGACCATCATAATCTCGTGGTAATTGTTGCGCTTGCTGGCGGTGTGGTGGGTTTTTTGTATCATAACCTGCGTTATGCCTCGAAACGATACGCACGGGTATTTCTGGGTGACAATGGTAGTATGTTACTGGGTTTTATATTAGCTTGGTTGCTGGTTGATCTTTCGCAGAAACCGAACCCAGCAATAACACCAGTGACGGCAATTTGGTTGTTCTCTATTCCATTGCTGGATACGCTCACTGTTATGTTACGCCGGATAAGTCTAGGCCAATCTCCATTCATGCCAGATCGCTACCATCTGCACCACTTGTTTCAAAAATCAGGTTTTTTTGTGACAGAAATAACTTATACCATCACCTTCTTACACCTACTGCTTGGAGCAATCGGACTTATGGGTCTATACCTGGGAATCCCTGAATTTATAATGTTACTCGGATTTATTCTGGTATTTCTAGGATACTTTGGTCTGACGATGAAACCCTGGCGTTTTGTGTCGCTGTTACGGCACCTTCGAGTAATAATATTGGGAACTCGATTGGGGCTCGCTCCTATAGCAAGTTGTAGTACCTTTTACGGCAATTATGACGCCAAAGATTGCGAGATTCTGGCGAAGAGAGTTAATGAAGAACTCGAACACGATACGAATTTTTCGATCAGGATTTTTGAACAATCGTCGGTGCGTCCTGATTGGGGAAAGCGCTTCGCAATTACGCTTAATCTCTGGCTAGCTAAAGAAGATTGCGCTTCGGAAGCGAAGTTGCAGCAATATATTGCATCGCTACAGCAACGGTTAGGCGAACAGCGAGGCATTCAGCTTCGCCGGCTTATGGCGCGCGACAAAGATTTCGATTTGAGAGCTTACAGTTCCGGCAGTGCCTTCGGTGAGTCGTTAAATGTGAGTCGGCGCGGCCTGGGTGCTCAGGCGCTGGCGTTTGAAGTTACTTGCAGAGTATAAATGTGAAAGGGAGTTTCTATGTTTATGAATAGAGCAGCACTGGCTCTGGTGTGACGAAGCGGGATGACGCATATCCATTTAATAAATGACATCAACGGAAGGAGCTCGCTGGAGCCGTTGATTGCGTTGAAATTCCAAAGGAATCAGGCTTGTGCATTTTGCACCAAAGTGGGAACACTCAAGATGTATTCTGCTGGAACTTGTTGTAACTGCAATTATGTTTATGGCATGAATGGCAGAATTGTTGAACAATTAAAGAATCGAGGCACTCAATGAAACTTAGTATTTTTGGCACTGGCTACGTCGGTCTGGTCACAGGAAGTTGTCTAGCAGAAGTCGGGCACAACGTAATCTGCGTCGATATCGATCAGGTTAAGATCGACAACCTGAATAAAGGCGTGTTGCCTATCTGGGAGCAAGGGCTTGACGCCATTGTAGAGCGGAATGTAGGTGAAGGTCGTTTACAATTCACTACCGACGTGAGCATAGCGGTTAATCATGCCGAAATCCAGTTCATCGCTGTGGGCACGCCGCCGGATGAGGATGGATCCGCAGATCTGCAATACGTCTTGGCCGTGGCCGAAAGCATTGCACGCAATATGCAGGGCTACAAGGTTATTATTAACAAATCAACCGTGCCAGTTGGTACAGCAGATAAGGTGCAAGCACGAGTTGCCCAAGTGCTTGCCGAGTACGGCAAGCAAGTTCCCTTTGATGTTGTTTCTAATCCTGAATTCCTCAAGGAAGGCGCGGCAGTCAGTGACTTTCTGAAACCTGATCGTATCATCGTCGGAACACAATCGATCGAAGCCCGTGAGCGCATGATTGAGATTTATGAGCCTTTTAACCGTAACCATGAACGTACCATATTCATGGATGTGAAAAGTGCAGAGCTTACTAAATATGCCGCGAATGCGATGCTGGCGACCAAGATAAGCTTCATGAACGAATTGGCCAACCTGGCAGAAATTCTTGGCGCCGATATCGAAGAAGTACGCAAGGGCATCGGCGCTGATCCTCGTATCGGGTACCACTTTATCTACCCAGGCTGTGGCTACGGTGGAAGTTGCTTCCCCAAGGACGTGCAAGCGCTGGAGCGCACTGCCACACAATTCGGCTACAACGCTGAGCTGCTCAAGGCAGCGGAAGCGGTCAACAATCGGCAGAAGACTAGGCTCTTTGAGAAGCTTGCCAAGCACTTCGGGGGTGCAAATAAGCTTTCCGGCAAGACTATCGCTATGTGGGGTCTAAGCTTTAAGCCCAACACCGATGATATGCGAGAAGCCCCCAGTCGCACCCTCATGGAGGCACTATGGCAGTCCGGCGCAAAGGTGCAGGCATTTGACCCTGCGGCGATGAATGAATGTCAGCGCATATACGGCCGACGTGATGATCTAACTCTGATGGGCACCAAAGAGGCGGCATTGCATAATGCGGATGCACTGATCATTGTCACTGAGTGGCAGCAGTTTCGCGTGCCGGATATCGATTTGATCAAAGCCGAACTGAAGAACCCTGTGATCTTTGATGGCCGCAATTTGTTCAGCCCAGAGAGTATGCGTCGCAAGGGTATTACCTACTACTCAATCGGAAGGGGTTAACGCTGTGAAAGTACTGTTAACCGGAGCAGCTGGCTTCATCGGTATGCACGTCGCACAAGCCTTGCTTCAACGTGGCGACGAGGTTATTGGTATCGACAACCTCAACGACTACTACGACCCGCGTCTCAAGTATGCTCGACTGGCGCAGTTGACGTCCTATCGCAACTTCAAATTCATTGAAGGCGATATAGCCGAACGGAAAACTATTGAAGAATTGTTTGCTAAGGAGAAGCCCAATCGCGTCATTAATCTCGCTGCACAGGCGGGCGTACGTTATTCCCTCAAGAATCCATACGTCTATATTCAGACTAATCTGGTTGGTTTCGGTAATCTGCTTGAAGGCTGCCGCCATAATGAGGTCGAGCACTTTGTTTATGCCAGTTCATCGAGCGTATACGGTGCCAACACTTGCATGCCATTCTCGGTGCACGATAACGTCGATCACCCGGTCAGCCTCTATGCTGCCAGCAAAAAGGCCAACGAACTGATGGCGCACACTTATAGTCATCTCTATGGATTGCCCACTACCGGCCTACGCTATTTCACTGTTTATGGCCCCTGGGGCCGCCCGGATATGTCACCCTGGCTGTTCACCAGTGCTATTCTCGAAGATCGCCCTATTGATGTGTTCAATCACGGGAAGATGCAGCGCGATTTCACTTACATCGATGATATCGTCGAAGGCACTGTGCGTGTGCTTGATCGTATCGCCACACCGGCCCCAGACTTTACTACTGATGCACCAGATCCTGGTACTAGTTACGCTCCCTATCGGGTCTATAACATTGGCAACCACCAGCCAGTGGAATTGATGGCTTTTATCAAAACTATTGAAGATTGTCTCGGACAGGAAGCGAAAAAGAACTATCTGCCGATGCAGCCGGGGGATGTGGTCGCCACCTACGCCAACGTAGACGATCTCAGGCGAGATGTGGGCTTCGAGCCGAAGACCGAACTCGCGGTTGGCATCGCCAAATGGGTGGCGTGGTATCGAAGTTACATGAGTAGATGATAAGCCGAAGTGACTACAAGCTTCGCTCCCCGTTTTTTGAGGGGCAGGTGAGACTTAGCTACGAATGCCTATTGCAAAAACACCACTTTCTAATCACGAAACATGACTCATCAAAACAACATGACCGCTTCCGGCCAACTCTTTGCTTACTTATCCACCAAGCCGAAAAGCTGGTGCAAGGCAGGCGCTACTGGCTACCGCCAAACCAGCCGAGCTACAAACCTAGTCACCGCATCAAGGAAAGCCTTGCAGACAATGAACTGGTATGTTTATAACCATGCTTGATCGCATTCGCCGCCATATGGCGAACCCGGAATCGCACCACCGTCGTATTGCCAGCAGCTTTTTGTTGGTCAGCTTCTTTGTTCTGGTTGGCAAGCTGACGGGTGCAGCGAAGGAAATGACCATTGCATGGCGCTACGGTATCAGCGAAACCGTGGATGCGTATGTTTTTGTTTTTACTCTAGTCACTTGGCCTGTCGCGATTTGGTTTAGTATTCTGACTATTGTATTAGTGCCGCTTGTAGCGCAGTTGAGAGTTAACAATCCAGCGGAACTGCAGAAATTTAGGAGTGAGTTGTTAGGCTTCACCATCATTTTAGGGAGCTCCCTAAGTGCATTGGTATATTTTACGTTTCCATATATCCTGAATACGAACTGGATGGGGCAATCTGTATCTGCATTGCACCTGATAGATGAATTTTCTAGTGGACTTGCACCAGTCGCGCTATTGGGCATTGTCATCAGCTTGTTTTCCGCTTGGATGCTGGCTTGCGGGCATCATCGCAATACACTGTTTGAGGCGATACCTGCCCTGGTGCTGCTTGGCGTGCTGCTGCTGCCCCCAGCTTGGATAACTGAGCCATTGTTATGGGGTACGCTTTCAGGTGTCGCCTTTCAGTTAGTGGCGTTGTCTGTGCCCCTTAAGCAACGCGGTGAGTTACAACTGCCGCACTTCAGTTTCCACTCGCCAGCCTGGAAAGGCTTCTGGAATGCCATAGGAGTGTTGGCGATCAGTCAAACCTTAATGAGCTTCACGGGTATCATTGATCAATTCACTGCGGCCAATCTAGGAACAGGCGCAATTTCCACTCTAAGTTATTCCAATCGCGTTCTTGCACTCCTACTGAGCCTGGGCGCGGTAGCGATCGGCAGGGCGGTCTTGCCCGTGTTCTCGGATATGCAAGCAAGAGGAGCAGGGGATCTTAAAGGGACGGCATTTCAGTGGTGCACATGGATGTTTCTGCTAGGACTTTGTGTGATTCTAGTTGCATGGCCGCTGTCACATTGGGTTATTGCTATTCTCTTCGAGAGAGGCGAATTCAACGCGATGGATACCGCGAGCGTATCAGATGTGTTTCGTTGGGGACTTGTGCAGGTGCCATTTTATTTTGCTGGCCTGGTTCTGGTACAACTACTAGCGAGTCAGCAACGTTACGGTGTGATTGCGATTTTCGCGGCTACTAACCTTTTGGTGAAAATTCTAGGTAATTTGATATTTGCTGAATGGATGGGAGTCGCAGGTATAGCCTTGGCAACTGGATTGATGTATGTGTGGTCGACGATTTGCTTATATATTGCCGCACATCGAGTAATCTAACCAATGACACAAATATGAATATCGTTATCCTTATTCACTCCATGCACAGCGGTGGTGCGGAGCGCGTTACTGCGAATCTTACCAATGAATGGGCCAAGCGCGGTTGGCAGGTCACGGTGATTACACTTGCACCGAAATCGGTGGATTTCTACGAATTGCGTTCTGATATATCACGTATTGCGCTTGATCTCGCCACGGAATCGCCCAGCATCCTGAAGGCGCTTTTTTCAAATCTGCATCGCATTATTGCTATTCGGCGCGAGCTGCGCAGGATCTCCCCTGATATCGTATTAGCGATGATGATAGATTCCTCTATTCTCGCGATATTGGCCGGTATGCGGCTTGGTATCCCGGTAATTGGAACTGAGCACACTTATCCACCGATGAATCCGACAAAATTGATTTGGGATCGAATTCGCCGATGGACATACCCGCATGCAGCGCGCGTGGTGATGCTCACAAGCGAAGGGTTAAGCTGGTTGAATGATAAAATCCCCAATGTGCGCGGGGCGGTGATCCCGAATCCGGTGCCCTATCCGCTGGCAGTATTCGAACCCAAGTTGTTAGTGGAATCTCTGGTCACGATGGATCGAAAGCTTTTACTTGCGGTAGGCCGTATGGTTGAGAGTAAGCAGTTCGATCGCTTAATCGAAGTTTTTTCAATGCACGTAGATTTGCACCAAGATTGGGACCTGGTAATTCTTGGAGATGGGCCGGAACGGCAGGCACTGAAGTCCCAGGTACAAGCACTTGGACTGGAGACGCGCATACATCTGCCAGGGCAGGCAGGTAATATGGGCGATTGGTATCAACGTGCCGATTTGTATGTGATGAGTTCCCGTTACGAAGGTTTTCCCAACACCTTAACCGAGGCGATGGCGCATGGTTGTGCAGCAGTGAGTTATGACTGCGATACTGGCCCGCGCGACATCATCCGGCATGGCGTAGATGGTTTGTTAGTGAGTCCTGTAGGCGACGTGCCAGCACTCGCCGAGGCACTGCACCAATTGATGCAAGATGATGAAGTGCGCCAGCGTATGAGGCAGCGGGCAATAGAAGTCAGGGAGCGCTATTCACTCAAAGTTATATTGACTCTGTGGGATAAGCTCTTCAACGAAGCAGTCCCAAACTTAATCACCAAAAAAACGTAAATTACAGGGATAAAACTTTCACTATGTCGATGGATTTCGTTACATCTAAGAGCCATTGGTTTGCTACCATCAGCTTGGTAGTGTTGGGGATAATTTTTGAAAGTGGTTGGCCTAATTACCACCACACTATACATGATGGACCAGTGGTCTTGTGGTACTTTGCACTGTCCGGTGTAATGGCTGTGGCATTGATTTTTTTGCGTCCGGTCGTATTGAAACCCTTGTTAAAGGAGCCGCTGTTTTATTGGTACGTGGTTTTTGCAATAACCGGTGTGCTCTGGGCGATATGGTCTGATGGACACCTTGATCCGGAGAACCAGAGTTGGCGACTGCGGTTTTTAAAATTGTTGTTTTTTGCAGCTTGTTTTGTGTTGGCTTCGGCCGTGAATTTTCGACGATTTGTGGAGGTATTATGTGGCTGCGCTTTATTCGCGACTGTGAGTTATTGGGTGGATTATCTTAACCCCTTCTTATTTGTTCCTGCTGATATGGACCAGAGTAATCCCGGTCGCGCAGGGGGGTGGTTTGTCAATGCCAATCAGGCGGGAAGTGCACTGGTGGTGATGTGTATTGCCGCAATGCCATTTGTGGCTATGCGTTGGCGTGTTCTTTTGAGCTTGATCATGCTCATTGGCGTATTTCCAACATTTTCCCGCTCATCTATGGTATTTGCAGGTTTGGTGATGGCGGTATGGGTTTGGCGAGGACAATTTAGCAAGAAAGCATTTCTCGCATTATTACTTGTAATACCACTAGGTGTCGCGATCGGCTCCGCACTGTTCTCGCAAGGGGCCGATTCGGACGAGATTGACAGCGAAGATATAACGAATCGTCTGGGTTTTTTCCAGCAAATGGGCGAGGCCAATGATGATAGTGCAATTGAGAGACGCTATGTTGCTGAATTGGCTTGGAAGAAATTTACGGAAAACCCATTAGGGCTCGGCCCAGGGAAGGCTGAGCCAGGGCTGGTCAATTCAGTCGATTCCTGGGGTTATTCTGCGTCAACGCATAATATGTACCTGCTGTTTATGGTTGAACAGGGCTTGTTCGGCGGTATACTTTATCTGGCATTTTTGAGTATTATTTATTACAAGGGGATACGTTTATACCGGCGTGGTCTATCTCCCCAGGAGTGTGATATTGGTATGGCATTGATTTTGGTTGCGATATACTTTTCGTTTTTTGGTTTTTTCAGCCACACCTTGTTGCGGGAGGCGCATGTCGTAATGATATTAACGTTCTTGCTGGCCGCAGAGCATAGGGCCATTGCTGGTAGGACTCGATCCGTTGAAGCAATTGTAGCGATGGAGGAACGTCGTCGTGGCTAGAAAAATCCTGCTACTCGTTAGCGACATGAACAGTGGGGGTGCTGAACGCGTGGCCTCCAATTTGGCCAATGCCTGGGTTGAGCGCGGTGATCAAGTCACCCTGGTGGCGACCTATTCCGGTCATGGTGAATGTTTTTACAAACTCTCAGAAGATGTCGAGCTTTGTTACCTGGCAGATATGGTAGCTCATAGCGGTCGACGCAACCCTTTACGACAAATTGAGCGTCTCTTAGCGCTTCGTCGTTTGATTAAGGCTACCCAACCTGATGTTATATTGTCGTTTCTCACTAACGTGAACATTGCTGCTCTGATGGCGTCTTGCTATAGCGGATATCCCACGATTGTTTCAGAGCGCAATTATCCCCCAATTCAATCAGAGGGCTGGTTTTATGAATGTCTGTGCAGATGGTTCTACCCGTATGCGGCATCGGTGGTAATGCAGACCAATAAGGGAGCGCGATGGATGGTTGAGAATCTGCCGGGAGTGCGGAGCACGGTGATCCCGAATCCGGTTTCCTATCCTCTGTCAGTATTCGAACCCAGATTAACCCCGTCGGAATATCTTGCGCCGCAGCGCAAGCTATTGCTCGCGGTAGGCCGTTTGAGTGAACAAAAAGGCTTTGATTATTTGCTCATGGCTTTTTCTGAGCTTGCTGCGATACACCAAGACTGGGATCTGGTAATTCTTGGAGAAGGATCGATACGACCGGCACTGGAATCTCAGATACAAGCACTTGGATTGGAAGCGCGTGTGCATCTGCCAGGGAAGGCGGGTAACGTGAGCAACTGGTATCAACGTGCCGATCTGTATGTGATGAGCTCCCGGCACGAAGGCTTTCCCAATACCTTGATCGAGGCGATGGCGCATGGTTGTGCGGTAGTGAGCTATGATTGCGATACCGGTCCGCGCGACATTATTCGGCATGGCGATGACGGCCTGCTAGTAGGACCAGTAGGTGATGTGCCCGCTCTCGCTTCAGCACTGGACCAATTGATGCTAGATGATGAAGCACGCCAGCGCATGGGGCAGAAAGCGATCGAAGTCAGAGAGCGTTATTCGGTAGAAAACGTATTGAGAATGTGGGACAGAGTATTTGATGAAGTTACAAAGAAACCTAACTTAAAGAATTCTGATAATAGATCATGAAAATACCCCGTTTAATTAATTTATTATGGAGTTTCTGTGCTGAGACTGCACTCAATTGTCTGATTAAGGCTCCGCATACTGATGGATTGCATGATCGTGCGCAATCTTCTTTCGTAGAAAACTTCCTCCATAGAACAAGCAATAAGGAACTTTTTATATGTGTGGCATAGCGGGTATATTGGGTGGTGGTTTTTCGCCAACTGACTACGAAAGAATCTTGGATCGGATGGGAACTGTTATCGCGCATCGCGGACCGGATAATTCGGGTATCTGGTTTGATAGTGATGCATCCGTGGGCTTGGTTCATCGGCGTTTATCCATTCTTGACTTGTCGCCTGCAGGGCATCAGCCGATGTTTTCAGCATCAGGGCGCTTTGTAATTATATTCAATGGCGAGATATACAACCATTTGGAATTGCGCGAGGAGCTAGAGAAGTGCTCGCGTTCTCCAGATTGGCGCGGCCATGCGGATACCGAATCTTTGTTAGCGGCATTCGAGTGCTGGGGCGTAGAGGCTACTCTTAAAAAGACTGTCGGAATGTTCGCGATCGCCCTCTGGGATAGACAGGATAGGAAACTGATCCTGACGCGTGATCGCATGGGCGAGAAGCCGCTCTATTACGGCTACATTGGTGGGGCTTTGGCATTTGGATCCGAATTGAAAGCCTTGCGAGAAGTGCCCAATTTCAAAGGGGAAATTAATCGAGGCGCATTGGGCCTGTTAATGCGGAAATGCTATATTCCTGCACCCTACTCAATTTATCAAGGCATTTTCAAATTGACCCCTGGCACCTGGTTGGAATTCTCGGCCGATATGCTTGCCCGGAGGGAGTTGCCTGTGCCTTTGGTGTATTGGTCGGCAAAGGAAGCTGCTTTTGCAGGGACTGCAGATCCGTTTGAGTTTACATCCGATGCTGAAGCGATTGATGCGTTGGAGTCAAAGTTGATGCAGTCGGTGTCAGGACAGATGATGGCCGATGTGCCTCTCGGTGCCTTTCTATCCGGCGGAATTGACTCATCTACGGTGGTTGCACTGATGCAAGCACAATCAAGTCGTCCTGTCAGAACATATTCGATTGGTTTTAATGAGGATGGTTATGACGAAGCGGTATTCGCTAAGAAAATAGCGCACCATTTGGGTACAGAGCACACCGAACTCTATGTTTCTTCGCAAGATGCCATAAATGTGATTCCAATGCTACCGCAAATGTATGATGAGCCGTTTTCAGACTCTTCGCAGATACCCACGTTTCTAGTCTCGAAACTGGCACGCCAGCACGTTACGGTGTCTTTGTCGGGAGATGGCGGTGATGAACTTTTTTACGGTTACGGTCGTTATTTTTTAGCCACGAGACTTTGGAAGAACATTTCTGCCTTACCCCTTGGGTTGCGAGAAGTTGCCGCACGTACCATCCTGGCGATACCTACGTCTTCTTGGGATCGCATGTACCGATTAGTTTCCGGCTTCATTCCTAAAAAGCAGCGATGGGGTGCACCAGGCGACAAGTTGCATAAAGGTTCAGCCTTGCTGCGTTGTGAGAATGAATTGATGCTTTACCGGCATTTGCTTACTCATTGGAATCCGGAAGATGTTGTTCTGGGGATGAGGGAGCTTGATTCAGAATTGAATCGTTGTACCCCGCTTGGACAATTGTCTGTCGAAGAAGAGATGATGTTGATCGATTCGGTTAGTTACTTACCAGATGACATCCTGGCGAAGGTGGATCGTGCAGCCATGGCAGTTAGCCTGGAAACGCGTGTGCCCCTGATTGATCACCGCGTTTATGAATTTGCTTGGCGATTGCCGATGCAATATAAGATGCGAAGTGGAGATAGTAAATGGTTGCTGCGTCAGGTGTTATACAAGCATGTGCCGAGAGAATTGATCGATCGGCCTAAGATGGGGTTTGGTGTACCAATTGATTCCTGGTTGCGTGGGCCGCTGCGTGATTGGGCCGAGAGCTTGCTGGATGAATCGCGTTTGAAACGGGAAGGTTATTTTGATCCTGCACCTATTCGGCAGAAATGGCGGGAACATTTGACAGGTAGCCGGAACTGGCAGTATCACCTGTGGAATGTGCTGATGTATCAAGCCTGGCTTGAGCGTTCACTATCGGATAAATGAATTGGCCTTCACTGTGCGTGATTCATCGTACTGTTCCAGCCAGTCTATTAATTTTAGAATAACACTATTTGTATAGTTATTGTGGTGCCAGTTGGTTTTTCTTCAAAATTAAATTGCCAGTCCATATTTTATGTTGCTATAACTAAAAAATGAATAAAACCGTTGCGATTGTATACAATGCAAGTGAAAATGCGTACAAAATAAAACAAAAATTGATTTTCTTACTTAAAGAAAATAATTACGATGTGATAGTCATCGCGCCTTTCGATCGGTATTCCGATAAGTTCAGTGAGATTGGAGTTACTTACTTTAGACTTGATATGAATCGAAAAGGAGAGAACCCCATTGAGGAGCTCTTACTCATCGCTAAGTTTGTTAAAGTGCTCAAGCTGGCAGCGCCTGATGTTATTTTGAATTTTACAATTAAACCTAATCTGTATGGCTCGATAGCGGCTGCAATATTGTCCATCCCTACGATATGCAACGTAACGGGTCTGGGCACTGTATTTATTAAGAGTGGTTACTCACTATTATTTGTCAAACTCTTATATAAATTGGCATTCAAGTTTTCCAGTAAGATCTTTTTTCAAAATATCGACGATAAGAATCTGTTTGATAGTTTAAAGTTAGTGTGTCCTAAAAAATCGGAGTTAATACCAGGAGATGGCGTAGATATTGACTTATTTAGCCCTTCTTTTCCACAATCCAGAATTGATGAAAAGGTAATATTTCTATTTATAGGGCGGATATTAAGAGATAAAGGGGTAATGGAATTTGTCGGCGCAGCAAAATTACTTATTGCGAAATATGGAAATGTTGAGTTTCAAATATTGGGTGGGGTGGACGAGGGTAATGCAACTGCAATTAGTTTGGAAGAAGTGATGCAATGGCAATCGGCGGGGGTTATTAATTATCTGAAATATACTGACGATGTCAGACCATTCTTGGCAAATGCGGATGTTGTTGTGCTTCCCTCTTATAGAGAAGGAATGCCCAGAACTATATTGGAAGCAGCGGCCATGGGAAAACCTGTTGTCGTAACCGATGTACCTGGTTGCCGTCATGCAGTTATTCATGGTGAAACAGGCTATTTATGCAAAGTACAAGATATTAACAGTCTTGCTGAGGCTATGGAGAAGATGCTTAATGCTGGTAGTGATCATAGGAAGACGCTGGGTAATAATGGACGGAAAATGATAGTTAACGAATTCGATGAAAAAATTGTTTTACAGAAATATTTAGAAACAATCGCTTCAATTATTCAAACTGAAGATGATGTAAAACCGGAATAAGTAATGACTGTGCGCATAATAGGCGGATCAGGGTTTCTTGGTTCTGGGAGTCTGCCGGATTTAAGCAATCGTTACGATCCAAGTAGAAGAATAAGTGCGGATTATGCAACAAGAAATTGAGAAAGTACGAGCTGTTATCCCATTAATGCCGTAGATTAGCCTTAAGTACGACAGACTCCTAGGATTTCAGAATGAGCACACTGATTTTTATTGTTTGCGAAATGTTGGGTAAGCCGCATGGAGTCGGACCAAGGTTGCTGCTTCACTGGGTTGCGCGGCGGGGAAAATGTTTGATGCTGTCGCTTTCTTACGGATAAATCATTTCCAATTGGTTCTATCAGAGTAAAAAGTTTTGTTCAAATACCGTATTTAGAAGTTCACTTGAAAAATCTGGTTTTATACCGCCGATTCAATTAATTCAAGCTTTGAAATTCCCGGTAAAACATGATCTTATGGAAGGCTCATAGTCAAGAGCAATAGTTTATTTGTGAGTGATACGAGGCATTGAACTGGAAGTGGCTAAGCAGTTGACAGTGAAAGAATTGCAAATCAGGAATCCGGAGAATGCAAGCAATCTCCACAAAGGATCAATATTAAAATTCTCAGAAAATGCGTTATAGCAGTCTTAGTTATTGTTCTTACTAACTATATTCTCTCTTTGGGGTGATGCATAACAGTATTTAGTGTGAATTTGAGTAATTTCTTGATTGAGATTGTAAGAAATTGGATAGTTAATGGTTGCTAAGAAAATAACAAGTAATTGCGACGCAGTTCTCTTGGGATTATTAAAAATATTTCATAAAGTGATGTTTATGGATGAAAGCTAGTTTGGTAGTATTCGAAGCGCAATGGAATCTAACATAAATGGATATAATGTGAAAATTATTCATGTAATTACAACACTTACTTACGGTGGCGCAGAAGCCGTTTTGTATCGATTGTGTTCTAATGATCGTTTAAATACGCATATTGTAGTATCACTCATGGACGAAGGGATATATATATATGGCCCTTTATTGCAGAAGGTGGGGATTGCAGTTCATTATTTAAATATGCCGAAAGGTCGCGTGACTATATCTGGTGTGATTAAATTGTTTCGATTAATTCGCAATTTGAAGCCTGATGTGGTGCAGACTTGGATGTATCACGCAGATTTGATTGGCGGGATCGTGGCAAAGTTGGCAGGCGTAAAACAGATTTATTGGAATATCAGAAATTCCACTTTAGAATTAGGTAAATCCAAGTATTCGACTATTATGGTTTTAAAGCTTTGTGCTAAGTTAAGCGGATTTCTGCCTAAAGGTATTGTGTGCTGTGCCTACAAAGCCAAAGAGGTCCACGCAACTTTAGGTTATGACGCAAAAAAAATGTTCATTATTGGTAATGGCTATGATTTGTCGATATTTAAAGAATCTCCCGATCTGGGGAGAAAGTTTAGAGAGGAATTGAACCTGGCAAAAGATACAAGGTTGCTAGGTATGGTGGGGCGTTTTGATCCGCAAAAAGATCACTTCGGCTTGTTAGAAGCCTTAAACTTAGTTAAACAAGCCGGGTTTGAATTCAGGCTCTGTTTGGTCGGAGATGATTTAAACGTTGGAAATATCAAGTTAATTGAAAAAATAAAAGAACTCGACTTAATAGAAGAGATAATCCTGTTGGACAGACGTTCTGATATTCCTGTTGTGATGAATGGTTTAGATATTCATTTGTTATCGAGTGCTTATGGTGAAGCATTTCCCAATGTGGTGGCGGAAGCGATGGCCTGTGGCACGCCTTGTGTGACAACCGATGTCGGTGACGCAGCTTTAATAGTGGGCGATACTGGTTGGGTGGTGCCTCCCGCTAACGCAGCTCGGTTTGCTGAGGGTATCGCAATGGCTCTTAAAGAATGTGGGGGCGATCCAGATTCTTGGCAGACTCGTCGCGAGGCGGCGCGTACACGAGTGATTGAGAACTTCGGTCTTGAAAAGATGATAACTGCATATCATGCCGTGTGGAGAGGGGAAGGGGTGTAGCTGGTGCCGTTTTATGCTATGCCACATGTTTCTTGGTTCGATAGGATTGATCTGTGAAACTGTGGATATTGGCAGAAATTCGGTTTATTTCGTGGATGCAGAAAACTATACTCTGAATGAGTTTGATAAGCTTTTGGCGCGTACTGATTGGAATCGCGTGGTTCTAGAAGGTAAGACTATTCTCGATATCAGCAGTGGCAATAGTATTGCTGCTGCGATCATTGCGTATGCATACGGGGCCAATGCAATTCTACTGGACGTTGGGCCTTTCGCAAAAATACTCCCGAGTCATACTGTGCTTTATGAAATTTATTAGGCTTGCGTGGTTTGTACACTCTGGATTTGTCACGGCTGCAAATAATTGATGAAATTTTTATTACCTGCGGTGGAAAGTACCTCACTGCTGGATTGACAAGTTGGTATGAGTTAGCCGTAGAGTCGATTGATTTGGTTTTTTCACTTATTGTCCTTCTACTTTGCGGTGCTTTGAATAGCTTACGATATTGCACGCATTGAGTAGTCTGTTTCTTAAATCATTGTATTGGCCATTTGGGTGTGTAGGGTATCGCTGAAACAAAGTATTTATTTTGTGATTAATCCGTGGCGCAAGGTCCGATTACTTTAATTCAATATATTTGGTTAAAACTATCGTCTTTAGATGGTGACTTTGATTTTAAATGTGTTGATTCATGGGCGCCTAGCCTGGTATAGAAGATTTTAGTCGTCTGTGCCAGGTCGCGCTAACTCACCTGCTTTTAGTAGGTAGAAATTTAGTTGTTAGTATATTGAAGATATATATTATTAATGCAAACGAGGATGTTCAAAATGCGTGATCTACTCAAGGCGGCTTCAGTTTTATATGGTCATCTCTTCTTGCCCCCTCCTCCAACTGAAGCTATATCGATTCTTATGTATCATCGCGTTGTCGGCGACTTAAATATGGAGTTGGATCTCCCCCTTGGAGTATTCTCTCGCCAAATGGCGTGGTTGGCTCAAAGTGGTGCTGTTATTTCATATGATGATGCAGTCCAGGCGCTAACAGAAGGAGTTCTTGAAGCTAAGCTGAAGTATGTGCTCACGTTCGATGACGCTTATGAGGATTTCTATACGCTTGCATGGCCTGTGCTGAAGAAGTATGGCTTACCTGCAACCTTGTTCGTGCCCACTCGCTTCATTGACGAGCCTGACCAATTACCATTGGCTGAACGGTGGATTCCTAAAGCGGGAAACAAAATGAAGCCCATGACTTGGGATCAACTTCGTGAGGTGGCTGCTGATCCGCTAATTACAATTGGCCTGCACACACATAGTCATCCTAATTTGCTCAAACTATCCGATGAAGACATTGCGAAAGAGATCACGCTAAATTCTGACAGGCTATCAGCCGAGCTTGGGTTTTCCCCAGTTCACTTTGCATATCCCATGGGATTTTATGACGCTAGAGTTCAGAGAGTTGCTCAAGATCACTGTCAGTCTGCGACAATCATTGGAGGTGATTTGGCTACATCCGCAAACACATCGCGTTATGAGGTGCCACGTATACCTGTACGTCGAAGCGATGGCTGGTTTTGGTTCCAGCAACGGGTAAGTGGGCGACTAATTGGCGAGGAGCATTTTATAATGTTTGTGAAACGGTTACTCGGCAAGAAAAATGGTTATTAGCCGCTAGGGTGTTATTTGTGATTTTTGCTAGGGTCTGTTGATATTTTTCGGTAATTGTTTAATAAATATAGACAAGCTCGTGGTATTGAGGTTCCTGTGCCACCAATAAAACGAGTTTGCGAGACCCCGCCTGATGTTCAGTGATGAGTTTTGGTCGAAGCTGGAGAAGATTCTGCTTCAAGAAGCCATTTATAACAGGCGCAATTTGCGCATGACGGTAGAAAGGAATGCTGTATCGAATGCGGGTTGGTTGTCCGTGGAGAGACTTGCCGAAGGCATTTGGCAGGTGGAATTCTATCGGCGGATTTACCTTTAAATAAAATCCGCATTGCTTCTATGAGCCTGTCGGACTTAAGCAATCGTAGCGAGATAAGTGGGAGAGCGAGTGTATATTTTCTCAGTTTAGAAGCGCATAGTGAGACTATGCAATGAAAAATTGAGGAAATATGAACCATTTTCCCATTGGCGCAGTAGATTGACCTTAAGCCCGACAGGTTCCTCGGAATTATATAACTGTGCTGGATTGATGCTTTATGTTTTTCTTGTCGGCATAAATTGCTAAAGCCTCTGAGTCACTGTCATTTCGAGTAGAGCGAGAAATCTATGCTGTTGATTCGCAAAGATTCCTCACTGCGTTCGGAATGACAAAGATGAATTATTTGGAGTTTCTTGAGGGGGAATTTCTTTGCGAGGGATTTTTTTTGAATGCTGGTGCCAATTTGTGCGGGTCGATAGCGTTGCGCTGATTTTGTGCGGCGGATGCCCACCAGGTGAGCTGTGTGAAGGTTCTGGAAAAATAGTTCACCCATCTTTCCGTATCGACGGGCTCAATAAAATTTCCGTCTTCCGCGAGCACTTCATGTGCCTTGGGAATATGGATCATCGCCGAAACTGGCAAACAACCCAATTCCGACAGAAAAGACCGCATGCCCACCGCCGCTCTGACACCGCCCCATTGTCTACGAAAACAGCGAGCTGCCGAAGTGATTGAGCAAATGCGCCAAAGCCGGACTCAGCGAATGATTGTATTCCGGACTCACCATGACATAATCGTCCGCTGCTACGATTTTGTCCGCTAAGGCTTGGAGCTGAGTGGGCGCTTTGCCTTGCGCGTAAGCAAAATGCGGCTTGAATATGGAGCCCAGATCAAAATCCAGCGGATCGATCAGTTCTACTGAAATGTCGCCTTGATGAAGCTGTGCCACGCAAGCTCTTGCGACTCTCAGGCCCAGCCGGGGAGGATTGGGGGGTGAGCTGTTACGCACTGTTCCAAGGAAAATCAGGAAGTTCATTACATAGATATCCTATGGAAAGTTGGAATAACGACAAAATTCACCTTCGAAGCGAAAGGGAATCCGATGCAGCACCATAGTAGACTGGATGGTATCTTTGGAATGGCCGGATTACGCTATCGCCAACCTGCTTATCCACCTTCAGATATTGGCTAATGCTAGCTTTTTCTAAATTTATCAACATTAAAAGGAAAGCTAATTTCTTTGCTAAAGTGTCTTTTGGTATTGGTATCTGGCAATATCGCAATTGTTTTCTCTACCATCTTATAGGCTGCATTTTGACACCATAAGCAAAACTCCTGTGTCTCAATAATTTCTATCCAGCTAACAAAATGCTTCGGTTTTTCGATGATTTTTCGCTGAAAAAAATCATTTAAGAATTTCGGGTATCCGTCTATAAAATCCTTATCATCAGTCTTAGTTAGCTCCTCAGGCTTTAGGTGGACCAATGAGTTTCTGATACAAATAAGTGTTTTAAAGTCCTGATATGGTTGCTCCGATTTATTCCACTTCGCAAAACAGTCGAACTTATCATACATCGACTTCCTTTTGCTCTCTGACGAGATAAGCATATCCAACATATCCCTTTCATCTTTAACTAAATAATTATCTTTAGGATAATTTCCTTCTCCGTATGCAATTGGATTTTTTCTCACAAACTCATACCATCCAATGAAATCATGTACAAATGCCTCTAATGCTGTGGCACAAAGCAATGCACATACAACTCCTTGAGAGTTCTCAGTTGCTTTAATGGTTCGATCAAATATGGCTGGGTAGTGGTAAGGCAAATATATATCGTTCTTCATGGTTGATTTTTCCACATAAGTTCAGTTGCAAAACCTAAAGTGATATATACAAAATAATTTGTCCAATAATACTTATCAGGTGTCGTGTCATCATGGTTAAGAATCGATATCTTGTTGTTAAAACTTATTAAAGTTTATAGTAATCAGACAAATCATGTCAGCAAATAAGCCATTACTGCCTGCTACAGCAAAAAGATAGTCGCCAGACTCAGAAAAATAAAGAATCCGCCGCTATCCGTCACGGCAGTAATCATCACACTGGAGCCAATCGCCGGGTCGCGGCCGAATTTGCGCAGGGTTAGCGGGATCAGGACACCGAGTAGCGCGGCCAGCAGCAGATTCAGCACCAGCGCCAAGGTCATGACCAGACCGAGTTCGGCGTTCTGGTATATGGCAAAGGTGAACAGGCCGACGATGGTTCCCCAGAGCAGGCCGTTGACGATACTGACGCCGACTTCTTTGGTGATCAATTTCCAGGCGCTGCTGGTGTTGATTTGATCGAGTGCCAGCGCGCGCACGATCATGGTGATGGTTTGATTGCCGGAGTTGCCGCCTATGCCGGCGATAATCGGCATCAGCGCGGCGAGTGCGACCAGTTTTTCGATGGAGTCTTCAAACACGCCGATGACACGCGAAGCGATGAAAGCGGTGACCAGATTGATGGCCAGCCAGACCCAGCGGTTTTTAACACTCTTTAAGACCGGCGCAAAGAGATCTTCTTCTTCCCTTAGACCCGCTAAATTCAACGCTTCATTCTCGGCTTTTTCGCGGATAAAATCGATCACGGTGTTGACGGTGACGCGGCCCAGTAATTTGTCGTTTTCATCCACTACGGAAGCGGAAACCAGATCGTAACGCTCGAATGCATTAGCAGCCTGTTGCGCGACATCGTCCGGTTGCAATTTGATTATTTCGTTGGTCATGACATCGGCAACGAGGGTGTCCGAATCGCTGACGAGCATCAATTGTTCATTCCGGTCGACTACGAAGAGCTGATCGGTATGATCCGGCATTTCGTCCAGCATGCGTAAATAGCGTAGAACCACCTCTATCCGGACATCTTCGCGAATCGTGATGACATCAAAATCCATTAAGGCGCCGACGGAATCTTCCGGGTACGACATGGCGGCACGCAGTTGTTCGCGTTCTTCCACGGGGAGCGAGCGGAAAACATCGTCCATCACTTCCTGTGGTAAATCCGGCGCAAGATCGGCGATCTCGTTGGCATCCAGATATTCCGTCGCCGCAACCAATTCCTGATTGTGCATATCGGTGATCAGTGTGGCGCGCACGGCATCGGAGGTTTCCAGCAAGACTTCTCCGTCCCGGTCCGCCTTGACCATGCTCCAGATCAACAGCCGGTCTTCCAGCGGCAGCGCTTCCAGGATCAGCGCGATGTCAGCGGGGTGGAGCTGATCCAAAAAGGCTTGTAACTCGGACAGATTTTGTTTCTGTACTGTGGATTCAGCCAGCGATTCATCCGGCGTATCCTGCAAATTAACCAATCCTTCAACCAGTTTGTATTTGCGCAACAGGTAAGTTGCCTGTTGTTGGGGGGGCGGTGAATTTTCCTGATCGTCGTTGTTATTTATTTCGGTCATAACGGATTGTCGCTTGCAAGACAGTTAGTATTATTGTGAGTCAGCCCAGCGCGTTTATACGCTAAACAGTTTGCAGTTTGATGACCGGAAAGTATAACCCTCCCTACGATACCAATAATCATTTAGGGAGTCTCTGATTAAGTCCTTCGACAGGCTTAGGGCAAACGGTAATATATTGATTACGTTCGTGGTGAGCTTGTCGGACCATGGATGTAATCAATTTGATCAGACTTCAAGCGGTTTGATGAAATTTCTACAGAACCGCTTTCAATTGAAAAAGCATCTGCTCGTGCTGAGTGTATTCAGATCCGAGATTTCAGCATCGCAATCACCGGTTTTGTCTGGGGATGGATGCCGCGCCATAGAAAGAAGGATTCAGCCGCTTGTTCCACCAGCATACCGATGCCATCCGCTATCTGGCGTGTGCCATTTTGTTGTGCGAATTTAAGAAAACGCGTGGGCTCCTGGCGATACATCATGTCGTAGGCGAGAGTGGACTGCGCAAAAACACCGGCGGGTATTTCTGGCAGCGCATCGTGCAGGCTGGCGGAGGTTGCATTGATGATGATGTCAAAATGCGCATCGGCGAAATGCATAAAATCGCCCGCGATGCTATTGCCATAGGGACTGAACTGTTCCTGAAGTGCCACTGCTTTTTCAGGGGTGCGGTTAGTAATGGCCAGTAGCGAAGGGTTTTGTTGCAACAGCGGCAGGATGACGCCCCGCGCGGCACCACCGGCACCTAGCAGCAATATGCGCTTCCCTGCGATGGGAATTTCCAGATTGTTCTCGATGTCGCGGACTAATCCTGCGCCATCGGTGTTATCACCGAGAATTTCATCGTTTTCGAATTTAAGTGTATTGACCGCCTGCGCGATGGTTGCCCGTTCCGTTAAATGGGTGGCCAGCCGGTAAGCTTCGAGCTTGAATGGCACAGTAACATTCATGCCCTTACCGCCATTCAGACGGAAGCTTTTCACAGTCGCCTCGAAACCATCCAGTGGCGCCAGGAGCGCGTCATACTGCATGGATTGTTCTGTTTGTTGCGCAAAGGTTTTGTGGATCAGGGGTGATTTGCTATGTGAAATGGGATTGCCAATCACAGCGTAAGAATCGAGCATGGATAGAGAAATACTTGGTTAAGTTGGAAGTTGGAAGTTGGAATTAGGAGCCGTTTCCGGTTGCCTATGGATGACTACTGACTCAGCAGCATGTCCGAAGCTGCGAAGACCCAGGTGCGGGTAATATG
>LNFM01008899.1_pt1 | contig 29772 bp, 21 predicted proteins | sample 596031 | NCBI WGS metagenome assembly LNFM01 (sample SAMN04254537, study PRJNA301005) | activated carbon metagenome | isolation source: dual media filters at the Ann Arbor, Michigan drinking water treatment plant | place: USA: Ann Arbor
AGCAGCTGCTGGAAGAGCTGCGCAGCGAGCGGCTGGTGTCGCTGCGCACCGCGTTCTTCATGGTGACCGGCGAATCGAGCTACAAGAGCGTGGTTTCGGTGGCCGAGTTCGCGCCCGACGACTACCTGATCAAGCCGTACTCGACCGACATCCTGCATCGGCGCCTGAGCCGCACGCTGTACAAGAAGCGCATCCTGGCGCCGGCGTACGAGCTGATCGAGTCGGGTGCCACCAAGGCCGCGGTCGAGGCCTGCCTGACGATCGGCCAGGCGCACAAGGTCTTCCTCGCCGATTGCTGGCGCATGGCGATCGACGTGCTCATCAGCTCCGGCGAGGACAAGCGCGCCGAGCAGCTGCTGCAACGCTTGCTGGCGCTCAAGGCGGTGCCGTGGGCGGTGCTCGGCCTGGCGGGCGTGAAGGCGCGCGCGGGCGACCTCGGCAGCGCGGCGCAGATGCTCGAGAAACTGCTTGCCGACCACCCGGACTTCCTGCGCGTGCACGACGTGCTGGCCGACATCAAGATCAAGCAGGGTCAGCAGGAAGAAGCGATGCGCGTGCTGCAGATGGCGGCCTCGAAGTCGAGCGCCAACGTGCACCGGATGCGCCGCGTCGGCCAGCTGGCCGAGGCGCTGGGCGACATCGACACCGCCGAGCGCGCGTTCTCGCAGGTGCTCGACCGCACGCGCGATTCGGCCATGCTCAGTGGCGAGGACTACGGCAACCTGTCGCGCCTGCTGGTGGCGCAGGGCAAGAACGACCTGGCCGAGCAGCTCGCCGGCGACCAGCGGCGCATGATGAAGGGCCACAAGGACCTCGACATGTCGACCGCGATGCTGGCGTTCCATCGCGCGCTGCAGGAAGACGAGGCAGCGATCGAAGTGGCGATCCAGAAGATGATCGAGATCGAGGCGCGCGACATCGGCGCCGAGGTCAGTCCGCGCCTGGTGGTGCAGGTGATCCGCGCCTGCCTCGACCACGGCCACGACGAGGCCGGCTTCCAGATCGCCAGCCGCCTGGCCAAGCGCAGCGGGCTCGACGCCGCCGTGCTGCACGATGTGCGCGAGATTCTCGACCAGCATCGGGCGCAGCAGAAGCGCCAGCGCCCGTTCACCGCCGATGAGCTGGACGCTGCCGTCAAGGCGGTCTACGACACCGGCTTCGACGACGAGATGCGCCTGCGCATCGAGCGCTCGCTCGCCGTCCTGCAGCGCAAGGGCCCCGATGTCCACGTCGAGGCGATCGCCAAGCTGTGGGCAGCCACCCGCACCAAGTACGGCATCGCCTGACGCGCGGCGCGCGTCCCGCACCCGCGCACCGCATCACCCGCGTACCCGCTTCCCGGCGGCGCGCCGCTTCGCCCATCCGGCCTCCCTGATCCACTGACGCGGCGGCGCGGCGGCGGTGCTACGGTCGGCGCATGTTCGCGCGCCTGCTGCTGCTGCTTGCCCGCCTGCGCACGTGGCTGCAGGTGCGCCTCGGGCTATGGCGCGGCCGGTGGCGGCGCCGCCAGGTCAGCGTGCCGAGTGCGCGGCTCTTCCCTGGCCCCCTGGCCAGCGCCGCGTGGAGCTATGGCCTGTACTGCCCGGCGGGCCTGCGCGACGACACTCCGGCACCGCTGGTGCTGCTGCTGCACGGCTGCCGTCAGCGCGCGCTCGGCTTTGCGGTCGCCAGCGGCTTCACGCGCGCCGCCGATGCGCAGCGCTTTCGCCTGCTGTGCCCGCAACAGCGCCGCCGCGCCAACCTGTGGCGCTGCTGGAACTGGTTCACGCCGGCAGCGCAGCGCGGCGCCGGCGAACTGGACACGGTGCGCGCGATGCTCGACGACGTAACGGCGACCGCGGGCATCGCAGTCAGCTCGGTGGGGGTGGTGGGCCTGTCGGCCGGCGGCGCGCTGGCCGCGCTGCTGGCCTTCCACGCGGCCGACCGGGTGGCGGCGGTGGTGACGGTCGCGGCCCCACCGCTGCTCGGCAGGATCAACATGCAGGACCCCCGCGACGTGATGAAGCGCGGCCTGGCGTTGCCGCCTGCGCTGGCGCTGACCGGCCAGTCGCCGGTCGCGCCGCTGATGGTGGTGCAGGGGCGCGTCGATCCGGTCGTGGCGCCGATATGCGGCGAGCAACTGGTGGAGCAGGCCTGCCGCGCGCACGAACGCCGTGGCGCCTCCCTGCAGGCAGACGCGCCGCAGGCCGAGGCGGGCGCGCAGGTGACCAACCATCGCGCCGGTGACGCGCTGGCGCTGCGGGTGGTGTGGATCGACGCGCTCGGCCATGCGTGGAGTGGTGCGACGGGTGGCCATCCGTATGTCGAGCAGGACGGCGACCGCCTGACAGCGCGCGCGCTGCAGTTCCTGCGCGACACGCAGGTGCTGCACTGACCCGGCGCACGGGTGCGACCTGGCATCGCAGTTCGGCAGCAGCGCTGACCTGCGCGAGTCCGGCAGGCCTGCAACGGCGCCCGCCAGGTCGAGCGTGCATGCGTCGATGCGAGGCCTGCATTCACGGGATGGCGCAGGCGGCCGGTCAACGGGATCGGTGTAGCGCCGCTGCGACCCCGCTTTTCATCGGGTCGCGCGACTCGCTGCCGCGTGCCGGACTAGCGCCGGCCCAGCACCGTGCGCGCCGGCTCGCGCGCCTCACCCTTACTGTTGTCGCTGTCGGTGCGCAGGCGGCTGAACGCCTGCACCGCGGATTGGAGGTTGGTGCCGCCCGCCTCGACCCGCACCACCGCGCGGGCGCGATGCGCCGCCCCGGCGAGCGCGGCGCCGGTGAGGAGGAAACCGAGCGCATTACACGGGATCTCCGCCCCGGGTGCGGGCACCGCGCTCTGGCTCAGCGCCACCCGCGGTTCGACGCTGACCGCCTCGGTGACGACGCCGGTGCGCAACACGAAGTAATTGACGCCACTGCCGGTGATCGCCTCTTCGGCCGCCACCTTCAGTTCGCGCCAGCGCGCCTCGGCCCAGGTGGTGCCGCCGCGCTGCTCGGCGCCGCTGTAGCCAACGTAGATCCAGCGGCCCGGCAGGTCGGAGCGCCGCGCCATCTCCAGGCCGGCCGCCAGCGTTTCGACTTCGAGTTGCCAGGCACCCGGCGACAGGCTGCGGCGATCGCCGCCTGCCAGATAGATCACGTGGGCGGCGCGCTCGATCAGCGGCGCGAGCGAGTGCGGGTGCTCGAGGTTGGCCACCGCGACCTCGACCGAGGCGGCGCGCGGTTCGGGCAGCCGGTCGGCTCGGCGGACACAGGCGATGACCGGCACCGAGGCCGCGCTCAGGTAGCGCAGCACCGCGCGGCCGGTGCGCCCGCTGGCGCCCACCAGAAGAACCGATTCTCTGAAGCCTGTCGTCATTGACTGCCCATCCGAGCGCATTTCGCGCGAACCACGTCCGCACGTCCCATCAGTAATGATGAGGATAGACGAAGGTCATTGCTGCAACTCGGGTTGCCCAGACCAGAATTAGGGGGGTACCCAACGATGCGGTACACGAGTGACAGAACGGTGTCGCGGCCGGCCTGGGTGTCGCGCGACAGCGTTGTCCGAGGCGGCCAGTTGGACTAACGCGAACTTGCTATCTGCGGGCAAGCGAGAGCTGCGGCATGGAATCCGGTGCTGCTACCGATGCGCAGTCGCTGGCCTCGGTTGGGCGGCGGGACGATGGTGAAAGCAGTTCGCAGCGCGACCTACAGGCCTTCACGCCACTCGGCGTTGAACACCTGCCAGCGGCCGTCGATGCGGCGCCAGGCGGAATCGAACTCCCAGGTCTGGCCGCGCTCGGGGATCAGTCCTCCGGCGCGCGCCCCGGTCGCAATCACGCGCAGGGTCACGCGCGCGCGATCGCCACTCAGCTGCAGGTCGGTGACCACCGCCGACAGCACGATCTTCTCGTTGCGCAGGAGCACGCCAGCAAGCAGGCGCCGCGCCTCCTGCTTGCCGAAGGCGCCGGAGTCGCGCGTGAAGTCATCGGCCAGCGCGTCGAGGAAGTCGCCCGGCGCGTGTTGCTCGATCGCGCGCGCCATGCGCTCGATCGTGTTGCGCAGTTCACGCTCCGGATCGCTGCGGCGGCACCCGGCCAGCACGGCCAGCGGCAACGCGGCCATCAACCCGACGCGCATGAGGCAGGCGCGACGGGTCAGACCGGCGGGTCGGTGCCTACGCGCCACGCCGATGCTCGATCAGTTCATGCAGCGCATCGCGCGCCGGCGCGCCATCGGGGCCGACGACGCCGTACTCGGCGCGCACGAACAGCCGCACCGCCGGCGCATAGTGAAGCGTGTCGCGGTTGCGCCAGACGAGCGCCTGCGTGTCACCGTCGGTGGTGACCTCGGCCTCGTAGCGCACCGGCAGCGTGTCGAACTCGCCCGCCGGCACGCCGATGCGCTCAATCGGCAGCACCTGCGCGACATAGCGATGCATGTTGGTGGTCTCGGTCGCGCTGTTGGTGACGCGCGCGGTGCCGCGCCACGACTTGCCGGGCGACAGCGGAAAGCGAAACTGCGGATACGCAGGACGCCAGCGCCACTGGCCGATGTCTTCGGGCAGGTCGCCGGCCTGCGCCTGCGCCGGACGCGACACCAGGTTCCACTGGCGCGTGTAGACGAAGCGGCCGCGCGCAAAGCTCGGGTCGGTGGAGTCGACGTCGCAGACAATCTGATCGCGGGTCAGCGCCAGCACGCGGCGCGTCTCTTCACTGCGGATCGCGGTGAGGCGGTTGGTGACGGCGTAACGCCAGGTGTCGCCCACCCGCAGCGCGGGCCGCGCGGCGTGGGCCCGTGCGGCGGTGCGTTGCGACATCGGCGCCTCAGTCATCGAGCCACTTTAGCGCGCGCAGCCGGGTGACGAGCGCATCGAAGCCGTCGACATGGTGCGCGTGCATGCCGGCAGCGGCCGCCGCATCGACGTTGGCGTGCAGGTCGTCGAAGTAGCCGACCTCGTGTGCCGGTGCGCCCAGGCGCGCCAGGGCAGCGACAAAGATTGCCGGCTCGGGCTTGCGCAGCTTGAGTTGATGCGACGACAGCGCGACGTCGAGCGTGCGCTGCAGCCAGCGCATCGGCTCGCAGCGTTCCCAGTGGGCGATATTGGAGTTGCTCAGACAGCCAAGTCGGAAGTCGGCGTGCAGAAGCGTCAGCAGTCCACTCGCGCCCGGGTACAGCCCACGCAGCCAGTCGACGTACCGTTGCAGGAACTGATCGGGCGGCAGCGCCACCTGCCAGTCATGCACGAAGCGCTCGGCGAAGGCCTCCGGCGTCAGCGCGCCGCGCTCGAAGGCGTCGGTGGCAGCGCAGTGCGCCATCGCCAGCTTCCAATCGGTGGCAGCCCGATCACGTGGCAGCAGCGCCGGCAGCTCGCGCGGGCCGGCGAAGTCGACCAGCACGCCGCCGAGGTCGAACAGCAGCCAGGTGGGGCGGGGATGCGGCATTGCCGTCACGTGTCGCGGCGATCAAGCCGCAACGCTTCCTTCGGGCTGGGCATCGCGCGGCGGTACCCAGCGGGCAATACCACCGTGCTCGGCTGCCGAGACAATCAGCGCGCCTTTAAGCGCGTCGCCTCGCAGCCCCGTCGACTGTGCCCACAGCGCAGCGATGCCTGCAACGTAGGCGGCGGCAAACGAGGTTCCGCTTTGCTGCTGAAACGGGCCGCGCCGGCCAACCACGGCCACCGGGATGTCGACCCCATAGCCGTAAAGATCGGGTACACGGCGTTCATGGTCATTTACCCCGTCCATCCTTTGAATCGGGAACCCGCCACGGCTGGAGAACGCGGCGGGTTCGCCGCGTACGTCACACGCGCCGACGGCGAGCACCCAGGGCAGCACGGCCGGGAAGCTCAGTCGACCTTCGCCTTCATTGCCGGCAGCCGCGACGATCAGCATCCCGCGCTCGGACAACGCACGCAGCGCGCCGGCCAGCTCACGCTGCAGGCCATCGAGCGACGGGCCGGACAGCGGCTGGCCAAGCGCCCAGCAAGCGATCTGCGGCAACTCGTCGGCAGACAGGTCGAGCATCGACAGCACCACGCGCAGCATCGTTGCCATGTCGCCACTGCCGCGATCATCGAGCATCCGCGTGACCCGCACGCGTACGCCCGGCGCCACACCTTGGCGCGGGCTGGCAATCAGGCTGACAACGGACGTGCCGTGGCCCTGCTTGTCGCCGAGGTCGCCGCTCAGCTGCGCGCCCTGCAGCGCCGGATGCTGCGGATCACAGCCCGTGGAGGGCACCCAGACCACGATGCCCTCGCCGGAAACGCCGGCGCGCACGGCATCGGCGATGCCGGTCCCCGGCGGCGCCTGCCAGGTTCGCACCGGCGGCGCGCCCGCCAGATTCGCGATCGCGTCCGCCAGTTCGGGCGCCGGCCTCGTGGCGTGGTCGGTCAACTTCTCCCACAAGCTGAGCACGCGCAGCAGCTCCGGTGGCGGCGGCTTGGCCCGGGCCAGCGTGCGCAGTTGTCCCATCACCGCCGCGCGATCGGTGTCCAGCAGCGGACGCATCACCTTGACGTTGCGCAGGTCCGCCAGCACGCCCGCCTCGCCCCTTGCAGACCACAGATGCAGGAGCAGGTAGCGGCAGGCATAGCGCAGCAGCCGGGCTTCGCGCGAGCGCAACGCCAGAATCACCGTGTCGTGCGCACCACGCAATCCGTCCGGATCAGCGCGGCCGATGGCACGTCGCGCCTGGTCAGGCAGCCAGTGGCTGTCGCCGTCGTCATGCAGCCAACCCAGCTCGCGCACCATGCCGGCATGCCCATCGGCATCCTTCTGCCGACCGAAGCCGGGCTGCCACGCTGCCATGAACAGCAGCGTCTCGCGCTCGTCCTTCAGGAGCGCATCGAGCATCCAGCCGACCACGGCGTCGATTCGTTCTTCAGGCTCGTCCGGGAGCGCGGCAAGCGGCGTCGCGCCCCGCTGCAGTGCGACCGCCGTCGGGCCGACCAGCAAGGGAATGCCGCGCGAGATCTCAATGGCGGCATCGACCCGCTCGGGCTCGATGCCGCGACGGACGAAGTCGCCGTGGAGCGTCTGCGGATCGATGTAGCCGATGTCCGCCGGCGCCCGAGCACTCGGCATCGCTGTGAGCCTCAGTACGCTGTCGACGGGGCCCTGTGCCACGCTGCGACCCTCCCCTTCGACGATCAAGAGGCGTGGGCCGCGGCGCAGCGCAAGCACGGGGGGCGGTGGCGGCTGGTCGAGCCAGATGCCCCCTGGAAACGTCTGCCGCCAGAACGTTTGCGACAGGACTGCGCCAAGCAGGCACCGCGCGCCAGACAGCGGTAGCGCGGTGATGCCGGCTTGTTGCGCGATGGTCCCTGGTTCGGACCGTGCCGCGTTCGAGGAGGAGTTCGTCTGGAAGGCGTTTGGCTGAAAGGCGGTCGAGACGCCGGCCGGCAGTCCGGCACCGCCAAGGAGCCGTTCTGCAAGCAGCGCGTGCAGACGGTGTGCGTCGACGCTGCGGTCGACAAGCCGCTCAGGGTCCCGGGCCCAGCCGTGCAGCGCGCCAAGCGGCCGGACCTGTTCGACCGCCTCAATGACGCCCGCGGCGTCGGACTGTGGCTGGACGATCACGTCCGCGTCCGCAGCCGCGCGCGAATCGGTGATCAGCACCACGACGTCAGCGTCCGCCGTCATGACCTCGTGCCCGCGCTCGGTCAAGGCACTGCGCAGGGCGGTCTCCAGCGGCGGCGGCCGGCGCAAGTCGTCGCCGCGCAGAAGCGCCACGCGCAGGAGCTTCGTCGCCTGGGTGGACGCCTTGAATGCGGGCGTCGCGCCAGGAGCACGACGCTCACGTCCGTCGACGGGCAGGACGCCCTGCCGTTCGTACATTCGTCGGCTGACCTCGACGAAGGCGCGCGCTTCGGCGGGCAGCAGTTCGTCGCCCTGTGGGTCGAGCACCAGCGCGCCGAAGTCCTTCACGCGGCGGCCGCTCTGGCGCTCGACGAATTCGCGCAGCCTCTCGCGGGTCGGGTCGAGCGCAGCGTCCACAGCGCGCCGCTCTGCGCCAGACTGGCTGCCGGCCAGCCAGTCGCGCACCTCGGGATCGAAGTCGTAGACGTGCTCCTCCTCGCTGGCGCCGGTAACCACACGCCGCAGCAGGCCTGACAGCAGGACCTCGGCGAGCGAGGCCGCCGAGGGCGCTCTGCTGGCCGCCCGTTGCAGCAGCCGCATGACCGGCAGCGTGACCGGGGCGGTTGCCAGCAGCCGCAGCAGCGCAAACGCGTCGGGCGAAGCGATCGCCCGAAAGCGCTCGACGCGCTGGCGCGCATCGACGGCGGCTGCATCGGCTGCGGCGGCGGGCAGATCGTCGGGCCGACCCGACCCGATCCACATCGCCGGGTGATCGAGCCGACGCGGCGTCATCACGAATGGCGCCCAGTACGCGATGGCGGCGGCGTCAAGCGGCAGCACGGGGACCGCCTCTCCGCCCGGCATCTCCGTCCAACCGCCGGCGATCGGATCACGCAGCCGCAATCGACGATTCGGCGCAGCGCGCTCGCGACTGAGCACACGCTCGGTGGCGTCACCAAGCGCGGTGTATGGCCACGCATGGCGCGGAAGCATCTGCACCAGTGCCACGGTGGCGCGGCGTGCCAAGTCGCGCAGCCAGGCACCGACGAGGTCGTCGCGCCAGCCGGCGCCGGTGCCATGCGTCAGCAGCAGCACCAGCGTGCGACCCTCCTCGCCCGCCAGCGTGCGGGCGCCCGTATCGAGCCCCGCCTCGCTGTGCAGCACGATCCGGCCACCCACGGCGTGCAGCCGCCACAGGCGCACTTGGCGAAACGCGCCGTGGCGCGCCAGCAGCGCCTTGAGCTCGCGCGCGGTGGCGCTCCAGACCCCCATCGACTCGCTGTCGTCGAGCACCAGCGCAACGTCGAACCAGCGCTCCCGCTGTGGCCGGAACACCGGCGTGACCTGCTGGCGCTCGGCGCTCGCCTGAGCAGTCGCCGCCGGATCGAGTTCGCGCAGCACGCGCGACGGGTAGCGCCGCATAAATGGCCGCAGTGCGCGCTCGATGCGCGCCGCCTGCGGCAGCGCATCTGCCGCCGGCACGCGCACGCGCGATCCGCGCAATGACCCCGCGCCGGCAGCGTCGATCTGCGGCGTGAATAGCGCCACCCGGTCCGGCGCGGCGGCAGCCACCGGCGGTGCTGCCGGGGGCGCGATCTCCGGCTGAGCATCAGTTGGTGCGGTTCCGGCGGTCGGCGTGGGTGGCGTGGGCGCTGCCACCTTGCCTGACGGCGGCACCGGAACAGTCGCAGGCAGCAGATGGGCCAGCCACAGCGCCTCGGCAAGCGCCGGGCCGTCGGCGTCCTGCGAGCCGACGGTGAGCAGCGCGAGCGCGCGCGCCAGCCGCAATGACTGAGGCGCTGGTGCGCTCATCGGCTCAATCCAGGCTCCGGAACAATGTCTGCAACAGCTTGTCCTCATCTTCAGCGCCGAAGCCGCTGGCGGCGTCGCGCAGCAGGAACTGCGCGTTCAGCAGCTGGTCAGTGGCGAGTGCTGCACTGCCGCGCTCGCGCAGAAAGCGTTCGATCAGCGGTCGCGCAGCCTCGCTCTCGCCGGGGAAGTGCGCCGCGACGATGTCGGTCAGCTCATCCAGCCCCGGCTCGGGGATCGCGCACTGCACGCAGCGGCGCAGGAACGGTGCCGGAAAGTCGCGTTCGCCGTTGCTGGTCATCACGATGAACGGGAATTCGCTGAAGCTGATACGACCGCGCTCGATCGCCACGTCTTCGCCGTCGGGGGTACGCAGGGTCACGCGGGGATGCCGGTCGGCCACGCGCTGCAGTTCGGCGATCTCGAAGCTGCCGGTATCGAGCACGTTCAGAAGATCGTTGGGCAGATCGATGTCGCTCTTGTCGATCTCGTCGATCAGCAGCGCCCGCGGCGCCTGCGGCGAGGCCAGCGCTGCGCCCAGTGCGCCGAGCGACAGGAAGAGCGACAGTTCACCTGCCTCGTCATCGCGCTTGCGACCTGCCGCCTGCCGGCGCGCTTGCGCTTGCTGGATGTGCTGTAGACGTGCCAGCGCATCGTATTGATAAAGACCTTCCTGCAGCGTCGACCGTGAATGGATATTCCAGCGCAGTACCGGACCCAGCGCCAGTTGCGTGGCAACGTGATAAACGAGCGATGTCTTGCCGGTGCCGGGTTTGCCCGTCACCAGCAGCGGCCGGCGCAGGAACAGCGCGGCATTGACCGCCTCGATCACCTGCGGCGCCGGGCGGAAGGTCTGCGCAATGACCTTGGTTCGCTGGGCGCCGGGCCGCCGCCAAGGCGGCGGATCAGGCAGCTTCTGCTTCTTCTTGCGCGGCTGCGCGGCGGGGTCGTACAGCGGCCAGGTGCTCATGCGAACGTTCTCCTTGCGGGTATCTATCGACCGGCAGCCGCGATCGTGGGTTCGTCGAGCCGGCCGTCGAGCGGGTTGCGGGCGGGCTCGTCGATCATCAGCAACAGGTCGTGCAACGTGGTATCGGCGCCTTGCTTCTCGACCGATAGCGCCTGTGCCAGCGCCTCCAGCGTGTTGGCCTGCACCAGCTGGGCGGCGCGGGCGCGAAATGCCGCCTCGTCCTTCACCGGTTCGCGCGGCCAGCACATGTACGGGTGGCCGTCGAGCAGCGCCTGAAAAAAGCGCGGTCGGTTGCGCTGCGGATCTGCGGGCGACGGCCCCGGAAAGGCGAGCGCCACGACGTCGGCGGCGGCGGCAGGCGTGTCGGCAAAGCGGCAGCGCAGCGCGGCCCCCGGCGCACGTGCCGCCTGCAGGGCGTGCGCCTGCTGCTTCCAGCGCGCCGCATTGAACCGCCGTGCGCCGGTGCGCGGGTCGAGCCGGTCGCGCCAACGCAGCACGATCGGCCACTGGCATTCGAGCCACTGCTGCACGCCGAGTAATGCATTGCTGAACTCGAGCCAACGGCGCGGCGCGCACAGCAGATCGCTCGGCACAAGCAGCTCGATCACCAGGCGCCGGCCGAGAGCACGCGACACCGCCGTATCGATCAGTTCGTTGAGCTGGCCGGCGAGCCCGTCGTCGGCCGCCGGCACGGGCAGCGTCTCGGAGCGCTGGCCGTCGGCGCCATCGATCAGCCAGGCGCGATCGATCAGTGGGCCGGAGTTAGCGGCAATCAGAGCGACGCTTGCCGCCAGATAGACGCCGCGGTCGGCGGTCGGCAACTCAGCGACCGCGGCCGCCACGCGCGATGCGAGCGCGGGGTCCGCCTGCAGCGCCTGCCGCAGTGCCATGGCCTGCGCTGGTCGCGCGCGGCGACAGGCGCCTTCGAGCACACGGATCATGCTGTCGATGCCGCGCTGCGCATCGGTCTGATCGAGCAGCTCGAGCAGCAGGCCGGGAAGGTCGGTGGCAGCCGGCACACCGTCGCGGCCCTGGCGCGCAAGCTCGTCGGTTGCCAACCGGCGCCAGTCGCGCCAGTAGAGCGCCAGATCGCCGGCCGGCGCAAGCACGGCGCGCGCCCGTCGCCAGCGGGCCACCGCACGGTGCAGCAGGTCGACATGCAGCCGGCCCGGCGTGCGCGGTGGATACGCACCGTCGAGTGCAGCCAGTGCGGCATCGAGGGTGCCGTCGTGCAGCGCCTGCGACAGCGTCGGCCCATCGAGCACCGGGTGGGCGTCGTCCAACAGATGCGCAAGTTCGGAGACGCTGACGCCGGCCCGCCGCGCCAACACCGCCAGTTCCTTCTGGGCTGCGCCGCTGCCACCGACCGACCACAAATCGCCGGACCCGTCGGTCCATTGCAGCGACGTCGGCCGGCTCTGCAGCGGTACTTTGGCGAGGGCGGCATCGAGTGCCGCGCGCAACGCCGCCGGATCGGGCGGCCAGTCGATGGCGCCGAGCGCGGCCAGCGCCGACTGGGTGAAGCCCGGCCGGCGGGTGTCGTCCGACGCCAGCTCGCCGGCCGACGCGGCGAAGAAGTAGTGCTGACGGCGGTCCGTCGGTTGATACTGCGCCAGTTGCAGCCGGTTGGGCGTCACCGACACCACCTGCGCACAGCATTCGAAGAATCCGATCTGCAGCGCGGCCTGTGCCTGCGAGCGCAGGTGGCCGAGGAGGCCGTCGACCTCGACCGCCCACAGCTGCTCGGCGCTGTGCGAGTCCGCGGTCACCAGCAGACGCCGGTTCTCCTGCATCACGCCATGGCCGACCCAGTAGATCAGCAGCAGCTCGGCGCCGACGGCGGATAACTGCGCCGGCACGGCCTGCAGCGCGGCCAGCGTGGCGTCGCCAACCGCCGCGCCCGCGTGCGTCAGGCGCAGGAGGGTCGCCTGGTCCTCGGCTCGTCCGGGATGCGAAACGTTGATGAACAGCTTCGCCTGTGGGTCGCGCTCCAGCGCCAGTTGTGCGAATTGCAGCGCCGGCGTGGTGATCGGGCTGGCAACATCGAGCGGGCTGGCTGCACCCGCCTGTACGGCATGGCGCTCGACCGCGACGATCCAGACCGCCAGCGGCGCCATTGTCAGCGCAGGAAGGCGGCCAGCGGCTGCCACAGATCCGCGTCGTTGTGCCAGTAGGCGCTATGTGAATCAGGAAACGGCTGTCCGTTGTCGGCACGGGCGTCGACGACACGCCCCGGGAACACATCGGCGCCGCGGTAACTGAGGAAATCGTGCTCGTCGTAGACGTTGAGCCAGCGCTTGGGGAAGTAATCCGGCAGGCCGCTGCCGAACGGTCGCGAGTGGAGCGCGTCGATCTCGTAAAAGTAGGCCGCCTGCGAGCCAACCGTCACCAAAGCGCCAACGTCGCGCGGCGCCTGCGCCAGGAAGTCCACGGCGGCGATGCCGCCGAGACTGTGTGCCAGCAGGACATCGGCGCCGCTGCGCTTGACCTCTTCGCCGATGAACGCGCGCAGCGTCTCGCCGCGCGCCTGGTAGCGCAAGATGTCCCCCACCGCCGGCCCGGTCGCATCGGTCATTTTGCCGCGGCGTGGTTGCATGAAGCTCGTGACCTGCCGCAGGAACCAGTCCTTCAAGCCGAGTCCGGCGCCACCGAGGTCAGCGAGCAGCGCATCAACGAGCGCGTCGCGCCCGGCGCGGGTCAGCCCCGGTAGCGCGTTCTCTCGCAGATGTACCTGAAAGGCTGCGGCGAGTGCGCGTGCGATCTTGTCGTTGACGGCAGGCCCCTTGAGCGTCAGCGCCGAGACCGTGCCTTCCCAGGCCTGGTCGTTCACCAGTCCAGCGTGGAACGGACGCCATTCATCCGCAACACCGTACGCCTGCAGGACAGCAACCGCCTTCGGCGGCTGCAGCAGCGCCTTCAGACCGGTCCACAGCAGCGGACCCGGCTTCGCTCCGAGAACCGTCTCCTCCGGCGCGACTCTCAACTCGATCAACGGATCGGACGCCAACAGCACCCAGCGCGCCTGCGCGGCAGCCTCCAGCGCCGGAGCAGCATTTCCGGAGGCGTCGTACCCCGGCACTGAGGCACCGCCCATGTTCAGTCGCGCCCCGAAAGCATCTCCCCAGTTGCACCCATGAAGCTGCCAGCCAGGCAGGTGCTGGGCCACTTTTCGCTGAAGCAGCGTCATGGTGGCCGCGAAGCCCGCGTTGCGCACACCGGTCCCATGGATGAAAAGGAGCTTACGAGCCATCGCGTTGCGTCCTATTGGTGTTCTATTGCCACAGAAGCGACAACCGATGTTCCTCGCCGCCAGACGGGCGGTCAACTGGCTCGCCTGCGATTCGACCCCGAATACGCAGCAACTAGCCCAGATTCGGCGCCAGCCACCGCTCCAGCTCGCTCACCGGCTCGTGCTTGCGCGCGGCCAGGTCTTCGAGCTGATCGCGGTCGATGCGGCCAACGTTGAAGTACTTCGCCTGCGGGTGCGCCAGGTAGAAGCCGCTGACCGACGAGGCCGGATGCATCGCGTAGTTCTCGGTCAGCGTCATGCCGATCTCGGCGGCCTCGAGCACCTCGAACATGCGCCGCTTGACCGCATGCTCGGGGCAGGCCGGATAGCCGGGCGCCGGGCGGATACCGCGGTACTGCTCCTTGATCAGCGCTTCGCTGCCGAGCGCCTCGTCGGCGGCGTAGCCCCACAGGTCCTTGCGCACGCGCTCGTGCAGCAGCTCCAGGCGATCGGCGATCGCCTTCAACATGATGCTGCCGTAGTCGTCGTGCTTCTGCTGAAAGATGGCTTCACGCTTCTCGATACCCAGGCCGCTGGTGACCGCAAAGAGGCCGATGTAGTCGGCGATACCGCTGGGCTTGCCATCAATGAACTTGGGCGCAACAAAGTCCGCCAGCGCCTGATTGGGGTTGGGCACACCGTCGAGCACCGGCTTCTTGTTCTGCTGGCGCAGGCCATGCCAGGTGAATAGCACCTCGCGCCGCGTGTCATCGGTGTAGACCTCGATGTCCTCGCCCACGCTCGCGGCCGGGTAGAACGCGACCGCGGCATTGGCGGTGAGCCAGCGTTCGGCGACCACGCGCTCGAGCATCTTCTCGCCTTCGGCGAACACCTGGCGCGCATGCTCGCCGATCACGTCGTCGGTGAGGATCTGCGGGAACGGACCGTGCAGGTCCCAGGTCTGGAAGAACGGACCCCAGTCGACGTACTTGGCGATCATCGCCAGGTCGTAGTTCTTGAACAGGCGGCGGCCGAGGAACTTGGGCTTGGCCACATTGAACCCGGTCCAGTCGATGCGCGTGGCATTGGCGCGCGCGGCCCCCAGCGGGATGAGCTCCGGCCCTTTCTTGCTCGCGTGCTGCGCGCGCACGCGCGTGTACTCGTCCTTCAGATCGCTGATGAACTTCGCCGCACCATCGTCGGAAGTGAGGCTCTGGCACACGTTGACCGAGCGGCTGGCGTCCGACACGTAGATCACCGGACCATTGGTGTAGTGCGGCGCGATCTTCACCGCGGTGTGCACGCGGCTGGTGGTGGCGCCGCCGATCAAGAGCGGCATGCTGAAGCCCTGGCGCTGCATCTCGCGCGCCACGTGCTGCATCTCTTCGAGCGACGGCGTGATGAGACCCGACAGGCCGATCATGAGGATCTTCTCGGCCGGCACCATGACGCCCATGTTGACGACGTCAAAGTTGTTGCACTGGAGCACCACCGAGACGATGTTCTTGCCGATGTCGTGCACGTCGCCCTTCACGGTGGCGATCACCACCTTGCCCTTGGCCTTGGCCTCGCCGCCGGCCGCCACGTGCGCCGCCTTTTCTTCCTCAATGTACGGGATCAGATGCGCGACCGCCTGCTTCATCACGCGGGCGCTTTTGACCACCTGCGGCAGGAACATCTTGCCGGCACCGAAGAGGTCGCCGACGATGTTCATGCCGTCCATCAGCGGCCCTTCGATCACCTCGATCGGGCGGCCGCCGCGCGCGGCGATCGCCGCGCGACATTCCTCGGTGTCCTCGACGATGAATTGCGTGATGCCGCGCACCAGCGCGTGCGCCAGGCGTTTTTCCACCGGATCGGCGCGCCAGGCCAGATCCTCGTCGCGTTTCTTGCCCCCGGCCTTCACCTGCTCGGCGAACTGCACCAGGCGCTCGCCGGCATCGGCGCGCCGGTTGAGCACCACGTCTTCCACCTTCTCGCGCAGCTCGGGCTCGATCTCTTCATACACGCCGAGCTGGCCGGCGTTGACGATGCCCATCGTCATGCCGGCCTGGATTGCGTGGTACAGGAACACCGTGTGGATCGCCTCGCGCACGTGATCGTTGCCGCGGAAGCTGAAGCTGACGTTGCTCACGCCGCCGCTGACCTTGGCGTGCGGCAGGTGCTTCCTGATCCAGCGCGTGGCTTCGATGAAGTCGACCGCGTAGTTGTTGTGCTCGTCGATGCCGGTGGCAATGGCGAACACGTTGGGGTCGAAGACGATGTCTTCCGGCGGAAAGCCCACCTTGTCCACCAGCAGCCGGTAGGCGCGCTCGCAAATTTCGGTCTTGCGCGCGTAGGTGTCGGCCTGGCCCTGCTCGTCGAACGCCATCACGATCGCGGCGGCGCCGTAGCGCAGGCACAGCCTGGCCTGGCGGATGAACTCGGCCTCGCCTTCCTTGAGCGAGATCGAGTTGACGATCGGCTTGCCCTGCACGCACTTGAGCCCGGCCTCGATCACGCTCCACTTGGAGCTGTCGATCATCACCGGCACACGCGCAATGTCGGGTTCGCTGGCGATGAGGTTGAGAAAGCGCGTCATCGCCTTGGCCGAGTCGAGCATCGCCTCGTCCATGTTGACGTCGATCACCTGCGCACCGTTTTCCACCTGCTGGCGCGCCACGCTCACCGCTTCCTCGTACTGCTCGTTGAGGATCATCCGCGCGAACGCCTTGGAGCCGGTGACATTGGTGCGCTCGCCCACGTTCACGAACAGGCTGTCGTCGCCGATCTTGACCGGCTCCAGGCCGGACAGCTTCATCGCCGCGTCGGGCACCGGCAGCGCACGCGGCGGCAACACCGCCACCGCCTGCGCGATGGCACCGATGTGATCAGGCGTGGTGCCGCAGCAGCCGCCGGCGATGTTGACGAAGCCCGCCTGCGCGAACTCCTTGAGCAACGCCGAGGTGATGTCCGGCGTCTCGTCGAAGCCGGTGTCGCTCATCGGGTTGGGCAGGCCGGCGTTGGGGTACACGCTCACGAAGCAGTCGGCGATTCTCGACAGCTCCTCGATGTACGGACGCATCAGCGTGGCGCCAAGCGCGCAGTTCAGGCCGACGGAAATCGGCTTCGCATGGCGCACCGAATGCCAGAACGCGGCCACGGTCTGGCCACTGAGGATGCGTCCCGACGCATCGGTGACGGTGCCGCTGATCATCACGGGCCAACGTTGACCGCGCCGCTCGAACTCGGCCTCGACCGCGAAGATCGCCGCCTTGGCGTTGAGCGTGTCGAAAATGGTCTCGATCAGCAGCAGGTCGGCGCCGCCATCGAGCAGGCCGCGCGTCTGCTCGCCGTAGCTGTCGACCAGCTGGTCGAAGGTGACGTTGCGTGCGCCGGGGTCATTGACATCGGGCGAGATCGACGCGGTCTTCGGCGTGGGGCCGAGCGCGCCGCAGGCAAAGCGCGGCTTGTCCGGGGTCGAGAACTTGGCGCAGGCGGCACGCGCGAGCTTGGCGGCCTCCAGATTGATCTCATAGGCGATATCGCCGAGCTGGTAGTCCTCCTGCGCCACGCGGGTGGCGCCGAAGGTATTGGTTTCGATCAGGTCGGCGCCCGCCGCCAGGTACTGCTCGTGAATGGCGCTGATCACATCAGGCCGCGAGAACACCAGCAGTTCGTTGTTTCCCTTCACGTCGACCGGGTGGTCGGCGAAGCGCGTGCCGCGAAAGTCCCCTTCCTGGAGCTTGTAGCGCTGGATCATCGTGCCCATCGCGCCGTCGAGGATCAGGATGCGGCGACCGAGCAGGTCGCGCAGGCGCGCTTCGGTGTCGGTGGCAACGACGGGATCGACGGCGGGATCGATGGCAGCGGAGCCATGGACCCCGGCAGGGAGACGCGTGTTCATCGCGGGCCTTCGGGAGCGGGAGTGCGATTCTAGGCGAGCGGCTGGCGCAGCTCGGCTGTGGCTTTTACAGCAGTTGCGTGGCCCTGGCGCAGCCCGGTTGGAGGCATGTCAACACATGGCCCGGAGCGCGGGGCTATGGTCGCCAGCTCATGTCGTTGCGTACTGCCACGACAACAAGAACACCCCTCGGAGTTGCACGATGAAACACGCTGTACGTACGTTGGCCTGCTTGGCAGGCGCTGTCCTCGCCACGGGCGCTGCCCAGTCCCAGACCCCGGCTGGCGTCACGCTGTTCGGCGTGGCTGACATCGGTTATCTCGATTCACGGCCGGACGCGGTCGCTGGTCGCGCGGCGACCCCGGCCGCGACGCGCGGACTGGAAGACGGTATCCAGACGCCGTCGCGCGTCGGCCTGTATGGCACCGAGGCGCTGGGCGGCGGCGTCAATGCCAAGTTCTGGCTCGAGCATGGCTTTGCCGCCGACACCGGCATCGCCCAGCAGGGCGGACGCATGTGGGGACGCCAGGCCTGGGTCGCACTGCAGTCGGCCGCGGGCGAGTTCCGGCTCGGGCGGCAGCACGGTGTGGGCTACGAGTTCTTCATCGCCGGCGTCTCGCCGTTCGGGGTCACGTTCCGCGACGCCGGCATGGGCAGCGTGTTCTCGTCGGCCTCGGGCCGGCTGATCCTCGACAACGTGGTCGAGTACCGCACACCGAACCTGGCGGGCTTCAGCGGTGCCATCGGCTACTCGTTCAACGCCGCCGCGGCCGAAGTACCGGGCGGCGGCAACAACACCAGCGTGCTGACCACCGGCGCCCAGTATCGGCGTGGGCCGGTGGTGGCGGTGGTGACCTACGAGTCGATCAACTGCCCGGCCAACGCGACCACCAACGTATCCAACACCTGCAACGCGCAACGCAAGGACGACCAGACCCATCTGCAGGTCGGCGGCTCGTTCGACTTCAAGGTGGCGCGCCTCTACGCGGCGTGGGCGCAGGAGCAGAACCAGTTCACGCTGACCGCGATCACGCCGTCCAAGGACTCGACGTCGATCATGCTGGGCGCCAGCGCCAAGCTGCTCGGCGGCGAAGTGCTCGCCTCGTGGCAGAGCCGCGACGACAAGGCCTATGGTGCCGACCTGCGCGGTTGGGCGCTCGGCTACACGTATGCGATGTCGGCCCGCACCAACGTCTACGGCTTCTATTCCGACACCACCGCCAAGGACACGCCCAGCGCGCAGACCGTGGCGGCTGGGGTCATCACCGCCGAGGGCTACACGGCGGCGCAGACCGGCGCCTACTGGGATCGCAACCGCGCCCAGTTCGGCATCGGACTTCGGCACCGCTTCTAGGCAACCGGCATTCACCGCGGTCCCTCGCAGGCACGGCCTTGGTGCGGCCGGCGCCTGCGATGCCTGATCGCGGTGCGCAATGCGCCCGGTTCGAATGCGTGTTGCTCGATCCGGCACCGTAATCGCACGGCACAGTTCTTGTACTGACTCTCCCCTGCGCGCCGACATTGGCGCGAGCCCTCGGAGGGGAATCACCCATGACAATCAACCGCAGGCAAGTCCTGCAGGCGGGCGGTGCCGTCGCGCTTTCCTGCAGCAGCATCTCAACCGCTTTCTCGCAGGCGAAGACGCCGATCAAGGTCGGCATCCTGCACTCGCTGTCGGGCACGATGGCGATCAGCGAATCGGCGCTGAAGGAAACCGCGCTGATGACGATCGCCCAGATCAACGCCAAGGGTGGCGTGATGGGCCGCCCGCTCGAGGCGGTGGTCGTCGACCCCGCCTCCAACTGGCCGCTGTTCGCCGAGAAGGCACGCCAGCTCATCACGCAGGACAAGGTGAGCGTGGTGTTCGGCTGCTGGACCAGCGTGTCGCGCAAGAGCGTGCTGCCGGTGTTCAAGGAGCTGAACCACCTGCTGTTCTACCCGGTGCAGTACGAGGGCGAGGAGCTGGAAAAGAACGTGTTCTACACGGGCGCCGCTCCCAACCAGCAGGCGATCCCGGCCACCGAGTACCTGATGTCCAAGGAAGGCGGTGCAGCCAAGCGCTTCTTCCTGCTCGGCACCGACTATGTGTACCCGCGCACGACCAACAAGATCCTGCGCGCGTTCCTCAAGAGCAAGGGTGTCGCCGAGAAGGACATCGAGGAGATCTACACGCCCTTTGGTCACGCCGACTACCAGACCATCGTCGCCAACGTGAAGAAGTTCGCCGGCGGCGGCAAGACCTGCGTGATCTCCACCATCAACGGCGACTCCAACGTGCCGTTCTACAAGGAGCTCGGCAACGCGGGACTCAAGGCCAAGGACGTGCCGGTGGTGGCATTCTCGGTCGGTGAAGAGGAACTGCGCGGCGTGGATACCAAGCCGCTCGTCGGTCACCTGGCGGCGTGGAACTACTTCATGTCGTTGAAGAACCCGCAGAACGACGCCTTCATCAAGATGTACAAGGACTGGGCGGTGAAGGCCAAATTGCCGAACGCCGACAAGGCGGTGACCAACGATCCGATGGAAGCCACCTATATCGGCATCCACCTGTGGAAGCAGGGCGTCGAGAAAGCCAAGACCACCGACATCGATCCGGTGATCAAGGCGGTCGAGGGTCAGAGCATCGACGCGCCGTGCGGCTTCAAGGTCAAGATGGACGAGAAGAACCACCACCTGCATCGCCCGGTGTTCATCGGCGAGGTGCGGGCCGACGGCCAGTTCAACGTCGTCTGGCGTACCAAGGGACCGGTCCGCGCGCAGCCGTGGAGCCCGTTCATCCCCGGCAACGACAAGAAGCCGGATAGCCCGGCCTGAGCGCTTTGCGTGTACGCGAGCCCTTCGGGCTCGCACGTGCACGCAAAGCGGACTAGTCAGGCGGCTTCGCTTCGGAGCGGCCGGGCGCTGCGCCGCTTTCCAAGGGCAACGCGCCCCCTCCCCAGCCCTCCCCCGCGCGCGGGGGAGGGTGAGATCGGCCGTCTTCGACTGTTGCCGTTCGTCACGCGTCACTGCAAAAGCACACTCGGCACTCAATGCGTCCGCTCCTACTAAAGCTCTTGGCGATGGTGCTGCTTGCGCTGCACCTGCCAGCGCACGCGGCGCTCGACCCGGCGCTGGTGCTGCAACTTGGCGCGGATGAATCGGACACGCGGATCGAGGCGATCCGCAAGCTGGTGGCAACCGAAGATGCGCGCGCACTCGCCGTGCTGCAGGCGATGAGCGACGACGCGCTGGCGCTCATCGACGGCGGCAAGCGAGCGGTGATCGTGACGGACGGCAAGATCAGCGACGCCGCCAGCGGCGAGGCGCTGGGTGAGGCGCCGCCCGACGCCGACGGCGTGATCATCAACAATCGGCTGCGCAGCGAACTCGGTGCCGCGCTCGCCGCATTGAAGCTCGGCAGTCCCGACCGCGACGTGCGTCTGGCGGCCGCCAAGGAACTGCAAGGTTCAGACAACGAGGATGCGCTGCCGATCCTGGAGCGTGCGCTGGCGAAGGAATCTGACGCGCAGGTGAAGGCGATTCTCTCGCTCGCCGCGGCCTCGCTCGGATTGAAAAGCAGCGAAGCCGACAAGCGCCTGCAGGCAGCGAAGGCACTGGCCGACAGCGACGATCCGCAGGTGCGGCAACTGCTGGCGACGATGATCACACGGCAGAAGGACGGCAGCTATGCCGAGCCCGACGAGGGTGTGCGCGCCACCGCGGCCGCGTCGCTGCAGCAGATCAATGCGCGCCTGCGCACGATTGAGATGGGACTGGCGCTGTTTTCCGGCCTGAGCCTGGGCAGCATCTTGTTGCTGGCCGCTCTCGGACTGGCCATCACCTACGGGCTGATGGGCATTATCAACATGGCGCACGGCGAGTTCCTGATGATCGGCGCCTATGCGACCTGGGTCGTGCAGGGCATTTTCCGCACTCACTTTCCCGGCGCGTTCGACTGGTACATCGTGGCCGCGCTGCCGGTCGCGTTCCTGGTGACCGCGGCGATCGGCATGGCGCTCGAACGCGGCGTGCTGCGCTGGCTCTATGGCCGGCCGCTGGAGACGCTGCTGACCACCTGGGGGGTCAGCCTGCTGCTGATCCAGACCTGCCGCACGCTGTTCGGCGCGCAGAACGTCGAGGTGGAGAACCCGTCGTGGCTGTCCGGCGGCATCGCGCTCGCCGGCGGTTACGTGATGCCGTACAACCGCATCGTCATCATCTTCTTCGCACTCGCGGTGCTGGTCGCCGTGTGGGCGGCGATCAACCGTACCCGCATGGGACTCTTCGTGCGCGGCGTGACGCAGAACCGCGCGATGGCCAGCTGCACCGGCGTGCCGACCCACCGCGTCGACATGCTGACCTTTGGCCTCGGCTCGGGCGTGGCCGGGCTGGGCGGCGTCGCACTGTCGCAGATCGGCAATGTCGGGCCGGATCTTGGCCAGACCTACATCGTCGACAGCTTCATGGTGGTGGTGCTGGGTGGCGTCGGGCAGCTCGCCGGCACCGTGATCGCCGCGCTGGGCCTGGGCTCGATCGCCAAGTTCCTCGAACCGTGGTCGGGTGCCGTGCTGGCGAAGATCATGGTGCTCGTCTTCATCATTCTCTTCATTCAGAAACGCCCGCAAGGCCTTTTCGCTTTGAAGGGCAGGAGTGCTGAGGCATGAGAGGTCGCTACGAAAGACTGGCTCGCCTCGGCGCCACGGCCTTGGGCTTATGGACAAACGAGGGGACTCGGCTGGTCCCCTCGTGCTCCCCTAGCCAAATTAAGGCGGACAGCTTTGACGTTTCTAGTTGCCCATGCGCGCTCCGCGCGCGCAAGCGTTGGCCAGTACTACTGCTCAGGTCATGACTCAGGATCACCTCACCCTCTTTCTGACCGCCTTAGGCCTGGGCTTCGTGTTCAACGCGGCGCCGGGCGCGGTGTTCGTCGAGACCGTGCGGCAGGGCGTGCGCGGCGGATTCAAGCCGGCGTTCGAGGTGCAGTTGGGCTCGCTGGTCGGCGACACGCTGTGGGCCGTGATCGGCCTGGCCGGCGTGGCGCTGCTGCTGAGCCTGGAGTCGCTGCGGGTGCCGATCGGCGTGGCGGGCGTGCTGTACCTGCTGTGGCTGGCGCGCGATGCGTGGCGCACCGCGAACCGCGAATTCGCGGTCGATGGTGCCGCCGCACCGGCGCACCCCGGCCACGCGCTGCGCGCCGGCATGCTGCTGTCGGTCACCAACCCGCAGAACATCGCCTACTTTGCCGCCATCGGCACCGGCATGGCGGCGGTGGTTGCCACGCGCCCGACCGCGCTCGACTACGCCGTCTTCTTTGCCGGCCTGATGCTCGCCTCGCTGGCGTGGAGCGTGATCTGCGCGGCACTGGTGGACCGCGTGTTCCGCAACGCGTCGCTGCGCTGGGCGCGCTTCACCTACCGCGCCTGCGCGGTGCTGTTTCTCGCGCTGGCGCTGTCGTCGCTGCGCGAACTGGTGCGCGGTGACGCCTCCGCCCAGCGCGCCACCGGCGCGCCCGCCATCCACGGCAAGCCCTGATAACCGAGCGCCGATGATGGACCGATCCGCCCCTGCTCCCACCGCGCTGATGTCAACGGGACACGCCGGCGGCCCGCGCCTGTTCACGCTGCGCACGTGGACCACGATCATGGTGGTCACCGCGGGGCTGCTGGTGGTCTTGCCGGTGCTGCACCTGGCGCTGCCACCCGACCACCCGCTGCATGTCTCCAGCTTCTGGATCACGCTGCTCGGCAAGTTCATGTGCTACGCGGTGGTGGCGCTGGCGATGGATCTCATCTGGGGCTACACCGGCATCCTGTCGCTCGGCCAGGGCCTGTTCTTCGCGCTCGGCGGCTATGCCTTCGGCATGTACCTGATGCGGCAGATCGGGCCCGACGGCGTCTACAAGAGCGACCTGCCCGACTTCATGGTGTTCCTCGACTGGAAGGAATTCCCGTGGTACTGGGCGGGCAGCGACTCGCTGCTGTGGGCGCTCTTTCTCGTGGTCGCCGTGCCCGGCCTGCTCGCCTTCGTGTTCGGCTTCTTCGCGTTCCGCTCGCGCATCAAGGGCGTGTACTTCTCGATCATCACGCAGGCATTGACCTTCGCCGCGATGCTGGCGTTCTTCCGCAACGACATGGGCTTCGGCGGCAACAACGGCTTCACCGATTTCAAGCGCATTGCCGGCTACTCGATCACCGCGCCCGAAATGCGCACCCTGCTGTACGTTCTCTCGGGCCTGTACCTGCTCGGCGCGTTGTGCCTGGCGCGCTGGATCGTGCAGAGCAAGCTCGGCCGCGTGCTGACCGCGATCCGCGACCAGGAGTCGCGCCTGCTCTTCCTCGGCTACCGCACGCTGTGGTTCAAGCTCTTCATCTGGACGCTCGCCGCGGTGATGAGCGGCATCGCCGGTGCGCTCTATGTGCCGCAGGTGGGCATCATCAACCCGAGCGAAATGAGCCCGGCCAACTCGATCGAGATCGCGATCTGGGCCGCGGTCGGCGGACGTGCCTCCTTGTTCGGCCCGATCATCGGTGCTTTCGCGGTCAACGGCGCGAAGAGCTGGTTCACCGTCGCCTACCCCGAGTACTGGCTGTTCTTCCTCGGCGCGCTGTTCGTGCTGGTGACGCTGCTGATGCCGCGCGGGATCATGGGTGTCTGGGCGCAGCTGCGCGCGCGGCGGGCGGCACGCCAATCCAGTGAACCCGCGGCTACACCGACGCTGACCACGCCGCTGCCGCGCGAGGCGAAGTGATGGATGCGCCCACGATCCACGACATCGGCGCCAGCGCCACCGCCACCTATGGGCACCGTCCGGTCGACCCCGACAAGGTCGACACCTCGCACGGCCCGATCCTGTACCTGGACGACATCACCGTCAGCTTCGACGGTTTCAAGGCGCTCAACAAGCTCACCCTCACGATCGACCGCGGCGAACTGCGCTGCATCATCGGCCCCAACGGCGCCGGCAAGACGACGATGATGGACGTGATCACCGGCAAGACGCGGCCCGACGCCGGCACCGCCTTCTTCGGCCAGACCTTCGACCTGCGGCGCCTGCCCGACACGGAGATCGCGCGCCTGGGCATCGGCCGCAAGTTCCAGAAGCCCACCGTGTTCGAGCAGCACACAGTGTTCGAGAACCTGGAACTGGCGATGAAGACCGACAAGCGCGTGCGTCCGACGCTGCTGGCGCGCCTGTCGGCCGCGCAACGCGACCTGATCGCCCGCACGTTGAAGACGATCCGCCTCGACGGCAGCGAGGCACGGCTGGCGGGTGCGCTGTCACACGGCCAGAAGCAGTGGCTCGAGATCGGCATGCTGCTGGTGCAGGAACCGGAACTGATCCTGCTCGACGAGCCGGTCGCCGGCATGACTGACGCCGAGACCGAGCGCACCGCCGAGCTGATCCTCGAGCTCGAAGGCTCGCACTCGATCATGGTGGTCGAGCACGACATGGACTTCGTCAACAAGATCGCCCGCAAGGTGACCGTGCTGCATGAAGGCAGCGTGCTGGCCGAAGGGCCGATGAACGTGGTGCAGAACAACGAGCGGGTGATCGAGGTGTACCTTGGGCGGTGAGTCCTCGATGTGCGGGGTGTGCGCCGGGACGCAAGTGCATCGCGTCGCCGCTACCTTCGCGCGACGTGACTCGTCGTCCGCGCGAAAGCGGGGGCCCAGTGTCTTCGATTCGCCGGCGCTACTCCCTCGCCTCGGCGAAGGCCGGGGCCCGAGTCGCTCCTTGCAGTGCGCTCGCCAACGCGTTGCACCGTCTGGTGCGTGGTCCCCGCTTCATGGCCGCGGGGCTAGTCACTGTCTTGCCAAAGAAAGTAACCAAAGAAAGGCCGTAGAGCGGGTGGTGCCACGAAGTGCTCCCTGCGCCCTGCGAAGCGCAAGACAAGCATCAGAAGACGCCATGGCAACGGCACTGGATTCCCGCCTGCGCGGGAATGACACATCACTTCGCTCATCGCGCTCGCCGACCCAGTCGTCCCTGCGCAGCATGACAAGCACCTCGGCATCCCCATGCTGACCATCTCCAACCTCAACCAGTACTACGGCGGCAGCCATATCCTGCGCGACGTCTCGCTCACGGTGAACGCCGGCGCCTGTACCGTGCTGCTCGGTCGCAACGGTGTCGGCAAGACGACCTTGCTGAAGACGACGATGGGCCTGGTGCCGAGCCGCTCGGGCAGCATCACGCTCGACGGCCAGGACATCACGCGGCTGGCGCCGCACGAGCGCGTGAAGCTGGGCATCGGCTATGTGCCGCAGGGGCGCGAGATCTTCAACCGGCTGACGGTCGAGGAGAACCTGCTGATGGGGCTGGCGCCGGTGTCGGGCCGCGCCGCCCGCAAGGTGCCGGAACACATCCTCGAGACTTTTCCTGTGCTCAAACAGATGCTCAAGCGGCGCGGCGGTGATCTTTCCGGCGGGCAGCAGCAGCAGCTGGCGATCGGGCGCGCGCTGGCTGCCGGTCCGCGCGTGCTGATCCTGGATGAGCCGACCGAGGGCATCCAGCCGTCGATCATCAAGGAGATCGGCACCGTGATCCGCCGGCTGGTCACCACCGCCAATGGTGCCGGCCAGGCGATGGCGGTGCTGTTGGTCGAGCAGTACTACGACTTCGCCGAATCGCTCGCCGACTCGTATGCGGTGATGGCGCGCGGCCAGATCACGCATGCCGGGCCGGGCAGCGAGATGCAGGCCAACAACGTGCGCAACCTGATTTCGATCTAGCCTTGCGCCCGTGACGTGGCATGCGCATCTTTCGCTCAACTACCGGCACGAGGCGGGCCGCACCGTGCTCGCCCGGCGTCACAGCGGACCACTGCAGGTGCAGAAGGCGCTGTACCCGGAAGGCGCGGCGCTGTGCCACACGCTGCTGGTGCATCCGCCCGGTGGCATCGCCGGCGGTGACGCCCTGGCGATCGACGCGCAGGTCGGGCCTGGCGCGCAGGCGCTGATCACCACGCCAGGTGCAACCAAGTGGTACAAGGCCAACGGCCGCACGGCGTCGCAGCAGGTGACGCTGCAGATCGCGGGCGGGCTCGAATGGCTGCCGCAGGAGGCGATCGTGTTCGACGCCGCCGACGTGCGCTCCGCCATCGACATCGATCTGGCCGACGATGACGCCGCCACGCTCGGCTGGGACATCGTCGCGCTGGGCCGCGCTGCCGCCGGTGAGTCGTTCGACACCGGTCGCTTCACCCAGACCATCCGCCTGCACGACGGCGGCCGCCTGCAATGGGTCGAGCGCAGCCGCATCGACGGTGGCGACGCGCTGCTCGCCTCGCCGATCGGCCTGGCGGGCCACCACGTGTTTGGCTGCCTGTGGGCGGCCGGGCCGCGCTGGACCGATGCCGCGCTCGAGGCGCTGCGTGAGCAGCTGCCCGCGCACGCCGCGGCGATCACGCGCGTGGCGCCGCGGCTCGTGCTGGCACGCGTGCTGGCGCATGGCACGCCGGCGGCACGGCAGGCGCTGACGGCAGTGTGGCAGGCGCTGCGGCCGCGGGTGTTCGCCGGGCGCATCGCGCAGCCGCCGCGCATCTGGGCGACCTGAGCATTCAGAACAAGGAGGAGAGACGACCATGGAACTGTCCCCACGCGAGAAGGACAAGCTGCTGATCTTCACCGCCGGCCTGGTGGCCGAACGACGCAAGGCGCGCGGCCTCAAGCTCAACTATCCGGAAGCAGTGGCCTTCATCAGCGCCGCCATCCTCGAAGGCGCGCGCGACGGCCGCAGCGTGGCCGAGCTGATGAGCTACGGCACCACGCTGCTGACGCGCGCCGACGTGATGGACGGGGTGGCCGAGATGATCCCCGACATCCAGGTCGAGGCGACCTTTCCCGACGGCACCAAGCTCGTCACGGTGCACCAGCCGATCACGTAAGGCGCACCATGGTCACCATCGAGCGTATCGATTCATCGAGCTTCGCCGCGCAGCGCGAGGCGTTGATCGACCTGTTGATCGACACCGTGGAGAACGGCTCGTCGGTCGGCTTCGTGCTGCCGCTGTCGCGCGAGGAGGCAGGCCGTTACTGGGACGACCTGCTGCCCTCGATCACCCAATGCAGCCGGCTGCTGTGGCTCGCCCGCGACGCCACCGGCGCGCTCGGCACCGTGCAGCTGGAACTGGTGATGAAGAAAAATGGCGTCAACCGCGCTGAGGTGCAGAAGCTGCTGGTGCACTCGCGCGCCCGGCGCCAAGGCGTGGCGCGCGCGCTGATGCAGACGCTGGAGACGCGCGCGCGCGAGCTGCGCCGTGGCCTGCTCTACCTGGACACCGAGGCCGGGTCGGTGGCCGAGCATTTCTATCAGTCGCTCGACTACATCTGCATCGGCGGCCTGCCGGAGTACGCGTGCAGCCCGCAGGGCGAGTGGCGCGCCAATGCGATCTACTACAAGACACTGTTCCTGCGGGGAGCAACACCATGACGAGCGCACTGATCCCGGGCGAGTTGCTGGCCGCCGCGGGCGAGATCGAACTGAACGCCGGCCGGCCGACGGTGAAGGTGACGGTTGCCAATACCGGCGACCGCCCGATCCAGGTCGGCTCGCACTTCCACTTCTTCGAGAGCAACGGCGCGCTGCGCTTCGATCGCGCTGCCGCGCGCGGGTATCGGCTCAACATCGCCGCCGGCACTGCGGTGCGCTTCGAGCCGGGGCAGGAGCGCGAGGTCGAGCTGGTGGCGCTCAGCGGAGATCGCATCGTCTACGGCTTCAATGGGAAGGTGATGGGACCGCTCGACGCGAAGGCGCCCGCTGCGCGCAAGCGCGCGGCAAGAACCGACGCCAAGACCGTGAAGAAGCCAACGGCGAGATCGGCGGCCAGATCAGCAACGAAGTCGGCAACCAAACCGACCAAGACCGTCGCCAAGAAGGGAGCGCGCAAATGACGCTGAAGATCGGCCGTCAGGCCTATGCCGAAATGTTCGGCCCCACGGTGGGCGACCGCATCCGTCTTGCCGACACTGCGCTGATCGCGCAAGTGGAGAAGGACTTCACCATCTACGGCGAGGAAGTGAAGTTCGGCGGCGGCAAGGTGATCCGCGACGGCATGGGTCAGAGCCAGCGGATGTCGAAGGACTGCGCCGACACCGTGATCACCAACGCGCTGATCATCGACCACTGGGGCATCGTCAAGGCGGACATCGCGTTGAAGGGCGGGCGCATCAGCGGCATCGGCAAGGCCGGCAATCCGGACATCCAGCCCGGCGTCACGATCGTCATCGGCCCGGGCACCGAGATCATCGCCGGCGAAGGCATGATCGTCACCGCGGGCGGCATCGACTCGCACATTCATTTCATCTGCCCGCAGCAGATCGACGATGCGCTGTACAGCGGCATCACCACGATGTTCGGCGGCGGTACCGGGCCGGCCACCGGCACCTTTGCCACCACCTGCACGCCGGGGCCGTGGCATATCGCGCGCATGCTGCAGGCGGCCGATGCGTTCCCGATGAACCTGGGCTTCCTCGGCAAGGGCAATGCGGCGCTGGTGGCGCCGCTGGTCGAGCAGATCAAGGCGGGTGCCATTGGCCTGAAGCTTCACGAGGACTGGGGCACCACGCCGGCGGCGATCGACGCCGCGCTGACCGCCGCCGACCAGACCGACACCCAGGTCGCAATCCACACCGACACGCTGAACGAAGCCGGCTTCGTCGAGAGCACGACGAAGGCGATCAAAGGCCGCAGCATCGCCACCTTTCACACCGAAGGTGCCGGCGGCGGCCACGCGCCCGACATCATCCGCCTCGCGGGCGAGGCGAACGTGCTGCCGTCGTCGACCAACCCGACCATGCCCTACACCGTCAACACGCTCGACGAACACCTGGACATGCTGATGGTCTGCCATCACCTGGACAGCGCGATCGCCGAGGACGTGGCGTTTGCGGAGAGCCGGATCCGCAAGGAGACCATTGCCGCCGAGGACATCCTGCACGACCTGGGCGCGTTCTCGATGATGAGTTCCGACAGCCAGGCGATGGGCCGGGTGGGCGAGGTCATCACCCGTACCTGGCAGGCGGCGCACAAGATGAAGGTGCAGCGCGGCTCGCTGTCCGAGCCGGGATACTCGGACCCGAAGGAGCACGACAACGCGCGCATCAAGCGCTACGTGGCCAAGTACACGATCAACCCGGCGCTCACGCACGGCATCAGTCACGAGGTGGGGTCGATCGAGGTCGGAAAGTGGGCCGATTTGGTGCTGTGGAAGCCGGCGTTCTTCGGCGTGAAGCCGTTCCTGATCCTCAAAGGCGGCACCATCGCGGCGGCGGCGATGGGCGATCCCAATGCATCGATCCCGACACCGCAGCCGGTGCACTACCGGCCGCAGTTCGGCGCCTTCGGC
>LNFM01006558.1_pt1 | contig 29754 bp, 26 predicted proteins | sample 596031 | NCBI WGS metagenome assembly LNFM01 (sample SAMN04254537, study PRJNA301005) | activated carbon metagenome | isolation source: dual media filters at the Ann Arbor, Michigan drinking water treatment plant | place: USA: Ann Arbor
CTCGAGTTGATCGGGGGAATTGGGGAGGGGCATGGCGCACCCGTCACGTCGGTGCCGCCGACGATGCCCCTCCCCAATTCCCCCGACTAAAACCCCGCGGTCCAGGGGGCCGCAGCCCCCTGGTGGGGGGAGGTCCGGAGGGGGGCAAAGCCCCTCTCCGGCAGCGCGCCCTACTCCACGCGAATCCCCGCCTCGCGCGCCACCACGGCGTTCTCGGCGATCTCGGATCGGATGCGTTGGTCGAAGGCGTCCGGTCCTTCCGCCAGCACGATTCCGCCGACGTCGACGATGCGCCGGGCGATGGCCGGGTCGCGCAGCAGCGCGATCACGTCGGTGGACACGCGCTCCACGATCGGCCGCGGCAGTCCCTTCGGCGCGATGAAGCCGTACCAGGGGCTGGTGTCGGGGATGCCCATGCCGAGTTCGTCGAGCGTCGGGAGATCCGGCAGTGTCTCCACCCGCTGCGGCCCGGCGATGGCCAGCGGGCGCAGCGCGCCCTCCCGTGCCAGGCCGATCGCGCCCGCCAGCGTGCTGAAGGTCGCGGCGACGCGCCCGGCGATCACTTCCTGCAAGGCCGGCGCGGCGCCGCGGAAGGCGACCACCGTCACCTCGATGCCCACCTTGCGGCGGAAGATCTCGGTCGCGAAGTGCCCGGAGGTGCCGTTGCCGGAGGTCGCGAAGGTCATGCCCGGTTCGCGCTTCGCCGCCGCGACCAGGTCCTGCGCGGTGCGGAGCGGCGAATTGCGCCCGACGAACAGCACCGTCGGCGAGGCATAGAGATTCACGATCGGCGTGAAGTCATTGAGCGTGTCGTAGGGCAGCCGAGCATACACCGCGGCGTTGCTGGTATGCGTGCTGGCGGCGAGGAACAGCGTGTAGCCATCCGGCGCCGACCGCGCGACGGCCTCGGAGGCGATGACCTGGCTGGCGCCGGCGCGATTCTCGATGACCACCGGCTGGCCCCAGCGCCGGCCCAGCGGGTCCTGCAGCAGGCGGCCGCCGAAATCGGTGGGGCCGCCGGCCGGGAAACCGATGATGAGACGCACCGGCCGGTCGGGCCACTGCCCCTGCGCGCGGGCGGTGCCCGCCGCGGAAAGACCGGCCGTTGCGAGCGCAAGGCTCCGCCGTGTGATCATGGACGCTTCTCCCGATGTCGGACCCTTGTGGTCCGTTCGGGAAGCAGGCTAGCGGCAGATCGCCACGGGCGTCGATGGCCCGCGCAGGTCAGCCGCGGATGAAGGCCAGCAGGTCGGCGTTCACCACATCGGCGTTGACGGTGCACAGGCCGTGGCTGAAGCCAGGATAGACCTTGAGCACGGCGCCCGGCACCAGCTTCGCCGACAGCAACGCGGAATCGGCGATCGGCACGATCTGGTCGTCCTCGCCATGCATCACCAGCGTTGGCACCGACACGGCCTTGAGGTCGTCGGTGAAGTCGGTCTCGGAGAAAGCCTTGATGCCGTCGTAATGGGCCTTGGCACCGCCCATCATGCCCTGCCGCCACCAGTTCTGGATGACGCCCTCCTGCGCCGTAGCGCCGGGGCGGTTGTAGCCGTAGAAGGGGCCGGAGGGGACGTCGCGGAAGAACTGCGCGCGGTTGGCGGCGAGGGCGGCGCGGAAGCCGTCGAAGACCTCGATGGGCAGGCCCCCGGGATTGGCGGCGGTCTTCACCATGATGGGCGGCACGGCGCCGATCAGCACCAGCTTCGCCACGCGACCCTGCTTCTGCCCGTGGTGCACGGTGTAGTGCAGCGCCTCGCCGCCACCGGTCGAATGGCCGATATGCACGGCGTTCGTCAGGTCGAGCGCCTGCACCACGGCGGCAGCATCGGCGGCGTAGTGGTCCATGTCGTGGCCGTCGCCGGCCTGGGTCGAACGGCCATGACCGCGGCGGTCATGCGCCACCACGCGGAAGCCCTGATGCAGGAAGAACAGCATCTGCGCGTCCCAGTCGTCGGCGCTGAGCGGCCAGCCGTGATGGAACACGATCGGCTGGGCGTCCCTGGGGCCCCAATCCTTGTAGAAGATCTCGAGGCCGTCGGTGGTGGTCACGAAGGGCATGGGCAATCCTCTCGGCGATGTCGGGCGTCCGGCGCCACAACCATGCCTTGTGCCGCAAACCTGCGCGAGAGGTCGTGAAGCTTCGGCGACGCGCCGGGAGCGCACGCGCGCCCGGCGTCACATCGTCATTGGCAGGCCAGGCATTCCTCGTAGTTGTTGGAATTGCCCGCCGCGCCCGACGCCGCCGAAGCCGCCATCGGCATCGACGCCTCGCCGCCATTGGGCACATGCGCCGCCATGATATCCCCCTGCCCCACCACCTTCTCGCTGATGGTGTCGGCCCGCTGGATCGACAGCGACCGGCAGTAATACAGCGACTTCACACCCTTCTTCCACGCGGTCATGTGGATCTGGTGCAGGTCGCGCTTGTGGACGTTGGCCGGCAGGAACAGGTTCACCGACTGCGACTGGCAGATGTAGGGCGTGCGGTCGGCCGCATGTTCCACCACCCAACGCTGGTCCAGTTCGAAGGCGGTCTTGAACACCCCCTTTTCCTGGTCCGACAGGAAGTCCAGGTGCTGCACCGACCCCTTGGTGACGGTCACCGACGTCCAGGTCTCGTCATCGTCGCGCCCGTGCTTGGCCAGCAGCTTCTGCAGATACGGGTTGCGGACGATGAACGACCCCGACAGCGTCTTGTGGTTGTAGACATTCGCCGCGATCGGCTCGATGCCCGGCGATGCGCCGCCGCAGATGATGCTGATCGACGCCGTCGGCGCGATCGCGATCTTGTTCGAAAACCGCTCCATGAAGCCGTATTCGGCGGCGTCGGGGCAGGGTCCGCGCTCCTCGGCCAGCAGGCGGGAGGCGATGTCCGCCTGCTCCCGCACATGCTTGAACATCTTCTTGTTCCACACCTTCGCGACCACGCTCTCGAAGGGCACGTTCATCATCTGCAGGAAGGAGTGGAAGCCCATCACGCCGAGGCCGACCGACCGTTCGCGCATGGCGGAATACTTCGCCCGCGCCATCGACTCCGGCGCGGTGTCGATGAAGGACTGCAGCACGTTATCCAGGAAGCGCATCACGTCCGGGATGAACTGCTTGTCGTCCTTCCACTCGAACCAGGTTTCGCAGTTCAGCGAGGACAGGCAGCACACCGCCGTGCGCTGTTCGCCATGCTGGTCGAGCCCCGTCGGCAGCGTGATCTCGGAGCACAGGTTCGAGGTCTTGACCTCGAGCCCCGCGAGCTTGTGGTGCTCGGGCCGCGCGCGGTTCACGTGGTCGGAATAGATGATGTAGGGCTCGCCCGTCTCGATGCGGGCGGTCAGGATGCGGATCCACAGCGAGCGCGCCGAGACCTTCCGCATCAGCGCGCCGTCCTTGGGCGAGACCAGCGCCCAATCCTCATCGGCCTCGACCGCGCGCATGAAGGCGTCCGACAGCAGCACGCCGTGGTGCAGGTTCAGCGCCTTGCGGTTCGGGTCACCGCCCGTGGGGCGGCGCATCTCCAGAAATTCCTCGATCTCCGGGTGGTTCACCGGCAGGTAGCAGGCCGCCGACCCGCGCCGCAGCGAGCCCTGCGAGATCGCCAGCGTCAGGCTGTCCATCACGCGAATGAAGGGGATCACGCCCGAGGTCTTGCCGTTGCGCCCGACCTTCTCGCCGATGCCGCGCAGATTGCCCCAATACGAGCCGATCCCGCCACCCTTTGCGGCCAGCCACACATTCTCGTTCCACAGGCCCACGATGCCATCGAGGCTGTCGGAGGCCTCGTTCAGGAAGCAGGAGATCGGCAGGCCGCGCGTCGTGCCGCCATTGGAGAGCACGGGCGTGGCGGGCATGAACCACAGGCGGGAAATGTAGTCGTAGATGCGCTGGGCATGCGCGGCGTCGTCGCCATAGGCGGACGCGACGCGGGCGAACAGGTCCTGGTAGGACTCGCCCGGCAGCAGGTAGCGGTCATCCAGCGTCGCCTTGCCGAAATCGGTCAGCAGCGCGTCGCGCGACCGGTCGATGCGGACCTGGCCATGCCCTTCGAGCTGGACGGCGGCGTCGAACATGGTCCCCTGCGGTTCGGACTGAACCCCCTGCGGACCAAACTCCCCAAGCTGCGCTGCATCGAACACGGCAATACCCCCCTGAACCACTAATCCCCTGGCCCACATGGTGGGGTCGGACGCCCATCTAACACAAGATGTAGTCTTGCCACAGTCGGACCACCACCACATCGGGTGGCGAAGAGACCCCTTGCCAAGAGTCGCCCGACTGTCACAGCCAGAAATATGTTCCCGTTTCGTTCATTGTGGCGCCGCCGCCCGCCGCCCGCAACGCCAGAGTTTTCCACAGGATCGGCGCGCTCAGTTCCGCCGCGCCAGCCGCATCCCGGCGATGTATCCCCAGGCCATGCAGGGCCCGATCGTCGTCCCGGTGCCGACATTGCGCGTGCCGATCGGGTTCGCCATGGCCAGCCCGGCGGCGAACAGCCCGGCCACCACGCTGCCATCGGGGCGCAGCACCTCGGCATGTTCGTTGGTCCGTGCGCCGCCCTTGGTGCCCAGGATCGACCGGTTGAACGGCATCGCCAAATACGGCGGCCGGGCGATCGGCGCGATTCCCGCACGGCGGCGCCGGTCCCCCGCCGCGGCCGGGTCGGGCCGCGCCGGGCGGCCGAATTCCGTATCCGCGCCATCGCGCGCCGCTGCGTTGAAGCGCGCCACGCTGGCCTCCAGCGCCGCCTCCGGCACGCCGATCAGCCGGGCCAGCCCCGTGATGTCCCCAGCCTGGCGCAGCCACCCCGGATCGGCCTTGGCCGCCCAGCGCGCCGGCGGCAGCCGGTCCAGCAGCGCCGAATCGGCAATCACCCAGCACGGCAGGTGCACCGGCGCGCCGGTCATGGGCTCGCGCGAATCCAGCGCCTCGCCGATGTTGAAGGTGAGTTCGTTCACGAAACGAAATCCGTGCCGGTTCACCAGCATCGCGTTGGGCTCGGTGTGGAAGGGCACCGGCTGGGCCAGCACCCGCCCGCGATAGCGCGTGGGGACCGAGGGCGTGATGGTCGCCTGGTCCATCCGCGCCAGCGCGGCACCCGCGGCTTCCGCCATCCGCTGCCCATCGCCCTCATGCGCGGCGGGGCTGCCCCGATAATCCACCGGGCCGGGGAAATGCCGCGCCATCAACCCGGCATCCCATTCGAAGCCGCCGGTCGCCAGCACCACGCCGCGCCGTGCGGCCCAGGTCTCGCGTACCCCGGCACGCTCCACCACCGCCCCCGTCACGCACCCGGCCACATCCTGCGTCAGTTCGACCGCCCGCGCCGACAGCACCACCTCCACCCCGGCATCGAGGCAGCCGCGCAGCAGCCCGGTCACCAGCGCCGTGCCCTTCCCCCGCGCATTCGTCAGGAATCGCCAGACCAGCCGCGGCCACAGCGACAGCGCCGTCCGATAGGGCTTGTGATACAGGTCGGTCGTCACCGCCTCGTGGTAGGTGAAGATCTCGGGGATGGTGGACCGGCGGATGCGGAGGGCGAATCGCCCCGCCCGCCAGCGGCTGAGCGGCAGCGGCGACAGCATCCGCCCGCCGGCCTTGTGCCCCGGCAGGCCGCGCAGCGGGTCGGCTTCCGGCGTCAGCGCGAAGCGCAGCGGCGTGGCGGATTCGACGAAGCGCAGCATCTCCGGCGCGGCCTGCACGAAGGCCTGCCACAGCGGGTCCTCCTCGGCCGCCCAGCCGTCGGGCGCGGCGGCGCGGATATAGTCCAGAGCCTCCTGCCGGCTGTCGGCGATGCCGGCGGCGGCCGCATGATGGTTGGCCGGAACCCAGGTGCCCGCGCCTGACATCGCGCTGGTGCCGCCCAGCCGGTCGGTCTTCTCCAGCACGGTCACGCGCAGCCCCTGCCGCGCGGCGGTCAACGCCGCCACCAGCCCCGCCAGCACATCCGTCGTCTGCGATGTCATGCCCGCCTCATCGCGCCGCGGCGCCGGCGGGGCAAGCCACGGCGGGCGCGCGCATGCGCCATCGCCGGCGGTGGATGCGCCACCACAGGGCCAACAAGCCCGGCGCCATAGCCCCCGCCCATGGCGATGATGCGCGATCGCGATTGGCGGGCCACACCTCACCCGCCCCATATCCGCGGTGAAGCCAAGGACACCACCGCCATGCCCGACACCCTGCCCCAGCCCACCCCCCGCAGCGCCATCCATCCCGGCGCGCGCATCGGCCATGTCCACCTCAAGGTCGCCAACCTCGACCGCGCCCTGGCCTTCTGGCGCGACGTGATCGGGCTCGAGGAACAACAACGCCTGGGCGACCAGGCGGTGTTCCTGTCGGCCGGCGGCTACCATCACCACATCGCGCTCAACACCTGGGAAAGCCGCGACGGCGCCTGGCCGCCGCCCGGCACCACCGGGCTGTTCCATGTCGCGCTGGTCTATCCCGACAGGGCGGCGCTGGCGGTCGCGCTGCAACGGCTGCTCGACGCCGGCTGGCCGTTGGAAGGCGCGTCGGACCACGGGGTGTCGGAGGCGTTGTATCTGCGCGACCCGGACGGCAACGGGGTGGAGCTGTATCGCGACCGGGCGGAAGCCGAATGGCCACGCGATGCGGCGGGGCGGCTCGCCATGGTCACGCGGCGGCTGGATCTGAATGCGCTGCTCGCGGAAGGCGGGGGCGCCGCCCCCCAACCCCCGCCGGGGTGACAGTGTCACCCCGGACCCCGCCGAGACTCAGGCCGCCGATTCGCGCAGCAGTTCCAGTTCCAGCCAACGTTCCTCCGCCGACGACAGCGCCGCTTGCGCCGCCCCAAGGGCCTGCGTCGCGGCGGCGAAACCCGCCGCGTCACGCGCATAGAAGGCGGCATCGGCCAGCTTCGCATCGAGGCGCGCAATCTCGACCCCCAGCGCCTCCATGCGCGCCGGCAGCGTCTTCAACTCATGCTGGTCCTTGGCATTCAGGCCACGGCGCTTCGCCACGGGCGCGGCACGCGGCACCGCCTCCGGCCGCACCGCCTCGGCAGCCGCAGCCTTGCCCTCGCGCGCCCGCACGCCATGCCCGCGCTGCGCCACCATGTCGGAATAACCTCCGGCATAATGCTGCCAGCGCCCCTCCCCTTCCCAGGCGATCACGCTGGTGACGGTGCGGTCCAGAAAGTCACGGTCATGGCTGACCAGCAGCACCGTGCCGGCATATTCCGCGACCAGTTCCTGCAGCAGGTCGAGCGTTTCCAGGTCGAGGTCGTTGGTCGGCTCATCCAGCACCAGCAGGTTCGACGGGCGGGCGAAGGCGCGCGCCAGCATCAGCCGCCCGCGCTCGCCGCCGGACAAGGCGGAAAGCGGCGTGCGCGCCTGGTCGGCGGTGAACAGGAAGTCCTTCATGTAGCCGATCACATGCCGCGGCTGGCCGTTCACATGCACCTGGTCGCCGCGCCCTTCGGTCAGCGCCGCGGACAGCGTGACGGACGCATCGAGGCTCGCGCGCTTCTGGTCGAGCCCCACCATCTCGATCGCAGTGCCCAGCCGCACCTCGCCGGTATCGGGCGGCAGCACGCCGATCAGCATGTTCAGCAGCGTGGTCTTGCCCGCGCCATTCGGCCCGACGATGCCGACGCGGTCGCCGCGCATGATGCGGGTGGTGACCTCGCGCACGATGACGCGCTCGCCATACGCCTTGCCGATCGCGTCCGCCGCGACCACCAGGTTGCCCGAACCCGCCGCCTCGGACGCCGACATCGCCACGCGCCCCTGCGCGCCCACCCGTTCGCGATGCTTGGCGCGCAGGCTGTGCAGGTTCTCCAGCCGCCGCACATTGCGCTTGCGCCGCGCGGTGACGCCGTAGCGCAGCCAATGTTCCTCCCGCACGATCTGGCGGGCGAGCTTGTGGGCGTCGCGCTCCTCCTCCTCCAGCACCTGGTCGCGCCAGGCTTCGAAATGCGCGAAGCCCTGTTCGATGCGGCGCGTGGTGCCGCGGTCCAGCCAGACCATCGCGCGCGACAGGCGTTCGAGAAACCGCCGGTCGTGGCTGATCAGCACCAGCGCGCAGTTCAGCGACGCCAGTTCGCCTTCCAGCCATTCGATCGCCGGCAGATCCAGGTGGTTGGTCGGCTCATCCAGCAGCAGGATGTCGGGCTGCGGGGCCAGCGCGCGGGCGAGCGCTGCGCGGCGCGTCTCCCCGCCCGACAGCGCGGCGGGGGCTTCCTCCCCGGTCATGCCGAGTTCGCCCAGCAAATAACGCACGCGGTAGGAATCGTCGGACGGGCCGAGGCCTGCCTCGACATAGGCCATCACGTTCGGGAAGGCCGAGAGGTCTGGCTCCTGCTCCAGGTAGCGCATGGTCGCACCCGGCTGGACGAAGCGCGTGCCGCCCTCGGCTTCGATGATCCCGGCGGCGACCTTGAGCAGGGTGGACTTGCCCGACCCGTTGCGCCCGACCAGCGCGAGGCGTTCGCCTGCGGAGACGGACAACGTCGCGCCTTCAAGCAGGCGGGCGGAGCCGAATCCGTGGCGGATGTCCTGGAGGATCAGAAGTGGGGGTGCGGCCATGGCGCGTTCCTCGCTGCCTCGGCGGCGGCGGTCAACCTGTCACGGAGGCGGCGGCCACCAGGCGGGCGGATGGGATTATGCTGGACGGTAATGGAGAAATACCTTACATCGCCTTCACCATGGCAACGCTGACCATCACCACCAAGGGCCAACTCACGCTGCGGCAGGACCTGATCCGCCATCTCGGCCTGCGGCCCGGCGACAAGGTGGAGGTGGACGCCCTCCCGCAGGGCCGGATCGAACTGCGCGCCGCCAGGCCAGATGGCCGGATCGACGGCGTGTTCAACCTCCTGCGCCGGCCCGACGCGCCCGCGCTGACCTTGGATGACATCACCGAGATCACGGCCCAGGGCTGGTCCGGCCGCCGGTGAAGGTCACCGCCGACACCAACATCCTGGTCCGCGCCATCATGGGCGACGACCCGGTGCAGAGCCCGCTCGCGCAGCAGGCGCTGGCCGCGGCCGACCTGGTGGCGGTGCCGCTGCCGGCCCTGTGCGAGTTGGTCTGGGTGCTGCTGCGCGGCTACCGCATCCCGCCGGCCGAGGTCGCGGGCGCGCTGCGCCGGCTGATCGACAGCGCCGGCGTGGCGACCAACCGCCCCGCCGCGGAAGCCGGCCTCGCGGTGCTGGAGGCCGGCGGCGACTTCGCCGATGGCGTCATCGCCTTCGAGGGTCGATGGCTCGGCGCCGAGACCTTCCTGACCTTCGACCGCGACGCCGCCGCGCTGGTTGCGGCCCGGGGCGGCGCGGCGAAGCTCCTGGGCTGACCACCGCCGCCGATCGCGCGCTACCCCGCGAAGGGATCCCGCATCATGATCGTATCATCGCGCTCCGGGCTGGTGGACAGCAGCACGATCGGCGCCTCCACCAGTTCCTCGATGCGGCGCACATACTTCACCGCTTCCGCCGGCAATTCGGCATAGGACCGCGCGCCGCGCGTCGAACCCGCCCAGCCGGGCATGGTCTCGTAGATCGGTTCCGCCGCCGCCTGGGCGCGCATCGCTGCGGGCAGGCGCTTCACCGTCTCGCCGTTGATGCGATAGCCGGTGCAGATCCGCAGTTCCGGCAGCCCGTCCAGCACATCGAGCTTGGTCAGCACCAGCCCCGCGATGCCGCCGACCTTCACCGCCTGGCGCACCATGCAGGCATCGAACCAGCCGCAGCGGCGCGGCCGGCCGGTGACCGTGCCGAATTCGCGCCCGCGTTCGCCCAGCAGCCGGCCGGTCTCGTCGAACAGTTCCGACGGGAACGGCCCGGAGCCGACGCGCGTCGCGTAGGCCTTGGCGATGCCCAGCACGAAGCCGATCGCATCCGGCCCCGCGCCCGACCCCGCCGCCGCATTGCCCGCCACGGTGTTGGACGACGTCACATAGGGGTAGGTGCCGTGGTCGACATCCAGCATCACCGCCTGCGCGCCCTCGAACAGCACGCGCTTGCCGGTGGACCGGGCATCCGCCAGGCGTTCCCACACGGGTTCGGAATACGGCAGCAGCTGTGGCGCCAGCGCCAGCAGGCCATCCAGCAGCGCCTGCTTTTCGAACTCCGGCGCGCCCAGCCCGCGCAGCAGCGCGTTGTGGTGCAGCAGCAGTTCATCGAGCTTCGCGCTCAGCGTCTCCGGTTCCGCCAGGTCGCAAAGCCGGATGGCGCGGCGGCCGACCTTGTCCTCATAGGCCGGGCCGATGCCACGGCCGGTGGTGCCGATCTTGTCCTCGCCGCGCGCCGCCTCGCGCGCCTTGTCGAGTGCGGGGTGCAGCGGGAGGATCAGCGGCACGTTCTCCGCGATCCGCAGGTTCTCGGGGCCAACCTTCAGCCCCTGCGCGGTGACGCGCGCGATCTCGCTCAGCAGCGCATCGGGGTCGAGCACGACGCCATTGCCGATGATCCCGAGCTTGCCGCGCACCACGCCCGAGGGCAGTAGCGACAGCTTGTAGGTCTCGTTGCCCACCACCAGCGTGTGGCCGGCATTGTGGCCGCCCTGGAAGCGCACGACGATGTCGGCGCGCGACGCCAGCCAATCGACGACCTTGCCCTTGCCCTCATCGCCCCATTGGGCGCCGATCACGGCGACATTGGCCATGGCGGTTCAGTCCTTCACCAGGATGGGGACGGCCTGGCCGTCCTGCAGTTCATGGGTACAGCGCAGGCGCTGCGGGGTATCGTCGGCCGACAGCGCGGCCACGGTGGCGAAGCCCAGCGCGCGATGCGCCGCGCCATCGGCGCCCAGCGGCAGGAACAGGCGGGGCTTGGGCGCGGCCGGCGGGGCGGCGCGCAGCACGGCATCGGGATACAGCGTCATGCCCGTCGCCGCCTCGTCATTCTGCGACAAATAGCGCCCGCCGCGCGCAAGTTCGCCCGACATGCCCGGCCCATACAGCGTGAAGGCCACGCCAGTGTGGTAGCGCAAGCCACGGAATTCGACAGGGTCGAGCGTCACGCGCAGCGCCGGCGCGCGCGCGCGAATGGCGGCCAACACGGCCGCGGCGTTCTGCGCGATGGCACGCGCCACCGGCGGCAGCGCGGCGGATTCGAGTGCGGCCAGCGCACCATCGGCCGGCCCGGCCGCGGCCAGCAGGCCCGGCAGCACCGCCAGCACGCCGCCGGCCTCCTGCACCAGCGCGCTGACCGCCGCGGCGTCCTTGCGGTCCAGCGCGCGGGCCAGGCGGGCGCGCAGCGGCTCGGGCGGAGCGGCGGCCTCGATCAGCGCGGGCACCATGGTGGGCAGCGTGACATCCAGGCTGACGGCGGTGACGCCGATGGCGGCCAGCGCCTCGACCGCCACGATCGCGACTTCCGCATCGGCGGCCGGCGCGGCGCCGCCGATCAGTTCGACACCCACCTGCGGCACCTGGCGCGCCGGGGCCAGCTGCGTGCCGCGCACGCGCAGCGCCTGGCCGGCGTAGCACAGCCGCAGCGGGCGGGCCTGCGCCGACAGCCGCGTGGCGGCGATGCGCGCCACCTGCGGCGTGGTATCGGCGCGCAGCCCCATCATGCGCTGGCTGACCGGGTCCATCAGGCGGAAGGTCTGCTCGGCCACCGCAGCGCCGGAGCCGGCCAGCAGGCTGTCCTCGAATTCCAGCAGCGGCGGCTTCACCCGTTCGTAGCCATGCGAGGCGAAGACAGCCATCAGCGCCTCGACCAGCGCGGCCTCGCGCTCGGCCTCGGGCGGCAGCAGGTCGGTCAGGCCCGCGGGCAGCAAGGCGGGGTTGGGCAGGTCATCGGTCATCGCGGGCGCAGTCTGTGGCAGGGGCGCTGGCGTCGGGCAACCCCCGGATGGCGCCGGCGAAGGAGTGGTCCGGTAACGCCGCTTCCGCCACCATGGCCCGACAGACGCGGGAGGCCGTGATGACGACGCGACGCTTCATCCTGTTGGCGGTGCCCTGCGCCCTCGCGGCCGGCTGCGCGGCGCCCGAGCCGCCGGATTTCAGCTTCGGCGGCGCCGGCTTCCAGCCCGGCAATGCCCGGCTGAACCTGCAATACGCTTGGCGCAACCTCGGCGAGATGGCGCGCTATCGCGGCCGCCCGGCCGAGGCCGCCGCGGCACTCGCGCAGTTCGAGGCCAGCGTGGCCGGCCTGCGCGACCCGGCCAATGGCCTGGCCTTCCCCGAACGCTTCGCGCCGCTGCTGGTGGCCGGCATCCGCCAGGCGCGCGCGGCGATCGGCGTTTCGGTCGATGTCCTGCCGCAGACGGTGGCGGCGGCGTTGGGCGCGGCGGTCGACCCGCTGACACGCGGCGACCAGGCAGCCATCCGCGCCGCCCTGTCCAACCCGATCTTCACCCTGGGGCCGGATGCGACCCTGGCACGGCTGACCGACCTGCCACGGCTGGCGGATGTCGAATCGGTCGCGCCGTATCTCACCCGCGCCGCCGGCAGCGTCTATTCCGGGCCGGCCGTGCTGCGTTAGGCTCGGCCGTGCAAGGCCGGCACAAGCCCGGCCGCATCACGGAGGAAGCGATGTTCATCCAACGGCGCAGCCTGCTGGCCGGCGCGGCCATACCCTCGATGTCGATGGCGCAGGCGCCCTGGCCGGCCAATCCGGTGCGCTTCATCACGCCCTTCGCGCCGGGCGGCGGGGTGGACACGCTGGTGCGGCTGTATTGCAGCAAGCTCGCGGACCTCACCGGCCAGTCCTTCGTGGTCGAGAACCGCGCCGGCGCCGGCGGCACCATCGGCACGACGGCGATTGCGCGCTCACCGGCCGATGGCACGGTGATCGGGCTCGGGTCGGTCTCCTCGCTGGCCATTTCGCCGACCATGCGGGCGACCCTCCCCTTCGATGTGGAGCGCGACTTCACCTACATCGCCGGGCTTTGGCAGTTGCCGAACCTGCTGATCGTGAACAAGGACGTGCCCGCGCAGACGGTGCCGGAACTGATCGCGCTGATCCGCCGCAACCCCGGGCAATACACCTTCGCCAGCCCCGGCTCAGGCACCACCGTCCACCTGGCCGGCGAGATGTTCAAGCAGGCCGCGGGGCTCGACATGGTGCACGTGCCCTATCGCGGCGGGGCGGCGGCGCAGCTGGATGTGCAGGCCGGGCGCGTCCACATGATCTTCGACAATATCCCGCAGAGCCTGGCCTCCGCGCGCACCGGCCTGGCGCGTGCGCTGGCGGTGACGAGCCGCGAGCGCAGCCCGCATGCGCCCGAGATCCCGGCGATGTCGGAATACCTGCCGGGCTTCGACATCACGTCATGGGGCAGCGTAATGGGGCCGGCGGGGTTGTCGGCGGCGGTGGTCGAGCGGCTCTCGGCGTTGACGCTGTCCGCGCTGGCGAGCCCGGACCTGGTCGCGCGCCTGGCCGAGAACGGCGCGACAGCCTGGCCAATGACCTCGACGGAGCTGACCGAGTTCCGCCGGGCCAGCGAGGCGCGCCTGGCGCCGGTGATCCGCGCCTCGGGGGCGCGGATCGAGTAACGGGTCAGAACGCCAGCGGCGTGGCCTGCACCACCAGCGGCAGGCCGCGCACGCCGGCCAGCACGCCATCGGGCATCGGCCCGTCCAGGCCCACCAGGCAGATCGCATCCCCGCCCGGCGCCGACCGCCCCAGGTGGAAGGTCGCGATGTTGATGCCGGCATCCGCCAACGCCATGCCGAAGCGGCCGATGAAGCCCGGCCGGTCCTGGTTCGTCACGTAGAGCATATGCGGGGCGAAATCGGCCTCCACCGCGATGCCCTTGATCTCGACGAGGCGCGGCTTGTTCTCCGCCAGCAGCGTGCCGGCGATCGACTTCTCGTAGCTGTCGGTCACCACGGTCAGGCGCACCAACGTCTGGTATTCGCCGCTACGCTCGACGGTCGTCTCGGCCACCTCGATGTCGCGCTGCTTCGCCAGCACCGGCGCGTTGACCATGTTCACCGCGCCCATCAGCGGCGCCAGCACGCCAGCCAGCGCGGCCGCCGTCAGCGGGCGATGGTTCAGGTCCGCCGCATGGCCCTCGTACTCCACGCGGATCGCGCGAATGGCGCCATCCTGCGCGGCGGTGAGCTGCCCCGCCATGCCGCCGAGCAGCCGCGCCAACTCCATGTAGGGCTTGAGGCGCGGGGCTTCCTCCGCCGTGACCGACGGCATGTTGATGGCGTTCGACACCGCGCCCGACAGCAGGAAATCCGCCATCTGGTCGGCCACCTGGAGCGCCACGTTCTCCTGTGCCTCGGCGGTCGCCGCACCCAGGTGCGGCGTGCAGACCACGTTCTCCAGGCTGAACAGCGGGCTGTCTGTCGCGGGCTCGGTTTCGAAGACGTCGAGTGCGGCGCCCGCCAGGTGACCTGACACCAGCGCGTCATACAGCGCGGCCTCATCGACCAGCCCGCCGCGCGCGCAGTTGATCAGCCGCGCGCCCTTCTTCATCCGCGCGATGGCGTCGCGCGAGATCACGTTGCGCGTCTGCTCCGTCAGCGGCGTGTGCAGCGTGATGAAGTCGGCGCGCGCGATCAGGTCGTTGAGCTCGACCTTCTCGACGCCGATCTCGACCGCGCGCTTCTCGGACAGGAAGGGATCGAAGGCGATGACCTTCATCTTCAGCCCGAGCGCGCGATCCGCCACGATCGACCCGATATTGCCGCAGCCGATCAGCCCGAGCGTCTTGCCGAACAGCTCGACGCCCATGAAGCGGTTCTTCTCCCACTTGCCGGCCTTGGTGGAGGTGCTGGCATCGGGAAGCTGCCGCGCCAATGCGAACATCATCGCGATGGCGTGCTCGGCCGTGGTGATGGCGTTGCCGAAGGGCGTGTTCATCACCACCACGCCGCGCGCGGTCGCCGATGTGACATCCACATTGTCCACGCCGATGCCCGCGCGCCCGACCACCTTGAGCTTCGGCGCGGCCTCCATCAGTTCGCGCGTGACCTTGGTGGCGGATCGCACCGCCAGGCCGTCATACTCGCCGATGATCTCGCGCAGTTCGGCGGGCTTCAGGCCGGGCTTGAAATCCACCTCGATCCCGCGGTCGCGGAAGATCTGCACGGCGGCGGGCGACAGCTTGTCGGAAATGAGAACCTTCACCACGGGTCAGCCCCTCACTTCCACGGTTGCGAGCGCCCAGTCGAGCCAGGGGATCAGCGCCTCGATATCCGCGGTCTCGACGGTGGCACCTCCCCAGATACGAAGGCCGGGCGGCGCATCGCGATAGGCGCCGGCATCCAGCGCCACGCCTTCCTTCTCCAGCAGAGACGCAATCTTCTTGGCCGCCGCCGCCTGCGCGTCAGGCGCCAGCGCGATGAACCACGGCGCGGTGATGGTCAGGCAGATCGAGGTGCAGGACCGCGTCGCCGCATCCTCCGCCAGGAAGTCGAAGCCCGGCTTGGTCGCGACCCAGCGCGCGATGGCGGCGAGGTTCGCCTCGCTTCGCGCCACCAGCCCCTTCAACCCGCCGACGGATTCGGCCCAGCGCAGCCCGTCCAGCGCATCCTCCACGCACAGCATGGACGGCGTGTTGATCGTCTCGCCCTTGAAGATGCCCTCGTTGATCTTGCCGTCCTTGGTCATGCGGAAGATCTTGGGCATCGGCCAGGCCGGCTTGTGCGCTTCCAGCCGGGCGACGGCGCGCGGCGACAGTGCCAGCATCCCATGCGCCGCCTCGCCGCCCAGCACCTTCTGCCAGGACCAGGTGACGACATCGAGCTTGTGCCAGGGCAACTCCATCGCGAAGGCCGCCGAGGTCGCGTCGCAGATCGCCAGCCCCTCGCGCGCATCGGCGATGAAATCTGCGTTGGCCAGCCGCACGCCCGAGGTCGTGCCGTTCCACACGAACACGACGTCACGCGCCGGGTCGACCTTCGCGACGTCCGGCAGCTTGCCATACTGCGCGTCCAGCACGCGCGCATCCGCCAGCTTCAGCTGCTTCACCACATCCGTCGCCCAATCCTTCGAGAAGGATTCCCAGGCCAGGATGTCCACCCCGCGCGGGCCGAGCAGCGACCACAGCGCCATCTCGACCGCGCCGGTATCCGACGCCGGCACGATGCCCAGCCGCCAGCCTTCCGGCATGCCGAGCACCGCCTTGGACCGATCGATCACCTCGGCCAGGCGCGCCTTCGGGTTCGCCGCGCGATGGCTGCGCCCGAGCAGCGCAGGCTCCAGCGCCGCCAGCGTCCAGCCGGGACGCTTCGCGCACGGACCGGATGAAAATCGGGGATTCGTCGGCTTGGCGGCAGGACGCGGGGGGGCCGGACGGACGTCCGGCGTGACGGCGGGGTTCGCCATGATGCAGCTCCCTTCCAGAAGCGGATGCGCCCCGGTGGGGGGGCGTGGCCCGCGGCCCGCATACGCGCCGGCCCGCCAACCGGTCAAGCGGCTTGCAACTTTCGGCCACGCGATGCGTTGTGCCGGCCATGAACCGCATCCAGGGATCCGTCCTCGTCCTCGCGGCCTTGGCGGCGATCCTGTTCGTCTTCGTCCCCGCCGTCCCGCTTCTGGGCTTCGCCGGGCTGCTGCTGGCCGTCGCGCTCAGCGTGCCGGCCCAGGCACTGATGCGCTTCACCGGCTGCGCGCGCTGGGTCGCGGTGCTGGGGGTCGTGGTCGGCCTGCTGGCCTTGGCGGGCCTCGCCGGGCTTGCCGCCGCCGCGCCGCTCGCCGAACAGGCCGCCGCGCTGGCCGAGGCGCTGCCGCGCAGCTTCACGTCGCTGCGCGAACAACTGGCGGGCAATGAAGCCCTCGGCTGGCTGGCCGACCGGCTGACGCCCTCCGGCGCGCCGGACCTCGATGCCGGCGTGGCCGCGACCGCCGCCGGCGCCACCCTCGGGTGGATCGGCAATGCGGTGCTGGTGGCGCTGCTCGGCGTCTACCTGGCGGTCGCGCCGCACGACTACGCCGCCGGGCTGCGCGCCCTGCTGCACCCCGCCGTCGAGCGCGAGGCCGCCGAGACCCTGATGGAATGTGGCCAGGTGCTGCGCGGCTGGCTGCTCGGGCAGGGCTTCGCGATGCTGGTGACGGGCGTGTGCACCTGGGTCGGCCTGTTGCTGCTGGGCGTGCCCATGGCGGGCGCGCTGGCGGTGATCGCGGCGCTGCTCGGCTTCATCCCGAATATCGGGCCGGTCATCGCGGCGGTGCCGGCGATGCTGCTGGCGGCGACGGTCTCGCCCTGGCTGGCGCTGTGGGTGGGGCTGCTGTTCCTGGTCGTGCAGTTCATCGAGGGCAATATCCTGACGCCCCTGGTCCAGCAGCAGGTGTCCGACCTGCCGCCGGCGGCGCTGCTGCTGGCGCAGGTGCTGATGGGCACGGCCTTCGGGTTGTTGGGCGTGGCGCTCGCGGCGCCGTTGGCCGCGGTGGGCGCGGTGATCGTGCGGCGGACCTATGCGGAGGGCTGGCTCGGCCGCCCGCCGGCGGGCTGATCAGGCGCGTACGGACAGCGCGGTCAGCGTCGCCATCGGGTCGGTCGCGGCGGCCGCACTCGCGTTGTTCGCTGCAGCGATCAGGTAGCGTTCCGCCAGCTTCCGCACCGCGCGGTCATCCTGCAGGCTCTCGACCTTCAGCCGCGACGTCACGGCACGTCCCTGCGCCTCGACGGACTGCACCGCGATCTGCGCGGGCAGGCCGAGCGCGCCCGTCACCACGCGACGCAGCACCGGGTCGCCCAGCACGTCGAAGACGTCGTCGGCGTTCTTCGCGGCTTCCAGGAAGTAAAGCGCGTCCGACAGGCCGGCCTGCTGTTCGTCCAACCCCGTGCGGTACTGGTATTTCAGGAAGGCGTCGGACATGCGTTCGACCATCGCCGGGTCGCGCAATCCTTCAAGCCCGGTCGCGTGGACGCCGAGCGTCGCCGCCGCCGCCTTCCAGGTGCTGCCGAGTTGCGTCGCCAGCCCTTCCGCATCCGCCGGGTCCGACAGCAGCGCGCGCCGCACCAGGCCGGGATTGCCCACCTGGTCCGGCAGCCCGAGTGCCGGCATGATGACCTTGAGGATGCGCGGGTCCTGCAGCGCCGGTTCGATCGACCCGGCCTTGTCGAGCGCCACGCGGAACTGCGCCAGCGCGGTCAGGGTGATGGGGTCCTTTTCCTCGCGCGCGATGCCCTTGGCCTCGGCGCCCTCGGCCGTGGCGCGCTTGAGCGCGGGGATGGCGGTGGCCGCATTGCCCGCGGCGCCGGCCGAAACCTGCACGCCGAACAGCGACTGCACCTGGGAGAGCGTGAGCATGACGCCCCACCCTGCCCCACCACGCATGAACCCGTGGTTAACCGACTTGCAGCCGCGCGGGATCGAAGGTGATCCCGTGGTCGAGCGGCCCATGCCCCGCCCCGAAGCCGGGCGCGGCCGCGATCGCTGCCTGCACATAGGCCCGCGCGCGCACCACCGCCTCGCGCAGCGCCATGCCCTGCGCGAGGCCCGCTGCCACCGCGCTCCCCAGCGTGCAGCCCGTGCCATGCGTGTGCCGCGTGTCGATGCGCGGGGAGGTGAATTCCTCAACGCCATCCGCCGTCACCAGCAGGTCGGTCAGCACAGCGCCTTCCATATGCCCGCCCTTGAGGAGCACGCCTGGCGCGCCCAGCGCCAGCAGCGCGGGGGCCGCGGCGCGCATGTCGTCCAGCGTGCGGATCGGCCGGTCCACCAGCGCCTCGGCCTCGGGCAGGTTCGGCGTGATCACGCCGGCCAGGGGCAGCAGCCGCGCCTTCAGCGTCGCGATGGCATCGGCGGCGATCAGCGGATGCCCGCCCTTGGCGATCATCACCGGGTCCACCACCAGCGGCACGCCCCGCGCGCGTGCGGCGAGTTCGTCGCACACCGCCTCGATCACCGGCACGCTGTGCAGCATGCCGGTCTTGATGGCATCCGCACCCAGGTCGTCCAGCACCACCGCGATCTGCTGGCGGATGAAGGCCGGGTCGATCCCCACCACGCCATGCACGCCCAGCGTGTTCTGCGCCGTCAGCGCCGTCACCGCCGTCATGGCAAAGGCGCCGAGCGCGGTCACCGCCTTGATATCGGCCTGGATACCCGCGCCGCCGCCGGAATCGCTGCCGGCGACGATCAGCACGCGCCCTTTCATGCCGCGCGCGCCTTGGCCCGGATGGTCTCGGCCAGCCGCGCCACCGTCGCTTCCACCAACGCCTGCTCCTCCGCTTCCGCCATGACGCGAATGACGGGTTCCGTGCCGCTGGCGCGGATCAGCACGCGCCCGCGCGCGCCCAGCGCCGCCTCCTCCGCCGCGATCGCCGCGCGCACCCCGTCATCCTGCAACGGAGATGGCCCGGCGTAGCGCACATTCACCAGCCGCTGCGGCAGCGGGGTGAAGCAGCGCAGCGCCTCGCTGGCGGCGCGCTTCTCCTCGACCAGCACGGCCAGCACCTGGAGCGCGGCGATCAGCCCATCCCCCGTCGTGCCGAATTCCGGCATGATCATGTGGCCGGACTGCTCGCCGCCCAGGTTGCAGCCGGCCTCGCGCATGCGTTCGCCGACATAGCGGTCGCCCACCGCGGTGCGCTGTAAGCCCAGGCCGCGCGCGGCCAGGAACCGCTCCAGCCCCATGTTGGACATCACCGTCGCCACAACGGCGCCGCCGCGCAGCCTCTCCTGCGCGTGCCAGGACCGCGCGATCAGCGCCAGGATCTGGTCGCCATCCACCACCTGGCCCGTCTCATCCGTCAGCACCACGCGGTCGGCATCGCCATCCAGCGCGATGCCCAGATCCGCCCGGCGCTCCTGCACCAGCGTCGCCAAGGCGCCAGGCGCGGTCGACCCCACGCCCTTGTTGATGTTGAAGCCATCCGGCGCCACGCCGATCGGCACCACCTCCGCCCCCAGCTCCCACAGCACCGTCGGCGCCACCTTATAGGCGGCGCCATGCGCGCAATCGACGACGATCCGCAGCCCCTCCAGCGTCTGCCCGCGCGGAAAGGACGACTTCGCCGCCTCGATGTACCGGCCAGGCGCGTCCTCCAGCCGGCTCGCGCGGCCCAGCCGCGACGGCGCCACCAAGGCGGCATCGAGGTCGCCCGCCATCAGCGCCTCGATCGCGATCTCCTGGTCGTCCGTCAGCTTCAGCCCATCCGGGCCGAACAGCTTGATGCCGTTATCCTCGTAGGGATTGTGCGACGCGCTGATCATCACGCCCAGATCGGCCCGCAGGGAACGCGTCAGCAGCGCGATCGCCGGCGTGGGCAAGGGGCCGACCAGCACCACGTCCATGCCCGCGCCCACGAAACCCGCGGTCAGCGCGGGCTCCAGCATGTAGCCGGACAGGCGCGTATCCTTGCCGATCACCACCCGGTGGCGATGGGCGCCACGGTTGAAATACCGGCCGGCGGCCTGGCCAAGGCGCAGGGCCGTCACGGCGTCCATGGGCGCACGGTTGGCCGTGCCACGGATGCCATCAGTGCCGAACAGGCGGCGGGCGGGGGCGTTCGTCATGCGCCATCCCTAGCGCGGCACAGGAAGGGATGCGAGGGGCGCCGCCCCTCGCGCTCCCCGCCAGGGGGCTACGGCCCCCTGGACCGCGATCAGTCAGGGGCGCGGCCGGCCATGCAGGCGCGCCAGACCGCGAGGGCCTGGACCGTTTCCGCCACGTCGTGGACGCGCAGGACCGAGGCTCCGCGCGCCGCGCCGGCCAACGCAGCCGCAACGCTGCCAGGCACGCGCGAACCCGCCTCCTCGACACCCGACAAGGTGCCGATGAACCGCTTGCGCGACGCCCCCAGCACCACGCGGCACCCCAGGGCCGCCAGCAACGGCAGCCGGTCGATCAAGGCCAAGTTGTGCGCCATGGTCTTGCCGAAGCCGATCCCGGGGTCGATCGCAATCCGCCCACGCGCAATGCCCAGCGCCTCGCAGGTCGCGATCCGGTCGCGCAGGAACCCCGCCACCTCGACCGCCACGTCCTCATAGGACGCCAGCCCCTGCATCGTCGCCGGATCGTCGCCGGGCATATGCATCAGGATCACCGGCGCCTGCGACCGCGCCACCAGCGTCAGCGCCGCCGGGTCATGGCGCAGCGCCGAGACATCGTTGACGATCTCCGCTCCCGCCTCCAGCGCCGCCTCCATGGTGGCCGCGTGGCGGGTGTCGATGCTGACCGGCGCGGCCTTGGCCAGTTCGCGCACCACCGGCAGCACGCGCGCCATCTCCGCCTCGGCGGTCACGGGGGCGGCGCCAGGCCGCGTCGATTCCCCCCCGATGTCGAGGATATCCGCCCCTGCCACCAGCATCGCATGGCCCGCTGCGATGGCGCGCTGCGTGTCGAAATGCACTCCGCCATCCGAGAAACTGTCCGGCGTGACGTTCACCACCCCCATCACGAGTGGCCGGTCCGAAGGCAGCCCGGCGAAGGGCGCGACCCGTTCGGCGATGGCGTGTAGCGCGTCTTGCCAATCCTCCGGCACTTCGCGGATCGGCCCGACGCCAAGATCCTCGCCATCGTCGATCAGCCGCACGAAGGCGAAGGCGATATCCCCGCCCTGCAGCGGCAGCGCGTAGCCTTCCCGCAGCGCATGGAAGGCCACGGCCCCCGTGATCAGGCCAAGCGGTTCAACGAAGCGGTTCATCAGGCGGAACACCAACGAAAAAGGGCGCGCTTCGCATAGCGCGCCCATTCCCGGTGTCCAGAGGCCCTTAGGCCTTTGGCGGGTGGGGTCCGGGGAGGGCAGAACCCTCCCTGGCCTTCACGCCGGTGCCGCGCCCGGATTGAGCGGCGGCGGCCGCGGCGCCGTCGGCCTGCCGGCCGAGGGCACGGACCCGCGCCCCTGGTTCACCGGCTCGTCCGGCCTGTGGCGCACCACCGGCTCGCCGCGGATCACGTTGCGGATCTCGTCGCCCGACAGTGTCTCGTGCTCCAGCAGGCCCTTGGCCAGCAGGTGCAGCTCGTCCATGTGCTCGGACAGGATGGTCTTGGCTCGGCCGTAGGCGCCGTCGATGATCGCGCGGATTTCGCTGTCGATCTTCTTCGCAGTATCCTCGGACAGGTTCTTGGTCTGCGTGACCGAGTGGCCGAGGAACACTTCCTGGCTGTTGTCGCCATAGGCGATCATGCCGATCACGTCCGACATGCCCCATTCCATGACCATCATGCGGGCCTGGCTGGTCGCCATCTTGATGTCGCCCGAGGCACCGTTGGACACCTTGTCCGCGCCGAAGATCAGTTCCTCCGCGACGCGCCCGCCCATCGCCATCGCGAGTTCCGACTTCAGCTTCGACTTGTGCTTGGAATAACGGTCCCCGGCCGGCAGCGACATCACGAGGCCCAGCGCGCGGCCGCGCGGGATGATGGTCGCCTTGTGGACCGGGTCGCATTCGGGCTCGTGCATCGCGACCAGCGCGTGGCCTGCCTCGTGATAGGCGGTCATGCGCTTCTCGTCCTCGGACATGACCAGCGACCGACGCTCGGCGCCCATCATGACCTTGTCCTTGGCGGCCTCGAATTCCGCCATGCCGACGGTGCGCCGGCCGGTGCGCGCGGCCAGCAGCGCGCCCTCGTTCACCAGGTTCGCGAGGTCCGCACCCGAGAAGCCCGGCGTGCCGCGCGCGATCACCTTCGGATCGACGTCCGACGCCAGCGGCACCTTGCGCATGTGAACGCGCAGGATCTTCTCGCGCCCGTTCACGTCGGGGTTGGGCACCACAACCTGGCGGTCGAAGCGGCCGGGGCGCAGCAGCGCGGGGTCGAGCACGTCGGGCCGGTTGGTGGCCGCGATGATGATGACGCCCTCGTTGGACTCGAAGCCGTCCATCTCGACCAGCATCTGGTTGAGCGTCTGCTCGCGTTCGTCATTGCCGCCGCCCAGGCCGGCGCCACGGTGCCGGCCGACCGCGTCGATTTCGTCGATGAAGATGATGCAGGGCGCGTTCTTCTTGCCCTGTTCGAACATGTCGCGCACGCGGGATGCGCCGACGCCGACGAACATCTCCACGAAGTCCGAACCGGAAATCGTGAAGAACGGCACATTCGCTTCACCCGCGACGGACCGAGCCAGAAGCGTCTTGCCGGTGCCAGGAGGACCCACCAGCAGCACGCCCTTGGGGATCTTGCCGCCCAGGCGCTGGAACTTCTGCGGGTCGCGCAGGAAGTCCACGATTTCTTCCAGCTCGGACTTGGCTTCCTCGATGCCGGCGACGTCCTCGAAGGTGACGCGGCCCTGCTTTTCCGTCAGCAGCTTGGCCTTGGACTTGCCGAAGCCCATGGCGCGCCCGCCGCCGCCCTGCATCTGGCGCATGAAGAAGATCCACACGCCGATCAGCAGCAGCATCGGGAACCAGGACATCAGGTAGTGCAGCAGCGGGTTGACGTCGGACTCCTCCGGCCGCGCGACCACGCGCACGTTCTTCTCGGTCAGGCGCGACACCAGCGCAGGGTCTTCCGGCGTATAGGTCTGGAAGGTGCGCCCGTCGGTCAGCGTGCCGGTCAGCGTGCGGCCCTGGATGGACACTTCGCGCACCTGGCCCGAATTCACCTCGTTCAGGAAGTCCGAATAGGCAACCTGCGTAGCCCCCGCCCGTCCGCCGCCCGAGGGCTGGAACAGGTTGAACAGCGCCACCAGCAGCAGCGCCACGATCACCCACAGCGCAAGATTACGGCCGAAATTGTTCACGTGCGGTTGTCCGTCTCCGGGCCGTCGGGACAATTTCCCGCGGCGTTGGCACTACACATAGGGTCGGGTTGACCACCCTTGAATGGCCGCGCCGAAAACTCCCTGCCCAGGCCAGGCGCGAACAGGGTCGCGAAGGGCCGGCAGGCCTCAGCGGAAGGATAGTCCAGCATCGGCACCGCGGCCAGCGCGCCGTGCGGGTCGCGGATGGCCGGCAGCGCGCACAGCACAGATGAAGGCAGGCCGGACCGCCCGCGCATCGCCGTCGCGCCGTCGCCCAGAGCGCCCATCATCCAGCCGGGGCGGCCTTGGCCCAGCAGCCGGAAGCGCCTGTCCCACTGTGCGCTGGCCCTGGCAGGGACCGGCGGCGCCAGCGCCCCGGGGTCGCGCGCCAGCAGCCACCGCCCCCCCGCGCGGGGCCGCAGCCAGGCCCCGCCCAGCGTGCCGTGGCCGGCGGCGAGCAGCCTCGCGGCACGCGCGCTGGCCGGCGCCAGCCCGCCCCCGCCAACCAACCGGGCCAATTGCGCCAGCGCCGCCGCCGCCACGCCATCGCGGCCCAGCGCGACCGGGTCGATGACGACGAACCCCTCCGGCCGGATCTCGGCCGCCGCCGCCAGCCGTGCCGCCAACGCCGCCGCGGACCTCTCGCGCCGCTCGCCGAAGGCTGTGGCGGCGGCGGCCAGCGCGGCGATACCCGCCCCCTCGCCGCCCGGATCGGCCAGCGCGGCGCGCAGCCGCACCCGGGCAAAGCGGGGGTCGGTGTTGCTCGGGTCGCGCACCGGCGCCAGGCCGGCCATCGCGACCACGGCTTCCAGCGCCGCCGGCGCCACGCCCAGCAGCGGCCGGAGCACCAGCACGCCGCCGCCATCGCGCGCCGCCGCCATGCCGGCGAGGCCCGCCTGCCCGCTGCCGCGCAGGGCGCGGAACAGCAATGTCTCGGCCTGGTCACCGCGATGCTGGCCGAGCAGCAGCCAAGGCCGGCCATCCGCCGCCGCCGCCGCGCCAAGCGCCGCCATGCGTGCCGCCCGCGCGCGCGCCTGCAACCCCGCGCCGCCCGCCAGCCCCAGCCGCAACACGCGCACCTTCACGCCGCGCGCGGCCAGCAGCGTGGCCACGCCATCGGCCTCGGCGGCGCTCTCGGCGCGCAGCCCGTGATCGGCCACCAGCGCCAGCAGGTCGCCGCCCCGCGCCCGCGCCCAGGCATCCGCCAATACAGCCAGGGCCAGGCTGTGCGGCCCGCCAGACACGCCGGCCGCCAGGCGAGGCGCCGCCCCGAACGGCCCGAGCGGGGCGATCAGCGCGGCGAAATCGGCGTCGGTCAGGCCGGGCCTATCCCCATGCGCGCGTGCTGACTGGCATCGCGCGCCTGCGCGCGTCGTCACCCGCACCGCGCCTGCGCGCGTCGTCACCCGCACCGCGCCTGCGCGCGTCGTCACCCCACCCGCACCGCGCCTGCGCGCGTCGTCACCCGCACCGCGCCTGCGCGCGAGCATCATCGGCACTGCGCGCGCCGCCGCGCATCCGCCACGCGGGCCGACACAGGCTGGGACAGCCGCGTGTATTCCGACCGCAGCTGCTCCAGCGTGTCGCAGGCCTCGCGCCGCGCGCCGAAGCCGATGAAGGCGTTCGACAGGCCCAGCAACGCCTCCGGCGCCCGGCCGGACTGGCGGTTGCGGCGATAGGCCTCATCGAAGGCCAGCGCGGAATTCTGGTATTGCCGGCGGCCCAGAAGCGCCTCGCCCAGCAGCAGTTGCGCGTCCTGCGCGCGCGGGCCGGGGCGGCCGGAAATCACCTCGCGCGCCGCGGCCTCGGCGGACGGGAAATCGCCGCGCGCAAGGGCGGTCTGGCCGTCGGCCAGCGCGCGTTCAGCGGTTCGCGGGCCGGTTTGCGGGCTGTCCGGTTCGCCCTGCCGGGGCGGGGCGCTGAACGGGGCCGGCGCCTGGCCGGGCGGCGGCCCCTGCGGAGGGCGCGCAGCGCCCCCCCGGCCGCCCCCTTCCAATTGCTGGAGGCGGAAATCCATGTCGCCGCGCAGCTTCTCGACCTCCTCGGCGAGGCGGCGGTTGGCGTTCTCCGCGACGTCGAGCTGGCCGCGCTGGCGGCGTACCACTTCCTCCAGCTCCTGCACGCGGGCCAGCAGGCCCTGCACCGATTCCGGCGGGGCGCCGAAGCCGCCGCGCGGGGCGGGCGCGGCCACGCCCCCGCCGCGGCGCAGGGCATCGAGGTCGCGCCGCAGCTCCAGCAGCTGGTTCTGCAGCGCAATGCCCTCCCGGCTGTCCATCTGCGCCGCGGCGGGCGGCGCGACCAACAGCGGCAGGGCGAACACGGCGGCGATCAGCGGCGCGCGCAAGGCCATGGCGGGGCAGCCCGTCCGGTTACTGGACGACGGTCACGGCGCGGCGGTTCTGCGCCCAGGCGGCCTCATCCGAGCCCAGCGCGGCAGGACGGTCCTTGCCGTAGGAGATGGTCTGGATGCGCGCGCCGTTCACGCCGCCGGCCACCAGGACGTCGCGCGCCGCATTGGCGCGGCGCTGGCCGAGTGCGAGGTTGAATTCGCGCGTGCCGCGTTCGTCGGTATGCCCCTCGACCTGCACGCGCACATCGGGGAAGCGGCCCATCCAGCCCGCCTGGCGGTCGAGGATCGGGCGCTGGTCGGCCTGGACGGTCGAGCTGTTGAAGGCGAACAGCACGCGGTCGCCGACATTGGCCACCAGGTCTTCCTGGCTGCCCGGGCGCGCCGCGCCGGCGCCCGCTCCGGCACCGGTGGCGCCGGCATTCTGGTCGGTGTTCGAGCAGGCGGCGAGCAGCGCGAGCGCTGCCACGGCACCCATCATGCGGGTCTTCATCGGGGGGGTCTCCTGCTGCGTGAAGGGATCGCGGGGGGCAAAGCACCCAGGGGCCGCGGGGTCAAGGACGGCAGGCGGTTCGCCGGTCATGACAGCAACGGCGACCAGGCGGGGTCGGTCGCGTCGGTGGGCGTGGGCACCGGGCGTTCGTTGAAGCCGGCGATGTCGATCGAGGCGATGCGCGCCGAATACCCGCCGCCGCGCGAATCGGTCGCGCGGCTCTCGCGGTAGAACATCAGCACGCGGCCATTGGGCGCGAAGGTGGGCCCTTCCATGGCCCAGCCCTCGGACAGGATGCGCTCGCCCGAGCCATCCGGGCGCATCACGCCGATGGCGAAGCCGCCGCCGCCGAAGCGCGTGAAGGCGATCAAATCCCCGCGCGGCGACCACACTGGCGTGGCATAGCGCCCGCGCCCGAAGGAAATCCGCCGCACCCCGCCGCCGCCGGCATCCATGACATACAGCTGCTGGTCGCCGCCGCGGTCCGAATTGAACACGATCTGCGCCCCATCCGGCGAGAAGGAGGGCGAGACATCGAGCCCGCCGCCGCTGGTCAGCTGCCTCTCGCGCCGCGACGCCAAATCCACCACGAAGATGTTCGCATCGCCGCCGCGCGTGGAGGACAGGACCACCGATCGCCCATCCGGCGAGAAGCGCGGCGAGAGCGTCATGCCCGGGAAATTCCCCAGCGCCTGCTGCGCCCCGGAGCCGATGTCGAACAGCACCACCTGCGGCTGCCCGCGGTCGCGATACGACATGAAGGCGATGCGGTCGGCCGAGGGATGGAAGCGCGGCGACAGCGCGGCAAAGCGCCCATCGGTCAGGAAGCGATGGTTCTCGCCATCCTGGTCCATGATCGCGAGGCGCCGCGTGCGACGGTCGCGCGGGCCGGTCTCGCTGACATAGACCACGCGGGTGTCGAAGTAGCCCTTCTCGCCAAGCAGGCGTTCGTAGATCACGTCGGAGATCAGGTGCGCGATGCGCCGCCAATTCGCCGCCGGCGCGGTGAAGGCGGTGCCCTGCAACTGCGCTTCGGGCAGCACGTCCCACAGGCGGAATTCGACGCGCAGCTGGCCGCCCTGTTCGACCACGCGCCCGGTCACCAGCGCCTGCGCGCCGATCACGCGCCAATCCTGGAAACGCGGCGTCTGCGCGGCGGATTCGGGCGTCTGGATGAAGGCCTGCCGGTCCACCGGGCGGAACAGGCCGGAATTGCGGAGGTTCGCCTGGATCACGCGGGCGATGTCGCGGCCCACGCGCGCGGCATCGCCGCCGCCGGCGAGGTCCGGGATGGCCACCGGGATCGGGTCGGTACGCGCGCGGGTGATGTCGATGACGGCGCCGGCTGCCGCCTGCTGCGCCAATGCCGGGAGTGGCGTGGCGAAGACGCCCGGCGCCACGAGCCCGGCACCGACACCGGCAAGGACACGACGACGCGACAGGACGAAGGGGGTGTCAGGGTTCATCGCACGAGGCCCCTCGGGTTGAAGCGGAAGACGGATGCCATGACGGTTCCGTATTTGTTGGGCGGCACGCGCAGCGGGTTGCACTGCGGGGACATAAGCGCGCGGCGCGCCGATTCGAAGACCGACAGGGACCGCGGATCCGATGGAACGCGCGACGCCGCCACGACGTTGCGGACATTGCCCGATCCATCGAGCACGACGCGCAGTTCGACCACGATCGAATCGAGGCCGAGCATGCCACGATCGACGTTCCAGCATTCGGCGATCTGGTCCGCCAGGCCGCGGATCTCGCCCTGGGTCAGCGCCGCCGAGCCCTGCGGCGACCCACCCCCCTGCTGCGGCGCGCCCGACGGGTTGGGCCGGGCGGTCGGCGGGCGGTCCTGCTGCTGGGTGGTGCGGAGCCGCTCCAGCGTGTTCTGCACCGATGTGCTGCGTTCCTGCGGGCGCGCCACCGGGGGCGTCTGCCCGGTGCCGGCCTGCTGGGCGGGTTCAGGCGGCGGCGGCACCGGGGTGGGCGGCAGCGGCAGCGGGTCCTGGCGCGCCGGGGCGGCCTGCTGCTGGGGCGGCGGCGGCGTGGGCGTGGGCGGCGTGGGCAGCGGCGAGGTCACGCGCGGCGCGGGCACCGGGTCGGGGCTCGGCGCCGGGGCGGGTGCGGGCGGCGTGGGCTGCGCCTGGTTGGGCGTGGGCGGCGAAGGCGTGGGCGCGGGGGCGGGCGGCGGGGGTGGGGGCGGCGGAGGCGGTTCGGGCGGCGACTCGCGCGGCGGGGTCGGCGCCGGGGGTTCGGGCGTCGGCGGCGTGGGCGTGGGTTCGGGCGCCGGGGGCGCAGGCGTCGGGCGTGGCAGGTCGCCCTGCGCCATCTGCGGCGGGCCGGGCGCGACCAGCTCCACCGCGATGCCCTGTTCCTCCGGCTCCGGGATGGGCCGGGCCAGCACGAACAGCGCGCCGGCCAGAAGGATCGACACGTGCACACCCGCCGAGACCAGGCCCCAGCGGTTCAGGTCCATGCGTGAGGTGAAGGAGGGCATTGCGGCCCGTCGCGACCTAGCGCGGCTGGCCGGCCGGGCGGGCGGGCGGCGCGGCGGGGCGGGCGGCGGGCGCGCCGCCGGCCTGTTCGGCCAGCAGTGCCACGCGCGTGAAGCCGGCGCCGGCGATGGTGCCCATCACCTCCATGACCCGGCCATAGGCGATGGCACGGTCGCCGCGCACGAAGATGCGCCGCTCCGGCGCGCCCGGCGCCTGTGTGCCCATGATCGCCCGCAGCTGCGCCACCAGGTTTTCCATCGGCACCTCGGTCTCCTGCAGGAAGACGCGGCCCTGCGGATCGACGGTGATGGTGAGCGGCTCGGTCTCCTGGTTGAGCGGCGTGGCCGCGGTGCGCGGCAGGTCCACCGGCACGCCCACGGTCATCAGCGGCGCGGCCACCATGAAGATGATCAGCAGCACCAGCATGACGTCGACCAGCGGCGTCACGTTGATCTCGGCCATCGGGCGGTAGCGCGAGCGGCGGTCGCGCCCGCCATTCATCAGGGAGCCGGCCATGGCGGCTATTCCGCCGCGCTCGCGGCCGGTGCCGCGGCATCGTTTGCCGCGACTTCCGTCTGGCGCGACAGGATGGCGGCGAATTCGGTGGCGAAGGATTCCATGCGCGCGGCGAAGCGCGCCAGGTCGGTGTTGATCTTGTTGTAGGCCAGCACCGCCGGGATCGCCGCGACCAGGCCGATGGCGGTGGCGAACAGCGCCTCCGCGATGCCCGGTGCGACCACCGCAAGGTTGGTGTTCTGCATGCCGGCAATGGCGGCAAAGGAATTCATGATGCCCCAGACCGTGCCGAACAGCCCGATGAAGGGCGCGACGGAACCGACCGACGCCAGGAAAACCATCCAGCGTTCGAGCCGTTCC
>LNFM01006789.1_pt1 | contig 29750 bp, 25 predicted proteins | sample 596031 | NCBI WGS metagenome assembly LNFM01 (sample SAMN04254537, study PRJNA301005) | activated carbon metagenome | isolation source: dual media filters at the Ann Arbor, Michigan drinking water treatment plant | place: USA: Ann Arbor
TACGTCTGGTGCGTGACGGTCGCGCGGAGCGATTGGCCCTTGGCGTTCTTCAGCCGATAGAGCAGCGGAAACAGACGCGCCAGCGCGGGCTGGACGTTCTCGGTCGTCAGCGCGGTTTTTGACTCGGGCTCCGAAAGTTCGCCCTCCTTCGGGCCGAGCGTCACGCCCCAGAACGGCTCGGTGCCAAAGCAGTCGAACGTCGCGTCCTTGAGGTCGGGCGGCTGATCCGCGACGGCGAGGAAACGCGCATTCACCCATCCACTCACCCCGCCGACGGCCACTTCAGACCAGCGCTGCTTGTTGACCTCCTTCGAGCGCCCCGTGCCGAGCACTGCGGTAGCGTTGGCTGGAATGCTGGCGACTGCCTTCCAGTCCGCGGGCGTGCCGCCGTCCTGGGGCTCCTCGCGAACGATCAGCTTGTCACCGGCTGGCACTCCCACGACCTTGTACGTCTCGAAGGCACTTGCAGGCGATGCAGTGTTGAGCACGCTGGCGACAAGCAGTGTCGTGATCACAGTGAGAGCACGTCGAAGCATCGGAGTCCTTTGAGAAGGGCGCGGCCACAGGTTGAAAGGGCCGCCACTCTAGCCAAAGCCACCCGGCCCGCACCAGAACATTCAAACGATTGAATATTCCGCACCGCTGCCTCTAAGATCGGGCCCAAACACACGCTGGCGCAGGAGCGCGCCAAAGGGGAGCAGCGATGGCTGTATTTCGCACGATCGACACGGGCTTGCGCGAAGGCCGCGCCCAGATCGCTTTTGACGAGGCCCTGATCGAGTTGCACAAGGCGGGAACGATCCCCGATACCATCCGCTTCCTCCGCTTTCCGCCAACAGCGCTGATCGGCCGCCACCAGGCAATGAGCCAGGAGGTCAAGGTCGACCACTGCCGGTCCAACGGCATCGGACTCGTGCGCCGCATCACCGGCGGCGGCGCCATTTATTTCGATGAGGGCCAGATCGGCTGGGAACTCGCGCTCTCGCGCAAGCGCCTGCCGATGCCGTCGCTCGGCGACTACACGCGCGCGATCTGCGAGGCGGTCGCGCACGGGCTGTCGGCGACGTTCGCGATCGACGCGCGTTTCCGCCCGCGCAACGACATCGAGGTCGGCGGGCAGAAGCTGTGCGGCACCGGCGGTTTCTTCGATGGCGACACGCTGTTCTACCAGGGCACCGTCCTGATCGACGTCGATCCCGCGCGAATGATGGCATGTCTCAACGTGCCGGCAGCCAAGCTCCAGAAGCGCGATCTCGACAAGGCCGAGCAACGCGTGACGACGCTCAAGTCGCTGCTCGGCGCGGCGCCGGAAATTGCAGCCGTACAACAGGCTGTGCTTCTCGGTTTGCGCGACAAGCTCGGGATCGAGATCGAACCCGGCGTGCCGTCCGAGACCGAGGAAGCGCTCGCGAAACGCATCCACGCCGAGACCATCGGCACCGACGCATTCGTCTTCGAGATCGACAGCCCGCGTGGCGCCGGCGTCAGCGAGGCGTCGCTGACGGGGGCCGGCGGCACCGTGTCAGCGTTCGTGCGGCTCGAGGGGGCGGGCGGCGCACGGCGCGTGCGCGAGGTGTTGCTGACGGGTGATTTCTTCGTCACACCGCCGCGCATGGTGCTCGACCTCGAGGCGGCGCTGCGCGGCGTTCCGGTCGGCGAGGTCGGCGCCAGCGTCGATCGCTACTTCGCCGCGTCGAGGCCGGATCTGCTCAGCATTGCACCGCAAGATTTCCGCAAAGTCATCGAGGATGCTGTCGCGGCAGGGGGAGTGGCATGAGGGTTCATAACGACCAGCGCCGGCGTGGATGGACCAAGTGGTGCGCGCTGACGGCGCTCCTGTTGACGGCGATTGTCGGATCGCCGGCATCCGCCCAATCGATCGGCAACGATCAGGGCGGCTCCGCGTCCGGCACGCGCGAACCCAACGCATCGCCGGCTGGCCCGGTGACTTTCACTCCCCCACCCGCTCAATCAGCACCGCCGTCAGCGCCGCCCGCCACTCGACCCGCATGGATGGATGCGCTGACCGAACGCGACAAGGAGCGCATCGAAGACATTGTCGAGAGCCGATCCAAGGGCCGCGAACGAGCCGAGCGCGACAGCGGAAATCGCGTCGCGAGAGCGGCCGCGGCCCTCCTCGACCTCGATGCCATTCCTCTGGTCGAAAAGCAGCTTCTCGGCACCTGGCAATGCCGGACCTATGGACTGGGCGGCACGCTTTATCCCAACCGCGGCGCAGACGTCTCCGGGCCGTTCCAGTGCCGCGTCGAGCGCGACCGGCAGGGTCTCGTCCTGCGCAAGCTGACGGGATCGGTCACGTGGCTCGCGCGGCTGACGCCGATCACTGCGCAGTCGCTGCTCTACTATGGAACTTATGCCGCGCGCAGCGACAAGAACGCCATCTATCCCAACGGTGACGCCTACAATCATCAGGTCGGCATCCTCCAGCAACTCGATCGCCAGCGCTTCCGCATCGAAATGCCGAGGCCGACCCATAGCGCCACGTCAGACCATGACGTCGTGGAGCTGTTCCGGGAAAATTGAAGCGTCAACGCCCCTTCGGACTTGCCACGTCGGCGGTGCGGTGGCGGCCGGCCGCCTGGGGTTGCCGCGTGCGCATGAACGCTTCGGCGTCGGCCGGCGAGAAGCGGTAGTGCCCAGTGATCCGATCGACGAACAGCGCGTCCTCGTGCTGCGGACCCCACCCGCGATTGTGCACGATCAGCGGCCGCCCGGACGGCGCCAGTTGATCGGAGACGACGGCGATGTGGTACTGCGATACGCGCCCCTGCGGCCGCTGATACGTGACGATATCGCCGGCCAGATAATCCTCGGGGAAGTCGGAAATCTCGACGCTGGTGCCGTAGCGCTCGAGGAAGCGGCGTACGACTTCGACGCGGCGATGATCGATGCTCGGATCGCCGCGGCCGAGGCGCGAGGTGTGGATCAGCTCCTGAAAATCGATGCCGAACGCCCGATAGGCGCGCACCACGACGTCCGTGCAGACACCGTAAAGCGGCGGGGTGTCGCCACCGGGATAGGCGAGCGTGACATAGCGCGGGTTGTAGATGACAAACTCGTCGAGTTGCGCGCGGGCGGCGGCGGCGAGTGCCCGTCCGAAATGGGCGGGATGCTGGGACGAGACGTCGATATCGCCGCGGGGGGCGGCCGAAAAGACGCTCTGTTGCGGCAGACAGATCGGCAGTGGCGCGGTCGCGATGTCGGCGCGGCCGGTGACTGACGCGATTGCTACGACAGGCTCAGGCGGCACAATCGGCGCGATCGCCGCGCGCGAGCGGGCATCTGGCGCGACCGGCATGTCTTCCAGCGCCAAGTCGCCATGCCACGGCATAGGTAGCGGTTCAGCGTCCGTCGCCGCCATATGACTGCGCGTATCGAGCGCCACCGGCATCGCTTCGAGGGTGAGATCGCCGTGCCACGGGACGAAAACCTCGGGCGATTCGCGAACCGACACTTCTGGTGTTGGAAGCGGAACCTGCACTGCCCTTCGAGGCGCGCGCTCATTCAAGGCGAGCAGCACCAGGATACCTAGCGGTACCAGAAGGATCGCGAGCGCCGTCCAGTCGACGCGACCGCGCGTCGGTCCGAGAACGCGCCGACCAGCCTGCTGCAGGGGCGGTGGAGGCTGCCGCCGCGGGAGTTGTCTCGGCACCTGCGGCTGTCGCTCGGCGCGACCACGCGCTTTTTTATTTCGCGGCTGAGCCTTGCGGCGCGCCTCGCGCTTCTTCAAACCTCGTGCCCCCCGGCCAAATTCCAGACGGCATCCGGCGCCGCCGCATTATGCTGAATTGGAAATTATCCACACCGGCGACCGCAATACAAGCCGGAGAGCCCCTGCGGGACGGCAAGGCCTCCGCAAATCCTCAACAGCAGCGGGATGTTACCCATCGTAACCGCGCGCGGGCATTGCGCTTGACGCGCTCGCGGAACACGGCAAACGTCCGATCCACTGCTTCATCCCGCCAGAAACCATGGAATGCCCGCCTCATGTCCGGTGCCCTCGTCAACCTCATGCGTCTCGCGCGCGCCGGGCTCGTCCTGGCGCAGCATGGCGTGCGGTTCGTGCCGAAGGGAATTCCGGTCCCATGGCCGCTACGCCTGGCGCGAGTACTGACGTGGCCGATACGGGCACTCGCCATGCCGTTCCGGCGCGGCGAAAGTGCCGATGCCCGCGTCAGTAGCGCGCTGACCCGGCTCGGGCCGAGCTACGTCAAACTCGGCCAGTTCCTCGCAACCCGCGCCGATGTCATCGGTCCCGAACTTGCCCGCGACCTTTCACGGCTCCAGGACCGCATGGCGCCCTTCCCGATGGCCGAGGCGCGCGCAGCGATCGAAGCGGCGCTCGGCGGCCGGCTCGAGGATCATTTCGTCGAGTTCGGCCCTCCCGTTGCCGCGGCCTCGATCGCGCAGGTGCACAAGGCCGTCGTGATCGAGGATGGCGTCCGCCGCACGGTCGCGGTGAAAGTGCTGCGCCCCAATGTCGAACGGCGCTTCAAGCGCGACCTCGACAGCTACTTCTTCGCCGCCCGCATGATCGAGCGGTTTCACGCGCCGACACGGCGCCTCAAGCCCGTCGCCGTCGTCGAGACACTCGCGCGCACGACCGAGATCGAGATGGACCTTCGGCTCGAAGCGGCCGCGATCTCGGAGATGGCGGAGAACATCAAGGGCGATGCCGGTTTTCGCGTGCCGGTCGTCGACTGGAAGCGCACGGCGAAGCGCGTGCTCACCATGGAATGGATCGACGGCGTGCCGATCGCCGATCGGGAGCGTATCCAGGCAGCAGGCCACGATCCGCGCGCGCTGGGTCTGACGGTGCTCCAGTCGTTCCTGCGCCACGCCATGCGCGACGGCTTCTTCCACGCTGACATGCACCAGGGCAATCTGCTCGTCGACGCCGAGGGGCGCGTCGTTGCGGTCGACTTCGGCATCATGGGCCGGCTCGGCCCCAAGGAACGCCGCTTCCTCGCCGAAATCCTGCACGGCATCATCACACGCGACTATCGCCGCGCCGCTGAGGTGCATTTCTGGGCCGGCTATGTGCCGCCGCATCATCCTGTCGAAGTATTTGCGCAAGCGCTGCGCGCGATCGGCGAGCCGATCCAGGGCCGCCCCGCTGGCGAGATTTCCATGGCCGATCTGCTCGGCCAACTCTTCGCCTACACCGAGGTCTTCGACATGGAGACCCGGCCCGAGCTGATCAACTTGCAGAAGACCATGGTGGTGGTTGAAGGAGTCGCGCGCGGTCTCGATCCGGCGCTCGACATCTGGACCGCCGCCGAACCGATCGCGCGCGAGTGGGTCGAGCGCAATCTCGGCCCGGCCGGCGCACTGAAGGATGCGCGCGAAGGCGCCTCCGAGATCGGGCGCATCCTCGGGGACGTGCCGACTCTACTCGGGCAGGCGGAGCGGACATTTACGGCGCTCGCCGAGGCCGCACGCACGGGCGTACGTCTCGATGACAGCACGATCGAACGGATGGCGGTAGCGGACGCGCGGCAGAGACGATCGAGCCGCATTGCGCTCTGGATCGGGGCTCTGGCGCTGGTCGCGATCGCACTCGGATTCTGGCGCGGCTAAGCGGGCGCGAGGAGGGACGATATGGCTTTGGATCGGGCTGAAGCGACGCGGCTCGTGTCAGCGTTCTACCGAGGTATCCTGCGTCGGGAGCCAGATGCCGAGGGATTGAACCACTATGTCACAGCATTGATGCGGGGAAAGTCCGCAACCGCTGTCGCCGAGACTTTCATCGCAAGCGAAGAGTTTAAAAATCACGGCGCGACCAAACTATTCGCGCCTCCGGGTCATTTCTACTCACCCATCGTTGACGTCGACGAGGCGCGTGCGCATCTCGCGCGGATGGACCAAGCGCCGGCGCAGATACCAGGCATCACCATAGATAAAGCCGCGATGCTAAAGGAGTGGCACGCCTTGCTTCCCTACCTCGCCACGATACTCTTCCCAGAGAAGGAAACGACGTCCACGAGATATGCCTTCGACAATCCCTCCTACTCGTGGGGAGACGGCAGCGTTCTGCACGCCATGCTTCGGCGGTACAAACCGCGTCGGCTGATCGAGGTCGGCAGCGGGTGGTCATCCGCTTGCGCCATCGACACCATCGAGCAGTTCCTCGATGGAAAATGCGACGTCACATTCATCGAGCCCTACCCACGCCTCCTGCGTGAGTTGCTCGGAAAGACACTTGTTCCAACGCGCATCCTCGAAATGCCCGTTCAGAACGTGCCGCTGACGACATTCGACTCGCTCGAGGCGGGAGATTTTCTTTTCATCGACTCGACGCACATTCTGCGCACCGGCAGCGACGTCTGCTGCGAGTTGTTCGACATCCTTCCGCGCGTGTCGCCCGGCGTCTTCGTCCATATTCACGACATGTTCTGGCCATTCGAGTATCCGACCGACTGGATACTCGAAGACAATCGCTCATGGAATGAGCTCTACGCGGTCCGTGCGTTTCTGACCGACAACGCCCATTGGCGGATCGCCTTCTTCAATAACTATTTTGCCAAGGTGGCCGCCTCCGAGATCGAAGCGACCTATCCTCAATTCTTGAAGAATGCCGGCGGGGCGCTGTGGCTGGAGCGCTGCTGAGTTCACTCCGGGTGGCAGTTTTGTCGCCGGCTCCAATCCCCATCAGCGCCGACCGGCAGCTCTCTTCCACACGGCCTTGTGCCAGCGGCAGGTCGGTGTCATCGTCCCGTCTCACCCAGCAAGGACAGGCTCCGGTCTCGACCCGACTTACTACAGCAGCGGCGCAACGCGTTTCTGCAGCGACCGGCGACAAAAAAAGACTATGGCGGAGACGACCCAACAGCACGCGGCCGACGCGCCCATGAGCGCGACGCGGCGCGTCCTGATCCTTGTCTCCGCAATGCTGTCCGTCGCGCTCTATTTCAGCTCGATCCTGGTGGCATCGACCGTACTCCCGCAGATGCAGGGGAGTTTCTCCGCGACGCCGGATGAAATCTCCTGGACGATGACGTTCAACATCCTCGCCACCGCCATCGCCATGCCGATGACCGGGTGGCTGTCGGCACGGTTCGGGCGCAGCACCGTGATGATCTGGTCGACCGGGATCTTCACCCTTGCGACGGCGCTGTGCGGTTTTGCGACAACGCTCGAGACGATGATTCTATGGCGCATCGTCCAAGGCGCGGCCGGCGCGCCGTGCGTGCCGCTTGCCCAGACGATCCTGCTCGATACGTTTCCCCCGCGGCAACACCGCATGGTCCTGGGCGTCTACGGCATGGGCGTCGTGCTGGGGCCGATCATCGGGCCCGCGCTTGGCGGCTATCTCGCCGAAATCCTGAACTGGCGTTGGGCCTTCTTCCTTCTAATTCCAGTCGGCATCGCCGCAACGCTCGGGCTCGCGGCGACGCTCCCGTCCGATCACAAGCGCGGCCCGGTCCATCTGAGCTGGGTCGGCTTCATCTTGCTGTCGCTTGCGCTCGGCGGCCTGCAGCTCGCGCTGTCGCGCGGCCAGCGGCTCGACTGGTTCGAGTCCAATGAGATCCGGATCACGCTGTTCATCGCGGTCGTTGCCTTCTATCTGTTTCTCGCCCACAGCCTGACGTCGCGACGACCGTTCCTCGACCTGCGTCTGCTGCTCGACCGCAACTACAGCCTCGGCCTCGCGCTCATCGCGATCTTCGGCATGTTGAATTTTACGCCGATGGTGCTGCTGCCGCCCCTGATGCGCGTCTACATGGGATATCCCGACGTGCTCGTCGGCCAGGTGGTCGGCGCACGCGGTCTCGGCGGGCTGCTCGGATTCTTCGCGGTGATCTTTCTGTCACGGCTCGATCCGCGCGTCAGTGTCGGTATCGGTTTCGCGCTCCAACTCGTCGCCGGCATCTGGCTGATGCGGATCGACCTCAACGTGACGCCGCTCGAACTTGGCTTCAACGGCGCCGTGCAAGGGCTCTCATCGGGCATCATCGTCGTCGCGCTGACGCTCGTCACGTTTGCGAATATTCCGCGCGATCGGATGCCGGAGGCAACGGCCGTCTATCACCTTCTGCGCAACATCGGGGCGAGCCTGTTCATCTCAGTTTGCGTCGCGGAGGTGGTGCGGTCGACCGGGGTCAACTACGCGGTGCTGTCCGAACTGATCTCACCTTACAATCGCACGCTGGCGCTGCCGTGGGCGGTCGGGCCACTCGACACCTCCAGCCCAGCATCACTCGCGCGCCTCTCTGGCGAAATATCGCGCCAAGCCGCCATGATCGCGCATCTCAATGCGTTCGGTCTCTACAGCGCCGTCGCCGCCGTATCGGTGCCGCTCGTGCTCCTGCTGCGGAATTATCGCAAAGCCGCTTAGTCGCGCCTTCAGCGTTCAGCCCGCGATCTTGCCGCCACCCGTTTTGCGGATGACGAGCAGCGAGGGACGTGGCGGCATGTCCGGCTTGAAATCTGGCCAGCGCGTTGCCGGATCCTCGAACGTCGAGGAGCGGCCAAACGGCTTCCACTGGCGCACCCCGTCGGTGCCGGGATGCTGGACGGCCAGGAACAGTGTCTCGCCGTCCGGCGTAAAAGTTGGTCCACAAACTTCAGCGCCGACAGGTGCTCGGAAAAAAAGCCGTGACCGCCCACGCTCGGCGCCCTCCGTACCGACAGCATAGAGGCCGTCGGCCTTGCCTGTCTTCGACCAACTCGAGCCCTGGTCCGTCGTCACCCAGAAGCGCCCGTCCGCATCGAATGCGCAATTGTCCGGTGAACCGAACCAGCCTGCAGCCGTCGTCGCGGGGTTCCACAGCGCGCCGACTTCGGCGACTGCGGGATCGCCGCATTTCACCAGCAAATCCCAACGGAAGCGGCTTGCGGCGTGATCGCGATCCGGCGCCGTCATCTCGACGATGTGGCCAAAGGAGTTATCGGCACGCGGGTTGGCGGGATTCTCGCCGCCCGCCTTGCGCGCCGTGTTGTTCGTCAGCATCGCGTAGACCTTGCCCGAGACAGGGCTCGGCTCGACGTCCTCGGGGCGGTCCATCGGCGTCGCGTTGAGGAGATCGCCGGCGATACGCGCGTCGATCACGACATCGGCCTGCGAGTTGAACCCGTTCTCCGGTGTCAGCGGACCTTCACCAAAAACGAGCGGTAGCCAATCGAGCGTGCCGTCATCATTGAAGCGGGCGACCGACAGCGTCCCCTCGGACAAGAGGCGCATGTTGTGAGCACGATCGTCCGGTCGGTAGCGGTCGCGGCTGATGAAGCGATAGATGTACTCGAAGCGTGCGTCGTCACCCGAATATAGGACGATGCGGCCATCGCCGTTGACGATGCATTCGGCGCCTTCGTGGCTGAAGCGACCAAGCGCTGTATGCTTGACCGGCGTCGACGTCGGATCGCTCGGATCGATTTCGACGATCCAACCGAAGCGATTGGCTTCGTTTTTCTCCGTCTCGATATTGAAGCGCGGCTCGTGGCTTCCCCAACTGTACCAGTTGCTCGGGATCCGGTAGCGGTCGTAGCTTTTCGCTTCGCTGCCGCCATGACCGCGAAGGTTCGGCTTGCCGTCCGGCAGTTTCGCATCGGTCCAGAAATAGCCGTGGAAATTCTCTTCGGTGGTGAGGTAGGTGCCCCACGGTGTGTGCCCACCGGCGCAGTTGTTGAAGGTGCCGAGCGCCTTGAGGCCAGTCGGATCGGCGGCGGTCTTGAGACGGTCATGACCGGCGGCAGGACCGTCGAGGGTCATCGGCGTCGATGCCGTCAGGCGGCGATTGAACTTGCCTTCGACGACCGGATACCAGCGCCCACCGTCGCGCACAATCTCGACGATCGAGACACCGTGGGCCGCCATCTCGACCTCGACGTGGGCCTTCGTGATCCTCGAGAAATCGCCCCGCTGCTGAATATTGAGGCCAGGAAACATGACCTCCGAATTCACGTACTCGTGGTTGACGCAGAGGAGGCCGCGATCGCCGGTACCGCCGAGCGGAAAAAACGCCACGTAGTCGTTGTTGTAGCCGAAGCGGCGCGCCTGCTCCTCGCCGGTCAGCGTGCGCGGATCGAAGGGCGCCATGCCGGGGAACAGCGGGTCTCCCCACCGCAGCAGCACGTCGGCCGTATAGCCTTCGGCAATATGGTGGCGGTCATCGATGCCGGCAGCGAGTTCGGTGAACACGGCTTCGGTCGTGGATGCGATCGGCGACTGCGCTGCAGCGCGCCCCGCTCCCAACGCGGCAGCACCAAATAGCGCGGTCGCCGCGGTGACACCGAGACTGCCCTTCAACATGTCGCGACGGCTGTAGCGCCGCGCGATCACGGCCCCAATACTGCGCTCGATGTCAGGATTGTTGGGGATGTCGTCTGCCGCCTCGCAGGCTTCCGCGTTATTCGAGAAGTCGTCCTCATCGTGCTCGTGCATGGCGCCGCCCCCTGCCGTCTGGTGCCGCGCGAACCATCGGCTCGCGGGCTCACTGTATCTTGGCCGTTTATTGATTGGGGATTTGTGACAGCACGCGCACTGTCACCAACACTTGCCTTCTCGCCGCGCGATCGCGCGGCGGCAATCTACTCGATCGGCACGGCCAGGAAGCGCATTTCACCCTTGCCACTTTCGATCCGCAGCAGCACGGCCTTGCGGCCGGACTTGCGTACCTTCTCGATGCCCGCTGCGACGTCGGCCACCGACGACACTGCGTCTTGCCCGGCTTCGACAATCACATCGCCGACTTTGACACCACGCTTGGCCGCCGGACTCTGCGGATCGACTTCGGTGACCACCACACCCTTGGTCTTGGCGTCGAGCCCATGTGTCTTGCGCAGATCGTCGTCTATGGGCGCAAGACCGAGACCAATGAGATTGCCCGTTGAGGGAACATTGTCACCCGCAGGCTTCTGCGACTTGTCCTGATCCTTGTCCTTGTCCTTGTCCTCATCTTCGATCAGACGAGCGACGGTGACGCGGAGCACGCGCCGCTCACCCTTGCGTACAACCTCGATGTCCACCGTCTTTCCGATCGGCGTCTGCGATACGAGGCGCGGCAGACCGCGCGTCGAGGTGACATCGCGGCCATCGAACTTCACGACGACATCGCCGGCTTCGACGCCCGCCTTCTTGGCCGGACCATCGTCGGTCACGGACGAGATGAGGGCACCAGTGTTCTCCTTGACGCCCAATGTCTCGGCGATGTCCTCGGTGACACTCTTGATCCGGACACCGAGCCAGCCGCGCCGCGTCTCGCCGAACTGGCGAAGCTGATCGACGACGGCCACCGCCGTGTCGGACGGTACCGCGAAGCCGATGCCGATCGAACCGCCGGTCGGCGAAATGATGGCGGTGTTCACACCGATCACGTCGCCATCCATGTCGAACAGCGGCCCGCCGGAGTTGCCCTTGTTGATGGAGGCATCCGTCTGCAGATATTCGTCGTAGGGGCCCGAGCTAATATCACGCTGCTTGGCGGAAATGATGCCGACCGTCACCGAGCCGCCGAGCCCGAACGGATTTCCGATCGCCATCACCCAGTCGCCGACCTTGAGCTTCGTCGAACTGCCGAACGCGACCTGCGCCAGCGGCTTTTTCGGCGTCACCTTGAGCAGCGCGAGATCGGTCTTGGTGTCCTTGCCCACGACGCGGTCGACTTTGAGCTTGGTGCCGTCGTGGAAGTTGATGATGATCTCGTCGGCGCCGTCGATGACGTGGTTATTGGTGACGATCAGGCCTTCCTTGCCGTCCACCACAAAACCCGATCCGAGTGACGACACCTTGCGCTGATCGTCCGGCCGTCCCTTCCGCTCGAAGAAATCCTCGAAGAACTGCTCGAACGGCGATCCCTTCGGCACCGACGGGAGCGGCACGCCACTCTGCTTGCCCTTGACCGTCTGGCTGGTCGAGATGTTGACCACCGCATCGATCAAGCGCTCGGCGAGAGGGGCCACGGATTGCGGGCCGCCGCGAGCACTCGCATCGAAGGCGAACAGGGCGCCGGAGAGCGCCACCGCGCCCACCGCTGCAACCGAGAGCCACTGCAGGGCAAGATGCCGCGTGAGTTTCTGCGCAGGGGCGCCGGCTGCCTGCCTCGTCAACGTGGCCAACATGGCTCGTCCTCGCTCCGCCGTTGATTTCATTGCCAGGATAGGTTCTGCACCCCGCGGGAAGCGGCGCGCTTCAACTCGACAATCGACGTATCCATCCAACCGAACACCTGAACTGTCAACGTCCCGACAGAACGGACGGGATCACAAGCGCGTTGGTCCGGGCCCGATCCGATCCAACGCGACATCTGGGCACGCAGTTACGTCAACTCCAGGGCAATGATGGCGGGCGCAAGGCGCTGCCTGCCCAATATTGCCGCCATGCCGGGACGCCATGCTGCTTCATCCGGCAAAACTATTCGTCTCGCTGGCTGGCGTTTCGTCCCGCCGTGTGTAGGATTGCAAAATCCTGGTGCCGATACGCTGAAAAAAGGGGAGATTTATATGAAGTCGACAGCGAAGTTTGCGTTCCTGTTACCGTTGGCGTTCGCCATGGCCGCCGGGTCCGCCCACGCCCAGACCAAGGAAGTAACGATCGCCCACCAGGACATGATCGTGCCGTTCCGGGTGCAGCAGGCGGCGGGCGCGGTCGAAAAGGCAACGGGATACAAGATCTCCTGGAAGATGTTCGGCGGCGGCGGCGACGTCATCAAGGCAATGGCCTCCGGCCAGGTGCCGATCGGCGAAGTCGGCTCGAGCCCGATCACGGCGGCGGCCGCCCAAGGGATCGACATTCAGGTGATCTGGGTGCTCGACGACATCAACAACGCCGAGCAGCTCGTTGCATCCAACAAGTCGGGCGTCACGTCGCTCGCAGGGCTCAAAGGCAAAAAAGTCGCGACCCCGTTCGTCTCAACCGCCCACTACCAGCTCCTGTTCGCGCTCAACAAGGCAGGCGTGAATCCCAAGGAAATTCAGATTCTCAATCTCCGGCCGCCGGAGATCGCCGCCGCCTGGGAGCGGGGTGACCTCGACGCGACGTTCATCTGGGAACCGGTGCTCTCCAAAGTGAAGGCGGACGGCAAGGTCGTCATGTCCTCAGCCGATATCGCCAAGCAGGGCGCGCCGACTTTCGACGGCATCATCGTCAACCGTGCCTGGGCCGCCGCGAACAAGGATTTCCTCGTTGCCTACGTGAAGGCACTGGCCGACGCGGACAAAGATTACAAGGCCAATACCGCCAAGTACGGCAAGGGCTCCGAATATGCCACGGCGATCGCCAAGATCGTCGGTGCCAAGCCCGATGACATCCCCGGCGTGCTCGCGGACTACGCTTTTCCAACCGCGGCCGAGCAGGCCTCGGACAAATGGCTCGGTGGCGGAGCCAAGGGCGGAGTTGCCATGGCTCTCGAGAATACCGCGAAGTTCCTGATGGAGCAGAAGCGGATCACCGAGATGCCGGCCGACTTCGGCAAGTTCGTCAATCCCGAGTTCGCGGCCGCGGCGGCGAAGTAAATGGCTCTGAGGCGCTGAACCGAGAGGCATCATGGCGACACTGAGCCGGCCCGCCGCCGCATCACGGGCCGCGAGTGCATCATTGAATATCCGCGACCTCTCGGTCCGCTATGCCACCCGCGACGGCGTCGTCGAAGCGCTGTCGCGGGTCAACCTGGATATGAAGGCTGGCGACTTCGTGGTCGCGATCGGCGCGTCGGGCTGCGGCAAGACCACCCTGCTCTCGTGCATGGCCGGCTTCCTGACGCCCTCCGACGGCGAGATCCTGCTCGACGGCGCCCCGGTCGAAGGCCCCGGCGCCGACCGTGGCGTGGTGTTCCAGAAGCACGCGCTGATGCCGTGGCTCAACGTCATCGACAATGTCGCGTTCGGGCCGAAGATGCGCGGCGTCCCCAAGGACGAGCGCTACGCCATCGCGCGCGAGCAACTGGCGCTCGTCGGCCTCGCCGACTTCTCCGAGAAGATGATCTACGAGCTGTCCGGCGGAATGCAGCAGCGCGTCGGCATCGCCCGCGCGCTCGCGTCCGACCCCGAGGTGCTGCTGATGGACGAGCCGCTCGGCGCGCTCGATGCGCTGACCCGCGAGCAGGTCCAGGAGCTGATCCTCGACGTCTGGCACCGCACGGGAAAAATGGTGTTCTTCATCACGCACTCGGTCGAGGAGGCCGTCTTCCTCGCAACGCGGCTGATCGTCATGACGCCGCGCCCCGGCAAGATCGAGAAAAGCTACGACCTCGACTTCGGCCGCCGCTATGTCGAAGGCAAGAACGCGCGCGCCGTCAAGGCGAGCCCGGATTTCATCGCCATGCGCGAGCGCGTCCTCGCCGACATCCAGCACCGCGATTAAGGAGGCCGCGATGGCCGTCAGCGAAGCCACCCCGGTTGCCACCGCCCCTTCGCGCCGCGTGCGCACGAGCCGCTATCGCGTCCTCGGCGAGGGATCCACACTCGCGATCAACATCATCACCATCGCCGCGCTGCTGGGCTTGTGGTGGACGGCGACGCACATGGGCTGGGTCAGCAAGCTATTCCTGCCGAAGCCCGAGGCGATCTGGGCCGCGTTCGTCCAGGCGGCGAGTGGGGAAATGGATGATGCGAGCCTGCTCGGCCATTTCGTCGCCAGCATGAGCCGCGTGTTCGGCGCGTTCGCCATCGCCGTCGCGCTCGGCATTCCCATTGGTATCCTGATGGGCACCAGCCGCATCGCGCGCGGCATCTTCGATCCGCCGATTGAATTCTACCGGCCGCTCCCGCCGCTCGCCTACCTGCCGCTGATGATCGTGTGGTTCGGCATCGGCGAGATGTCAAAGATCATTCTGCTATTTCTCGCGATCTTCGCGCCGGTGACGCTGGCCGCGCGCGCCGGCGTGCGCTCGATCTCGCAGGAGCAGATCCAGGCGGCGCTGTCGATGGGCGCGTCGCGCGCGCAAGTCATTCGCCACATTATCATGCCCGGAGCGCTGCCCGAGATCCTCGTCGGCTTGCGGATCGGCATGGGTGTCGGCTGGACGACACTCGTTGCCGCGGAAATGGTGGCGGCCGACGCCGGTCTCGGCAAGATGGTGTTCAACGCGTCGAACTTCCTCAGAACCGACGTCGTGATACTCGGCATCCTGCTGATCGGCTTCGTCGCCTTCGCGTTTGAACTCACGCTGCGCTGGTTCGAACGCTGGGCCGTGCCGTGGAAGGGGAAGGTTTAGGACCGCTGTACTCGGCGTCTGCCTTGAGCCACGATCCCAATGCAACCAAATCGACGCTGGGAACGTTTGTGAACGAAAATGGTAAGTCCGGCGCTTTGATCAGCTGCAATTAAGCTCGAGAGCCTATCGGACCCAGTAGAGTTCTGTCACTTCGCGTCCCAAAGCAAATTTGTATCAAACCGATCGAGAGCCAACGTCTGGCTGACCAGTCGTATGCGTTGACGTTAGTCCAGTTCCAAAAGTAGGGGATCCATGGATCAATTCCTGGCTGCGCTCAAACAAATCATCATTCAAGCAATCGACTGGCTATTCTGGCTCATTTCATTGGGATGGAACTGGTCGATTGGCCAAATATCGCGCGCGCTGAATTTGAGATTTCAATCATTGCCGGATTGGAAGGCGCTACTCTACGCCGTGCTGGTGGTGCTCTTACTGTATATGGCGTACCTGGTGATCCCGCGCATCCTTGCCGCTATCGTCGCAATATTCCGCGCGGTCTGGGGTCTCGTGGAAACGATCGTAAGAATAGCGATCGATTTGGTCTGGTACATCTTGATCGCATACGGCATCGCTCTTGCTATCAATACGTTCAACGTCGGCGCGCTCATCGGGAAAATGCCGTGGCAATAAATGCCACCACTGGCTCTGAAACGTTGATCGGGGGGCGCTCCTCCAGATACCGCTGACGCCTACGGCTGCCACTTCTCGCCGCCGCGGAACGCGCGCATGTCGGGATAGCCCGAGACGGCCCAGGCGCCGTCGACGAGCAGGCTCGCGCCCGAAACGTAGCTGGCATCGGCGCTTGCGAGAAACAATGCCGGCCCCGCGATCTCCTCGGGTTGCGCGGGACGCCCCATCGGAATGCGTGACTTGAAGGCCGCGAGCCGCGCCGGGTCCTGGAAATGCGGCCGCGTCAGAGGAGTCTCGACGAGACCCGGCAACACCGCGTTGACGCGCACGCCTCGGTCGCCCCACTCGAGCGCCGCGTTGCGCGTGAGCATCTCGACGCCGGCCTTCGCCGTCGCGTAGGCGGAACCGGCAAACATCGGCACGTGCGCGTTGAGCGAGGCGATGTTGACGATCGCGCCGCCGCCCTGGCGCAGCATCTGTCGGCCCTGGTACTTGATCCCGAGGAACACGCTCTTGAGGCAAAGGTCGACGACGAAACTCCAGTCTTCCTCGCTTTGGTCGACGATGTAGCCAGCTCGATTGCCGCCCGCGACGTTGAACGCCATGTCGAGCCGCCCGCCGCGCTCGACCGCGAGCGCGACCAGCGCCTCCGCGTCCGCCTCCTTCGTCACATCACCGGCGAGCGGTGCAAAGCGGGGGCCAAGTTCTTTGGCAATGTGCTTGAGAAGATCGGCGTTGATATCGCTTCCCACGACGCGTGCGCCCTCTTTCAGGAGCTGCTGCGTGATGGCGAGCCCGATGCCCGATGCCGCGCCCGTGACCAGCGCACTCTTCTCCGCGAACTTACCGCTCATTTTCTCATTTCCCCCGAAGGATGCGCCATCCTACGCCAAATACCGCTTCTCCAGCATCACATGCACGCCGTTGTGCCCATTGACGAGCTGGGTGACGCGCAGGTCAGCGGCGAGGCTGCACAGCATGTAGGCGTCCTCGCGCGAGAGCCCCTTCTTCTCGCCGAGCAGCTTGATCATATCGCGCAGCGCTGCCCGCGCCGCCGAGTCGAGGTCGGGATCGAACGCCATCGTGATCGCATGCGTCGGCGTCTCGGCGCGCGGCCAGTCGAGGGTGCCGCCCTTATGCAGCGTGAACTTGAACGTGCCCTTGAGCGCCGTCTCGATCGCGGTGACACAGACCTCGCCGTCGCCCTGCGCGCCGTGCCCGTCGCCAGTCGAGAAATTCGCGCCCGGCACATGCACCGGCAGGAACAGCGTCGTCCCGGCGACCAGCTCCTTGTTGTCGATGTTGCCGCCGTGCTGGCGAGGCGCGAGTGACGTTATCATCCCCCACGCCGGCGGCGGCGCGACGCCCATGACGCCAAAGAACGGCCTTAGCGGCACCTCGGCGCCCCACGACAACGTACCGACACCGCGCTTAGCGTCCATCGGGATGTGCACGATACGCACCTTGTCGAACTCGAGCGGCAGCGCGCCCGCCAGCGGCCGGATCGCGTTGTAGCCCCAATCCTGGCGGCACTCGATCGCCTCGATGTCGACCTGCAGCACGTCGCCCGGCATCGCCCCTTTGATCGAGATCGGCCCTGTCAGGATGTGACCCGGCAGCTTGCGCGGCACCTGAGCGTGCACCTCGACCAGCTCCGGCAAAATCTTGAAGCCCGAGGACGGCGGCGGCATCACATCGGGCGTGCCGCTGATGGTCTCGATCGTCACGCGGTCGCCGCTCTCGATCGCCAGGACCGGCTTTTCCTCGGCATCGAAATAGCCCCAGTGAACAGTCCCGACTTTGGAACGGAGGATGTGGTCGGTCATCGGCGGTACCTCAGGATGGCTTGCGATGGCTGGAGCGGATCGCCACCAGACTACAGCCGCATCCGGCGTGCGTCATCCCGCGTGGCGCGCGATACGGACTTGCACGTGCCCGCGGGCCGGTCATGATGATGCTCTATCGGGCACACCAACCAGGACGTCACTCATGGCATACGCGGCATTCGATCTGACCGGGCAGGTCGCGCTCATCACCGGCGGCAACGGCGGCATCGGGCTCGGCATGGCGAAGGCGGTCGCGCAAGCGGGCGCCGATGTGGCGATCTGGGGGACCAACGCCGCCAAGAATGCCGCGGCCAAGGCGGAACTCGACAAGACCGGCCGGCAGGTGCTGGCGCTGGAGGTCGACGTCGGCGACGAGGTCGCGGTCACGCAGGGTTTTGCGGCAACGCTCAAGGCGCTCGGGCGCGTCGATGGCTGCTTCGCCAACGCCGGCGTCAGTGGGCGCGGCGGTCACACGTCGTTCTCCGACATGCCGACCGATGAATGGAAGCGCGTCACCCGCATCAACCTCGACGGCGCGTTCTACACATTCCGCGCGGCGGCGAAGCACATGGTCGAGCGTGGTGGCGGTGGAGTGCTCGTCGGCACGTCGTCGCTGGCGGCGATATCCGGTCCTCCGCGCAACGAACACTACGCCGCGACCAAGAGCGCGATGATCGGCATGATCCGATCGCTCGCCGTCGAATATGCCCGCTACGGCATTCGCGCGCACGCCGTGCTGCCCGGCTGGATAGAGACCGACATGACCGCTGGCCTGATGGCCAATCCGAAATTCGCCGATAACGTCCTCAAGCGCGTCCCGATGCGCCGCTGGGGCACCGGCGACGACTTCGGTGGTATCGCGGTTTACGCCATGAGCTCGGCGTCGCGCTTCCACACCGGCGACACGTTCCCTGATCTGAAAGCGCGCGCCGCATTCAGCTCCCGATGATCGCCGCGATCTCATCTTTGTCGTAGCCGATGGAGGCCAGCACCTCGCGCGTGTGCTCGCCGAGAGCGGCGGCGCGTGGGCCCGACATCGTCACCGACTTCGACATCCGGAAGGGCGGATTGACGACCTTGAACGTGCCGCCTGCGTCGTGAACCTCGGCAAGCGACTGGCGATGGACCAGTTGCGGATCGGCCAGAGCCTCGCGCACCGTGCGATAGGGGCCGGCGGGCACGCCGTAGCGCTCAAAAATTGCCATGCACGCATCGGTCGTCAGCGTCGTCGTCCACGCCTCGAGTTCGTCCATGAACTCTGCCCAGTTGCCGCGGCGATCGATGTACTTCGCGTATCGCGGATCGGTGATCCAATCCTCGCGCCCCGCGGCCTTGGCCAGTTCTCTAAACGTCCGCTCGCTGGCGACGGCGATGTTGACGAAGCCGTCCGCGGTGGCGGTCGGACCATAGAGCGCCCGCTTCGGCGGCGGCGGCACCTCGAACTGCGCCGCCTGCACTTCGGTCAGCGTCAACGCCAGCATGGACTCCATCATGGACACGTCGAGATGCTGGCCTTCTCCGGTCACCGCACGATGCGCAAGCGCCGCAGAAATCGCACCGAACGCGTAGGTGCCGGCGACGACGTCGGCGACGAAGATGCCACAGCTATCGGGCCGCGTGCGACCGCCCTGGTGGGCGATGTGGGCGAGGTCATAGCCGGATGTGGCGTGCACGACTGGCGCGTAGGCGGGCTTGTCCGATGATGGGCCGGTCTGGCCATAGCCCGAGATCGAGCAGTAGACGAGGCCGGGCATGTTCTCGGCGATGGTCGCGTAGTCGAGCCCCAGTCGCTTCATGACGCCGGGTCGGAAGTTCTCGACCACAACCTCGGCCTCACCGATGAGGCGGCGCGCGGCGGCGACGGCCTCCTTGCGCTTGAAGTCGAGAACGACGCTGCGCTTGCCCGCATTGAGCTGACCGAACGCGGAACTGGCGCCGTTGCGCAGTGGCGGCCGAGACCGCATCAGGTCCCCTTCCGGCGACTCGATCTTGATGACGTCGGCGCCGAGATCGGCGAGCAGGCGCGCGCAATATGGGCCCGCGATCGTGGTCGTAAAGTCGAGCACCCTGAGCCCGGAAAACACCCGCATTCCTATTTCTCCGCATGGATCGGCAGTCGGCCCGGAGCATTGACCGGATGCGGCCCCGGCGCAAGCAGTGGGGGGAAGCCGCCGGCTCGGTCGCTCGCCCCGCATATTTGGCGCGGCGCCATTCGTCGCGCGCTGCCCGGTGGCGCGGAGGCGCCGAAATGCCTAACCTCGACCGCACAACGGGCCCGCAGGAACTGGTGCCGGCACAGGGAGAGGGAGCGCGGACATGGCGGAGACGAACGGACAGGTCAAAGGCAAGGTGGCTCTCGTCACCGGAGGCGCCTCGGGAATCGGGGAAGCGTGCTGCCTCACGCTCGCCCGCGAAGGCGCCAGCGTCGTCGTCACCGACGTCGACACCTCGCGGGGCAAAACGCTCGTGGAGACCATCGTCGCGGCCGGCGGCAAGGCGATGTTCCTCACCCAGGACGTCACCGACGAGGACCGCTGGCCCGAAGTCATCGCCGCAACCGAGAAGGCGTACGGGCGTCTCGATATCCTGGTCGCCAACGCCGGGATCGGCATCCTGGTGCCGATCATCGACATGACGCTCGCCGATTGGCGCCGCCAGAACGCGATCAACCTCGACGGCGTGTTTCTATCGGTCAAATACGCGATCCCCGCGATGCGCCGCGCCGGCAACGGAGGATCGATCATCTTGATGTCGTCGATTGCGGGCTTGCGCGGTTCAGCCGGGCTCGCCGGCTACTCCGCGACCAAGGGCGGCGTCCGGCTGTTTGCAAAATCGGTGGCGCTCGAATGCGCCGTCGCCAAGGACGGCATCCGGGTCAACTCGGTCCATCCCGGCGTCATCGATACCCCGATATGGGGCAAGATCCCGACGGGCGCGGCAGGCGCCGGCCACAACCGCGCCATCGATCCACGCGAACGCGCGCTGTGGATGATTCCGCTCGGTGAACTCGGCAGCGCTCAAGACATCGCCGACGGTGTGCTGTTTCTCTCGTCCGACTTCTCAAAGCACATGACCGGCACCGAACTCGTGATCGACGGCGGCATCATGTGCGGCGTCATGCCCCGCAAGACCGGCGAATGACCGCGATACGATGAGCTGACAACCCGCCCCGGAGGCTCCATGGACAAGCTGCATTACAAGTCGGCCGTCGATATCGCTGAGCTGATCCGCTCGAAAAAGGTATCGGCTGTCGAGGTGCTGGAGCATTTCCTCAAGCGGATCGACGCCCACAATCCCAAGCTCAACGCGATCATCTGGATGGACGCGGAGCGCGGCCGCAAACGGGCGCAATCCGCCGATGCGGCGCTCGCTCGCGGCGAGATCTGGGGACCGCTCCATGGCGTGCCGATGACGATCAAGGAGAGTTTCGAAGTGGCGGGTTCGCCCACCACTTGGGGACTTCCCGAGATGAAGAACAACATCACGGAGACGAGCGCGCTGGCCGTCGAGCGGCTCGAGAAGGCGGGCGTCAATCTGTTCGGCAAGACCAACGTGCCGCTGATGCTCGCCGACTGGCAAAGTTACAACGAGATCTACGGAACCACGAACAATCCGTGGAACACGGCATTGACGCCGGGCGGTTCCTCGGGCGGGGCTTCCGCCGCGCTCGCGGCCGGGTTGACGGGCATCGATGCCGGTAGCGACATCGGCTCATCGATCCGCAATCCGGCGCATTACTGCGGCGTGTTCGGGCTCAAGCCGACGTACGGCATTATTCCGCAGCGCGGTCATAGGCTCCCGGACGGCTACGCGCCGGCTGACATTAACGTGGCCGGACCGCTGGCGCGCAGCGCCGCCGATCTCGATGTCATGCTCGACGTCATGAGCGGCGCCGACGAGATCGACGAGAACTGCTGGAAGCTGGACCTGCCGAAAAGCTCGGCAACATCGCTCAAAGGATTGCGCGTCGCGGTAAAGCTGCGCGATCCCCTCTGCGCGATCGACGGTGCGTACGGCGACGTCCTCCAGGCGTTTGTCGACAAGCTGGCGAAGGCGGGCGCCATCGTGAAGGAAACCGAACCTGACATCGACACGCGCCGCTTGTTCGAGGTCTATGTTCTGCTGCTACGCTCGACGACGTCGGGGCGTACGACCGATGCCGAAATCGATCATCTCAAGGCATCTCTCGCCGCGCTCGGCGCCAACCCTGATCCCTACCTCCAACTGATGATCAAAGGCGTCACGCTTTCGCATCGCGCCTGGCTGCCGCTCAACAACGAGCGCTACAAACTCCGTTATGCGTTCGATGCCTTCTTCAAGAACTGGGATGTCCTGATCTGTCCAGTGGCTGCGTCCGCCGCATGGCCGCACAACCACGAGGGCGAACGCTGGCGGCGTACGATTCCGATCAGCGGCAAGCCGCAACCGACGACCTCGCAGTTGTTTTGGGCTGGATACTCGGGTGCGGTATTCCTGCCATCGACTGCTGGCCCCGCCGGGTTCACGAAGGACGGATTGCCCGCCGGCTATCAGGCCATCGCGCGGCACGGCTACGACAAGACCGCTATCGCCTTCAGTCGTCTCGTCGAGCGCGAGATCGGCGGCTTTGTACCGCCGCCGGGCTACGATTGATCGGCTTTTTGTCGGGCTTCTGTCGCGCCGATCTGATGGCTAGTTCAGAGGCGCGGCGGCACCATACGCGCATCTCCTCATCGTCGTCGAGGAGACGCTCCGGCGCCCGCCAGTAGGACGTGAGCACGCGCTTGCCATTTTTCGTGCCGTACGTGAACGGTCCGAGATCCTCGGCTTCGAACGCCGGGATCGTCGTCGCATCAGCCTTAAGGTACAGCAGCTCCTCCGAGATGAGGGCGAACATAACCCCGTCGCGGAAAAGCCCTGCGCCGCCGAACATGCGGCGCGCCGCGACCCCGCCGAGCGGGCGCAGCACGTCCGTCAGGTGCTCGACGAGCGCGGACTCCGCGACCATGAGGGCCGAGACCTCAGAGCCAGCGGCAGGATCGCCGGGCGCCGCCGCCGCTGCTGCCCGACCCACCCGTACATTGCATCGAGCGTCCGCAGGGATGACGGCCCGTCACGGTCTTCCCCTTGGCAACACCGCCCGACGGCCAGATCGCCTGGCTGGCGCGCGTCGCGTCCGATGGGCAGCTCTTCTGCTGCGCCCATCCGGTCGCGGACATGGCGGTGACAGCGGCAACGACCATGGCCGCACACAATACATACCGCATCACAGCACCTCCAGATTCCATCGTCCGCACGGGGGGCCGTCAATCCATGTCGGCCGCCCGCGTGGTCGCCCACTTCGCGCTCAGGCTGCCTTGAGAATCTGCGCCGCTTTCTCGCCGACCATGATCGATGGGGCATTGGTGTTGCCTGACGGCATGGTCGGGAAGATCGACGCGTCGGCGATGCGGAGGCCCGAGATGCCGTGCACCCGCAGCTTGTCGTCGACAACGGTATTCTGCCCTTCCGGCCCCATCCGACAGGTGCCGATAGGGTGATAGGCGGTCTGCGAGTTGTTGCGGATGTAGTGCAGGATCTCGTCGTCGGTCCGCACGTCCATGCCAGGCGAGTATTCGTCGCCGCGATACATTTCGAGCGCCGGCTGAGCGGCGATCTTGCGGATAATATTGAAGCCATCGACCATGCACTGCTGGTCGATCGAGTTGGTGAGGAAGTTGAACAGGATCTTCGGCTGATCATCGGGATTGGCCGAACGGATGTGGATCGAGCCGAGACTCTCGGGGCGAAGCTGGTACACCGAGATCGTCATCGACGGGAATTCCTGCAGAATGCGCCGCTTCGGGTCCTTCACCGAGTACGGCACGATGTGCATCTGGATGTCCGGCGTATCCATGTCCTTGTGAGTCTTGAGGAACGCCAGAAGCGGCGCCGACGGCAGGCTGAGGAAGCCACCGCGCGTCGTCGCATAGCGCAGAGCTTCGCGCACCGCGCCGACACCTCGCGCCCGGGTGTTGTAGGACACCCCCGGCACTTTCACGCGCCAAATGACGCGAGCATTGATGTGGTCGCGCAGGTTCTCGCCAACGGCCGGCAGCGCATGTTTGACCTCGATGCCGTGCTGCTTGAGGATCTCTGGACGCCCGATGCCCGAGAGTTCGAGCAATTGCGGCGTCGCCACTGCGCCGGCTGACAGGATCACCTCGCGGCCGGCCCGCACCTCGACCTCTTTGCCCCACTTCTCGTAGACGATGCCGACGCAGCGCTTGCCTTCCAGCACGACACGGCGCGTCGGTGCATCGGCGATCACACGCAAGTTCGGCCGCTTCATGGCAGGCTTCAGATAGCAGCGCGCGACGCTCATGCGCACGCCCTTGTGGATGCTCGTCTGTGTCTTGCCGATGCCTTCCTGGTCTTCGCTGTTGTAGTCCGGGTTGATCTTGAAGCCGGCCTGTTCGCCTGCCTTGAAAATCGCATCGTAAAGTGGGTTCTGATCAGGCACGATCGACACCTTGAGTGGCCCATCGGTGCCGCGCCCGTTCTCCGGGCCGCCCTCGTAGTTTTCCATCTTCGTGAAAACGGGAGCGACGTCCTGCCAGCTCCAGCCGCGGGCGCCCATCTGCGCCCAGGTGTTATAGTCGAGGGGTTGGCCACGCACCCACACGAGACCGTTGATGGCGCTGGATCCACCAAGCAGCTTGCCGCGCGGCACCGGGATCTTGCGATTGCCGGTCACTTCCTCGGGTTCGGACTCGTAAAGCCAGTTGGCGGCAGGGTTGTGAATCAGGAGGCCGAAGCTCACCGGCAGCCACGAATACATGTGGCTCGCGCGACCCGCCTCGACGAGCAAGACGCTGTTGTTTGGATTTTCGCTGAGGCGCGCTGCCAGCGCCGCGCCGGCCGAACCCGCACCGACGACGATATAATCATACTGCTCCATGATGTTCCCCTGCCCCTGCCGCACGGACTTGAATGTCCGCTGTGGCGCCATTGGTAGCAACGAACGCGGCTCGATGACCAGTGCCCAGATGAAAGTGGCGGGCTGGCTTGCAGGTTCTGCCGGGATGGTCGCTGCCTCCGGCTTCCCATAAGATGGCTGCGGCACATGCTCGATCGAACGAAGCCGTCACACATCCGAGGAGGACGCCATGGCCGACCCTACTAACTTTCCCGGAACCGTCGAATGGTCGGGGGAAAACCCCGGCATCTCGCTCAAGGAGAGCCCGGATGGGCCGTTCGTGAGTCTCGCGAGTTTCTTCCGCGTGGTGCTGTCACCGCACGGCCGCGGACACGCCCTCGTCCTTATGCAATCGCCCGGAGAGGCCAATCCACCAGCCGAGCGGGCCAACGTCGTCCTGCACGACAACGAGGCCATGGCGCGCTACCTCGTCTCCGATTTCGTGTCGAACTTCGGCACCTACAAAGGGCTGCCGGGTTTGGCGGGGCTTACCTATCGCAAGCTCGACAGTGTCACCGCGTCCGGCGATCCTGGATCGACCTACAAGGAAACGGTCAAGGCGGGCGATCTCAACGTCGAGCTGACGTGGAGTGGCCTCGGCGAACCGTTCTGCTTCGCGCTGCCGCCCGACAAGTCGGCGACGGGCCGCCATTGGATGCCGAGCCTGTTCGTCGGCTGCAGCGAAGCGAGCATCGCCGTCAACGGTCGCAAGCTGCCGGGAAAGCCCATTCCGCGGCAGGTCGCCGGACAGAACATCTCCACTGCCATGCTGGCGTTCTCGGAGACGTGGATCAAGGTGTGATGCGGGCCGCTCTCACGCCATCGCGCGAGTGAGCACCGCCTGCAGGAGGACGTTGACCCCCGGCACCGTCGCCGTGAGGTCGATGTCCTCCGCTTCGTTGTGACTGATGCCGCCCTTGCACGGCGTGAAGATCAACGCTGTCGGACATACCTTGGTCAGGTGATAGGCGTCGTGCCCGGCCTGCGTTTCAATGTCCATCGATGGAACACCAAGACGCGCAGCCGTCTCACGGATGAGCGCGATCATGCCGGGATCGAACGTCAAGCCGCCGAAACCCCAGCGCTCGGCGATCTCGATCTTGGTGCGCGACCGCCGAGCGGATTCGACAACCGCCGCTTCGACCTCCGCCACCATATCCGGAAGGCGCGCCTTGTTCGGATGGCGGAAATCGATCCACAGGTCGGCTTCGTCAGACAGGATGCCCGGCAGGTTGGGCCTCAAATCGAGACGCGCAACCGTCGTCTTGCCGTCCTCGGGTGCATAGCGCCAGCCGATATCGTCCACGGCAACCGCGACATAGGATGCGCCGACGAGCGCATTGCGCCTGAGCATCATCGGTGTCGGGCCGGAATGCGCGGTCTCGCCCCGCACACTGATGCGCATCCCCTGCATGGCGAAGCCGCCCGTTACGATGCCGAGCGGCAACCCTGCCGCATCGAGCTTCGGGCCCTGCTCGATGTGCAGTTCGAAATAGCAGTCGATCTTGCGTCCACCGACCGGCGCGTCGCCACGGTAGCCGATGCGCTCGAGTTCATCGCCGAAGCGAATGCCCGCCTTGTCACGTCGGTCCTCGGCGAATGCGACGCTCTCCGCCCCCGAAAAGACCAGCGACGCCAGCATCGGCGGCGGAAAGCGCGCGCCCTCCTCGTTGGTCCAGTTGACGACCTCGATCGGCCGCTTCGTTGAAATTCCGCGCTCGTCGAGGGTGCGCAATATTTCGAGGCCCGCGATCACGCCGAGCGGGCCGTCGAAGCGGCCACCTTTCGCCTGCGAGTCGAGGTGGCTGCCGACCAATACCGGCGCCAGCGACGGGTCGGTGCCCTCGCGTCGCGCGAACATATTTCCGAGGCGATCGATCGACAGCCCGTACCCGCCCTCGCGGACCCAGCGCGCGAACAGATCTCGCACCGCCTTGTCCTCGTCGGTCAGCGTCAACCGGCGGACGCCACCGCCCGACGTGCGGCCGACTTCGGCGGACTCCATCAAGGTCTGCCACAAGCGTTCCGGATTGATCGTCAGATTGGCGCTCACGCAATGCTCCTTTTTTGCCGCGGTCGCGTACGGCTTCGCCTACACGCGCCGCGGGGCTGCCGCTCGGTGCGTTATCACCTCACGGCCTTCGGCCGCTACAATAGCGCCAAAATCCAAATCTCAAACAGGAGGGGCCAGGGTTCCGTCGGGAGCGAGACGCGCCTCTGCGCAGTGCGGGAATGTACCGCAGCCCATTCGCGCTTGCGGCGCCAATTAGGAACGGGCCGTCAACCTAGCACCGCTTCTTGATCTCGGCTTCGATCTCGGAGTGGACGGCTTCCGCGAGTGCGGCGACGCGGGCACGGTGGGCGGCATCGACGCCTTCCAGCCGACTGCTGCTGAAGGTATCGATCGCCCAGTCGAGTTCGGCATTGGCGAACCGCAGTTTGCCGCACTCGAGCGTCGACTTAAGCGCGCGGTAGGCAAAGAGCCGGGTGCCGTTAGCGAACTCGGCGGTCGTTGGCGCGCGCATCATCCATGATTGCTTCGGGTCATCGATCATCGCCCGCAGCACGTCGAGGCAATCGACGCCGGCGCCGCAGCGCATCGTCCCAGCGGCGAGATCGGTTTCCGCGAGTGGCTGTGCCGGTGCCGGAACGGGTGTGGGGGCGGGCGATACCGGCTTGGCCGTGGGCAACGGCGTTTCAACTTTGGGCGGCGACAGGGCAAGCGTCGGCGACGTGGACGCAGGAGGTCGCGACGGGGCCGCCTGCTTGGGCGGCACGGGTGCACCTTCCTGCCGAACCGACGGCGGCGCGGGCGACTGTGGCGGAGGCGGTGTGTAGGCGGCTTTGACGGGCTGCGCGTCCCCGTGAACGACCGTGGTGCCGTTCGCCCAGGTATCCTTGAGCGACATGCGCTCGGCCTCATCCGGCTCCTTGGCGCAACCAGCAGCACCAAGCGCAACCATCGCCGCAAGGATGATCCTTGCGACGCGACGGTGCGCCCGTGTTGCGTTGGTCCCCATGAAAACCAGACCCTACCGAGACGAAAAAAACGAATTCGACCGTTAGGGTACGAGACACGGATTAAGCCTATGCTAACGCTGTCACGCCAAATCAGTTGTAGCGGACAATGCCGTACAATCGGACGGTGCGGCCGGGTTGTAGAACCTCATCCTTTTTGAAGGAGACGTGGTTGCGGATCTCTTCGTCGAGCAGGTTCTCGCCCTTCAAACCGATCGTCATCTGGGTCGTGAGTCCACCAATCGTCCGATCGAGCGCGAAGGTGTAGGACAAATCCGCATTCAGCATCGTGTAGCCGTCGGTCGGCGTGTCCTTCAGATCGTCGAGCGCAACCTTGTCTTGATCGAACGCGTGCAGCGCGAAAATGCGCCCATACCAACTGGCGTCGCGGTAGTAGATCCCGGCGCCGAGCCGATGCGGCGGGATACGCGGGACGTATCCGCCGCCGCTGAATTCGGCATTCACGAAATCATACTGCCCCTCGATACCGAACATGCCACGGCCGATTGGCAGGACATCCAACTGCGCCGAGAGTTCGACGCCGCGGAATGTCGCGTCACGCTGCGAGAATACGAGCTGATCCAGTTCGTCCTCGACGCCGCAGGTGTCGAGGGTGTCGCCGCAGCCGACGCCGGTGAAGCGCTTGAAGATGAAATTTTCATAGCGCGTCTGGAATGCCGTTGCGTCGAACCGTAGTGCGCCGCGCGTGCGCTTGAGGCCGAATTCAATGGTCTCGGCCTTTTCGACGCCGAGGTTCGGATTGCCGATCTCGAATGTGCCGGTCGCCTCGTGGACGCCCTTCGAGTACAGCTCCGCGACATCGGGCGCGCGTTCGGTGTATTGGCCGGTGAGGCGGGCGACGATGCCAAGCGGGAGTTGGTAGAGTAGCCCAACGCTGGCTGGCGCGCCTCGAACGGCGTCAGAGGGTCGACGGGGTCCGTCAGATCGACGCCGGTGCCGCGGCTCCGCGTGCTTTCGACGCGACCCGCCGCTTGCAGCTTGAGATCGCGCGACAGTTGCAGCTCCTCGAACAGGAACGCGGCCACGCTCTCCGAACGCGCCGCCGGGTCGATGAGACCATCGACGGGCTCGTCCACACCGAAGCCGCGCAAGCGCTTCTCTCCCCATTGTACACCGATCGCGCCCCGCAAAACGCCAAGGGGCGTCGTGAACGCCTGATGCTGCACCTCCATGCGCGCTTCGTGCTCGCGGTTGGTGAAGCGTGTACCGATGATATCGCTGGCGGCATCGGTGTCGAACACGACCTCGTTGTGGCCGTAGCGCGTGGCGCCGAGCCAATAGCGGATCGCTTCGATGCCATAGTCGCGTACCCGCCATTCGCCGCGGGATTGGACCTTCTCCTGCTGGAGATCGATGCGGGGGCGTTCCTCCGCTGCACCCTCGCCGGGGATGCCGTAGAGGCTCGAGAAGCGAGAATATGAAACACCGGCGAAGCCATCGCGCCACACGAAGGAGCCGCCAAGTGAGTATCCGCTGCTATCGACGAAGGAGTTCGGCTGGCGGCCGAGTGGCGTATCGTAGTCCTGGGTCTGGCGGCGGAAAGCGTCGGCGTAGAGTACGAAATTTCCCGCGCCTGTCGTGACTTTGAATCCGCCGTCACTGCCGCGATCGACGGAATTCAGTCCGCCCTTCGCAACGGCGCTGAAGCCGCCGTCTGGCATCGCGTCGGGAATGCGCCCGTTCGAAACGTCGACGACGCCGCCGATCGCCTGCGAGCCATAGCGCAGGACGGCCGGTCCTCGAATGATTTCGACGCGCTCGGCGGCGAAGGGATCGATCGGCACGGCGTGGTCTTCGGAAAGGGCTGAGACATCGTGAGTGCCGATCCCGTTCTCTTGAATGCGGACGCGGTAGTTGTCGAGACCGCGGATGATCGGCCGGCTGGCCCCAGGGGCGAATGTCGAGGCAGCAATCCCCGGCCGCTGGGCAATGACGTCGCCGATGTTCGGCGCCGGCTGGCTCTCGATCTCGCCTGGCGTCAGCACAGTGACGGCGGCGAACGTCTCGTCGTCGACCACGGGAGCCTCAATAGGGGGTGTCTCTGCTTGCGACGCGACGGCCGGCACTGTTGCAGCAGGTGCGGGTTTTGGCGCTCGCCGCGGACGCTGCACAGGACTCGGCGTGGTGACCACGAGGCCCGGCAGT
>LNFM01003673.1_pt1 | contig 29742 bp, 28 predicted proteins | sample 596031 | NCBI WGS metagenome assembly LNFM01 (sample SAMN04254537, study PRJNA301005) | activated carbon metagenome | isolation source: dual media filters at the Ann Arbor, Michigan drinking water treatment plant | place: USA: Ann Arbor
CGGGTGATCTGAGCGTTTTTGATCGATTTGCCGCTTTTAAAATCGGCAGGGGCTGAAGTCAGCCAGAAATACACAACTACTTCAGACCATCCCTTAATGCTGTGACTAAAAACCACCATGCTCGACTTACCAATTTGTGTGCAGCTGATCAGCAGCGATCCACAGACCGCTGACAACGCCCATGATGCACTGTGTAAGGCTGGAATAAGCTGCCAGCTGTTGCACTCTGCTCGAGATTGCCAACATGCCCCGGCTTGCCGCTGGCTGCAACCGCTGCCCAACGAACTGCAAGTACGTCTCGCCCTCGAGAACGCCATCGACACCCTAGAGAAAACTCGCCACGCTTTTAAGTCCCGTGATCTCGCAGATCTGCGCCGACGCCTGCAAGAGCTGGCGCAGGCGTTGTAGAACAAAAGAAATTGAGGTAGAAGACTCTCGAGGTTTCACCACAGACCATAAGTTGGGTGAGAACTGGCTATGCCGGGCAGGACGAATGGGCCTGCAAGACAAAGCGTTAACCGCCTCCTCGCTGGAATTCAGCGGGGAGGCGGTTAACGCTTTTTTATTGCCTGTAATAAACAGGGACACGCAATGCATATGGATTACGAGCTGCAGGCGTTACTGCGCAATAGCGGCCTGGATCAAGCCGAAATAGCCACCCGCTTGAACTTCCTCGATTGGAGCCAGGCGGATGACCGGTGCCTGCAGGCAGCGCGCGTGGACTTCAGCGAAGCCCACCAACACTTTGTCGACAGGCTGTATCAGCACCTCGGCCAATTCAGCGGCCCAGCAGCGCTCTTGCAGGACGCCACCGTAACGGCACGACTCAAGCACAGCCAACTCAGTTATTACGAGCGCCTGTGGCAAGGCCCCCGCGATCTCGACTACGTGCGCGATCGCCTTCGCGTCGGCCTGGTGCATGACCAAGTGGGCTTGGAACTCAAATGGTACTTGGGCGGCTATCGGTTGTACCTCGACAGCCTGTTGCAAAACCTGTTTGGTACACAGCCGGCCAGTGCGCTGTATGCCAGCGTGCTTAAAGCCGTGTTCTTTGACATGACACTGACCATCGATGCATACAACAGTGCTCAGCGCCGTGCGCTGGAAAACAGCGAGGCACGTTACGCGCGCGCCCTGCGCGGTGCCAACGATGGGCTCTGGGACTGGCACGTTGAGCATGACCACTTATACCTCTCGGAGCGCTGGTCAAGCATGCTCGGCCTGGACCGCGATCAACTCGGCGAAGGCAAGGCAGGCTGGTTCGCCCGCGTGCATCCGGAAGACTTGCCGGGCCTGCGCCATGCCATCCAGCAACATCTCAATGGGCTAAGCGACTCCCTGCATCACCAGTACCGCATCCGCCACCGAGAAGGGCATTACCTGTGGGTACTGGTGCGCGGTGTGGTCTCGCGGGATGAGCGCGGCGAACAACGCCTAGCCGGCTCACAAAGTGATATCAGCGGGCAAAAGAACACCGAACAGCACCTCAAGCACACGGCCCGTCATGACCCACTGACGGGCCTGGGTAATCGCCTGCGTCTACAAGAGTTGCTGGAACAAGCTCAGCAGCGTCAGCAACGCCCAGGCGCTCGTGGTGCCGCTTTGCTGTTTATTGATCTCGACCGTTTCAAGCTGATCAATGACAGCCTCGGTCATGCGGTTGGTGATCAGGTACTCATTGAAATGACCCGGCGTTTAGGCAAATGCCTACGTCCCGGCGATCACTTGATCCGCTTTGGTGGCGACGAGTTTGTCGTGCTGCTTGATGATTTAGCCTGTGTGGATGATGCCGAGTACGTGGCTCAACGCATGCTCGATGATGTTTTAAAGCCACTCTGGGTGGCCGAACGCCAACTGTCGGTGAGTGCCAGTATCGGTATCGTCGACCTGACTGAAGCCCATATCGACAGCGACGTATTGCGCGCCGCCGACCTCGCGATGTACCGCGCCAAAGATGCCGGTAAAGCCCGCTTCGCCCGTTACAGCGCCGAACTCAACGTGCGCGCCGAACAGCGCTTGCAACTGGAAAGCGCGCTGGCGCTGGCCTTGGCAAAGGATGAATTCGAGCTTTATTACCAGCCGGTATGCTGCCTGGATGACGGCCATGCACATGTGACCGGCGTCGAGGCCCTTCTGCGCTGGCGGCATAACGGTCGCCTGATTTCGCCTCAGGAGTTTATTCCGGCACTGGAAGAGTCCCGACAAATCATCGCCGTTGGCGATTGGGTATTACTTCAAGCCTGCCTGCAGAGCAAGCGCTGGCAGGCTTTGCAGCCGGGATTGAGCTGCGCCGTCAACCTCTCCAGCCGACAGCTGTGCGAAGCCCAGTTCGCGCAACGGGTAACCCAGATACTGGCCTTTACCGGTCTTCCGGCCAGCAGCCTGATACTGGAAATTACGGAAAGTCAGCTCATGGAAGACAGTGCGCAAACCCTTGCCTGCCTGCGCGAACTGGCCAGCCTCGGGGTACGTCTGGCACTGGATGATTTTGGCACCGGCTATTCCTCTCTGGGCTATCTGACGCGCTTCCCGCTGCACATTCTCAAGGTCGACAAGAGCTTCATCATCGGGGTGGAGGACGGGGGCGAGTTGAGCACCATCAGCCGCGCGATCATCAAGCTCGGCCAGGGGCTCAACTTCGAAGTGATTGCAGAGGGCGTTGAGCAAGCCAGTCATCTGGACTTTCTGCGCGCACAAGGTTGCCGCTATGCCCAAGGCTATTTGCTCAGCTGCCCACAGCCGGTCAGCGTGCTTGATCAGCTGTTCCAGCAGCAACCCGTTTGCCTGCACAAGACCTCTACAACTACTGCCCTCAATAAGCATCTGCGGAGTCAACAATGAAGCTTAACCTCCCTGTCAGTGGACGCGCCGTCACAGTCGATCGTAACGCCAACATCCTCAGCACCACCGATCTCAAAGGTGCGGTTAGCTACGTCAACCCAGATTTTGTCGAGATCAGTGGCTTTAGTACCGCCGAGTTACTGGGCAAGAATCACAACATCGTGCGCCACCCCGACATGCCAACAGCCGCATTCGGGCACATGTGGAAAACCCTTAAAGCCGGTAAAAGCTGGATGGGCCTGGTCAAAAACCGCTGCAAAAACGGTGACCACTATTGGGTGAGTGCCTACGTCATCCCCGTTCAGCGCAACGGGCAGGTGGTGGAGTATCAGTCGGTGCGCACACAAGCCAGTGCCGAACAAATTAACGATGCAGAACGCCTTTATGCCAACCTAAACGCCGGACGCGATTTACACACATTAAAACCACCACGACTGACGGTGCAGTTGAAGCTACTGCTGTGGCTCAGTCTTACCTGGTGCGCTGCCCTGAGTGTGGCCACCACCGTCCTGGGCTTGACCCCAAGCGCCATATTGCTCGCTGCGCTGCTGGGCGTTGGCATCAGCAGCCTGCTGTTGAGCCGACACCTACTCCCCTTGCAACGTTTGGCGAATCGGGCCCGCCAGATTGGCGACAACCCTCTGAGCCAGACCCTGTATTGCGGCAGACGCGATGAATTTGGCCAGATCGAACTGGCCATGCGCATGCTCGAAGCCGATGCGGGCGCGGTGGTCGGACGCATCAGTGATGCCGCGCAGCAATTGGGCCTTCATACCACTGAACTGGCCGAACAACTGCAAAGCAGCCAGCGCAGTAACCAGCAACAACAGAGTGAAACCGAACAGGTGGCCACCGCCGTCAACCAAATGGCCGCCAGTGTTCAAGAGGTCGCGAGTAATGCCCAAAACAGCGCCACGGCAGCCAACCGTGCGGACAGCGAAACCTGTCAGGGGCAGCAATTGGTCAGCCATACCAGCAGCACCATCAGCCGATTGGCCGGGGAAGTTGAACAGGCCTCAGGCGTGATTCAACAACTGGAACAACACAGCAACGACATCTCCAGCGTACTGGAGGTGATTCGCGGCATCGCCGAGCAGACCAATCTGCTCGCCCTCAATGCGGCTATCGAAGCGGCGCGGGCCGGGGAACAGGGCAGGGGCTTTGCGGTGGTCGCTGACGAGGTGCGTGGCCTGGCCTCGCGCACGCAACAGTCCACCAGCGAAATACAGCGCATGATCACCACCCTGCAGAATGGCGCACGCGAAGCCGTGACGGTCATGCAGAACAGCAGCATGCAGGCACGCCAGAGCGTGATTCAGGCCAGTGAGGCCGCGCAGGCACTGCAAGACATTGGGCAACGCGTCAATGAAATCACCGACACCAGCGTGCAGATTGCGGCCGCCGTTGAGCAACAAAGCGCCGTTAGCGAGGAGATCAACCGTAACCTCACGCGTATCCGCGAAGCCTCGGAACTTAATGTGGTAGCGGGCCTGCAAAGCCAGGCGGCTGCCCGTCAGGTCGCCGGACTGAGTGCCAACCTGAGCCAGCTTGCTGAACAGTTCTGGGCCAGGCGCACTCAATAGGCAGCCTCTACGGCTGCATGCTCGGGCTCGGGAACCTTAGGGCTTACGCCACACGCTGGCCAGCCACGGCTGCTGCTCGCGGGGTAAGCCGGCCGGGCGGTAGTAATGCTCCAACTCACTGAAGCCGGCGGCGTTGAGCAGCCGGCGCCAGTTGGTCAGGTCGTAATAAGCGCCGTAGCGCTCGCCATTCCAGCCTTCCTGATTCTCACCGCGCGGGTTGGAGCTAAACAGCACGCCGCCGGGTTTGAGCGTGGCCCAGAGTTGCTGCAGCACCCTCGGCAGTTCCTGGCTGGGGATATGAAACAGCGAGGCGTTGGCAAACACGCCATCAAAGCGCTCAGGCGGTAGATCAAGGGCCAGGAAGTTCTGCTGCCAGGCTTCGCAGCCGCTGTCGGCGCGGGCCATTTCGACGAAACGCGGGCAACCGTCGAGACCTACGGCGGTATGGCCCATGGCGCTGAAGGTGCGCAGATCGCGTCCGGGGCCGCAGCCAAAATCGAGAATCTGCAAGGGTGCAGTCGCCTGAATATGGCTGAGCAGGGCGGCGATGTTTTGGCTGACATCATGCTCGCGCGTGCCGTCGCGGAAGTCTTCGGCGCAGTCCTGATAATGACGCAGGGTGAGTGCGCTGATCTGCGCCAGTTCGTCTGCAGGCAAGGGCATCGGTGTTTAGCCCTCGGCCAGCAAGCGACGCAACTCGGCCAGCACCGGCGCGCTGCCCGGCCGCACATCGCGCCACAGGGCAAAGGCTTCAGCGGCCTGCTCGACCAGCATGCCCAGGCCATCCAGAGTGCGCGCCGCGCCGTGCTCGGCGGCCCAGCGATTGAAGGCGGTCGGTTCCTTGCCGTACATCATGTCGTAGCACAGGGTATGGCCGGGCTGGATCAAGCTTGGCGCAATTGGCGGCAGTTCTCCGGCCAGGCTGGCCGAGGTGCCATTGATGATCAGGTCCACCGGGGCATCGATCCAGTCATACCCGCTGGCGACCACCGGGCCCAGATCGGCAAATTCACTGGCCAGTTTCTCGGCTTTTTCCACCGTGCGGTTGGCGATCACCAACGCCGCCGGTTGCTCGGCCAGCAGCGGCTCCAGCACCCCGCGCACCGCACCGCCCGCACCGAGTAAAAGGATGCGTTGGCCCTTGAGGGTCACGCTGGCATTCACCGTCAAATCACGTACCAGACCCGCGCCGTCGGTGTTGTCACCGAGCAGGCTGCCGTCGGCCAGCTTCTTCAGGGTGTTCACCGCACCCGCACGACGGGCGCGATCGGTCAGGCTGTCGGCCAGCGCGAACGCCTGCTCTTTGAACGGCACGGTGACGTTGGCCCCCAGCCCGTTGGCAAAGAACGCGCGGGCATATCCGGGGAAGTCATCCAGCGGCACGAGCAGGGCTTCATAGCTCAGTTGCTCGCCGGTTTGCTGGGCGAACAGGCGGTGAATCAGCGGTGATTTGCTGTGGCCAATGGGGTTGCCGAATACGCCGTAGCGGTCCATGAAAGATCCTTTCTAATTACAGAGTCACTGCCTAAGCCGAGCGTCCAAAACCGATGTAGCCCGGATGAAATCCGGGAGCGGTCGCTGGAACTCACCCCGGATTTCATCAGGGCTACGCTTTCAAAATTTGCCTTCAGCGCGTCGCGAGCGACGGTCAAGCAAGGCGAGAGCAGGCGAGGAAGCGGAGTTTACGAGCTGTAAATGAGCATTCCGAGCCTGCTATCAACGCAGCGTGGCCTCGCGCAGCAGCGATCAAGGCAAATTTGCGAGCCAATCGCGGTCAGTAAGGAAATATTCGGTCAACCGCGCCTCTTCGCTGCCCGGCTCGGGCTTCCAGTCGTAGCCCCAACGCACGTGCGGCGGCAGCGACATCAGGATCGACTCGGTGCGCCCGCCCGATTGCAGGCCGAACAGCGTGCCACGGTCGAACACCAGGTTGAACTCGACGTAACGACCCCGGCGGAAGGCCTGGAATTCGCGCTCGCGCTCGCCATACGGCGTCAGCTTGCGGCGCTGCACGATGGGCAGGTAGGCCTGGATATAGGCATCACCAATGGCGCGCATGAAGGCGAAGCTGGTGTCGAAGTCCCATTCATTGAGGTCATCGAAAAACAAGCCGCCAATGCCGCGCGGCTCGCCACGGTGCTTGAGGTGGAAGTAGCGGTCACACCAGGCTTTAAACTTCGGGTAGACCTCAGCACCGAACGGCGCGCAGGCGTCATGCGCCACTTGGTGCCAGAACACGCAGTCTTCTTCGTTGGCGTAATAGGGCGTGAGGTCGAAGCCACCGCCGAACCACCAGACCGGCTCATGGCCCTCTTTTTCCGCGCTGAAAAAGCGCACGTTGGCGTGAGAAGTCGGTACGTAGGGGTTTTCCGGGTGGATCACCAGGGATACGCCCAGCGCTTCAAAACCACGCCCGGCCAACTCCGGACGGTGGGCGCTGGCCGAGGGCGGCAGGCTGTCGCCGAACACATGGGAGAAGTTGACTCCGCCCTTTTCGATCAGCGCGCCATTCTCCATCACCCGCGTACGACCGCCGCCGCCACCCGGCCGCTGCCAGGCCTCCTCGAAGAACTCAGCACCGCCGTCTTCGGCTTGCAGGGCGTTGCAGATTCGGTCTTGCAGATCCAGCAGATAGGCTTTGACGGCCTCAGTACGGTCACTCACGGCGGCACCTTAAAAAGCGGGTAAGGCCAGGCGGCACAAGGCCGCGGGGAAAAATGGGCGGCCAGCATAACACCTGGCACCCCACGGCCGCAGTTGACGGCAGTCAATGCAGACGATTGGATAACGGCACCTTTGTGCCCATGCGGGCATCATCCAGACACTCAATCGCGGAAGACTCTGATAATGGCCATGCGTATCCAGTTCAGCCATCACGGCGGACCCGACGTTCTCGAATACACCGATTACAACCCCATCGCCCCAGGCCCTAATGAAGTGCGGGTGCAGAATCAGGCGATCGGCCTGAATTTTATCGACACCTATTTCCGCAGTGGCCTGTACCCGCCACCTGCGCTGCCATCCGGTTTGGGCACCGAAGGCGCGGGCATTGTTGAGGCGGTCGGCGCGGGTGTCAGCCATCTGCAGGTCGGTGACCGCGTGGCCTATGCCACCGGCCCGCTGGGCGCTTACAGCGATCTGCACGTACTGCCCGCCGACAAGTTGGTCAAACTGCCGGACGCGACCAGCTTCGAGCAGGCCGCCGCGGTAATGCTCAAAGGCCTGACGGTGCACTACCTGCTGCGCCAGACCTTTCCGCTAAAGGGCGGCGAAACCGTTTTGTTTCACGCCGCCGCCGGTGGGGTAGGCTCGCTGGCCTGTCAGTGGGCCAAAGCGCTTGGGGTCAAGCTGATCGGCACCGTCAGCTCGGCGGAAAAAGCCGCGCGGGCCAAAGAGCAGGGTGCCTGGGCGACCATCGATTACAGCCATGAGAACGTCGCCCAGCGCGTGCTGGAACTGACCGATGGCGCCAAGTGCCCGGTGGTGTACGACGGCGTCGGCAAGGACACCTGGGAAACCTCGCTGGACTGCGTCGCCCCGCGCGGCTTGCTGGTCAGCTTCGGCAATGCCTCGGGTGCGGTTACGGGCGTCAACTTAGGGATTCTGGCGCAGAAGGGCTCGCTCTTTGTCACCCGCCCAACGCTGGCCGGTTATGCCGATACGCCACAGCGCTTGCAGTGGATGGCCGATGAACTGTTCGCCATGATCACCAGCGGCCAGTTGCAGGTCGACATCAGCCAGCGCTTTGCCCTCAAGGATGCCGCCGCCGCACAAACTGCATTGAGCGCGCGACAAACCACTGGTTCGACCATTTTGCTGCCGTAAGAAAACGCAGGCTGGGCTTCGCGTCGCCGCTAAAGCGCCTCCCACAAAGGGTTGCCGGTCGATTTGTGTGTGCTGCCGCAATCGGTGGGAGGGGCTTTAGCCGCGACTAGGCCATTTGAATCGTGCAGTGGCGCAGCTAAACGCCTGCGCCACCGCTGTTGGACTTCGCTGCGCTCAACACCAACCTACGCAGAGTCGGTTGCCTGCCACGGGGTGGATGCCGGTCAATAGCGTCAGGACGCCCTGACCACATCACCGCTGATCAGGTCACGGATCAAACTGGGGTTCTTGCGCCCGCCCACGGAGCCACCGACGATCTGATCCAACTGGCCGGGGAAGTACTGCTGAAGGCGCAAACGGCTGCGCGCAGGTGGTCGGCCAGCCGGGTTGGCGGAGGTTGAAACCAGCGGCCCTGTCAGGCGACACAAGGCTCTCACGACAGGATGCGCACTGACGCGCAAGGCCACGCTGCTGTGCTCGCCACTGATCCATTCCGGCAGACGATTCTGATGCGGTACCAGCCAGGTATGCGGCCCAGGCCAACTGCCGGACAGGCGTGCGAGCCAAATCTCCGGCAAGTCCTCCAGCAGAAAGTCGAACTGATCGATGTCGGCGGCCACCAGAATCAAGCCCTTGTGCGCGGGCCTGTCCTTCAGCGCCAACACACGCTCAACCGCCTCATCGTTCCAAGGGTCACAGCCTAAGCCCCATACCGCTTCGGTCGGATAGGCAATCACCCCGCCATAGCGAACCACTTGCGCGGCCTGTTGCAGTTGCCAGTTGCTGACCATGACCTGCCCTCCGTTAGCGCCTGTCTGGCAGTGTATCCAAGCTAAGGCACGCGGCCCACCCAATGACCGCCTTCACAAACTACGCGCCCGTCCAACTCCAGCTCGGTGAGCGCTGCCAACACCTGCGCCAACGTCCAGCCACTGGCCGCGACCAAGGCTTCACTGCTGTGCGGCGCAGCGTGTAACAGCGCCAGCAGTGGATGGCTAAACAACTCGGGTTGCAGCGTCATCGCGGCGGGCGCCTGCACCTGCCAGCCACGCAAGGCTTGCAGCACGTCCTCGACCGTTTCCACCAGCGTGGCCCCTTCACGGATCAGCTGATGGCAGCCGCGCGCACCGGGATGGTGAATGGAACCGGGTATCGCATACACCTCGCGGCCCTGTTCTGCCGCAAGCCGCGCGGTGATCAGCGAACCGCTGGACGGGCTGGCCTCCACCACCAGCACGCCCAGCGACAGACCGCTGATAATGCGGTTGCGCCGAGGAAAGTTACCCGCCTGAGGCGGACATGCCAGTGGCAGCTCGGACACCAGCGCGCCCCCTTGCTGAGCAATTGCCGCCGCCAACGCTTTATGCCGCGCCGGATAAATGCACTGTAAACCGGTGCCCAGCACGGCCACGGTTTTACCCTTGGCATCCAGTGCGCCCTGATGAGCCGCACCATCAATGCCCAACGCCAACCCGCTGGTGATCACAAATCCGCCGCCCGCCAGGCTGTGGGCAAACCGTTGCGCGGTGTCCAACCCCGGACGCGACGCGCGGCGGCTGCCGACCATGGCCAATTGCGGCTGCTCCAGCAAACGTGGATCGCCCTCGATAAACAGCAACGGCGGGGCGTCATTCAATTCAGCCAACAAGCCGGGATAGATCGACTCGTCCCACATCAGCAGGTGATGGTTTTCTTCGTCCAGCCAAGCCAGGCTGCGCGCAGCACTGTCGCGGACCTCGGCGCTGCGCCGGGCGTCACTGCACACGGCTGGCAAACCCAGAGAACGCCATGCGCTGGCGGGTGCACTGAGGGCCGCGCAGGCAGTGTCAAAGGCGCTGAGCAGTTTACGAAAGCGTTTGGGGCCTAACTCCGGCAGGCTGTGCAAGCGCAGGCGCGCTTCCAACTCAGCGGGAGACACGGCAGGGGAAAAAGCAGGGGATTGCGCCATCCGAATCATCCTTGATCGGTTGCACCGCATGGGCGGCGGGGTTAACGCATGCGGCACAGCGACCCGCAAGCTAATGGGCAGAAATGCCATGCCAAAAAAAGCCCCGCAACGGCGGGGCTTGTGGTGTTACGGGTTACGCACTTTATCCATGATCGCCAGTGAGCGTGACGCCCCCAGCACCAGCCCATAACTGAGCTTGTCGTAGGTGCGGAAGACCATCAGCAGGCCTGCGCGCTCGTCCGGAATCTTCACCGATTCACCCGTGACGCGGTCACGCACGGTTTCACCAGTTTTGTAGATGGCCAGTACATTGCCTTCCTTCAAACCATCACGAGCACCTTTGTTGATGGTGACCACATCGAACTGGCCAATCTGCGTGACGCCGCGCGGCACATCCAAAATCACACCCTTGACCTCTTGCTCCGGCTCACTGGGCATAAAGGTCGAGTTGATGGGGCGCTCTTCAGTGGCGAACAGGCGGTCAGCCAAACGGACTTCCTGGGTCGAACGCGTCAGCATCATGGTGCCGACATCGCCCTCAACGGCGACGATCTCACCCGAGCCGATGTCGTCGGCGTTGATCCCGAGAAACTCTTTGGTTTCCGGGTCTAGGTAGGTTTTACCCTGACGGAAGATGCCGTAAGCCGGCGCAGCTTCATTAAATGCACCGCGAGCGTAGACACGATCGCCTGCACCGCTGACTACACGCTCGGCATTACCAGCCACGATATACGGGGCTTTCTGGAACTGCTCGGGGGTATCGACAATGCGGTTCACCAGCAGGAAGCTATTTATGGCCTCCAGCGGAATGGCCGGAATCGCCTCAGCCATCGGCGTGCTGCGCACCTGTGGCGACAGCTTGATAGTGCCGCGCGACTCGCCACGGTTAAGCATCAGACGCGGCTGGCCGTCGATGTAAACCAGGCTAAGCTGGTCACCAGGGTAAATCAGATGAGGATTTTCCACCTGTGGGTTGGCGTGCCAGATTTCCGGCCATTTCCACGGTTGGCTGAGAAACTTGCCGGAGATATCCCAGAGGGTATCGCCCCTGGCCACGGTGTAACGGTCTGGGTGACCGTCCTTGAGTTGCACGTCGGCATGGGCCAGGCCGCCTGCGGCAAGCAGCAGCAAGGCGAGTAGTGATTTCCTCATGCGGTGAATCCCTTTATTATGTGCCTTCACGTGGAGCGCCCTAGCGCCGCGACGAAACCCAGTCGTGCTGCGGCGTGAAGCCGTTTTTCAATGCTGCTCATCATCTTAGCAGCGGATTTTGACTTTATTCCACAAGTGCATCACAAACGCATATGGCGATCCTGAATATCCTTGAATTTCCCGATCCGCGCCTGCGCACCATCGCCAAGCCGGTGGACGTAGTCGATGACGCCTTGCGTCAGCTGATCGATGACATGTTTGAAACCATGTACGACGCGCCGGGTATCGGCCTCGCGGCGACCCAGGTCAACGTGCATAAACGCTTGGTGGTGATGGATCTGTCCGAAGACAAATCCGAGCCACGGGTGTTTATCAACCCCGAGTTCGAGCCACTGACTGACGAAATGGATCAGTATCAGGAAGGTTGCCTCTCGGTGCCGGGCTTCTACGAAAACGTCGACCGCCCGCAAAAGGTCAAGATCAAAGCGTTGGACCGAGATGGTCAGCCCTACGAACTGATCGCTGAAGGGTTGCTGGCGGTGTGCATTCAGCACGAATGCGATCACCTCAACGGCAAACTGTTTGTCGACTACCTGTCCAATCTCAAGCGCGACCGGATCAAGAAAAAGCTGGAAAAGCAGCACCGCCAGCAGGCTTGAGCCAAACCGAATACAGAGGCTTGCTGCGGCAAGCCTTTTCTTTTCTCGGCACTTTATTTATGACCCGGCCGCACGCCCTTACTTCAGCGAGAACCCATGTCTGAGCCTTTGCGTATTGTCTTTGCCGGCACCCCGGAATTCGCCGCCGAACACCTCAAAGCGCTGCTTGGCAGCTCACACCAGATTGTGGCCGTGTACAGCCAACCAGACCGTCCAGCTGGGCGCGGACAAAAGCTCACGCCCAGCCCGGTCAAGCTGTTGGCCATGCAACATGAAATCCCGGTATTGCAGCCACAAACCCTGCGTGACCCGGCCGCACAGGCTGAACTGGCCGCCCTCAAACCGGATTTGATGGTGGTAGTCGCGTACGGCCTGATTCTGCCGCAAGTGGTTCTGGATATTCCGCGCCTGGGCTGCATTAACAGTCACGCGTCCTTGTTACCACGCTGGCGCGGTGCCGCGCCGATTCAGCGCGCGGTGGAAGCAGGCGATGCTGAGTCCGGCGTTACCGTGATGCAGATGGAAGCCGGCCTGGACACGGGCCCGATGCTGCTGAAAGTCAGCACCGCCATTAGCGCCGACGACACCGGCGGCAGCCTGCATGATCGGCTGGCGACACTCGGCCCGCAGGCGGTAATCGAGGCGATTAGCGGTCTGGCTGACGGCACGCTCAAGGGCGAAGTTCAGGACGACAGCCTGGCCACCTACGCACACAAGCTAAACAAAGATGAAGCACGCCTGGATTGGAGCCGTCCGGCCATTGAGTTGGAGCGCCTGGTGCGGGCCTTTCATCCATGGCCGATGTGCCACAGCACGCTAAATGGTGACGCTATTAAAGTGCATGCCGCCGCATTGGGTGACGGGCAGGGTGCGCCGGGGCTCATTCTGGCTGCGGATAAATCCGGCCTGACCGTGGCCTGTGGTGACGGTGCACTGCGTCTGACCCGCCTGCAGTTGCCCGGCGGCAAGGCGCTGAATTTCAGTGACCTGTACAACAGCCGCCGCGAGCAGTTCGCCCCCGGCCTGGTGCTGTTGTGATGAGGGCCTGCCAATGAACCCGCGTCTCGCCGCCGCCCGCGCCCTGGCCGTGGTGCTGAACGGCAAAGCCTCGCTGGGCAGCAGCCTGCCGCCGTTGCTGGACAAGGTTGAGCAGCGCGATCGTGGTCTGGCTCAAGACCTAGCCTTTGGCACTGCGCGCTGGCAGCCACGTTTGGCCTTGATTGCCGACAAGCTGCTGCAAAAACCGTTCAAAGCCGCCGACCGCGATGTCGAGGCGTTGCTACTGATTGGCCTGTATCAGCTGTTCTACACGCGCATTCCGGCGCACGCCGCCATCGGCGAAACAGTCGCCTGCGTCGACAAGCTGAAAAAGCCCTCACTCAAAGGCCTGCTCAATGCCGTGCTGCGCAACGCCCAGCGCGACGGCGAGAGCATTATTGCCAGCCTCGAGCGTGACCCGGTGCTGCACACCGCCCACCCGCGCTGGCTGCAAAAACGCCTGAAGGCCGAATGGCCAGAGCAGTGGGAGGCCATCTGCGCGGCCAACAACGCCCACCCGCCATTGATTCTGCGGGTTAATCGTCGCCTAGGCAGCCGTGATGACTATTTAGCTGAACTGCGCCGCGTTGGTTTTGAAGCCGAACCCTGCACTTTTAGTCACGACGGTATCCGCCTGCTGCAGGCGTGCGATGTCACCACCCTGCCGGGCTTCGCTGAAGGCCGTGTCAGCGTGCAGGATGAAGCCGCGCAACTGGCCGCTGAATTGCTCGACCTTGCCCCCGGCCAACGGGTGCTCGATGCCTGCGCTGCGCCGGGCGGCAAAACCTGTCACCTGCTGGAAGCCGAACCGGGTTTGGCGGGCGTAGTGGCGGTGGATCTGGAAGAAAAACGTCTGGTACGGGTGCGCGAGAATCTCAAGCGCTTGGGCCTTACTGCCGAGCTAATCGCCGCCGATGGTCGCGACCTGGCCGCCTGGTGGGACGGCAAACCATTCCAGCGCATCCTGCTCGACGCCCCCTGCTCGGCCACCGGGGTGATTCGCCGTCACCCGGATATCAAACTGACTCGCCAGCCCGATGACATCCCCGCGCTGGCCAAGCTGCAGGGCGAACTGTTGGACAGCCTGTGGCAGACCCTGGAAGTCGGCGGCATTCTGCTCTATGCCACCTGCTCGGTGATGCCCGCAGAAAACAGCGACAACATTGCCGCCTTCCTGGCCCGCACGCCGGGGGCCCGTGAGCTGGATATAGCGGGCGCGTTCGGCATCAAGCCAGCCCATGGTCGCCAACTCTTCCCGCAAGTAGACGGCCACGATGGCTTCTACTATGCCAAGCTGATGAAAATCGCCGCTGCCCCGCGCGGCTGAGGACGTACTGCATGAAGATCATCATTCTCGGCGCTGGCCAGGTTGGCGGCACCTTGGCGGAACACCTGGCCAGCGAAGCCAACGACATCACCGTGGTCGACACCGACGGTGAGCGTTTACGCGCCCTCAGTGACCGGCTGGATATCCGCACCGTACAAGGACGCGGCTCATTCCCCACGGTGTTACGCCAGGCCGGTGCCGACGACGCCGACATGCTGGTGGCGGTGACCAACAGCGACGAAGTCAACATGATCGCCTGCCAGGTCGCCTACAGCCTGTTTCATACGCCGACCAAGATTGCCCGCGTACGCGAGGCCGCTTATCTGACGCGCAGCGGCTTGTTTAACAACGAATCGATCCCGGTCGATGTGTTGATCAGTCCCGAGCAGGTGGTGACCAACTACATCAAACGTCTGATCGAATACCCCGGCGCCCTGCAAGTCATCGACTTTGCCGAGGGCAAGGCTCAATTGGTGGCGGTAAAGGCTTATTACGGCGGCCCACTGGTCGGCCAGCAACTGCGGCAACTGCGTGAGCACATGCCCAATGTCGATACCCGCGTGGCGGCGATCTTCCGCCGCAATCGGGCGATCATGCCGCAGGGCGATACGGTGATCGAAGCCGATGACGAAGTGTTCTTTATCGCCGCCAAGGCGCATATCCGCGCGGTGATGAGCGAAATGCGCCGCATGGAAGACAGCTACAAAAAGGTGGTGATCGCCGGCGGCGGGCATATCGGTGAGCGCCTGGCTGAAGCCATCGAAAGCCGTTACCAAGTGAAGATCATTGAGATGAACCCGGCGCGTTGCCGCTACCTCTCGGAAACCCTCGACAGCACCATCGTGCTACAGGGCAGCGCCTCTGATCGCGACCTGCTGGTGGAAGAAAATATCAGCGACGCCGACATCTTCCTGGCCCTGACCAACGACGACGAAGCCAACATCATGTCCTCCTTGCTGGCCAAGCGCCTGGGTGCACGCAAGGTGATGACCATCATCAACAACCCGGCTTACGTCGATTTGGTGCAGGGTGGCGAGATCGACATTGCCATCAGCCCGCAGCTAGCCACCATCGGCACCCTGCTAACCCACGTGCGCCGTGGCGATATCGAAAGCGTGCACAGCCTGCGTCGAGGTGCCGCCGAGGCCATTGAGGCTATTGCCCACGGTGATGCCAAATCGAGCAAGGTGGTCGGCCGCGCCATCGAAGACATCGCTCTGCCACCGGGCACCACCATCGGCGCGATCATCCGCAACGATGAAGTGCTGATCGCTCACGACAATACTGTGATCGAGACCGGCGACCATGTGATCCTGTTCCTGGTCGACAAGAAATACATCCGCGATGCTGAGCGGCTGTTCCAGGTTGGCCTGACGTTCTTTTAGCCTTCATTGCTGCGCCCCAATAGCGGAACCCAACTTGCCTGTTGGGCTTCGCTGCGTTCAACGCCAACCGACTGCTGCCTTCAGCACCTAACCGCAGCCCGGGGGCTTGCCCCGAGCAAGGAGACTGCATGAGCACCGAAGCGCTGGAAAAGATGCTGGCTAAAGGCATGGACAATGCCCTGCTGCGCTTTGGCTTGGGCAAGGGTTATCTGGATGCAGGCGACGTGGCGCGCGCTGCTGAGCACTTTCAGCGCTGTGTTCAGTTTGACCCGCAGTACTCCGCTGCCTGGAAGCTGCTCGGCCAGGCCCTGCACAAACAAGGGTCGAATGACGACGCGCGCACGGCCTGGACACAAGGCTTGGCGGTGGCTGAAGGCAAGGGTGATAAGCAAGCCAGTAAAGAAATCAGCGTGTTTCTCAAACGGCTGGACAAGCCCGCGCGCTAGTCGTCGCTTTGCTCGCCGGGCACAAAGCGCAGGCCAACACCCAGCGGTTCAACACGCACCACTTCCAGCGTCAGAATCGGTGCTTCCATCGGCAGGCCTTGCACCTGCCCCTGCACCAATTCCCCCATCAGCAACTTCTCGGGCGCGTGATCCATCAGCACATAAACGCCACACTCGGAAATATCCCGCGTGGTGACCATCAACTCACCGTGCACCGGGTGATCAATGCGCAGGCGAACCTTAAGGGGGGTGCGGACGTTCTTGCGGTTATTGCTCATGCGCGATCCACTTCAGTGAGTTTTACCAGCCTAGTCCAGCACCACGGCTGCCGACAACTGCGGCGCTATCTTTGCCCACTCAATACCACTTGGCTTCGCCGGGCGGACGCTTCTTGAAGCGTTCCATGCTCCACATGTACTGGCTCGGATAAGTGCGCACATAACGCTCGATAACTTGGCTCATCGCCGCTACCGCAGTTGGTGTATCGGTGCTGTACATCTCCTCTGGCGCGGCCTCAAAGATGACCTTGAACCCGGAGCCGTCCGGCAGACGCAGGGCATGCAGAAATACGCCGCAAGCCTTGCCTCCACTCAACATACCGGCAACGAACTTGCTGGTCAGCGCCTCGGTACCCAGAAAGGGCACGAATACCCCCGAAGACAGGCTCGGCTCTGGGTCGGCGGGAATACCCACCGTACCCCCTTTGCGCACTTCCTTAATCACGCTGAGGATGCCTTCCTTGGTCGACGGTGCGACGCGATTGCCCATCTGCGCGCGCTGTTGGCGCAGCAGATCGTCGACAGCTTTGAGCTTCGGTGGACGGTAGAAGATGATCGGTTTGCACTGCGCGCAATAGAAATGGTTGAGCACCTCCCAGTTGCCCAGGTGGCTGGTGATGCCGACCACGCCTTTGCCGCTGGCCAGCGCCTCCTTGAGCACATCCAGGCCTTCGACCTCACGCACCAGGCCGATGGATTTCTGCGCTGGCCAGATCCAGGCGCAAGCGCTTTCAGTCAGGGTTTTGCCAATGTCCATCAGGGTTTGCCGAAGCAATTGCTGGTGAGCCGCGTCATCCAGCTCCGGGAAACATTTGCGCAAATTGATGCTGGCCACGTTGCGCGAGCCATTAGGCAGCTTCCACATCAGCCAGCCAATCGCCGCACCCACGGCCTGCACGGCGCTCCAGGGCAGCAGGGCAAACAGGCGCAGGAAACCGACCACCAAGGCACCTTTGAGCTTTTCCACAGGCCACTCCACAGGTCAAAAAGGCGCTTATTGTAACCAGAGACACCGGTTGCTGCTGCGCGCAGCGAAGTCCAACAGAACTGACATCATTGATGGTGCTGGGTCTTCAGCAACTCGGCATAACGATCACAGTCGGTGGTGTGGTCCATCACCATGCCGGTTGCCTGCATGTAGGCATAACAGATGGTCGGGCCGACAAAGGTAAAGCCCGCTTTCTTCAAGGCCTTGCTCATCGCCTCAGCCTCGGGCGTAACAGCTGGCACCTGAGTGCGCTCGCTGAAGTGATTGACCTTCGGCTGGCCACCGACAAACGACCACAACAGCGCTACCGGGTCCTCCAGTTTGAGCCAAGCTTGGGCATTCTGCCGGGCGGCACGCAGCTTGAGTCGGTTACGGATAATGCCGGGATCGTGCATCAGGGTGTCGTCGATGTAGGCATCGCTGAGCGCCGCCACGCGCTGCACATCAAAGCCAAACAACACCTCGCGGTAGCGCTCGCGCTTTTTCAGCACGGTGATCCACGACAAACCCGCCTGAAAGCCCTCCAGCAGCAACAACTCAAACAATGCCTGCGGGTCACGTTGCGGCACGCCCCATTCCTGATCGTGGTAAGCGATATACAAAGGATCGTCGGTGCACCAAAAGCAGCGTGGCATGCGGGTTTCCCTGAGCTTCGGTATACTCGCGGACTTTCTCAAGCCGCCAAAGTACGGGTGAAATTTGTGAGCCAGACTACGCCTGCCGTGCGCACCTTCCAAGATTTGATCCTCGCCCTACAGCTGTACTGGGCCGAGCAGGGTTGCGTGGTGTTGCAACCTTACGACATGGAAGTGGGCGCGGGCACCTTCCACACCGCCACCTTCTTGCGCGCCATTGGCCCCGAGACCTGGAACGCCGCCTATGTGCAGCCGTCCCGTCGTCCAGCTGACGGCCGCTACGGCGAAAACCCCAACCGTCTGCAGCATTACTATCAGTTCCAAGTGGTGCTCAAGCCGAACCCGGAAAACTTCCAGGAGCTTTATCTAGGCTCGCTGAAGGCCATCGGCATCGACCCGCTGGTGCACGACATTCGCTTCGTTGAAGACAACTGGGAATCGCCGACCCTCGGTGCGTGGGGCTTGGGCTGGGAAATCTGGCTCAATGGCATGGAAGTCACCCAGTTCACCTACTTCCAGCAAGTGGGCGGCATTGAGTGCTACCCGGTGACCGGCGAGATCACCTACGGTCTGGAGCGTCTGGCCATGTACCTGCAGGGCGTCGACTCGGTTTACGACTTGGTGTGGACTGACGGTCAGTTTGGCAAGGTCACTTATGGCGATGTGTTCCACCAGAACGAAGTGGAGCAGTCTACCTACAACTTCGAGCACGCCAACGTCGAGAAACTCTTCGAGCTGTTCGACTTCTATGAGTCGGAAGCCAATCGCCTGATCGAGTTGGAACTGCCGCTGCCAACCTACGAAATGGTGCTTAAAGCCTCGCACACCTTCAACTTGCTGGATGCGCGCCGGGCGATCTCCGTCACCGCACGTCAGCAGTACATCTTGCGTGTGCGTGCGCTGGCCCGTTCGGTGGCACAGAGCTACCTGCAAGCGCGGCGCAAACTCGGCTTCCCGCTCGCCGCCCCCGACCTGCGTGATGAAGTATTGGCCAAGCTGGAGGCTGCAGAATGAGTACCCGTGATTTCCTGGTAGAACTGGGCACCGAAGAGCTGCCACCGAAAGCCCTGAAAACCCTCGGCGAAGCCTTCCTCGCTGGTATCGAGAAAGGCCTCAAAGCGGCCGGTCTGTCCTACAGCGCCACTCGCTACTATGCTGCGCCGCGCCGTCTGGCCGTGTTGATCGAGCAGCTTGAAGAGCAGCAAGCTGATCGCACCCAGAACCTCGATGGCCCGCCCGTACAGGCCGCTTTCGACAAAGACGGCAACCCGACGCAAGCCGCGCTCGGCTTCGCCAAGAAGTGTGGCGTTGAGCTGAGCCAGATCGACCAAAGTGGCCCCAAGCTGAAATTCAGCCAGAGCATTCCCGGCCAAGCAGCGGCTGGCCTGCTGCCTGCTATTGTCGAGACCTCGCTGAACGAGTTGCCGATCCCGAAACGCATGCGCTGGGGCGCGCGCAAAACCGAATTCGTCCGTCCAAGCCAGTGGCTGGTGATGCTGTTCGGTGACGAGGTGATCGACTGCGAAATCCTCGCCCAGCAAGCCGGTCGCGTATCCCGTGGGCATCGCTTCCACGCCAACCACGAGGTGCGTATCAGCGCCCCGGCCACTTACGCCGAAGACCTGCGCAGCGCCTACGTGATTGCTGACTTCGCCGAGCGCCGTGCGCAGATCATCGCCCGCGTGAATGAATTGGCTGCCGCCGAGCAAGGCACGGCCATCGTGCCGCCGGCACTGCTGGATGAAGTCAGCGCGCTGGTTGAATGGCCGGTGCCGCTGGTCTGCTCATTCGAGGAACGCTTCCTCGAAGTGCCGCAGGAAGCACTGATCACCACCATGCAGGACAATCAGAAATACTTCTGCCTGCTCGATGGCAACGGCAAGCTGCTGCCGCGCTTTATCACCGTGGCCAACGTTGAAAGCAAAGACCCGGCGCAGATCATTTCCGGTAACGAGAAGGTGGTGCGTCCGCGCCTGACTGACGCCGAGTTCTTCTTCAAGCAGGACAAGAAGCAGAAGCTGGAGACCTTCAACCAGCGCTTGGCCAATGTGGTGTTCCAAGCTCAGCTGGGTTCGGTCTACGACAAAGCACAGCGTGTGTCGGCCCTGGCCAGCTTTATTGCCGAGGGCATCGGCGGCGACGCCACTCGCGCCGCCCGCGCTGGCATTCTCTGCAAATGCGACCTGGCCAGTGAAATGGTCGGCGAGTTCCCAGAAATGCAGGGCATCGCCGGTTACTACTACGCTAAGCACGACGGCGAAGCCGAAGACGTGGCACTGGCGCTGAACGAGCAGTACATGCCGCGCGGTGCCGGTGCAGAACTGCCGAGCACCCTGACCGGTGCCGCCGTAGCGCTGGCTGACAAGCTCGATACCTTGGTCGGCATCTTCGGCATCGGCATGCTGCCCACCGGTAGCAAAGACCCTTACGCCCTGCGCCGTGCCGCACTCGGCGTGCTGCGCATTCTGATCGAGAAACAGCTGGATCTGGATCTCGCAGACGCCATCGCCTTTGCCATCGCCCAGTTCGCTGACAAGGTTTCTGACCTCAATAACGCCACTACCGAAAAGAATGGCGTTATCAAGAAAGAAGACATCCCTCTCAAAGAGCTGGTTTTTGACTTTATCTATGACCGTCTGCGCGCGCGTTATGAAGACGAAGGCGTTGAAGTCGCCGTGTACCAGGCTGTGCGTGCCGTCAGCCCGACCTCGCCGCTGGACTTCGATCAGCGCGTACAAGCCGTGCAGGCATTCCGCGCATTGCCGCAAGCAGCCGCTCTTGCAGCAGCCAACAAGCGTGTGTCCAACCTGCTGAGCAAAGCCGAAGGCCAGGTCGCAGCGAGCGTCGAAGCGCATCACTTCGACAACCCCAGCGAGTTCGCCCTCAACGCCGCCATTCAGCAAGCTGAGCATGCAGTGCAACCGCTCGCTGCAGCCCGCCAGTACAACCTGGCGCTCAGCCAGTTGGCCAATCTGCGTGAGCCGGTAGACGCCTTCTTCGAGGCCGTACTGGTCAACGCCGAAGACCCAGCCGTGCGGGCGAACCGTTACGCCTTGCTGGCCAAGCTGCGCGGTTTGTTCCTAGGCGTTGCCGATATCTCGGTACTGGGTTAACGCACAGCAGCGCCAAGCTTCAAGCGGCATGTTGCCCGCTTGAAGCTTGGCGTTTTTGTTTGGAGCTTGAAGCTATGAAGTTGCTGATTCTCGACCGCGACGGCGTCATCAATTACGACTCCGACGACTACATAAAAACCCTTGATGAATGGATTCCGCTGCCCGGTGCAGTGGAGGCCATCGCTCGCCTGTCACAAGCCGGCTGGACCGTTGCAGTCGCCACTAATCAATCAGGCATTGCCCGTGGCTACTATGACCTGGGCACACTGGACGCCATGCATGCGCGCCTGTGCCAGTTGGTAGCTGAGCAGGGCGGCGAACTGGGTCTGATCGTCTACTGCCCGCATGGGCCTGATGAGGGCTGCACCTGCCGCAAACCTAAACCCGGCATGCTTGAGCAGATTGCGGCGTACTATGGCGTTGCACTTAAGGGCGTCTGGTTTGTCGGAGATAGCAGCGGTGACCTGACAGCGGCTGGCGCCGTCGATTGTCAGCCTGTTTTAGTAAAAACCGGCAAGGGTGAACGCACCCTGGCAAAAGGATTGCCAGCGGGCACCCTGATATTCGATGATCTGGCGGCGGTTGCCGATCAGCTTCTCCACTTATAAAGCAGGCCCTGCCTGCGACGGTAAAAGCGCCCATGTCGACAGTGCAAACCCTCAGAACTTTCCTCTTTTACCTGCTGCTAGCTTCCTCCTCCTTCTTCTGGTGCATCCTCAGCGTCTTTATCGCACCCTTTCTGCCATTTCCTGCGCGCTACCGCTTTGTCGTGCAGAACTGGTGTCGCTGCGCCACCTGGTTGGCCAAGGTGGTAGTGGGCATCAACTACGAGATCAAGGGCCTGGAAAATATCTCAGTGCAGCCCTGCGTAATCCTCGCCAAACACCAGAGCACCTGGGAAACCTTTTTCCTTTGCGGCTACTTTGCACCGCTGAGCCAAGTGGTCAAGCGCGAGTTGCTGTATGTGCCGTTCTTCGGCTGGGCCATGGCCATGCTCAAGCCCATTGCCATTGACCGCAGCAATCCCAAAGCAGCGCTCAAGCAACTGGCCAAGCTTGGCCACAAACGCTTAGGGCAGGGCGCTTGGGTACTGGTATTCCCGGAAGGCACGCGCATTCCACCAGGCCAGATCGGCAAGTTCAGCCGTGGCGGCGCGTCCCTAGCCGTTAACGCCAACCTGCCTGTTCTGCCAATTGCTCACAACGCTGGCGAGTTTTGGCCGAAGTTGGGCTGGCGCAAAACCCCTGGTACTGTCCAGGTGATCATCGGCCCACCGATGTACGCTGAAGGCACAGGCCCACGCGCCATTGCCGAGCTCAACGACCGCGCTTTTGCCTGGGTCAGCCAAGCACAACGCGATATCGGTTCGCTGGATGCGCAAAGCCAGCCGCTGGAAGCTCAAGAGCCAGCTTAAGCAAATTGTGGATAACCTGTGCACGAAATACCGGCAGAGTGCCATAAAGCCGTTCAAGGTAATGATTCATAAACACTTTTCTTGAAGGGCTGAGCTACACCGTTTCGTGCATAAGTTTTCAACCGCACTCTCAAGCCGGCCTTAGCGCCGGCTTTTTATTGGCCAATAATCTAGTGGCTGCGATAGATACGCTCAGCCCCACAACGATGTTCCATGTGGAACAAAAAAGCCCCTGCTGAAGTGATTCAACAGGGGCTTTCTTATTGACGACAAAACCGCTTATAAAAATCTAAGTTGGAGGGAGACAAAGATAGCCGTCCTCAGAGAGGCGAAAACACAGGGCTGGAGGCGACTTCGGACAGACTTAATGAACCCTGTCGGCCAAAGTAAATGAGTCAAAACCTACCGTCGGGCAATGTTACTTTCCAAAGCCAGTAAGGACGGGGCTTCTAGCCAGTCATAACCTCTCGGGAGGCGGCACGATATCAGGGTATCTTGTCGGCATCTCCGCTCAATTGACAGGTTGTCAATGCACCCACTTTACACCACGCCCACCCCAGCTAGAAGCCGAGAAATTACAAATCTCACCTGCCCGTAGGACGGCACAAATGCACCACAAGCCGTTCCCCCCACGGCCACGGCAAGCATGACCCGGTCACAGGCATCGAGTGCCCTTAGGCCCCCAGGCTTCTAGCTTCCACCACCGTCACACCCTACTTGGCAGCAGGAATAACTCCGCCCTCCCGGAATGGGTCTGGAAGCAAGTGGCGCGATACGGATTGGCAAGTCACCGAACTACTTTCGATGGACGTCCGGGGCTCCGCTCCACCCCAGCAAATAAATTCCAACCAAAATGGAATATTCTATTGACAATGGAATCAGGCTCAGACAACCTTCTCACATTCCAAATGGAGTGGAACATATGAGACTCGAAGATCTGTTTTGCAACCAGGCAAAGCCACAGACCAAGATCCGCCGCGACCAGCTAGCCAATGAGGTTAACGACGCCTACTTGGGTCATCTCAATGCTGAATCAGAGAAGTACCGGTGCGATCCGGAAGCTCTAGATAAGGTTCTGGGTGGGGCCTCCCATTTCAATGCCATTGCTGAGGGCTGCTACGACTACGCAGTTGAAGGCCAACTCAAGACAACCGGTGTCGGCCCCCAAGATGACAACTGGTTGGACTTTGCATCCTTCATTAACCAAGCCCGATGGGACGACGAGTTCCACAGCGCGAACTCCTTAGCACCGAGCCTTGAGCACCTATTCAAGCTGGGAGCAATTCGTGCACGCCTCGACAGCGACACACTTGGTGATGTCGCGACCGAAGCCTTACCTACTGTGCTCAAAGATTCCGAGTGCGGATATCTCACTCTGAACGAAGTCGCCTTCCTTGCACAGATGACGGAAAAGGCCGTGCGGAATGCCACACAACCCACCGCACCGGATCGTCTTCACACTCGAAAAGAAGGGACGCGCACCGTGGTCGACTCCCATGAAGCGCTGCGCTGGCTGAAAGGACGCCGTAACTTCAAACCTACAGTGCTGGTATGAGGTGCAGGGATGCTCATGACTCAACATGCCGAACAGCGATGCCAAGAACGCCACATCAGTCCCAAGCAGCTGGAGTGGCTGCTGTGCTACGGGCAAGAAAGCCATAACCGAGGCGTCTGCCTGTGCTTTTTTGACCGCGATGGCTTCTCGCAATTACTCAAAGATGTTGACCCCAAGAGCCTGGAGTTGGCCTTGCGTAGCCGAAACATCTACGCGGTGCTGACAGAGAGCAAGGTCATCACCGTGGGTTACCGGGATGAACGGCTAAAACCGCAAAAAACACACAAGCGAATTCGACGTGGCACACCCAGCAACCCGGCTGCCCGCCGTATTCACCGTCGCACGCGCTAACTCAAGGAATGAACCATGAGCCACTTTGAACAATTCAGCCAGATCCTCCTCGACTCGACCATCAGCCTGAGCGGTTCCGAACTGCCCCAGAAGCTTTTGCTGTCATCCGAAGGCAGTGTTCAGACGTTCTATGCCCCCTTCGACTACATCAACACTAAAGCCCGAATCACTATCTGCGGCATCACGCCTGGCCACCAGCAGGCAGTGAACGCACTCAACGAAGCACGAAAACAACTGCGGGCGGGTACTTCTGTTGAAGAAGCCCGAAGGAAAGCCAAGGAAACCGCTAGCTTTTCTGGGCCAATGCGCAACAACCTGATTGCCATGCTCGATCACATTGGCATTGCGAAACTGCTCGGGATTGATAGCTGTGCCCGGCTATTCGATACCCACACACACCTGGTGCATTACACCTCCGCACTGCGCTATCCAGTTTTCGTCAATGGCGCGAACTACAGCGGCAGTCCATCAATGCTCAAGCAGAAATCCATGCGAGAGCAGGTCGAGACGCATCTTGCCGAGGAGGTAAAAGCACTGGGCAATAACTGCCTCTACGTTCCCCTTGGGCCCAAAGTGGCCGAAGCCCTTGAGCATCTACAACGCCAAGGCCTGCTCAAGCCTGAGCAGGTTCTCGCAGGTCTTCCCCATCCGTCAGGCGCTAACGCCGAACGCATCAGTTACTTTCTGGGCAACAAAGCTCGTGAACACCTATCTGCAAAAACCAATGCGCAGGTACTGGACGCTGCTCGAACTCAGCTGTGCGCCAAAGTATCCAGCATTGCAGCTCAAGGGTGGCGCTGATGCGAACACTCTTAAATTTGCCAATTTGGGCACTGTTGTCGATCAAGCTCTGGGGCTTCCGAAAACTGCTCACGATGGCCAAGGAGCAAACTCAGGACGCTCTGAACCTGTTTTGCAGTAGCTGCTCGACTGATGGCGGCATCTGTGAGCGCCCTCAGCATTGCCGGCTGCAAAGGCTCAGGGATCGAGAAGCTCTCCTTAAGAACGTGATACTCGAAACAGAAGACCGACTAGCTCGGCTAGTCGGACTCTGACGAGAGAAAACCCATTTTTGGATCCAGGCACAGCACTATGCGTATTTCGGCCCACCGTGACCGGCTGTTTCGGTAGATCGTGACCGGACATTTCGCTAACGCGTGACCGCTCATTTCGCTAACAGCGTGACCGATTTCCAGCCTGCTCCGAAACAGGCGGTCACGACTTACCGAAATCGTCGGTCACGGCTTAGCGAAACGCTTCCACCCCGTTGCGCATGACCTGACGCGACCGTCACCCTCGCCCGATTTCGGGGAGTAGAGGGATGGCGGCGCAGCGAGTATCCATGCGTAATATCAAAGAATGTCTGCGCCTCAAGTTCGAGGGCGGCCTCTCTCACGAGAAGATCGCCCGGGCCTTGCAGCTGTCCAGGGGCGTCGTCAGTAAGTACGTCACCGCAGCCGCTGAAACCGGGATGGAGTGGCCGGCGCTGGCCGTGCTGGATGAGATGGCGCTGGCGGCGGCACTGTTGCCCACTGCCAGGGTTCGCCACACCCGCGGCGAGCGGGTGCTGCCGGATCTGATCACGATCCACCGCGAACTGCGGCGCAAGGGCGTCACCCTGCAACTGCTGTGGGAGGAGTACGTCGCCGCCCATCCCGAGCAGCCGACCTACCGCTATACCCAGTTCGTCGAGCACTACCGCCGCTACGCCAGCACCCTCAAGCGCTCGATGCGCCAACAGCACCGGGCCGGCGAGAAGCTGTTCATCGACTATGCCGGCCCGACGCTGCCGGTGATCGATCCGGCCACCGGCGAGATCAGCCGGGCGCATATCTTCGTCGCGGCGCTGGGGGCCTCGAACTACACCTATGCCTGCGCCACGCCGGGGGAAACCCAGGTGGATTGGCTGACCGCGCTGGGTCAGGCGTTCAGCTACTTTGGCGGCGTCAGCGAGATGGTGGTGCCCGACAATCCGCGCGCGCTGATCGCCCACCCCGATCGCTACGAGCCGGGCTTGAACCGCGCCGCACTGGAGTGTGCCCGGCATTACGACACGGTGATGCTACCGGCGCGGCCGCGTAAGCCCCAGGACAAAGCCAAAGCCGAGGTGGCGGTACAGGTGGTAGAGCGCTGGATCATGGCGCGGCTGCGCCACCAGCAGTTCTTCAGCCTGCACGCGCTCAACCAGGCGATTGCCAAGCTGCTGGAGGACTTGAACCAGCGCCCGTTCAAGAAGCTCGATGGCTGCCGCCGGGAGTGGTTCGAGCGGCTCGATCAACCGGTGCTGCGGCCGCTGCCACAGCATCCCTACGAGGTGGTGACCTTCAAGCGCTGCAAGGTCAACATCGACTACCACATCGAAGTGAACGGCGGCTTCTACAGCGTACCCTCGGCCCTGGCCCGGCAGAGCGTCGATGTGCGGCTGAGCGCGCATACCGTGGAAGTCCTGCACGGCAACCGGCGGGTCGCCAGCCACTTGCGACTTCAGCGGCGCGGCGCCTACAGCACCCAGAGCGAACACATGCCGGCCTCGCACAAGGCGCACCGCGAGTGGACGCCGCAGCGCCTGCTCGACTGGGGTGAGCGAATCGGCCCGCAAACCCGGCAGATCGTCGAGCACCAACTGACCCACAAACCGCACCCGGAGATGGGCTATCGCGCCTGCCTGGGCCTGCTCTCGCTGGCGCGCCAGTACGGTAACGCGCGCCTGGAGGCGGCGGCCAGCCGCGCCGTGCAACTGCGGGCGCTTAACGGCCGCACCGTGCGCAACCTGCTCAAGCAAGGCCTCGACCAGCAACCACTGCCCAAGCCCGCGACGCCGGCAGCACAACCCAGCAGTCACGAGAACGTCCGTGGCGCCGATTACTACACCCAAGAGGAGCTGTTCGATGATGACCCAACACACCCTGAGCCAATTGCACCAACTGCGGCTGGGCGGCATGGCCCGAGCACTGGAAGAACAATGGACGCTGCCGGCCAGCCACAGCCTGAGCTTCGATGAGCGCCTCGGCCTGCTGCTCGACCGCGAGCTGGCCTGGCGCGACGACAAGCGCCTGGAGCGGCTGCGTAAACAGGCCAAGCTCAAGTACGCCAGCGCCTGCCTGGAAGACCTCGACCGGCGCCGTGGCCGCACGCTGGACGAGCGCCTGATCGCGACCCTGGCCAGTGGTGACTGGATCCGTCAACGGCACAACCTGCTGCTGACCGGCCCGACCGGCGTCGGCAAGACCTGGTTCGCCTGCGCCCTGGGCCACCAAGCCTGTCGCCAGGGCTACAGCGCGCTGTACCTGCGCACCCCGCGCCTGCTGGAGCAACTGCGCATCGCCCACGGCGACGGTAGCTTCGGGCGCACCCTGCAACAGCTGGCCAAGGTCGATGTCTTGATTTTGGACGACTGGGGCCTGGCGGCGCTGGAGGAAAATGCCCGGCATGACCTGCTGGAAGTGATCGACGACCGCGCCGGCAGCCGCTCCACCATCCTGACCAGCCAGCTTCCCGTCGAGCACTGGCACGGCTGGATCAACGACCCCACGCTGGCCGACGCCTTGCTCGATCGCCTGGTACACAACGCCTACCGAATCGTGATGAAAGGCGAGTCACTACGGAGGAAAAACACGGAGGAAGAAGCCGCATCGTGACCGATGCGGTTAGAATTTAAACCCCGCGCAATCGGGTGAAGCCACCGGTCACGTTGTTAGCGAAATGAGCGGTCACGTTCACCGAAATCCGCACACTATGAGCAACCTCTTCAGCGGGCCGTATTTTGATCATGTGATGGCACAAGAGCCGCTCCGATCAGCCGAATACTTTACCCACGGCTCCTCAGCAATGCTTTTTCAGCGTGACGGCCAGCTCTATCGGCTAACCACTGACGGAAGAGGCCACTGCTTTCTTTCCGAGCAGTCAGCCAAGAGCAATCCACACGTGGTCAGGGTTATCCAGGACTTCGGGCCAGTAGCACCAGCCGATGATGCATATTTGGACGATGAGTTTTACTGGTTAGCACAGGTTGAATGGCTTCAACCTGTAGATCCCACAAGTACCGAGGGAGCTCGACTGACCAAGCTATTCACACAGCTGACAGATGGCGAACTGGTAGAGCATGAGCATCGCGCTCAATTCCTCGAACGATGCAATCAGGTTGCGCGCAACCAATCCGAGTTCGCTCCTCTGCTCAACACCCTGATTAATGCAGCTCAGTATCTGCCCGAAAATGATGGGGCTGTGGATTGCAACATCACAAACGTCATGCGGCGGCCCTCAACAGGAATGATCGTTTGGAGCGATCCTATCCACTTTACGCCGGGATACATCACTGAGGCTCAACAGATACAGATGAATGTGCTCCGCCAGCAGGTCGCACAATAGACCGCAAGTATTCATTTTTTGTTAGCTTCACGATCAGAATGAAAGCGCAAAGGAGCTGCGATGGCACAACAAATTGGTCGCGATGGTCGAGTCTTAGAATCGGGCGATCTGATCAGGGTAGGTCATTTAGACACGCCCACCGAAACCGAGCTCAAGGAGTGGTCTCAGTATGTCGAATCAGTGAAGAAACTGATCCAGGCAGGAGCTCGCGCTGGCGATGGCTGGGTAGTGAACGAAAAATGGGTTGACGTTAAAGGCGGGAGGGCTTTTTTCATTGGTGATATGTACCTGCCACCGAAGAAGCAACACCCAATCCCAGAACCTGTATCGCCGGCATCGCACCAGCCTCCGCAAGCTGGGCCCTCGGCACAAGCTCAACCTCTGACACTTATCGAAGCCGCTAGTACTGAGCAAAATCTCCCCTCTACTCGCTCTATGTCTTTCTTCGATTACGTGATGCAAGGCTTCGGGATGGTTTTGATCTTTGGGCTTTTGTTTTGCATCTTGGTCGCATGGTACGAAGAGGCAACCAAGCCAAAGAGCTGCGAAGAGCTCGTGCAGGAAGCTTGGGATGAGTGTAACGACGACTACAACGGCAAGTGCCGTTACTTAGGGCCGAAGTACCAAGTGACCTGCTATCCGGACGAATACGAAGAAGCACTGGATGAATGGAAGAGGAATCGGTGGTGACTTAGGGATGGTCTGAAGTAGTTGTGTATTTCTGGCTGACTTCAGCCCCTGCCGATCCTGAATTCATAGAATAAGTGCAACGCTTGAAACGATAGGCAGAGGGCCAGCCACCGGTAGAATCCAGGCTCTCACACCAAAGGATTCAA
>LNFM01003676.1_pt1 | contig 29727 bp, 17 predicted proteins | sample 596031 | NCBI WGS metagenome assembly LNFM01 (sample SAMN04254537, study PRJNA301005) | activated carbon metagenome | isolation source: dual media filters at the Ann Arbor, Michigan drinking water treatment plant | place: USA: Ann Arbor
TGCGGTCGGCGAGGAATCGATGCACTTCGGCGCCGGCAGCGCCGTGGTGACGACGCCGGTCGAGGTGGTGGCGCCGCTCGACAAGGCACAGCCGGCACTGCGACGCGGCGAGAGCGTGCGGCTCGAGGTGGTCGTCCGGACCCGCAAGGTCGGGCACTTCTTCCCGGGCGGCACCGTCGACGGCCATGAGGTCTGGGTGGAGCTCGAGGCGGTCGACAGCAAGGGCCGCACCATCATGCACAGCGGCAAGGTGGCCGACGAGGGTCGCGGCCGGGTCGAGACCGGCGCGCATTTCTACAAGAGCCTGATGCTCGACGCCGAAGGCAATCCGATCAACAAGCGCAACGCCTGGGCGGCGCGCTCGGTCGCCTACGTGCGCCTGGTGCCGCCGGGTGCCGCCGACACGATCCACTACCGACTCGACGTGCCGCCCGATGCCGGTGACACCATCACCCTGACGGCGCGCATCAACTACCGCAAGTTCAACTGGTGGAACACGCAGTGGGCGTTCGCGGGCGTCCGCGATCCGCAGCACCGCGACGTGCGCCTCTCGAAGGACTACGACAACGGTCGCTGGGTCTTCACCGGCGACACGTCGAAGGTCTCGGGCAAGGTGAAGGAGATCCCGAACCTGCCCATCACCGTCATGGCCGAGTCGAGGACGACCCTGAAGGTGGTGGACGCGACGGCGCCCCTGCCCACCGATGCGCCAGTGGTCACCCAGGCGGTGCGCGAGCGCTGGAACGACTACGGCATCGGCCTGCTGCTGCAGGGCGATCTCAAGGGCGCCGAGGCGGCGTTCCTCAAGGTGACGCAGGCCGAGCCCGGCTACGCCGACGGCTGGGTCAACGTGGCGCGGGCGCGGCTCAACGAGGGCAACGTCGACGGCGCCACCCAGATGCTGCAGCGCGCGCTGACGATCGACCCGCGACTGGCCAAGACGCACTTCTTCCTCGGCCAGGCGGCCCGGGCCCTCGGCGACTACGACACGGCCATCACCCATCTGCGCGAGGCCGCGCGTCAGTACCCCCGCGATCGCGTCGTGCGCAACCAGTTGGGCCGCGTGCTGTTCCTCAAGCGGCAATACGCGGCCGCGATCACCGAATTCAAGGTGGCGCTCGACGTCGACCCCGAGGACCTGCAGGCGCACTACAACCTGATGCTGTGCTACCAGGGTATGGGCCAGACCGACCTGGCGGCGCGCGAACGGACCCTGTACGAGCGCTTCAAGGCCGACGAGTCGGCGCAGGCCATCACCGGCGACTTCCGGCGCCTGAATCCCGACGACAACAACGAGCGCCAGAGCGTGCACGAGCACCGCACGTTCACGCCGTTCCCGGCCGACGCCGCCTCGTCGGGACAGACCACCGTCGCCACCTCGGCCCCTGCGGCACCGCCGACGCGGCTGGGTTCGGCGCCTCGCCGGGCGGCGGCACCGGCGCGTCCGACGCCGCTGGCGGCGCGGGCCCCCTCACCGGCGAAAGTCGAATCCCCAGAATGATGCGTCATCGTTTCCTCACGCATGTCCTGTCCGCCATCGCGGTGGCAGGGGTGGCGGCCACCGCCGTGATGGCCCAGGGCGCGAAGGCGCGCGGCCCGGTCGCCTTCACCGACGTGACGGTCCAGTCCGGCGTCACCTTCCGCCACACCAGCGGCGCCTTCGGCAAGAAGTACCTGCCGGAGACGATGGGATCGGGTGTGGTGGTGCTGGACGTCGACAACGACGGTCGGCAGGACCTCTTCTTCGTCAACGGCACGGTGTGGCCCGGGCGGGCGGCGACGCGCAGCCTGCCGGCGCTCTATCGCAACGCCGGCGGCGGCCGCTTCACCGACGTCACGCGCGCGGCCGGGCTCGCCACAACGGCGTACGGCATGGGAGCCGCGGCGGCCGACTACGACAACGACGGCTTCATCGACCTGTTCGTCACCGCACTCGGTGGCAACCGCCTGTATCGCAACACGGGCAAGGGCACGTTCCAGGACGCGACCGTCAGGGCCGGGGTCGGTCGGGCCGGCTTCTCGACGAGCGCCGCCTGGCTCGACTACGACAAGGATGGCCGGCTGGATCTGGTCGTGGCCAACTACGTCCAGTGGCAACTGGAGAAGGACATCCACTGCACGCTCGACGGCAAGACCAAGTCGTACTGCACGCCGGAGAGCTACAAGGGCGAGACGCCGTTCCTCTTCCGCAACAACGGCAACGGCACCTTCGAGGACGTGACGAAGAAGGCGGGCCTCCACGATCCGACGAGCAAGGGCCTCGGCGTCGGCCTGCTCGACTACAACGGCGATGGCTGGCTCGACATCTTCATCGCCAACGACACCCAGCCGAATCGGCTCTACCGCAACACGGGCAAGGGCACCTTCGTCGACGAGGCCGTGACCGCCGGGGTCGCCTTCAACGAAGCGGGGGTGGCGCGCGCCGGCATGGGCGTCGATGCCGCCGACTTCGACGGCTCGGGCCGCCCCGGCCTGCTCATCGGCAACTTCTCCAACGAGATGCTGTCGCTCTACCGCAACGAGGGCAACGGCCTGTTCATCGACGATGCGCCGACGTCCACGCTCGGGCGCGAGTCGCTGCTGTCGCTGACCTTCGCGTGCTTCTTCTTCGACGCCGACAACGACGGCCTGCTCGACATCTTCACGGCCAACGGGCACGTCGCCGACGACATCAGCCGCGTCCAGCCCAAGGTCACCTACGCCCAGCCGGCGCACCTGTATCGCAACACCGGCAAGGCCCGGTTCTCCAACGTCGCGGCCGGCAGTCCAGCCCTCTCGAAGGCCGTCGTGGCCCGCGGCGCCGCCCACGTGGACATCGACAACGACGGCGATCAGGACCTCGTGGTGACCGTCAACAACGGCCCGGCGCGGGTGCTGCGCAACGACTCGCCGGCCGCGCAGGCGCTGCGCCTGTCGCTGGTCGGCGTGACGTCCAACCGGTCGGCCATCGGCGCGCAGGTGCGTGTCACCGTCGGCGGCCTCACCCGTACGGCGATGGTCAAGACGGGTTCGAGCTACCTGTCGCAGAGCGAACTGCCGCTCACCTTCGGGCTCGGCGCGGCGTCCAAGGTGGAGCAGGTCGAGATTCGCTGGCCCAGTGGCCAGGTCGATCGCCTCGGTCCGCAGACCGCCGGCCAGACTCTGGTGGTCACCGAAGCGAAGGGCGTCACCGCGAAAGTGCCGTTCGGACGGTGATCGGCGCCGTGGATAACGGTCGCCGGGGCGAGCATCACTGACCGTCGGCCAAAGGCCGACAGCTACAACGGACCGTCGGGCAAGCCCGACGGCTACACACCTATGACGCGTACATTCGCTGTGCTCGCCGGCCTCATCACCCTTGGCGTCGTGCTCGCGGCGCAGACCGCGCCGTCGCCCCGCGACGTGCGCGAGCGGGCGTGGCAGGCCAACAACCTGGGCGTGGCCTATCTCGAGCAGTTCAATCACGAGAAGGCCGCCACCCAGTTCGAGGCCGCGCTCGCCATCGACGGCAGCTTCACGCCAGCCCGCGTCAACCTGGCCATCGCTCGCCTCTACGAGCCCGACCTGCCAGCGGCCCTGAAGGCCGCGACGGCTGCCGCCGCCACGCCAGCCGCACCGCCGCACGCCGACTTCGTCCTCGGGCTCATCGCCCGCAGCGAGAACCGCGAGGCGGATGCCGTCGCCGCGTTCCGCCGCGTGCTGGAGACGGACCCGGACGATGTGGCGTCGCTGGTGAACCTGGGGCAGTTGCTGCTGCAGCGGCGCGAGTATGCCGAGGCGGTCCCCGTCTTCTCGAAGGCCGTGGACCTCGAGCCCTACAACGTGTCGGCGCTGTACAACCTGGCGGTCGCGCAGACGCGGGCCGGCCAGCGGGAACTGGGCGCCGCGACGACCGCGAAGTTCCAGGCGCTGCGCGAGACCGGCTACGGCACGACCTACTCCAACACGTACATGGAGCAGGGGCGCTACGCCGAAGCGATCCTCTCGACCGGCGGTGAGCCCGACCTCGTCCCGCCCGCCCGCCCGTTGACGTACTCGACGACGACGCTCACCTTCGCCGGCAGTGCCGTCAGCGCCCTCGCCGCCGCCGACGTCGATGGCGACGGGCGCAGCGACTACCTCACGGTCGGTCCGCTGGGCGTCGACGCCTACCTGAACGCCGGCACGACGCCGCAGCGTGTGCGTCCGGCGCCCTGGCCGGTGCCGGCGGCCCTCGGGACCCGCGGCGTGGTGGTCGCCGACGTCGACAACGACGGCAAGGCGGACCTGCTGCTGCACGGGCGCGGGGGCATCGCGCTCTGGCACCAGAAGTCCGGGACGACACTCGACTTCGAGGACGTGACCGCAGCGAGCGGCATCGTCACGTCGCTCGACGTGCGCACGGCGGCCCTGGTCGACCTCGACCACGACGGCGACGCCGACGTGGTGCTCGGCGGTGCGTCCAGAGATGCGGGCGACGCGGCGCCGCTCGCGGTGTGGCGCAACAACGGCGACGGCACGTTCGCAGACATCTCGGCCACCGCGTTGCCTGGTCAGACCCCGATGGTGGCCCGCGCGATGGTGCCGACCGACGTCGACCTCCGCCGCGACATCGACCTGATCGTGCTCGGCGACGACGGCCGCGTCCGCCTGTGGCGCAACATGCGCGACGCGTCGTTCCGCGAGGTCTCGACCAGTGTCGGGCTCGACGCCCTGCCAGCCGCCGCGGCCCTCGCCGTGGGCGACGCCACCAAGGACGGCTTTCCCGACATCGCCGTCAGCGCGAAGACCGGTGAAAGCGTCCTGGCGGTGGGCGCCTCGAACAACCGGTTCAACATCAGACCATTCGCCGCGCTGCCTGCCGCTGCGCACGCGGCCCAGATGGTCGATGCCGACAACGACGGGCTCCTCGACGTCGTCACGCTCCAGGCCGACGGCGTGCGTGTCATCCGGCAGGTGGCCGGCGGCTTCGAGGACGTCTCGACGCGGGCTGGTCTGGCGACGGCACCGGGTGTGACGGCCGGTGCCGAGGGCGGTGCGTTGCTGCTGCTGGACACCGATGCCTCCGGCGGCATGGACGCCGTGATGTTGCGAGCTGGGACGGCCACCCTGCATCTCGCCTCGGGCGCGGGGTGGCCGAGCATCCGTGTCCGCCTGACCGCGCAGGTGAGCAACCGCAGCGGCCTCGGTGCCAAGGTCGAGATGCGCGCCGGCAGCCTGTGGCAGAAGCTCGAGACCTCCGCGTCCTCGCCGTCGTCCGCTCCGGCCGACATCCTGTTCGGCCTCGGCACGCGGGCGTCGGTCGACGTGGTCCGCGTGCTGTGGCCAGCGGGCATCGTCCAGGCCGAGCCCATTAGTGCCGACACGCTGAAGGCCAATGCCCTCGACGTCGTCGAACTGGATCGCAAGCCCTCGTCGTGCCCGTACCTCTACACGTGGAATGGCGATCGCTTCGAGTTCGTCACCGACTTCCTCGGCGGCGGCGAGATGGGGTATCAGGTTGCCCCGGGTGTCTTCAACACGCCAGACCCCGAGGAGTTCGTTCGCATCCGCGGCGACCAGTTGCGCCCGACGGACGGCCGCTACGAGCTGCGGATCACCAACGAGCTCGAGGAGACGCTGTTCCTCGACCACCTGTCGCTCGTGGCCGTCGACCATCCGGAGGGGATGGACGTGTTCCCGCGTGAAGGCCTCGTGTCGGCACCGGATGCCGGTCTGCGCCTCGAAGCGCTGCGCAACCGCCGCGCCGCGACACGCGTGACCGACGCCGCTGGCCACGACGCCACGCGCGTCGCCGCACGCACCGATCGCGCCTTCGTCGACGGGCTGCCGCTGCTGCCGGTGCGCGGGTACGCAAAGCCTCACGCCATGACCATCGACCTCGGCGCCGACACGCCGGCACGCGGCGCCGTCCTGCTGCTCACCGGCTGGACCGACTACGCCTTCTCGAGCGACAACATCGCGGCCTCGCAGGCCGGCCATGCCCTGCAGCCGCCAGCGCTGCAGGTGCGCGACGCACGCGGCGTCTGGCAGACGGTCATCGCGGAGATCGGCGTGCCGGTGGGACGACCGCAGACCATCGTGGTGGACCTGACCGATCGTTTCCTGTCGGCGAGCCGCGAGGTGCGTATCGCCACGAGCATGCGCGTGTACTGGGATCAGGTCGAGGTCGCGACGCGTGACACGCGGGCCACGCCGATCGTGACGCGCGTCGACGCGACGACCGCCGACCTGCGCTGGCGCGGCTTCTCCGAGATGGTCTCGACGCAGGAACCTCTGACGTTCGACTACAGCCGGGTCCTCGCCACGTCGCCCTGGAAGCAGATGCCCGGGCGCTACACGCGTGAGGGTGACGTCAGGTCGCTGCTCACCTCGGTCGACGATGCCTTCGTCGTCTCGCGGCCGGGCGACGAGGTCGCCCTGTCGTTCGACGCCTCGGCGCTGCCAGCCCTGCGCGACGGCTGGACGCGCACGTTCCTGCTGCATGGCGACGGCTTCAGCAAGGAGATGGACATCAACTCGGCCAGTCCCGATCAGGCCTGGCCCCTGCCGTCGCGGACATCGCGCGGCGCGCGTCCCGGCATGTCGACGCCGGCGTCCCCCCTCGACGAACCGGAGTGGTTCACGCGCTACAACACGCGCGTCGTGGGACGCCAGGTGCCGCGCCTGGCAGGCCTGCCGCAGTGACGACGCCCCGCCTGCGGTACGCCGCGGCCGCGTGCCAGACCGACCTGCCGTGCCCGCGGACGCGGGCCGACATGGCCGCCAACACCGACCGCATGATCGCGATGATCGACGCGGCGGTGATCGGCAGCCAGCCGTTCCTGCCGGTCCGCCTGGTGGTCTTCCCCGAGTTCGCGCACGCCGCGCCGGCCTACGCCACCGTGGAGGCGCTGATCGAGCACCTCGCCGTCCCGATCCCCAACGCGCACACGGACCGCCTGGCGCAGCGCGCGCGCCAGCACGACCTCTACATCCAGAGCGGGTCGATGATCGAGGTCGATGCCCGCTGGCCCGGGGTGGTCTTCAACACGACCTGCCTCATCGGGCCTGACGGCATTCTCACGAGGTACCGCAAGGTCAACCCGTGGATTCCGTTCGAGGTCCACGCCAGCCCGCACGACATCCCGGGCTATGACGAGCCGCTCTTTCCGGTGGCCGACACCCCCATCGGCAAGCTGGGGTGTGCGATCTGCTACGACTGGCTGTTCCCGGAAGCGATCCGCCAACTGGCCGCCAACGGCGCCGAAGTGCTGATCCGCGTCTCGGCGTACATGGACCCCTGGGGCGCGACCGAGCCGATGAACTGGTGGACGCTGGTCAACCGGACGCGCGCCCTCGAGAACATGGCGTTCGTCGTCGCGGCCAACCAGGGCGCGAGCCTGGCGCACTACCCGCCGTATTCGTGGCCGGGGGGCAGCCAGGTGGTGGACTTCGAGGGACGGCTGCTGGCCGAGGCCTCGCCCGGCCCTGGCGAGCGCATCGTCGTGGCGCCGATCGACATCGAGGCGCTGCGGCACGAGCGCAGCACCCGCATCGGCCACCAGATGCTGGCGCACCTGCGGACGACGGCCTACCCCATCTACCAGGCCGACGGCTTCCCGCCCGCCGGCATCACGTCACCGATCACCTACGCATCGAACGTCGCGCGGATCGTGCAGCGCAAGGGATGAGTGCGTGGGAGGGCGCGCTCGCCGAGCGCGCCGTGTGCCTCAGCCGATCCGGTAGATCGTGTCGTCGGTGCAGACGACCATGGCCCCGTCGGTCGGATCGAAGGTGATGCCGACCAGACCGGCGCCGCTCACCACCACCGTGCGTGTGCCATCGGCAGCGACCCGATAGACGGCGCTGTCGCCCGCCAGGGCATCGACGACGTGCAGGACGCCGTGGCGATCGAAGGCGAGGCCCTGCGGCCGACCGAAACCCTCGACCCAGCGTGTCACGACGCCGTCGGGCGTGACCGTGTAGAGCGCATCCGACGAGTTCAGGGTCGGCGCGGAGACGACGAGCGTGTCGTCGGGCGCCACGGCGAGATGGAAGGCGGCGACGCTGGGGGGAATGGTCGCGAACGGCTCGGACCGGCCCTCGCGGTTGACACGATGGATGGTGCCGGACCGGTCGCCGACGAGCAGGTCGCCCGCGTGCGTGAAGGCCAGACCGAAGGCCACCCCGAGGCCGTCTGCGAATCTGGTCACCGCGCCGTCGGCGGTCACGCGTGACACGGTGCCCTCGAACCGGCTGGACACGTAGAGATCGCCGTCCGGGCCGAACGCGACGGATGTGGCATTGCCGAGCCCCGTGACGAACGGCTCGCGGGCGCCATCGGGACCGACGCGGAACACCGACACCGGCGTCTGCTGGCCGCGCTGCCCGCTGAGCGTCGCGTACAGGCGTCCCTCCCGGTCGAACGCCGGGCTGTCGACCTGGTGCACGCCAGTCGCGAGGACGGTGCCGACCTCGATCACCGGCGTCGAACCTTCGAGTCCCTCGATGACGAGCGGTTGCCGCCCGCCGGGCGTCCCGGCCGGGACCTCGGCGACGAGCACGCGGGGCGAGGCACGCACCACGCGGGCGCGCTCCCCACCGAGCCGGACGTCGAGCAGGTGCCCTGGCCGGATGTCGAAGCCACTGCCGCTCACGGTCAGCCGGCCGCCAGGCAGCACGGCCGTCGGCTCGATGCGTTGAATCGCTGCGCGTTGCACGTGGCGATCGTACCTTGAGCCTGTGCCTGAGCCCTGAGCCCTACTCCACGCGCCGCGCGCCCGCGTAGCGGTCGGACCAGTAGGCCGCGTCGAGGCGGTCGATGCGGACTCGGCTGCGAGTGTTGGGGGCGTGGATGAAGCCCCCGTCGCCGGTGGCGATGCCCACGTGCGAGATGCGACGCCCATCCGTGCGAAAGAAGACGAGGTCGCCTGCGGCGATCTCGCGGTCGCGCACCTTGCGACCGATCTCGTACTGCGCCTCGGCCGTCCGCGGTAACGCCACCCCGGCTTCGCGGTAGAGGAACTGGACGAATCCGCTGCAGTCGAACCCGCTCGGGGACGCGCCCCCGGGGCGATAGGCCGTCCCCGTGTAGGCACGGGCATCGGCGAGGATCGCCGGGCCCGAGACCACACTTCCCGGGTGGGTCATCACCGGCCGGCGCCCCCCACCGGAGGCACAGGCCGAGGCGGCGACGGCCAGCAGCACCACGAGCACGCGCCCGGCGAGTCCCATGTCGGCGCTATCGGGCGCTTCGGTGTAACTCTTTAGTCACGTGCACGTTACCGGTCGAATGGATGGCTTGACAGTGTCGAAGCCCGTCGGCCAGACTACGAGCACGTACCGTTGCACGGGTCAGTAACGCCGCCTATGGAGCAGACATTGCTTCTCAACGCGACGTGGGAGCCCCTCAAGGTCGTCAACTGGCAGAAGGCCCTGACCCTCTGGTGCCAGGGCAAGGTGGAGGTGGTCGCCAGTTACGACCGGGAAGTGCGCTCAGTCTCGCTGAGTTTTCGACTTCCTTCCGTCATCCGCCTGCTGCGGCGGATACGCATCAGGCGGGCCATCGACGATGTGCCCTTCTCGCGCGCGAACATCTACGCCCGCGATCGTTGTACGTGCCAGTACTGCGGTGTCCGGTTCTCGGCCGCCGACCTCACGTTCGACCACGTCATCCCGGTGGCCCAGGGTGGTCGCAAGACCTGGGAGAACATCGTCGCGGCCTGCGTGACCTGCAACAGACGCAAGGGTGGGCGCACGCCGGAACAGGCCGGCATGTCGCTGACACGCCCGCCGAAGCGGCCGTCGAAGGCGCCGGCGGTGCGGCTGACCATCGGGCTGCGCCACACGCCCGACAGCTGGCGCGACTATCTGTACTGGAACGTCGAGCTGGACGAGACCTGAGCGGGTGCGCGGCTCAGGCCGCGCGGACCGGCACGACGGGCGGCTGCGCGCGGCTGAAGTCGCGCACGATCAGGTCGGCCTCGGTGAAGAGCGCGCGCCCGGGCGGTTCCTTGAACGGCTCGACGAGCACGCCCGGCGCCCCCGGCAGGTCGTCGACGACCTCGACGTAGCGCTGCGGGTACGACGCCTCGCGGAACGTCACGCCGACCACGGCCTCGTGGCGGGCCTTGAGCGTGGCGAAGTCGTGCATCACCACTTCGAGCATCTCGTCGGACGGCGAGGTGGCCAGGTAGGACAGCACCAGGTCACGCACGTCGTCGAAGAACTGTGGCGGATGCGTGCGCGCATCGAACGTGCCATCGGCCCGCGCAAGCTGACGCAGGCCCTGGCCATCCGGCGCGATGTGATAAAGCTCGTGCACGACGGTGTCGAGCCGCACGACCCAGGGCGGCAACCCCGGATACCGTTCCAGCTTCCGTCGGCTCACCTGATCGGTGAAGCGCGGCAGCGTCACCGAGATCATGTAGTCGACCGGCGTGCCACGAATGACGACGCGAGGCGAGCGGGTGACGAAGCACGGCGAACGCCTGGTGATGACGCCGGTCGCCTCGTCCGCCCAGAAGTAGTACCCGGGTTCGCTGGTCGGCAGCGTCAGGCAATGGCAGGTCGCGTTGGGCCCCTCGGTGCCCGACCGTCCGCGACGGGCGAACACGAGCGTGCGCTCGGGACGGACGTGGGCGAGGGCCGGGACGCGCAGGGCGATGTCGGCAACGAGGCCGGAGAGCGCGTCGGTGAAATGAAACATCGCTACTTGGCGAATCGGGCGGGCGGGGCCGCAACATGAGACACCCGCAAGGCCCGCCGGGTCAAGCTCGAGGCACGGGCGGCGGCGACGGCCGAGCCGGCGTCTCGTCTGCAGGAACGGGGCTCGACGGCGGCTCGTCGGCCGGCGCCGGCGCCTGGGGCGAATCGCCCTCCTCTCCGTCGGACGCCGGCAGCGTCGCCGGTGTCTCCGGGCGTTCGGGGAGCGGCGTCGGCACGCTCGCCGCAGCCGGCTCGTCCTTCTGCTCGGGCGGCGGCACGGGGGCATCCCGCATGCCCATCCGCCTGAGGATCATCTGCTGCCGACGACGCAGACGGGGTGGGGGATCGGCAGGGCTGTAGCGATTCGGATTGATCAGCGCCCCGGCCAGCAGCGCTGCCTCCGCCGCCCCGAGGCTCGACGCCGGCTTGCGGAAGTAGTGACGGCTGGCGGCCTCGGCGCCCCAGGTCCCGCCGCCCCACTCGACCACGTTGAGATACAGCTCGAGAATCCGACGCTTGCTGAGCAGGCGTTCGAGGCGCCGCGTGATCAGCAACTCGCGCAGCTTGCGCAGCGGCGTCTGCGACTCCGAGAGATAGAGGTTCTTGGCGAGCTGCTGCGTGATCGTCGACCCGCCCCGGACGATGGTGCCCTTCGTGAGGTTCGCCTCGAGCGACTCCCTGATGGCGTCGATCTCGATGCCCTCGTGGTCCCAGAAGCCGCTGTCCTCGGTGACGAGCACGGCGCGCTTCAGCGTCTGCGCGATGCGGGCGTAGGGCACGAAGCGGTAGTCCTGCGTGGCGGGGCGTCCCTCGGCGTGTGCCTGATCGGCGCGCAGCCGCATGAACGCGGTGGCTGCCGGTGGGCTGTCGACGAGCGGTCGCACGTCGGGCAGCGTCACGACCAGGTAGCCGAGAAAGCACACACCCGCCGCGATACCGCCTGCTACCACGCGTCCTGCCGTCCGCATCACGGGCGATCGTTTCGACACGGCTGAGGAGCGGCGGCGCGGGGGAGCCATCGAGGTGTCAGCAGTATAGCGGCCGCGTCTTACGCGTCGGCGACGCGCAAGACGGGTCGGCCGCCTCGCGCCGGCCGGACGAGCGAAGCGTGCACCACTCCCGTACAATCTCGCCAATGACCGCCCGGGTCCAGGTGCTGGCGGAGGTGACCCACGATGCGGTCACCGCAGCGATGCTGCGTCGTCGTCGGCTGCTGGCCACGCTCGTGCTGCTGGCCCTGGCGGCGGTGTCCTTCTGGGTCGTGGTGGCGCTGGTCCGGGCACGCACGCAGCCCACCCTCGGCGTGCAGATGAGCCGGAGCAGTTCGTCGCTGCTGCGCCGGCCGGACGGCCGCGTCGCCGTCATCCGGGCCGTCCGGGCTCACAGCCCGGCGGCTGAGGCCGATCTTCGCCCTGGCGATCAGGTGATCAGCATCGATGGCGTCGCCATCGGCGACTCGGGGGCGCTGATCGCTCGGCACGACCGCCTGCAGCCCGGCGATGGCGTCGTGTTCGAGATCGAGCGGGAGGGACAGCGGCTGACGCGGCGCGTGACCGCGGGCCGCGTGCTCGTCGGGCGATGGGCGTGGGCGGGCGTGGCCATCCGCGTCGTGCTCGTCTTCACGCTGTTCCTGGGCATCCCCTCGGTGGTCTTCAAGTGGCGGCCGCATGATCCGCGGGCGCTGCTCTTCATGCTGTTCGGCTCGACGTTCGGCCTCTCGATGCTGAACTTCTCGGTGCCGGGCCTGAGCCAACCGCCTGAAAGCGTCCTGCCGATTCCGGAGGCCTTCCGTCGGTTCAACATGACGTCGCTGGCCATCACCTACGCCTGCGCGCTGGTCATCAACCCGACGCTGCTCCACTTCCTCGCGCTGTTTCCCGAGCCTCGGCTGGCGCCGCGCGCGCTCGGCCGCATGCTCCGCTGGACCTACCTGGTGCCAACCCTGGTCTGCTGGCTGGCAGCCCCGGTGGTGGTGCTGGTGGCGGCCACGTGGTTGCCGGCCCCGGCGCGTCCGCCGGTGGCGTTCACGCTGGCAGCCCTCTCCGGGGCCGGGGCATTGCGGGTGTGGTGGACGCGGCTGCGACGGCGCCCGTGGCGGACGCGGCTGCTCGACGACATCCACTGGCTCGGCGCCGCCGTCGCCCTGACGTACGTCGCCGTGATGCTCTCGGCGATCGAGGCCGTGAGCCTGCGATCGAACGAGGCGGCCGGGGTGATGGCGGGGTTGCTGATGGCCGCCGCTGCCGCGCTCTTCGGTGTCGGGGTCGGCGTCGCGTACCCGATTGCGTGCTGCATCGCGATGTGGCGTTCATGGCGACTGAGCTCGCCGGACGTCCGCCTGCAGATTCGCTGGCCGCTGCTGAGCATCGCGCTGGCGCTGGGCATCGCCGTCGTGCTCTCGCTGCTGTCGATCGGCCTGTCGTTCTCGACGGGCAACACGCCGCCGCCGTGGCTGTTCTCGGTCTTCGAGATCTCCACGTGGGTGGCATACTCGGTGATCCCGCTGGCCTTCGCCGCCGCGGTCCTGCGCTACGGCCTGATGGACATCCGGTTCATCATCCGTCTGACGTTCTTCTATCTGCTGACCACGGCCAGCGTCTACATCGGGACGTTTGCCGTCGTCCTGCTGCTGGCGACGGCCGTCGGATCGGCCGCCGACAGCAATCGTGTCACCACGATCCTGATCACGCTGCTCGCGATGTCGCTGTGCGAGCCGCTGCGCCGCCGCATCCAGCGGCGCGTCGACAAGCACTTCTATCAGCGCACGCCAGACCCGGTGGGCGTGCTGGCGCGGCACGGCCAGGCCCTGCGCGAGGTGACCCGCCCGGACGACCTCGAGCGACGCCTCGTCCTCGCCCTGCAGGAAGCCATTCCGCACGGGCCCACGTACGTCTTCCGTCGGCGCGAGGATCAGGCCGAGTTCATCGCGGCGCACTCACCGGACCCGACGGCCCGCGAGGCATTTGCCGCGCTGCCGTTCCTGACGCGGCGCGCCCCCGATCTGCTCGGCCCGACCGTGCTCGTCGAGTTGACGATGGACGTGGAGGAAGCGAGCACGTGGGATCGCCTCGGCATCGAGTCCCTGCTGCCGGTGCGGCAGGGGGATGCGATCGCGGTGGTGCTCGGCCTCGGCCGCAAGCGCTCGGACGAGGCCTGGCAGGAACGCGACATGGAGATTCTGTCGTCGCTCGCGGCCCAGACCTCGATGGCCATCGCCGACATCGAAGCGCGTCAGCACGACGCCTCGCTGAAGGAGGCCTTCGACAACCAGCGCGCGCTGCTGCCGCAGCAGTTGCCGCAGCCGGACGCCTTCTCGATCGCCGGGGCCTGGCATCCCGCGCTGGCGGTCGGCGGCGACTACTACGATGCGTGGTGGCTGTCGACCGACGCCATCGCGCTGTGCGTGGCCGACGTCGCCGGCAAGGGCCTCGCGGCCTCGCTCGTGATGGCCAACCTGCAGGCCACGGTGAAGGCGCTGGCCGGCCCCGACGTGAGCCCGGCCGACCTCTGCACCCGCGTCAACGAAACCCTCGCCGCCAACCTGCGCAAGGGCCGCTTCGTGACGTTCTTCTACGGCGTACTGCGGCTGTCGACCGGCGAACTGCGCTACGCCAATGCCGGCCACAACCCGCCCGTCCTGTCCTCGGACGGCGCCGTGCATCAGCTCGGCCTCGGCGATCCCGGTCTCGGCCTGCTGCGCACCCACCGCTACCGCGACGCCAGCGTCACACTCGGCGCCGATGCCCGCCTGCTGCTCTACACCGATGGCGTGACCGAAGGCCGCAGCCCGGACGGCGAGGACTTCGGCATGGCGCGCCTGCTCGATCTGGTCGACCGGCCGCACGCCAGCGCCGGTGCCCTGCGCGACGACGCGCTGTCGGCCATCGCCGCCTGGACGCAGGGGCAGTTCGACGATGACGTCACGCTGCTGGCGGTGGTTCACCGCCAGGGCAACGAGCCGTTGTTCCAGTCGCAGAAGATTCGCCTGCCCGGGTTGGGCTAGCCGGGCCGGGCGGGCCGGGCGTCATCGCCCTTCGATGACGACCTTCAACCTGTCGCCGGCCTGCGGGCGCTCCTGCGGGCTGAAGCCGTTGATGATCGCCAGGCGTGCCGCTGGCACCAACTTCTGCCCCGGTACGGCCGCAATCGATTCCCAGGTGTCGCCCGCCTTCGCGGTGTAGAGCTCGAGCACGCTGGGTCGGATGCGTTCGGCCTCCCCCGCGCTGAGCGGCTGGAACGACTGCACCGTGCCGTCCACGGCCTGCTGCAACTGGCGGTAGGCGTTGGTGCCCGCCAGGCCGGCCAGCCGGAACACCTGGTTGTTGTGCCGAATCCAGGCCGCGCGGAGCACGACGTCGCCCATGTTCTGCATCTGGCCGCGGAACGTCCCGACGAAGGCCGGCAAACCGTTGACACGCGTCTCACTGCCCTCGACGAACTGCAGCCCCGTCTGCCCGAGGTCGGCGGCCGCCACGTCCTGCAGCGAGCGGGCCTGGCCGGGCTGCACCAGTTGCAGGAAGACATACCCGCCGCCCCCCTGCGGCTGCGCCACCACCTGCTGCGGCGTGTTCTGCACCTGCCAGCCCTGGGGGAACTCGAGCCGGAACCGCATGTCGGGATGGAGGAAGGTGTTGCCACGCAGCACGCCCTCGCGCGGGTTCTCCCCGAACATCAGGCCGTCGACGCGCTGCAGGTAGGCCGCGCGGTTGACCGCCAGCTCGCGCGTGGCCTGGGCCCGGAGCGACGAGACGCGCGCATCGAGGCGGGCGACTCGGTCGGCCGGCATGGGGTGGGTCGACAGCCAGTTGGGCACGCCCTTGCGGTCCGGGCCATCGTCCAGACGACCGAGCGTTTCGAGCATGCTGGCGACGCCACGCGGATCCCAGCCCTGAGCGGTGGCGTACCCGGCGCCGAGGTCGTCGGCCTGCAGTTCGTCGTCACGCCCGAACTTGAGGAAGGCGACGCCGAGTCCGGCCTCCGCGACCTGACCGAAGGGGCGCAGCTCGGGCACGAAGATCTGCCCGAGCAGCAGTCCGAGCGAGCCGGCCGTCTGCTTGCTGTACTGCGCGGCTGAATGCCGGGCCGTCACGTGTGCAATTTCGTGTCCCAGCACGCCGGCCAGCTCGGCTTCGCTGTTGAGGTGGGCCAGGATGCCGCGCGTCAGGTAGACGAAGCCGCCGGGGACGGCAAACGCGTTCACCGCCGGGGCATCGACAACCGCGAAGGACCAGGGCAGGTCGGGTCGCTCGGTGGACGCCGCGAGGCGATGCCCGATGCCGTCGACGTACTGCTGCAGCGCCGGATCGTCGACCACGCCCATCTCCCGGCGGATCTGGGGATCGGATTCCTTGCCGAGCGCCACTTCCTGCGCCTCGCTCATCAGCGAGAACTCGCGTTGGCCGGTGGCTGGATTGGTGGCGCAGGCCACGGCCACGGCGGCGACGACAGCCAGTGCGGCCACGCGCCACGACATTCCTGTACGTTCGGTCATCCCACTCTCCTGCCTGTTCAGCACTAGCAAGGATGGCGCCAGTTGAACAAGAGCCCGGTGACTCTCGTCGCAGACCAGTACATGACGCCGGAACTCCACGCCCTTCCGGAGCCGCTGCCCACTCGGTTGCGCTGGACGCACACCCAGCGTCGCACGGCCTGGCTCTTCGATGACTCCACCTGTATCGGGTCGCTGGGGTTTGCCGGCTACGGCCGGGCCAGCGGCCTCACGAGCCGGGGTGTCTGGCACCTGCAGCGACGCGGCGTGCTGCAGCTCGGCGTGCACATGGCGCCGGCCGACGGACGGCGCGCCCCGATGCTGATGCGCCAGTCGTGGTCCTTCGACGGCACGCTGGACCTGCCGGGCGACGAGCCCGTCGAGTGGCGGGCGCTGGGCAGCCTCGGCGACACGTGGGCCTTCGCCCGCGTCGGCGACGGCGCGCGTCTGCTGACCTTCCGGACGTCCGGGGCACTGCAGACCGAGACGATGGTGGAGGTGGCGCCCGCCGCCAGCACCCTCGGAGACGCGTCGCCGCTGTTGCTGCTCGGCGCGTTCCTGGTGCGGCTGGCGGTGGACGACAGCGTGGTGATCGCGGGCGCCTAGCGCGTCTTCCCGCCGAAGTAGGACGGGATGACCATGCTCCGCATCGTCTGCAACCCAGCCGGCGCGGTGAGGACCTTGGGGATGGAGTTGACGGTGATCGACGCGGTGGCGATGTCGCCGTGGACGCCGCCGGCGATCTTCATGTGCAGGTCGGGCGATCCCTTGACGATGACCGCGTCGTAGGACTCGGGAGCGCCGAGGTAGGCCTCCATGTGGAGCGTGATGAGCTCCTGCCCGGCCTTGTCGTACCCCGTGCCGGTCTGGACGATCCCGGCCACCTGCCCCTTCTCCACCTCGAGGAACTGGCTCCTGGTCGCCTTCGTGGCGATCCTGGGGCCGATGACGTCGGTGATGGTCTCGAGCTTCCATCCCATCGCATCGGCGATCATCGCCACCGATTCGGTCAGGCCGACGTGGCGCACCGATCCGCTCTGGACCTTCTCGGCGAATTCATCCGGCGACAGGCCCGCGCCGATTTTCTGCTGGAACGGCAGGCGACGGATCGAGGCGTCCTGGATGCGCTCGACCCGGATGGTGTCGACGCGCTCGCAGACGCCCGTCAGGGTGATGGGCAGGGCGTCCATCGTGAAGCCGGGATTGACGCCGGTGCCGAGGACGGCCACCTTGGCCTTGCGCGCCAGGGCGTCGATCTTCTTGGCGAGGCGCTTGTTCGAGAACCACGGGTAGGCCAGTTCTTCCGTGGTGGAGACGATGGGCAGCTTGTACTTGAGGACGTCGGCGATCTGGTCGGTGACCTTGGCGAGCGACGAACTCGTGCAGAGCACCACCACATCGGGCTTGCTGGCCTTGACGACCGGGCCGAGCTTGCCCTCGACGATGACCGTCAGGGTCCGCCCGAGTTCGGCGACCTCACCGAGGTCCTTGCCGATCTTCGCGGGGTCGAGGTCGACGGCGCCGACGATCTTGAATCCCTTGCGGGATGCGCATTGACGAACGACACCAACGCCGATGGGACCGAGCCCCACGTGCAGGACACGAATGGCCATGACCGGGAAATCTCCTGAAACGGCGCCGGATGCCGGCGCCCGTAAGCCCCAGATTATACTCGCCGGCACACCGTGGAAATCCTGATCGGGCTGGTGTTCCTCGGCGCGTCGCTCGCCGTGGCCTTCGTGCTGCCGGTGCTGTCGTACCTGCGTGCCACGCAGGCCACCCAGCGAGCCGAGGCGCTGTCACGAGAGGTGCAGGCCCTCCGTGCCGAGGTGGCGGCCCTGCGGGCCGCTCCCGGTGCCCCGGCGCCCGCGCCGCCACTCGCGCCCACGCCGACGGCCTGGGTCGAGACCGTCCGCGATCTCGCGGCGGCGCCCGAGTCCGCGCCGCCACCGGTGCTCGCGTCTCCCGTCGCCGCCGACGGGCCGCTGCCGGACACGGTGTCTGACGGGTCAGCCGTGGAGACCGCCCACGCGGACCACGGGCCCGCGCCGACCCCGGACGTGGCCGACGGCGCGCCGAGCGTCGAGCCCGGCGCCCCGCGCCCCGAGCCGCATGTCGAGGGTCTCGAGGAGCGGATCGGTGCGCGGTGGCTGCTCTACGCCGGCATCGGCTCCCTGATCCTCGGCATCAGTTACTTCATCAAGTTCGCCTTCGACAACGGCTGGGTGAGCGAGCCGCTGCGCGTGGCCGTCGGGTTGCTGGTCGGCGGTGGGCTGGTGGCGGTGGGCCAGCGGTTCGTCCGACAGGGCCTCGCCCTGTTCGGCCATGCGTTGAGTGGCGGCGGCCTGGTGGTGCTGTACGTCGCGATCTACGCCGCCCTGCACATCTACGATCTGATCGCGCCGTCCACCGCCTTCACCGCCATGCTCGGCGTCACCCTGCTGGGCACATGGCTGGCCGATCGGCACGGCGTGCAGGTGCTGGCGGCCCTCGCGCTGCTCGGCGGGTTCCTGACGCCCGCGCTGGTCGGCGGCGGCGAGAATCGCCAGATCTTCCTCTTCGTCTACAACGCGCTGCTGATGGTCGGCGCGCTGGTCATGGTGGCGCGCCATGCCTGGGCGGGCGTGGCGGTGCTGGCCTACGGTCTCGCGGTCGCGATGGCGCTGGCGTGGGGCGTGCGGTTCTATCGGCCCGCCGCCGGCCTGCAGACCCTGCTGCTGCTCACCCTCCATCTCGGCATCGTCGCCCTGATGATCGTGGCCCTGCGGCGACAGCGGGGTCGGTCCGTGCTGGTGGTGCCGGCGTCGTGGATCCTGCTCTCGGCGCCCGTGCTCTATCACGCCGTCGCGTTGTGGCTGATCGGACGGTCACAGGGCGTGTTCCTGGTGTATCTCCTGCTGGCGACGGTGGCAGGCCTGTCGGCGGCCTATCACGCCGGCTGGCGCTGGGCGCGGACGATCGTGCTCGGGCTCGTCGCGTTGCCGTTCCTCGACTGGATCGGCGATCTCGTGACGCCACGGTGGCACGCCGCGGGGCTCGTCACGGCCGTCGCCCTCTACCTGCTCCACCTCGCCGGCCAGTGGCGGGACCTGAGCGACGACGATCCGACGGTGCGGGTGCCGATCGCCGAGTTCGTCCATACGCATGCGACGGGCGTCTTCCTGCCCCTCGCGCTGTACACCTTCCTCGAGGACCGGGCCGCGTGGTGGAACGCGCCGATGCTGACGGCGCTCGCGTGCTGGAACCTGGGGATCGCGGCCCTGCTGCGCGTGCGCATGCCGGTGCTGTCGTGGCAGTTCGTGGCGCTGGCGGCGACGCTCGGGGCCGTGGCCATCAGCGAGTGGTTCGAGGGGCCGGTCGTGGCCATCGGCTGGGCCCTGGAAGGCGCCGCGCTCGGCTACGCGGGCCTGCAGGCCCGCAACCGATGGCTCGATCGCGGTGCGCTCACGCTCTTCTCGCTGAGCGCCCTGCGGCTGATGGACGCGCTGGCCTCGCCCCTGGCGGTGGGCACGTGGCCGGTGGTCAACGCCCGTGCCCTCGCGGCGTTGATCATCGTCGGCGCGATGGCCTGGCTGGCGGCGCGGGTCGAGGAGGCGCCCGAGCACTTCGGCGGCGCCCTCGTCCGCCACGTGCTGATCGTCGGCGCCAACGTCCTGGCCATCGCGTGGATGTCGGCCGAGATCGTCCATGTCTTCGCCGAGCGGGCCTACGCGTCGACCGCGGCGGGACTACCGGCAGGCGCAGCCCGCGCCGACCTGGGCGAGCAGGTGGCCCTGTCGGTGGCGTGGGCGCTGTACGCCGTTGGCCTGGTCGCCGCCGGGTTCCGCCGCGGCTATGCGCCGGCGCGCTATCTGGCCATCGCGCTCTTCGGCCTGACCATCGTCAAGGTGATGACCAAGGACATCGCCGAACTGGACCGGGTCTACCAGATGCTGAGCGTGCTCGCCCTGGGCGCCCTGCTGGTCGTCGCGTCGTACCTCTACCAGCGGACGGTGGGGGGACGGAAGACCGGGTGACGAGGGACAAGGGGACAAGTCACAAGGGGGGCAAGGGACAAGAGACAAGGACGGCAGGGACAAGGGACAAGGCGAGTGTCCCTTGTCCCTTCAGCCTGTGCCCTTGTCCCTCCAGCCCCCTCCCTTGTCACTTGCCCCCCTTGTGACTTCTCGACTCGTCCCTTGTCCGTTGATCTCCTCTTCGTTTGACACCAGCGCACCGTGCCGTCACGATCGGGCTACGCATGGCGGAGTTCTCGTGGCCAGAGGCGCGCATCCTCGCCGTTGACGATCAGGTCCAGAACGTCAACATCATCGACCGGCTGCTGCGGCGCGCCGGATTCGAGCGCGTCGTCACGACCACGCACCCGCAGCAGGCGCGCCCGCTGTTCGAGGAGCATCGTCCCGACCTGGTCCTGCTCGACCTCCACATGCCCGACCTCGATGGCTTCGGGGTGCTCGACCAGCTCGCGCCGCTGCTGCCCGCCGACGGCTACCTGCCCATCGTCTTCATCACGGCGGACGCCGACACCCATCTGAAGAAGCGCGCCCTCTCGATGGGCGCCAAGGACTTCGTCAACAAGCCGTTCGACGCGACCGAGATCGTCCTGCGCATCCGCAACCTCCTCGAGGTGCGCTACCTCTATCTCGCGTTGCAGGCCCAGAACGAGATGCTCGAAGCGCGCGTCCGGGAGCGCACGGAAGATCTCGAGCAGGCCCAGCTGGAGATCCTGCACCGGCTGTCACGGGCCGCCGACTTCCGCGACGACGACACGATGCAGCACACCGAGCGCGTGGGTCGGCTCTCGGCGGCGCTGGCGCGGGAACTCGGCATGGACCGCGAGGATGTCGAACTGCTCCGGCTGGCGGCGCCGCTGCACGACCTCGGCAAGATCGCCGTGCCGGACAGCATCCTGCTCAAGGGCGGCGGCCTGAGCGACGACGAGTTCACCCTGGTGAAGACGCACACCAGAATCGGCGCCCGCCTGCTCTCGGGCAGTACCCATCCGCTGCTGCAGATGGCCGAGGAGATCGCCCGGACGCACCACGAGCAGTGGGACGGCACCGGGTATCTGGACGGCCTCAACGGCGAGGCCATCCCGCTGGTGAGCCGGATCGTCGCCGTCGCCGACGTGTTCGACGCGCTGACGCACGCGCGCAGCTACAAGCGCTCGTGGCCGCTGGCAGAAGTGCTGGACGAGCTGAAGCGTCAGAAGGGCCGACAGTTCGACCCCGCGGTCGTCGATGCGCTGCTGCACATCGTCGAACGCGGGGAGCTCACCCTCGAGGGGCTGTCAGGCGAGGAGTCCTAGGCTCGCGGTTCGGCCTGCGCGAGATAGGTCCCGATCTGCTCGGCCGCCTGGCGCCCTTCGGCAATCGCCCAGACGATGAGCGAGGCGCCGCGGCGGGCGTCGCCCGCGACGAAGACGCCTGGCGTGGACGTCTGCCGCGTGACGGGATCGGCCTTGACGCGGCCGGCGGCATCGCACTCGACGCCCAGCTGCGTGAACAGCGGCAGCGGCTCCGGTCCGGTGAAGCCCATGGCGAGGAAGATCAGGTCCACGTCCTCGCTGAACTCCGACCCCGGCACCGGTTCGAACGCCATCTGGCCGTTCTCCTTGCGCACCATCTCGACGCGCACGCCATGCAGGCGACGCAGCACGCCGTTCTCGCCCTCGAGCCGCGTGGTCATCATCGAGTACTCGCGCTCGCCGCCCTCCTCGTGGGCCGGTGACACGCGGTAGATGTTGGGCCACTGCGGCCACGGGTCGGCCGCGCTGCGGCTGTCGGGCGGCCGCGGCGCGATCTCGAACTGCCGCACGCTCGCCGCGCCCTGGCGGTGGGCCGTGCCGAGGCAGTCGGCGCCGGTGTCACCACCACCGAGGATGATGACGCGCTTGCCCTTCGCATCGAGCGTCGGGTCGAGCACGACATCGTCACCGGCGATGATGCGGTTCTGGTGTTCGAGATACGTCATCGCCAGGTGGACGCCCGGCAGGTCGGCGCCAGGCACGGTGAGGGCGCGCGGCTGCGTCGCCCCGACCGCCAGGCACACGGCATCGAACTCCCGCCGCAACTGCTCGCCATCGATGGCGCCCCCGACGTCGGCGCTGGTGCGGAACTCGACGCCCTCGGCCTGCATCTGCTCTAGCCGCCGGTCGAGCAGGCGGCGGTGCATCTTGAAGTCGGGGATGCCGTAGCGCAGCAGCCCGCCAATCCGATCGGCACGTTCGAAGAGCACGACGTCGTGCCCCTGGCGCGCGAGTTGCTGGGCAGCGGCGAGCCCGGCCGGGCCCGAGCCGACCACGGCGACCTTGCGGCCCGTGCGATGGGCGGCCGGCTCCGGCACGACCCAGCCCTGCTCGAAGGCGTGGTCGATGATCGACACCTCGACCTGCTTGATGGTGACGGGCAGATCGTTGATGCCGAGCACGCACGACGTCTCGCAGGGCGCCGGGCAGAGGCGTCCCGTGAACTCGGGGAAGTTGTTGGTCGCGTGCAGGCGGGCCGCCGCCTCACGCCAGCGATCGCGGTAGACCAGGTCGTTCCAGTCCGGGATCAGGTTGCCGAGCGGGCAGCCCTGGTGGCAGAACGGAATGCCGCAGTCCATGCACCGGCTCGCCTGCCCGCGCAGGGCCTCGACCGGGAACGGCTGATAGACCTCTTCCCAGTCGTGGATGCGTTCGTCCACCGGACGCCGTGTCGGCGTTTGCCGCGTCAGCTCGAGAAACCCCGTCGGCTTGCCCATCAGACCGCCACCCCCTGCAACTCGACGCGCTGCGCGTCGAGTGCCTTCTTGTAATCGATCGGCATCACGCGCACGAGGCGCGCCCTGGTCGCATCCCAGTGGCCGAGGAGCCGATCGGCGACGACGCTGCCGGTCACGGCCCGATGCCGCTCCAGCAGTTCGACGACGAACCGGTCGTCGTCGGCGTCGACGCCCTCGAGCAGGACCATCTCGGTGTTGCAGCGCTGCGCGAAGTCGCCGTCCTCGTCCAGCACGTACGCCACGCCGCCGCTCATGCCGGCCGCGAAGTTGCGTCCGGTGCGGCCGAGCACGACGACGCGCCCGCCGGTCATGTACTCGCAGCCGTGATCGCCCACGCCCTCGACGACGGCCACCGCGCCGCTGTTGCGGACGGCGAAGCGCTCACCGACCACGCCGCGGATGAAGGCCTCGCCGCTGGTCGCGCCATAGAGGGCGACGTTGCCGGCGATGACGTTCTGCTCGGCCACGAAGGGCGCATCGTGCGGCGGCCGGACGATCACCCGTCCGCCCGACAGGCCCTTGCCGACGTAGTCGTTGGCATCCCCCTCGAGCCTGAGCGTGATCCCCGACGGCAGGAACGCGCCGAAGCTCTGGCCGGCCGAGCCCCTGAAGCTGATGTCGATGGTGTCGTGCGCCAGGCCTTCGGCGCCATACCGGCGACTGACCTCGCTGCCGAGCATCGTGCCGACGGAGCGGTCGACGTTGCCGATGGGCAGGTCGAGCGTGACCTTCTCCCGGCGGGCGAGCGCGGGTTCGGCCAGCTCGATCATCTTCGCGTCGAGGATCGCGGTCAGGTCGACGTGCTGCTTCGTCGTGCGATGCAGGGCGGGCGGCGTCGAGCCCTCGGCGCCGAAGACGTGCGACGTGTCGAGGATCTTCGAGAAGTCGAGCCCGCGCGCCTTCCAGTGATCGATGGCCGGCTGCACGTCGAGCAGGTCGGTCCGACCGACCATCTCCTGCAGCGTGCGGAAGCCGAGCTGGGCCATCAGCTCGCGGACCTCCTCGGCGATGAAGTGGAAGAAGTTGACGACGTGATCGGCCTGCCCGGTGAACTTGGCGCGCAGCGTCGGGTTCTGCGTCGCGATGCCGACCGGGCACGTGTCGAGGTGGCAGACGCGCATCATCACGCAGCCCATCACCACCAGCGGCGCCGTGGCGAAGCCGAATTCCTCGGCCCCGAGCAGCGCGCCGATGACCACGTCGCGGCCGGTCTTCATCTGGCCGTCGACCTGCACGGTGACGCGATCGCGCAGGCGATTGGCCACGAGCGTCTGCTGCGTCTCGGCCAGGCCGAGTTCCCACGGCACGCCGGCGTGCTTGAGCGAGGTCAGCGGACTGGCGCCCGTGCCGCCGTCATGGCCGCTGATCAGCACCACGTCGCTCTTGGCCTTGGCCACGCCGGCCGCCACCGTGCCGACGCCCACTTCGGAGACGAGCTTGACGCTGATGCGGGCCCGCGGGTTGGCATTGCGCAGGTCGTAGATCAGCTGCGCGAGGTCTTCGATCGAGTAGATGTCGTGGTGCGGCGGCGGGCTGATGAGGCCGACGCCTGGCGTGGAATACCGCACCTTGGCGATCCACGGGTAGACCTTGTTGCCGGGCAGTTGCCCACCCTCGCCGGGCTTGGCCCCCTGCGCCATCTTGATCTGCAGTTCGTCGGCGTTGACGAGGTAGTGGCTCGTGACGCCGAAGCGGCCCGAGGCCACCTGCTTGATGGCGCTGCGGCGGTTGTCGCCGTTGGCGTCGAGCGTGTACCGGTGCGGATCCTCGCCGCCCTCGCCGCTGTTGCTGCGGCCGCCGAGGCGATTCATCGCGATGGCCAGCGTCTCGTGGGCCTCGGCGCTGATCGACCCGAAGCTCATCGCTCCGCTCGCGAAGCGGCGCACGAGGGACTCGACCGGCTCGACCTCATCGAGCGGCACGGGCGGGCGGGTGCCGGTGCGCAGCGTGAAGAGGCCGCGCAGGGTGGCCTGTTCGCGGCCCTGGTCGTCCACGCTCCGGGTGTAGTCGCGGAAGATGTCGTAGCGCTTCGACCGCGTCGCGTGCTGCAGCTTGAACACCGTCTCCGGGTTGAAGAGATGCAGTTCGCCGTCACGACGCCACTGGTACTGGCCGCCGGGCACGAGTTCGCGGTCAGCCAGCGGCGCCGGCGTATAGGCGCGCGCGTGGTTGAGCAGCGCCTCCTGCGCGACCTCCTTCATGCCGATGCCGCCGATGCGCGAGGGCGTGTTGCTGAAGTAGCGGGTGACGAGATCCTTCGCGAGGCCGACGGCCTCGAAGATCTGCGCGCCGCGGTAGCTGGCCACGGTGCTGATGCCCATCTTGGACATCACCTTGACCACCCCCTTCTCGACGGCCTTCAGGTACCTGGCCTGCAGGGACGCGTCCTCGACGGTCTGGTCCGCCAGGCCCATCTCCTTCAGCTGGGTCAGCGACTCGAGGGCCAGCCACGGGTTCACCGCGCTGGCGCCATAGCCGATCAGCGTGGCGAAGTGATGCACCTCGCGGGCCTCGGCCGTCTCGACGATCAGGGTCACGCGGGTGCGGGTGCGGGCCCGCACCAGGTGGTTCTGCAGGCCGGCGACGGCGAGCAGGGCCGGAATCGGGCACTTCTTGGGCGTCACCGCCCGATCCGAGAGCACGAGGACCTTCGCGCCGTTGGTGATGGCCGTGTCGGCCTTGGCAAACATCGCGCGCAGCGCCGGCTCCATCCCGTCGGGGCCGTCGGCGATCGGGAAGACCATGTCGAGCACCGTCACGTAGAACGGTTGTTCGTCGCGATTCTGGCTCGACGGCAGCAGGCGCCCGGCGCGGTCGTAGCGCTGCAGGGCCTTGAAGCGCGCCATCTCCGAGTTGTCGAGGAACGGGCTGTCGCAGAGGATCATCCGGCAGCTCTCGGGCTGCGGATCGAGCAGGTTGCGCTCCGGGCCGATGGCCGTCCCGACCGACGTGACGAGCTTCTCGCGGATGGCGTCGAGCGGCGGGTTGGTGACCTGGGCGAACAGCTGCTGGAAGTAGTCGGGCAGCGCGCGCGCACGACGACTGAGCACGGCGAGGGCCGCGTCGTTGCCCATCGAGCCGAGCGGCTCCTCGCCCTTGAGCGCCATCGGCGCCATCAGGACCTTCAGATCCTCCTGCGTGTACCCGAAGGCGTGCTGCAGCGTGCGCAGCGCCTCGCCCGTGTGGGGCGCCGGCGTCTCGGCCGGCTGCAGGACGTCGAGCGGCATCAGATGCTGGCTCACCCACTCCTGGTACGGGTGCTCCGTCGCGATGCGATGCTTGATCTCCTCGTCGGAGACGATGCGCCCTTCGGTCAGGTCGACCAGGAACATCTTGCCGGGCTGCAGGCGCCCCTTCTCGATCACCTCGCTGGACGGCACGTCCAGCACGCCGACTTCCGAGGCGAGGATGACGTAGTCGTCGGCGGTCACCCAGTACCGCGCCGGACGCAGACCGTTGCGGTCGAGCACGGCGCCAATCTGCAGGCCGTCGGTGAAGGTCACGCAGGCCGGGCCGTCCCACGGTTCGACGAGGCAGGAGTGGTAGGCGTAGAACGCCTTCTTCTCCTCGCTCATGGTGTCGTGGTGCTCCCACGCTTCCGGCACCAGCATCATCACGGCGTGCGGCAGCGAGCGGCCCCCCTGCACCAGCAGTTCCAGCACGCTGTCGAGGCAGGCCGAGTCGCTCAGCCCCTCGCGCACGATCGGCAGGATCTTCTCGAGGTCGTCGCCGAACAGCGGCGAGGCGAGCATCGCCTCACGGGCGCGCATCCAGTTGATGTTGCCGCGCAGGGTGTTGATCTCGCCGTTGTGCGCGATCAGGTGGTAGGGGTGGGCCAGCTCCCAGCTCGGGAACGTGTTGGTGCTGAAGCGCGAGTGGAACAGCGCCAGCGCGCTCTCCGTGCGCGGGTCGTCGAGGTCCGAGAAGTACTCGCGCACCTGCGGCGGCGTCAGCATCCCCTTGTAGGTCAGGGTGCGCGACGACAGGCTCGGCACGTGGAAGTACCGGGTGTCGTCGATGCCGCTGGTGCGGATCGTCGTCTGGTACCGCTTGCGGATGACGTACAGCTTGCGCTCGAACGCGGCCGTGTCTGCCACGTCCGGGCCCGGGGCCAGGAACACGTGATCCATCACCGGTTCGACCGACCGTGCCGTCTGGCCCAGGCTGCGGTTGTCGGTCGGCACGCGACGCCAGCCGAGCAGGACCTGCCCTTCCTGGCGGACGACCATGGCGAAGATCAGCTTCGCGAGGGCAGCGGCCTGCGGGTCGGGCGACGAGAACACCAGGCCGACGGCATACTTGCCGGCCGGCGGCAGCGCCGTGAGCGTCTTGCCCTCCTCGGGGGCCAGGATGCGCCCGAGCGCGCACTCGCGCTCGAACAGCGCATGCGGGATCTGGATCAGGATGCCGGCGCCATCCCCGGTGTTGGGCTCCGCCCCCGTGGCGCCGCGGTGCTCCATGCGCTCGAGCGCCCTGAGGCCGCGATCGACGACGTCGTGCGAGGCCTGCCCGCGCAGGTGCGCGAGGAACCCGACGCCACAGGCATCGTGTTCGAAAGACGGGTCATACAGGCCGCGTTGCGGCCGCTGTGGCAACTGCGTGTTGTCCATTGGGGCACCCCGCGCACCGGGCGTCCAGCGGGGACACGTCCCGCCGGGTGGTGCAGCGTGCGAGCAGTGTATGTCAGCCACCATAAGCATGCGTCTGGCTTATGGATGAAATGCGGCGACGGCGGAGACGAACCGGCCAGCCGATTAGCGTTCGTGAAGATGCCATTAGCCACACCAATGGCACACCACGGGCCTTGGGTCTTGGGCCGTGGGCCTTGGCTTGAGCCCTGAGCCCTGAGTCCTGGGACTTGAGAGTACGATGCCGTCATGACCAAGACGACAGCGACCGCCGAGGCGAAGAAGCGCGCGCAGGCCAAGGTGGCCGAGCTCAAGCAGCGCGTGGCCCGTCAGCACGGGATCGCGGCGCCCGACGCGCACGCCGGGGAGGATGCCGACAAGGCGCTGCAGCCGGCGCACGTCACGCGCGCCCAGGCGCACCCCGCCGCCCGGACGCAGCGCCCGCAGGGTCGACGCGAAGGCAAGTGACGCGACCCGGCACGCGCCCGGGATCCTCGCCGCCCCTGCCGTCGTCCACTGTCTTGCACGATAAGATCCGTCGGGACTCTCACGGAGGCGACCCGGTCCCGCCTCCCGATTCCCGATTCCCGATCCCGGTTCCCGACTTCGGCTTCCCGACCCTGACCGCATGTCCCTGACGACCTACGACGTGATCATCACCGGTGGGGGCCTCGCGGGCCTCTGCCTCGCCCGCCAACTCCGCCAGGAGCGCCCGGACCTCACGGTGCTGGTCGCCGAGAAGAAGAAGCACCCGGTGCCGGAGGCCGCGCACAAGGTCGGCGAGTCGAGCGTCGAGATCGGGGCGCACTACTTCTCGAAGATCCTCGGCATCGAGGAGCATCTGGTCGAGAAGCAGCTCTACAAGCTGGGGCTGCGCTACTTCTTCACCGATGGCGACAACCGCGACGTGACGACACGCGTCGAACTCGGGCCGAAGTCGTTCCCGAAGGTGCCGTCGTTCCAGCTGGATCGCGGCCGCCTCGAGAACTTCCTGCTCGAGGAGAACCGCAAGGCGGGCATCGACGTGCTCGACGGCGTCAAGGTGACGGCCGTGGAGTTCGGGGATCCGCACCATCGCGTCGACATCGACATCGCGGGCACCGTCCACAGCTTCAAGGGACGCTGGGTCGTCGACGGCACCGGGCGATCGGGTCTGCTGCGGCGCAAGCTGGGCCTGTCCCGGCCGGCCTCGCACAACGCCAACGCCGTGTGGTTCCGCATGGGACGTCGCCTGAAGATCGACGACTGGTCGCCGAAGGGCTCCTGGCAGGACTGGATGCCGATGCAGGAGCGGTGGATGAGCACCGTCCACCTGATGGGCAAGGGCTACTGGACCTGGCTGATCCCCCTCGCCTCCGACAGCCACAGCATCGGCATCGTCGTCGACGATGCGATCCATCCGTATCAGACGCTGAACCGCTTCGACCGCGCGATGTCGTGGCTGCACCGGTTCGAGCCGCAGTGCGCCGAGGTCCTCGAGGCCCATCGCGACGACCTCGACGACTTCCTCGGCCTGCAGCACTTCTCGCATTCGTGCGCGCAGATGTACTCGGCCGACCGCTGGGCGCTGATCGGCGAGGCCGGGGTCTTCACCGATCCGTTCTACTCGCCGGGCTCGGACTTCATCTCCATCGGCAACGACATCGTCGCCGAGCTGATCACGCGTGATCGGCGGGGTGAGGACATCACGGCACACGCGGCCTTCTTCAGCCGCATGTACCTGCTGCTCTTCAACGCGTTCCTGAAGCTGTACGACGGGCAGTACCCGATCATGGGCAACGCCCAGGTGATGACGGTGAAGGTGGCGTGGGACAACGCCTGCTACTGGGCGATTTCGGCGCTGCTGTACTTCCGCCGCAAGTACCGCGACATGGCGTACATGCAGCAGCTCGAGGGCCTGCTCACCCGCTTCTTCTTCCTGCACGCCCGCATGCAGCACAAGCTGAAGCTGTGGAACGACGCCGATCAGGCCAGCTACGGCTATCAGCAGATGTCGCTGCTCGACATGCCGTACCTGCACCGCATCCAGGGACAGCTGTGGGACGACATCGACGACGCGACGCTGACCGCGCGCCTGCACGAGAACTTCGCCGAGCTCGAACGCTACGCCGACGTGATCCTGCAGATGGCCGGCGGCCGGACGATCGACCGCCATCACGGCGGGTTCGAGAATGCGGCGGTGTTCCAGTTGCCGAAGGC
>LNFM01003679.1_pt1 | contig 29726 bp, 14 predicted proteins | sample 596031 | NCBI WGS metagenome assembly LNFM01 (sample SAMN04254537, study PRJNA301005) | activated carbon metagenome | isolation source: dual media filters at the Ann Arbor, Michigan drinking water treatment plant | place: USA: Ann Arbor
AGCTGGGCGTGCTGGCCATCAGCTTGAAGCCGGGCGGCAGTGCGGTGACCTTGTCGCCATGGCTCATCCACACCTTCAGCATGCCGTGGCCTTCTGGCGTGCTGAAGTCCTCGATGCCGTCCAGCAGCTGCGTATGCCCGTGCGCCCGCACCTCGGCGTAGCCGAACTCGCGGTGGCTGCTGGCCTCGACCTGTCCGCCCTGCTGCACCGTCATCGTGAACATGCCGTAGCAGATGCCCAGCACCGGCACGCCGCTGTCCCACACGGCCTGCGGCGCGCGCAGGTCCTGCTCTTCGTAGGTGCTGGCGTGGCTGCCCGACAGGATGATGCCCTTGGGCGCATAAGCGCGGATGAAGTCGTCGCCGACGTCGTTGGGGTGAATCTCGCAGTAGACATGCGCCTCGCGCACGCGGCGTGCGATGAGCTGCGTGACCTGGGAGCCGAAGTCGAGGATGAGGATCTTGTCGTGGTTCATGGTGGGGTCACGGCTGGGCTGACGAAGGAAGGCAAGAAGGAAAGCTGCGGGCGCGACTCAAGCGCGGCCGGGTGTAGGGGCGAGCGCGCCCAGGCGCTGGCGGCGGAAATGCACGACCGCCAGCACCAGCGCCAGCGCCTGCAGCGCGGCACAGAAGTACATCGGCGCGCCGATGCGCCAGTCGCCCGCCGGCAGGTGCGACACCGCGCCCAGCAGCGGCGTGGCCAACGCGGGCGCCAGCACGGCCATCAGGCTGTTCAGGCCGCTGACGGCGCCCAGCGTCTGGCCCTGTTCCGCGCCGCTGGCCGCCGACGAGACCAGGCTCTGCAGTGCCGCGCCGACGGTGTTGCCCAGCAGGTTGCAGGCGATGACGACGTACATCATCCAGCCCGCGGTGACGAGGCCGTAACCGGCATAGGCGAGCGTCGACGACACCAGCGCCAGTACCGCCAGCCGCTGCGGCGTCACGTGCTTCAGGATGCGGCCGAGCAACACGCCCTGCACCAGCGCGGCCACCATGCCCACCGCAAACAGCGACCAGCCGTTCTCGGTCGGGCCCCAGTTGAACTTGAAGGTGGTGTACAGCACCCACACCGTGTACAGCGTGAACTGCGCCAGGCCGACGCAGGCCAGCACGCCCACCAGCAGCCCCACGCCCTTCAGTCGCGCCAGTTGGTGCAATGACGACAGCGGGTTGGCGGCTTCCCAGCCCACCGCGCGGCGCCGGTCTGCAGGCAGCGACTCCGGCAGCACGAAGATGCCGTAGGCCAGGTTCAGCAGCGCCAGACCACCGGCGACGAAAAACGGCAGGCGCAGGTCGATGCCACCGAGCAGCCCGCCCATCACCGGCCCGAGGATGAAGCCGATGCCGAACATCGCGCCCAGCAGGCCGAAGCGGCGCGCGCGCTGCTCGGGTGGCGTGATGTCGGCGACATAGGCGTTGGCCACCGCGGCGTTGGCCTGCATGGCGCCGCCGACGATGCGCGACGCCAGCAGCATCCACAGGCTGGTGGCCAGCGCGGTGGTGAAGAAATTGATGGCCACGCCGCAGAAGCCCAGCAGCAGCACGGGCCGGCGACCGTAGCGGTCGGACAGCGCGCCGAGCAGCGGCGCGGCCACGAAGCTGGCCGCGGCGTAGGTGAACGCGATGGCGCCGTACCACCAGGTCTGTTCCGAGGGGCTGGCGGTGAACTGGCCCACCAGCGCCGGCAGCACGGGCACGATGATGCCCACGGCCAGCATGTCGATCAGCACCGCCACCATGATGAAACGCATGGCTGCCGGCCGATCCCCGGGCGGCGCGGCGGGCGCCGGCACGGACCCCGCGGCGGGTGTCGGGGCAGCCGTCATTCCATGCGGTAGTTGGGCGCTTCCTTCGTGATCTGCACGTCGTGCACGTGGCTTTCGCGGATGCCGGCGGCGGTGATCTCGACGAACTCGGCGCGCTCGTGCATCTCGTCGACCGTGGCGCAGCCGCAGTAACCCATGGCCGCGCGCAGCCCGCCGGCCATCTGGTAGATGATGCTGACCATCGAGCCCTTGTAGGGCACCCGGCCCTCGATGCCTTCGGGCACCAGCTTGTCGGCGTTCGGGTTGCTGGTCTCGTCGGCTTCCTGGAAGTAGCGGTCAGCCGAACCGGCGCGCATGGCGCCGATGCTGCCCATGCCGCGGTAGCTCTTGTAGCTGCGGCCCTGGTAGAGGATGACCTCGCCCGGCGCCTCTTCGGTGCCGGCGAACATGCCACCCATCATCACGCTGGCCGCGCCCGCGGCAATGGCCTTGGCGATATCGCCCGAGTAGCGGATGCCGCCGTCGGCGATCAGCGGCACGCCGCTGCCGCGCAGCGCGCTGGCCACGCTGTCGATGGCCATGATCTGCGGCACGCCGACACCGGCCACGATGCGCGTGGTGCAGATGCTGCCCGGGCCGATGCCGACCTTCACCGCGTCGGCACCCGCTTCCACCAGCGCCAGCGCGGCGCTGCCGGTGGCGATGTTGCCGCCGATGACATCGACCTGCGGGAAGTTGCGCTTGACCCAGCGCACGCGGTCGATGACGCCCTGGCTGTGGCCGTGCGCGGTGTCGACGATCAGCGCGTCGACGCCGGCTTTCACGAGCAGTTCGACCCGTTCCTCGGTGCCCTCGCCCACGCCCACCGCAGCGCCGACACGCAGCTTGCCGTGGGCGTCACGTGCGGCGTTGGGAAACTCGGTCTGCTTGGTGATGTCCTTCACCGTCATCAAGCCGCGCAGTTCGAAGTCGCCCGAGACGACGAGCACGCGCTCGAGGCGGTGGCGGTGCATCAGCGCCTTGCCTTCCTCGATGGTGGCGCCTTCGTGCACGTAGACCAGGCGCTCGCGCGGCGTCATCACGTCACGCACCGGAATCTCCAGCCGTGTCTCGAACCGCAGGTCACGGTTGGTGACGATGCCCACCACCGTCTTGCCTTCGACCACCGGGAAGCCCGACACCCCATGTTGACGCGACAGTGCCATCACCTCGCGCACGCTGGCCGTGGGGCCGACCGTGATGGGGTCGCGCAGCAGTCCCGATTCGTAGCGCTTCACGCGCGCCACCTCGGCCGCCTGCTGCTTGGGCGTGAGGTTCTTGTGCACGATGCCGATGCCGCCCTCCTGGGCGATGGCGATCGCCAGGCGCGCCTCGGTCACCGTGTCCATGGCGGCAGACACCAGGGGCAGGTTCAGCGCGATGTTGCGCGAAAGGCGGGTGGCAAGACGGGTGTCGCGCGGCAACACCTGGGAATAGGCCGGCACCAACAACACATCGTCGAAGGTGAGCGCTTTGCCGAGTAGGCGCATGCAAGGGCTCCAGATGCAAAAGCGGATTATAGGTAGCGCCTCCGGTGGCGGCGCCGCCGGGGCCAGCCGCACCGCGCTGTGACTTGCCGTGACATTGACGACAGCCCTGTTGCAGACCAGCGCACTACACTTCGAAGGATGCGTGCATCGTCTTCCACAAGGCCGCGCCACGGCGCGTTATCCATCGGCGTCCTGGCGGCGCTGGTGCTGGTCCTGGCGGCGCCTCTGGCCCATGCGCAGTGGAAGTGGCGCGACAAGTCGGGGCAGATCAATGCCAGCGACCGCCCGCCGCCGCTGGACATCCCCGCGAAGGACATCCTGGCGCGCCCGGCGCCCGTGCCCGAGTTCCGTCGTGTGCTGCCGGCGGCCGCAGCCAGCGCGGCTTCGGCCGCCGAGCCGACTCGCCCACCCGCCGGTGACCGTGAACTCGAAGCCCGCCGTCGGGCAGCCGAGCAGGAACAGGCCGGCAAGGCCAAGGCCGACGAAGAACGCCTGGCCGCACAGCGCGCCGAGAACTGCCGGCGCGCACGCAGCCACCTGTCCGCGATGGAATCCGGCCAGCGCATCGCCCGCGTCAACGACAAGGGCGAGCGCGAGGTGCTGGACGACCGCGGCCGCGCCGAAGAGATGCGCCAGGCCCGCGAGGTCATCGCGTCCGACTGCCGCTGACCCCGCCTGCCGGCAGCTCAGCGCTTCGCCGTTTTCTCGCGGTGCCGCTGGTACCGCTGGCGGCGGGCTTCCTTGGGGTCGACCTGGAGTGGCCGGTAGATCTCGACCCGGTCGCGCTCGCGCAGCAGCGTCTCGGGTGCTCGCGGCTTGCCCCACACGCCCAGCCGCAACGTCGCAGCGTCCAGCCCGTGTCGGGCCACGATGCCGCTGGCCTGCACCGCGTCGGCGACAGTGGCGCCGGGCGCCAGCACCAGGGCCTGGAGGTCCGTCACGCCCGGGCCTGGGCAGTAGGCAACCTCGACACGCAAGTCAGCGGGGGCCATACACGGCTTCGGCGCGGCGCACGAAGGAATCGACCAGGGTGTTCGCCACGCGGTCGAAGACCGGGCTGACCACCGCTTCCAACGCCTTGCCCGAAAAGGCATACATCAGGTCGAACTCGACCTTGCAGGCCGAATCGTCGCTGCCAGGCCGACCCAGCGGCAGGAAGAGCCAGGTGCCTTCGAGCTGCGAGAAGGGCCCGTCGACCAGCTGCACGGCCACCGACTGGTTGGGATGATGCGTGTTGCGTGTGGTGAAGGCGTGATGCACACCCATGTAGGCCATGCCCAGCCTCGCGGTGACGCCGTCGGCGTGGTGATCGATCACCTCGGCCTTGTCGCACCACGGCAGGAACTGCGGATACGCGTGCACACCCGTCACCAGGTCGTACATCTCGCGGGGCGAGTACCACAGCAGGACCGACTTGCGCACGTGCTTCATACAATGCCGGCATTCTAGGAGCGCGTTGTGTTCCGGCCCGCCGCCCCCAACTGACGCACCTGCCCATGTCCAACATCGCCGAAAACCGCCGCGCCCGTTTCGAATACAGCATCGAAGAGCAGTTCGAGGCCGGCATGGTGCTGAGCGGCTGGGAAGTGAAGGCCATACGTGCCGGCCAGGTGCAGCTGACCGATGGCTACGTGCACGTGCGCGACGGCGAACTCTTCCTCATCGGCTGCCGCATCAACGCGCTGCGCGCTGCGTCCACCCATGTCACGCCCGAGGCCGACCGCACCAAGAAGCTGCTGATGCACAAGGCGCAGATCCGGCGCCTGATAGGCAAGATCGAGCAGAAGGGCTACACCCTGGTGCCGCTCAACCTGCACTACAAGGGCGGCCACGTGAAGGCCGAGATTGCGCTGGCCAAGGGCAAGGCCGAGCACGACAAGCGCAACACGGTCAAGGAACGCGACTGGGAACGCGAGAAGGGCCGGCTGATGCGGCACAAGGTGTCGTCCAAGCCCTAGGCGTGACGAAGCGCACGCGGTGCCCCTCGATCCGAGGGTCACCCAGCCGCCGACATCCCCTGAGCAGCGGTTGCACGCGAAAGTCGCTGGCTTACCATCGACTCCGTTGCCGGCAGCCACCCGCATTCAGCGTCGCCAGCCGGCCGCCTTTGCGGAGAAACTGCCATGTCGACCCCCTCACGGCGCGCCCGCCCTGCGGCCTTCCTCCCAAGGGGTCTGTGGCCGATGCTCGCCACCCTGTTCGTGCTGCTGCTGGCAGCCGGCAGCAGGCCCGCGGTCGCGGCAGCGGCACCCTCGCTGGCAGGTGAGCCGCGCCACGCGCTGGTCATCGGCAACGCCAGCTATGCCACCGCACCGCTGATCAACTCGGCCAACGACGCCGCTGCGGTGGCCAAGGTGCTCGAGAAGGCCGGCTTCAAGGTCGAGCTGCGGCTCAACGCCAGCCAGAAGCAGATGCAGGACGCCGTCACCACCTTCGGCGATCGCCTGAAGGCCGGCGGCGCGGGCCTCTTCTACTTCGCCGGCCACGGCGTGCAGATCAAGGGCCGCAACTTCATGCTGCCGGTGGGCACCGACATCAAGCGCGAGGACGAGGTGCCCTACAAGGCCGTCGACGTGCAGCAGGTGCTGGACAAGATGGAGACGGCCAAGAACCGCATCAACCTGGTGGTACTCGACGCCTGCCGCGACAACCCGTTTGCGCGCAGTACGCGTTCCACCAGTGGTGGCCTGTCGCAGGTGGACGCGCCCATCGGCTCGCTGATCGCCTTCGCCACGGCACCGGGCAGCGTGGCAAGCGACGGCAGCAACACCAACGGCCTGTACACGCAACACCTGCTGGCCAACATCGAGCGCCCGGGCACGCCCATCGAAGAGGTCTTCAAGCGGGTGCGCCTGGGCGTGCGGCTGGACTCCAACGGCACACAGGTGCCCTGGGAAAGCACTTCGCTCGAAGGCGACTTCTACTTCTTCCCGGCAGCGCCCGGCGTCAAGGGCGGGCCGACGACCCTGCCCACACCCCCTGGCATCGAACAGATCGCCCGTGCCGAGCGTGCCTACGAGCAGTTGCGGCAGGGCCAGGTCGACGACGCCGAGCGCATCTTCCGCGCGCTGGCCGGCGCCTCGCACCCCGAAGTGGTGCTGATGGGCCGTGAGGGCCTGGCCGAGGTGCAACTCGCACGCGGCGACAGCAACGCGGCGCTGACAGAGGCCAACGCGATCATCGCCAAGGCACCGACGCGCAGCGCGGCCTACCTGATCCGCGGCCGTGCGCTGGCCGCCACCGGTCAGGCGCAGGCTGGCCAGGCGGCATTGGCCCAGGCCGCCAGCCCGCAGACCGCGGCCGACTTCTCGTGGCAGAAGGCCAATGCGCTGGTGGCCGTGGGCAACGTGCAGCGCAAGCAGGACCCGTCGGCCGCCATCGCCAGCTACGAAAAGGCGGCGCGCGAAGACCGCCAGTCGGTGGGCGCGCTGAGCAACCTGGCCGTCGCGCTGAACGAGACCGGCCAGTCCGCCAAGGCACGGGCCGTTCTGGAACGCGCGCAGGCGCTGGACCCGGGCGACGCGATGACGCTGGCGCTGCTGCGCCAGACCCAGGAAGCGATTGCAGAAGGGCAGGACCGCGCGCGACAGCAGTACATCGACGACACGGTGAAGGAACTCGCCGCGCGATTCCGTGCCCCGCTGCCGCGCCCGGCCGGTGCCGGCGCAGCCGACGACTGGACCTCGCCGGCACTGGCGGTCTCGGTGCTGCCGTTCCAGGACCAGACGCTGCCAGGCGCCGCCGGCCGCATCGGGCTGGAAACGCTGGTGCAGCAGGAGGTCATCCGCGAACTGCAGGCGCGCGGCTTCACCATCGTCGAGCGCCGACTGCTCGACAAGGTGCTGGCCGAGGTGAAGCTGGGCTCGTCGGAACTGGCCGACCAGGACACGCAGATCCGGCTGGGCAAGGTGCTGGCCGCGCGACTGATGGTCTCCGGGACGCTCAGCTCGCAGGGCCCCGGGGTCGCCGCCGCCGTGCGCGCCATCGACACCGAGACCACGCAGCTGGCGATGGTCAAGTCGGAGAAGCCGGCCCCGGGCGCCTTCGACCCCACCGCACTGGCCGCCAGCATCGCGCAGAGCGTGGCGCAGACGGTGGCCGACAAGTACCCGCTGAAAGGCCGCATCGTCGCCGTCGATGGCCAGCAGGCCATCATCAACCTGGGCAAGAAGCACGGCGTGACCGCTGGACAGTCCTTCAACGTGCTGAGCCGGGGCGAACCCATCGAACTCAACGGCCGCATCCTGGGTTACAAGGAAAACCGCATCGCGCAGGTCACCGTCACCGAGGTGGAGGACCTGTTGTCGTATGGCCGCATCGGTGAAACCCGTGCTGCGCTGGAAAAGAATCAGAGGATCATTGCCCGCAAGGAATGAACGCCCTGTTCGCGCTTGTCCAACCGCCGGCCGGTGTGCTGCACCGCGTCCGGCGTTGTGTCGTTGCGTGCGTGATGCTGGGCGCCACTGCAGTAGGCTGGGCCCAGGTCGCCGCGCTGCCGGCGGTGGTGGTGTGGGATTTCGACAACCAGACCGCGTTTTCGGCCCTGCCGGCCGAGCGCATCGACTACCTGCGGCGCGCCTTGTCCGAGAACCTCACCGCGACACTGTTGCAGGTGCAGGGCCTGCCGGTGGTGGAACGCCAGCGCCTGAAGGACGTGCTGGCCGAGCAGCAACTCACCGCCAGCGCGCTGGCCGACGAGGACACCCGGCTGCGCCTGGGCAAGATCGTCGGCGCGCAGCGCATGGTCTTCGGTGGCTTCTTCGTGCTCGGCGACGAGGTGCAGGTGCACGTGCGCGTGGTGGACACCGCCAGTTCGCGTGTCGTCTTTTCGGACGAGGCATCCACCCCCCTGCCCGCCGTGATGCAGCAGGTGTCCACGATGAACGGCCGTCTGGCGCGCGCCCTGGGCGGCAGCGCGGCCACCGGCGCCCGTAGCCACCCGCCCGAGCTTTGGCAGGCCTATGACCGCGCGCTGGCACTGGCCGACGCCGGTGAGCTCGACGCCGCGATCTCGGCACTGCAGGCGCTGCTGACCCGCGACAAGGATTTCACGCCTGCCGAACGCCAACTGGTGGCGCTGCTGGGCAAGATGGCGCGGCGGTAACGCTGCCGTAACGCCCCGCAGCCTACTCTGCGACGCTGCCCAGTCACGCCCACCCGCCGTCAGCGCCGCCGCCCGTCATCGATGCCCGCACGTAACGCAAGCACATAACGCCCCATCCGCACTGGACGCCGATGCCCACCTTCCACCGCCCGCCCTGCCCCAAGGCCCGCCGCCTGGGCGTTCTGCTCGGCCTGGCCAGCACTGCGCTGGCGCCCGCCTGGGCGCAGACGCCGCCCGACGCCGGTCGCCTGCTCGAGGAAACGCGCCAGCCGCCCCGACCGGTGCTGCCCCCGGCCACGGCGCCGCGTGTCGTCGACGTGCCCGTACGCCCCACCATCACGCTGCCCGAAGGTGTCACGGTGCAGGTCGGCAGCTTCCGCGTCACCGGCGCTGCGTCCTACTCCGCCGAACGCCTGACGGGCCTGCTGCAGCCCTGGGTGGGCAAACGGCTGGACCTCAACGGCCTGAACGAAGCCGCCGGCGCGCTCACGCGGCACTATCAGAGCAACGGCCACCTGCTGACCTATGCCTACATCCCGGCGCAGCGCGTCGCCGACGGTGTGGTCGAGATCGCCGTGCTCGAAGGCAAGCTCGAGGGCGTGCAGATCGTCACGGCACAGGACGTACGCCTGCGCGACGAGGTCGTGCAGGCCCACACCGACCGCCTGGTCACCGACCCGGCCCATCCGCAGCCGGTGCTGCAGGCCGACGTCGAGCGACAGATGTTGCTGCTCAACGACCTGCCGGGCGTCACCGCCCGTGCCGCGTTCACGCCCGGCAGCACCACGGGTGGCGCGGAGATGGTGGTTTCGGTGGCCGAGGACGAGCCGTTGGCGCTGCGGCTCGATCTGAACAACCACGGCAGCCGTTCCACGGGCGAGTACCGCGCCGGCATCGGCCTGCAGCTGCGCGACCTCTTCGGCTGGGGCGACCACACGCTCGCCCGCGCGCTCGTGTCGAACAAGGGCGGGCTGGTCAGCGGCAGCCTGAGCAGCTCGGTGGCGGCAGGCGGCGACGGCTACCGGCTGGGCTTCAGCCTGTCGCGGCTGAGCTACCAGCTGGCGGGCAGCTTCCGCGAGCTGGGGGCCGTGGGCAATGCCAACACCTTCGGCGTCGACGTGAGCTACCCCTTCGTGCGCAGCGCCGACACCAACCTCAGCGTGCGCCTGGGCGCCGAGACCAAACGCCTGCGCGACGACATCCAGCTCGTCGGCAGCACCAACCCGAAACGCAACAACACGATCGACGTCACGGTCAGCGCCGATCACCGCGACACCTGGGGCGGCGTCTCGGCGGGCAGCGTCGTGGCGTCGATGGGTTCGCTGCGCTTGCTCGACGACACACAGCGCGTCGCCGACGCGGCCGGGCTGTTGACCGGGCGCCGCTACGGCAAGCTGGGGATGCAGTTCGCCCGCCAGCAGTCGCTGGGCGGACCCTTCAGCCTCTACCTGCGCGCAGGCGGCCAGTACAGCGGCGGCAACCTCGACAGTTCCGAGAAGTTCGCCTTGGCGGGCCCGAGCGCGGTGCGTGCCTACGCGCCGGGCGAAGCTTCCGTCGACCAGGGCGGGCTGCTGACGGTCGAGGCACGCTACGCCGCCGACTACCTGGGTGGCAGCTTCGTGTGGGGCCTGTTCCATGACCGCGCCGAGGGGCGCGTCAACCGCCGCCCCCTGGTCGCCGCGGGCAACGACCCGAAGATCTCGGGCACCGGCCTGTCGGTGCAGTGGAACGGTGCCGATGTCGGCGTCAGCGCCTCGGTGGCGTGGCGCGGCTCGCGCCTGCCCACCGCAGAAGGGGGCGACCCCAAGCCGCGCATCTACCTGCAGGTCACGGTCACGCCATGAAGACGGGCGCGTCGCCCCACGAAACTGCAAGCCTTGAGAGGCGGCAGGCGCCTGCCCGCGCCTGAGCACGCCATCCGGAGCCCACCATGTCCACACGCCCCGCCACCTCGCCTGCCGCCAAGCCCGCAACCCATGCTCCGCGGCGTGCGGCCGCGCGCCGGCGAGCCCAGCAGCGCCGCCGGCCACGGGTGTCGCGCCTGCTGGCCTGGCTGCTGGCGGCGTGGCTGGGCCACACGGGCCTGGCGCTGGCGCAGGTCGCGCCGGGCGCGCTGCCCCACGGCGGGCAGGTCATGGTCGGCAGCGGGCAGTTGCAACTCAGCCCGAATCTGCTCGTCATCCATCAGAGCAGCAACCGTCTGGGCCTGGACTGGCAGAGCTTCAATATCGGCAGCGCTGCGACAGTCGAATTCAGGCAGCCCGGCGCCAGTTCGGTGGCGCTGAACCGCGTCGTCGGCAACAGCGGCACCGAGATCTACGGCCAGCTGAAGGCCAACGGCCAGGTCTTCCTGACCAACCCCAACGGCGTGCTCTTCGCGCCGGGTTCCAAGGTCGACGTGGGCGGCCTGGTGGCCAGCACGCTCGACCTGACGCAGCAGGACTTCGCCGACGGGCGCTACGTCTTCAACGCCAGCGGCGCGCAGGGTCGCGTCGTCAACCAGGGCAGCCTGAACGCCAGCGCCGGCGGCTACCTGGCGCTGTTCGGCCAGACGGTCGAGAACCAGGGTGACATCGCGGTGCAAGCCGGTTCCGTGGTGCTGGCCTCGGGCCGCGCGGCGACCGTCAGCATCAGCGGCAGCGGGTTGATCTCGGCGGTGGTGACACCCGGCACCGTGCAGGGCAGCGTCGACAACGGCGGCCGCATCGTGGCCGATGGCGGCGTCGTCACGCTGAGCGCCAAGTCGGCGCAGGACATCGCGGCCTCGCTGGTGAACAACAGCGGCATCGTGCGCGCCAATACGCTGGTCGAGAAGGCCGGCGAGATCTGGATCACCGGCGACAACGTCGCCCACAGCGGCCAGGCGTCGGCGGCGGCGCCCGACGGCGGTGCTGCCGGCCGCGTCATGGTGCTGGCCGACATGAAACACGGTACGGCGCAGATCAGCGGCACGCTGGACGCCAGCGCCGCCGGCGGCGGCCAGGGTGGCTTCATCGAGACCTCGGCGGCACGGGTGAAGGTCGACGAAGGTACGCGCGTGACCACAGCGTCTGACGGCGCGCGCACGGGCACCTGGCTCATCGACCCCAACGACTACACCGTGGCCGCCAGCGGCGGCAACATCAGCGGCGCCACGCTCTCGTCCAACCTGTCCAGCAGCAACGTCGAGATCAGCACCTTCACGCAAGGCACGGCGGGCAACGGCGACATCTTCATCAACGACGCGGTGAGCTGGACGAGCAACACGCTCACGCTGACGGCCGAACGCGATGTCAACGTCAACGCCAACCTGACCGTGACCGGCGTGGGCGGCGCCCTGGTGATGACCCCGGGCACGGGCGGCGTCTACACCCTGGGCACGGGCGCGAAGATCACCTTTTCGGGCACGCAGAATGCGCTGCAGGTGGCCGGCGTCAACTACACGCTGCTGCGTTCCATCGACGATTTCCAGACCATCGTCAACGTCAGCAACACCACGCGTTCGGGCAACTACGCGCTGGCGGTCGACATCGACGCCTCGTCCACGGCGGCACTGGATGGCGGCGCCGGCTTCCTGCCCATCGGCACGGCCCCGGACTTCGGCAGCAACAACTCGTTCCGCGGGCGTTTCGACGGCCTGGGCCACAGCATCACCGGCCTGACCATCAACCGGCCGACGAACGACTACGTGGGCCTCTTCGGCAGCACGCACGACGCCACGCTGCGCAACGTCGGCTTCGTCGGCGGCAGCATCGAAGGCCGCTCGAATGTCGGCACGCTCGCCGGCTACATGGGCAGCAACAGCCCGACGACGTCGCCGACGACCGTCACCAACGTCAGTGCGTCGACGCCCGTCACGGTGACCGCGGGCACGCAGACGGCCTACGCCGGGGGCCTGGTCGGGCAGTTCGTCGCCACGGGCGGCGTGATCAGCCGCGCGTCGAGCAGCGGCGCGGTGACGACGGGGGCCAACAATGGCAACGTCGGCGGCCTGGTGGGCTACATGACCAGCGGCAGCATCGCCAGCAGCAGCGCCAGCGGCCACGTGCTGGCCACCGCGACCACCGACGGCCGCAGTCTCGGTGGACTGGTGGGCAGGTTCGACGGCACGGGCACCGTGGCCACGAGCAGCGCCACCGGTAACGTCGGCAACGCGCAGTACGCCGGCGGACTGATCGGCTACTACGGCAGCACCGGTGGCATCAGCACCGTCAGCGCCACCGGGGCCGTCACGGGGACGTCCTACGCCGGTGGCCTGATCGGCGACTTTGTCTCGGCCGGCGCCATCGACGGCGCACAGGCCTCGGGCGACGCGACGGGCAACGCCTACGTGGGCGGCCTGATCGGTCGTGCCTATTTCAGTGGCAGCCTGACCAATGTCACGGCGACCGGCAATGTCTCCACGCAACAGTATGGCGGCGGTCTCGTGGGGTTGCTGCAGCAGAGCAACCTGTCCGACGGTCGCGCCGAAGGCGACGTCACCGGTCGGGCCTTCAACAGCAACACGGTCTACCTCGGCGGCGCGGTCGGCTACTACACCAACGGCACCACGGGCGCCAACATCACGAACACGACGGCCACAGGCGCCGTCCTGTCGGACGCACCCTACGGCAACGTCGGCGGCCTGGTGGGCCAGCAGGACAACGGCAGCGTGGTCGACAGCAGCGCCGTCGGCAGCGTCACCGCCAAGAACGCCGTGAGCAGCCGCGCCGTGGGCGGGCTGATCGGTTCGTTCAGCGGTGCCGGCGCGCTAACACGTGTGCGCGCCGAGGGCGTCGTCGAGGGCGGCTACTACGTCGGCGGCCTGGTCGGCTACCACACCGGCAACGGCCTGACCTCCTTCGCCACGGCCACGGGCAACGTGACGGGCAATGCCAGCGGCACACAGTACGTCGGCGGGCTGGTGGGCATGCTCACCTCCGGTGGGGCGGTCAGCGACTCCGAGGCGGCCGGCAACGTCGTCACGCAATGGGACGGCGGCGGGCTCATCGGCTATTGGCAGTCCAGCGGCGCGATCACCGACAGCCGCGCCACGGGTGCCGTCACCGGTGCCTACGGCAGCGCCAGCGTCGGCGGCCTCGTGGGCTATGGCTCCACCAACGGCGGCCTCGTCAACAGCTCGGCCAGCGGGCGTGTGCAAGGCGGGTCGCGGGCCGGTGGCCTGGTGGGCTACCTGCAGTCCACCAGTGTCACGCAGGCCACGGCGACGGGCGATGTCTCGACCTTCAGCGACAGCACCGTCTACGTGGGCGGCCTCATCGGCGACTTCAGCCACAACAGCACCGGCTTGCAGATCAGCAGCAGCAGCGCCACCGGCAGGGTGTTCGCCGACGCGAACAACGCCTACGTCGGCGGCCTCGTGGGCCAGTTCAACGGCGGCAGTATCACCACCAGCACTGCCTCGGGCCAGGTCGTGGCGCAGGACAGCGTCAACAACGGCAACTCGCACTATGTCGGCGGCCTGGTCGGCCAGTTCTCGGGCGACAGCATCAGCGACAGCGCGGCAACGGGCCAGGTCACCGGCCGCTACATGACGGGTGGCCTTGTCGGCTACTTCTACGGCCAGGGCGGGCTGAACAACACGTCGGCCAGCGGCAACGTGGTCGGCACGTCCTACGTCGGCGGCCTGGTCGGCTACCTGGTCTACAGCCCGGTGACCAACGGCTTTGCCGGGGGTTCGGTGACCTCGCTCAACGGCGACTACGCCGGCGGCCTGGTCGGCTATTCCTACAGCTACTACACGAACACCACCGCCACCATCAACGACAGTTCGGCCACGGGCAACGTCAGCGGCGCCAATTACGGTGGCGGCCTCGTCGGCTACTGGGACGACTATTACGGCTCGGGCAACAACGGCGTCACCAACAGCCACGCTACCGGCAACGTCAGCGCGCGCTACTCCGCCGGCGGCTTGCTCGGGTACCTCAGCAACTACAACACCAACGGCAGCGGAGGCATCCGCAACAGCTGGGCCAGCGGCAATGTCGACGCGCCGATCTACGCCGGCGGCCTCATCGGCCAGTTCTACAGCTACGGCGGCATCGAGGACAGCTACGCCACCGGCAACGTGCTGGGCACTGGCGCGAGCGAGGACAAGTACCTCGGCGGCCTCGTCGGCCAATACACCAACTACAGTTCCACCGCAGGCGTGGGCCAGATCCTGCGCAGCTACGCCAGCGGCTCGGTGCGGCTGGCCGACAACCTCACGTTCGGCTCCGGCACCGATGTTTACGCGGGCGGCCTGGTGGGTTACCTCGACGGGCCCAGCACCACCTTCGTGACCCTGGCCGACAGCTATGCGACCGGCAGCGTGACCCTCGACAACACCAGCGGGCGCATGCGCGCGGGCGGCCTCGTCGGATACACCGACACGAGCCTGGCTCGGACCTACGCCACCGGCAGCGTTACGGCCACGGGGGTCAGCACGTCGCGTTTCATCGGTGGCCTCGTCGCGCAGCGCTCGGGCACCGCCGTGACCGGCGCCGACAGCTACTGGGCCACCGATACCAGCGGCGCGTCCACCAGCGCACTGGGTACCGGCGTGACGCTGGCCGATCTGAAGAGCGCCGCCACCTTCACCGGCTGGGACCTGGCCAGCACCGGCGGCAGCAGCCAGGTCTGGCGCATCTACGAAGGCCTGAGTACACCCCTGCTGCGCGGCCTGCTCACGCCGCTGTCGCTGAGCCTGGCCGACATCGACAAGGTCTACGACGGCAACACCTCGCTGGGCAGCGCGGCCATCAGTGTCGGCGGGACGGCCGTGGCCAACCCCGGGCGCATCTTCGTCAGCGGCATAGCCGCCGACGCGGGCAGCCACGCCCTGGGTGCGGGCAACCTGTACTCGGTGCAGAACGGTTACGACCTGACGGTGGCCGGTGCGGCCAACCTCGTCATCGCGCGCCGGCAGCTCACGCTGGACGGTCTGGCCGCCGACAAGGTCTACGACGGCGGCACCGCGGCCACGCTGGCCAGCGGCGCGCAGCCCGGCGGCCTGGTGGCCGGCGAAGACCTGAATTTCCTGCCAGGTGCGGGCTTCGGGCTGCAGTTCGACAACAAGAACGTCGGCACGGGCAAGACGGTCACGCTCTCTGGCAGCTACAGCATCGGGGATGGCACGGTCGGCCGCGCGGCGAACTACATCCTGCCCGCCACCACCACGACCACGGCAGACATCACGCCGGCCACGCTGACAGCGGGCAGCTTCACCGCCACCAACCGTACCTACGACGGCACCACGACCGTGGCCGTCAGCGCGACGACCGCCACGCTCGCCGGCGTCATCGGCACCGACGCCGTCAGCGTCGACCTCTCGACGGTCGGCAGCGGCACAGTGGCGAACAAGAGCGCAGGCACCGCCAAGCCGGTGACCGTGTCGGGCACGCTGCTCAGCGGCGCCGATGCCGGCAACTACACGCTGGCCGGACTGGACACGCTGACCGTCGACATCACGCCCAGGACGCTCACGGTCAACGGCATCACCGCCTACGACCGCCAGTACAACCAGGGCACCAACGTCAGCCTGAACGCGGGCGGCGTTTCCCTGTCGGGTCTGGTCAGTGGCGACCTGGTGCAATCGCGGCTGTCCGGCCTGACGGGCCAGGTCGCGGACAAGAACGTCGGCAACGCCAAGCCCGTGACCGTGAGCGGCCTGGCCTTGCGCGGCGACGATGCCGGCAACTACACACCGCAGGCAGGCACCGTGTCGGTGAACATCACGCCCTACGCGCTGACCCTCTACCTGGGAACGACCAGCAGCACGAACAAGGTCTACGACGGCAACACCAGCGCCAACGTCTATTTCCCCACCTACTGGTACGGCGGCGACGACATCGTCGTCAGCACGACGAGCATCGGCTACGCCGACAAGAACGTCGCCTACAACACCAGCGGCGCCGTGACGAGCAAGACCATCACGGCCAGCGGCATCAGCATCAGCGGCGCCGACGCAGGCAACTACGCGCTGCAGAACACCACCGCCACCGCCAACGGCACCATTTCGCCGAAGCCGCTGGCGGTCAGCGGCGTGAGTGCCGTCAACCGCGTCTACGACGGCACCCGTGACGTGGTGGTGAACATCGCGGGCGCCACGGTCGACACCCAGGCGGTCGTCGCCGGCGACGACGTCGGCGTGGCCACCCCCGGCAGCGGCGCGGTCACCGGCCAGGTCGCCAACAAGAACGTCGGCAACGCCAAGGCCGTCACCGTGCCGGGGCTGGCGCTCACCGGCACCGACGCCGGCAACTACAGCCTCACGAGCAGCAGCGGCGGCGGCGTGACGGTGAACATCACGCCCAAACCCCTGACGGCCGTCTACACGGCACAGAACAAGGTCTACGACGGCGATGCCTACGCCACGATGAGCGTCACCTCGGCCGACCTCGTGGCGGGCGATTCACTGAACTACTACATCGACCAGACCTACTGCGGCAACAACGCCTGCGGCTACGCGCTCTTCACCGAGGCCGGTCGGCAGGCCAACGGCAGCTACGTCACGTCGCGCCACGCCGGCGTCGACAAGCCGGTCGTCATCACCTACAACCAGCTCGTCGGCGCCGATGCCGGCAACTACACGCTGACCAACCCGACCGGCGAGAGCGTCGCCACCATCACCCCCAAGCCGGTGACGCTGGCCTACAACGGCGTGAGCAAGGTCTACGACGGCACCGACACGGCGACGGTGTCGCTGAACTACAGCAGTTCGGGCCTCAACGGCAACGACACGCTCACCTCCACGCAGACCGCGGTCTACACCGGCACGGGCGCCAAGAACGTCGGCACCGGCAAGCCGATCAGCGTCGCCGACATCGTGCTCGGCGGCACCCATGCGGGCAACTACATCGTCGGCAACACCACGGCCACGACCACCGGCGCGGTGACGGCCAAGGCCGTCACCGTGAGCGGCATCACCGCCACGGACCGCCCCTACGACGGCACCACCACGGTGGCCGTGACCGCCGGCACGGTGGGCTCGACCGGCTTCATCGCAGGCGACACCGTGGCCGTCGACCTGCCCGCCGGTGGCCTGAGCACCGGCACCATCGCCAACAAGAACGTCGGCACCAACAAGCCGGTGACGGTGACGGGCCTGACCTTGTCCGGCACCGACGCCGCCAACTACAGCATCGACGCCGCCGGCAGCGGCATCACCGTCAACATCACGCCGCTGGCGCTGACGCCCACCTACCTCGGCGGCACGCAGGTCTACAACGGCGGTGTCACGGCATCGGTGACGGCCACCACCGCCGGCATCGCCAGCGGCGATGTCGTCAGTTTCACGCAGAACGCCGTTTTCACGGGGGCCAACGCGCGCGACGTGGGCACCGACAAGCCCATAGGCATCAGCAACATCGCGCTGGCCGGCAGCGGCGCGGCGAACTACTCGCTGGCCAGCACCACCGCCAGCACCACGGGCACCATCACGCCCAAGCCGGTGACGGCCACCTACCTCGGCGGTACCCGTGAGTACAACGGATTGGCCGATGTCTCGGCCGCCGTGGTTGGCGACTCGCTGCAGTTCGTCGCTGTCGACTTCGGCGCAGTGGGCCTGTCACAGACTGCTCGCTTCACTGGCGACGGCTCGGCGGGCAGCAACAGACCTGTTGCCATTACCAGCATCACGCTCACCGGTGCGAAGGCCACCAATTACAGCCTGATCAACACGACGGCCAGCACCACGGCCACGATCACGCCGCGCCAACTGGGCGTCACGGGCATCACGGCGACCACTCGCGTGTACGACGGCACCACGACGGTGGCCGTGAACGTCTCAGGCGCCACGGTCGACACCACGCGTGTCATCGCCGGCGACACCGTGAGCGTGACGCTGCCGCCCAGCGGCATCAGCACCGGCACCCTGACCGACCGCAACGCCGGTACCAACAAGCCGGTGACGATCACCGGCTTGACCATCGGCGGCAGTTCGGCGGCCAACTACGCACTGATCGGTGCCACGGGCCTGACGGTCAACATCACACCGCTGTCGCTGACGGCCGTCTACGCTGGCGTGAACAAGGTCTACGACGGCAACGTCGATGCCCAGGTCACGGCCACGTCAGCCGACATGCTGGCGGTGGACGCCGGCCTGCTGGGCTACAGCATCCAGGGGCTCTTCACTGGTGTCGGCGGCCGCAACGCCGGCACCGCCAAGCAGGTCGACATCATCAGCGCCTTCTTGACCGGTGCTGCGCGCGACAACTACACGCTCGTCAACCCCACGGGCAGCACCACGGCAGACATCACGCCGCGGCCGCTGATCGCCAACTACGTCGGCGTTCCGGGTGGACAAGTCTACGACGGCACGGTCACCGCCGTGGTCACCGGCAGCCTCGGCAACCGCGTCACCGGCGACAGCGTCAGCGCCACCCAGACCGCCGAGTTCACCGGCAGCGACGCGCGCAACGTCGGCGTCAACAAGCCCATCGCGGTGAGCAACATCGCGCTCGCCGGTGCGGACGCCGCCAACTACACGCTGAACAACACCACCGACACCACGACGGGCAGCATCACGCCCAAGCCCATCACCGTCAGCGGGCTGAGCAACGTGGTGGCCACCGACCGTGTCTACGACGGCACACGGCAGGTGGTGGTCACGGTGCCCGCCGGCGTCACGCTGGTGCCCAACAGCGCCGACATCCTGGCCGGCGACACGGTCACCATCGACGTGCCCGTCTCGGGCGTGACCACCGGCACCACGGCCACCAAGACCGTCGGCAACGGCAAGCCCGTCACCGTCGACGGCCTGCTGCTCAGCGGCACCGACGCCGGCAACTACAGCATCGCCGGCACCGCGGGCATCACGGTGAACATCACGCCGAAACTGTTGACCGCCGTCTACGCCGGCGTCAACAAGGTCTACGACGGCAGCACCGCCGCCAGCGTCACGGGCGGTTCGCTCGACATCCTCGGCGGCGACACGGTCGGCATCACCGGCAGCGGCGTGTTCACCGGCGCCGGCGCCAAGAACGCGGGCTTCGGCAAGCCACTCGACGTGCTGACGGCCAGCCTCACCGGCGGCGACGCCGTCAACTACAGCCTCGTGAACACCACCGGCACGGCCAGCGCCGACATCACGGTCCGCCTCATCACGCCCGCCTACACCGGCCTGAGCCGTGTCTACGACGGCAGCACCACGGCGCCCGTGAACTCGACCACGACGGGCTTCGTCGTCGGTGACGCGGTCACGCTCGGCCAGACCGCCGTCTTCACCGACAGCCGCAACGTCGGCCAGAACAAGCCGGTGCAGGTGAGCGGCATCACGCTCGGCGGCGCCGACGCCGCCAACTACGCGCTCACCGGCACCCAGGTGCTGACGACGGGCAGCGTGACGCCCAAGCCGCTGCGCATCGAGGGCCTGACCGGCGTCAGCGCCACCGACCGCGTGTACGACGGCAGCACCGTCGTCGAAGTGATCGTCAGCTCCACCGGCCCCATCGCACCCAACCCGGCCGACGTGGTGGGCAGCGACGACGTCACCGTCACCGCGCCCGCCACCGGCGCCACCACGGGCACGATGCTCGACAAAAACGTCGGCACAGCCAAGCCGGTGGCCGTGGCCGGGTTGGCCCTCGGCGGCGCCGATGCCGCCAACTACAGCATCACCGCCACCAGCGGCGTCACCGTCGACATCAGCGCCAGGAGCGTCACCGCGGTCTACAGCGCCGGCAGCCGTGTCTACGACGGCAGCACCGCCGCGGCCATCAGCGGCAGCTCAGCCGACCTGGTTGCCGGCGACACCGTCGGCATCGGCGCTACCGGCGTGTTCACCGGCAGCGGTGCGCGCAACGTCGGCGCCAACAAACCCGTCGACATCACCGGCGGCGTGCTCACCGGGGCGGACGCCGCCAACTACAGCCTGCTCAACCCCACGGGAAGCACCACCGGCAGCATCACGCCGAAGTCGGTCACCGCCACCTACTTCGGCGGCACCCGGGTCTACGACGGCAGCACCGCGGCGCCGGTCACCGGCACCGCCACCGGCTTCATCACCGGTGACCTGGTGAGCCTGGCGCAGACCGCCGTGTTCACCGGCACCGGCGCGCGCAACGTGGGCGACGGCAAGCCCGTCGAGATCAGCGCGATCAGCCTGGCCGGCAGCGACGCGGGCAACTACGCGCTGCTCACGAACACCGCCACCACCACGGCCAGCATCACGCCGCGGCCGCTGCGCATCGAAGGCTTCACCGGTGTGGTGGCCACCAACCGCGTCTACGACGGCACCACCGCCGTGGCCATCAGCATCCAGGGCACGGGCGCCATTGCGCCGAACGCCGCCGACGTGGTGCCGGGCGACGATGTCAGTGTCGTCGCGCCACCCACGGGCGCCAGCGCCGGCACCATGGCCGACAAACACGTCGGCAGCAATAAGCCGGTTACCGTCGATGGCCTCACGCTGGCCGGCAGCGACGCCGGCAACTACAGCGTGGCCGCCGCCAGCGGCGTGACCGTGAACATCACGCCACGCTCGCTCACCGCGGTCTACACCGGCCTGGACAAGGCCTACGACGGCACCGCGCTGGCCAGCTTTGCCGGCAGCTCGGCCGACATCCTGGCCGGCGACCTCGTCACCATCACCGGCAGCAGCCTGTTCACCGGCGCCGGCGCGAAGAACGTCGGCACCGGCAAGGTCATCGACATCACCGGCGCCACGCTGGGCAGCGCCGATGCCGGCAACTACAGCCTGCTCAACCCGACGGGCAGCACCACCGCCAACATCACGCCCCGTCCGCTGACGCCCACCTACACCGGCGGCACGCGCGTCTACGACGGCACGACCACGGCACCCGTGACGCTGGCCACCACCGACGTGATCGCCGGCGACGACCTGAGTTTCACGCAGACCGCCGTGTTCGACGGCGGTGGTGCCCGCAACGTCGGCGTCGGCAAGCCGGTGGCCGTGTTCGGCATCACGGTGCAGGGTGCCGACGCCTCCAACTACGCGCTGACGTCCACGGCGGCCGCCACCACGGCGACGATCACGCCGCGGCCGCTGAACGTCAGTGGCCTTTCGGGGCTGCAGGCGGTCGACCGCGTCTACGACGGCACACGCGACGTGCAGGTCACCGGCAGCGCTGTCGTTGGCTCGGCTGCCGGCGACGTACTGGCTGGCGACGACGTCACCATCAACCTGCCCAGCGGCAGCATCAGCGCCGGCACCATGGTCGACAAGTCGGCCGGCAGCGGCAAGGCCGTGGCCGTGTCGGGCCTGAGCCTGAGCGGCGCCGACGCGCCGAACTACCAGATCACCGGCGTGGCCGGCCTCACGGTGAACATCGCGCCGCGCCCGGTGGTGCTGCTGGGGGTGTCGGCGGTCAACCGCGTCTACGACGGCAGCACGGTGGTGGCCATCAACTCGGCCAGCGGCAGCCTGAGCGGCGTTCTCCCGGGCGACGACCTGCAGCTGCTGGCCAGCGGGGTCACCGGCAGCATGGCCGACAAACATGCCGGCAGCGGCAAGACCGTCACCGTCACGGGGCTGTCCTTCACGGGTGCCGACATCACCAACTACGCCGTCGACGACGGCGGCGGTCTGCGTGTCGACATCACGCCGCGCACGCTGGTGGCCACGGCCACGGCGGCCGACAAGCTGTACGACGGCAGCAACCTCGCCGCCGTGAGCCTGGCGGACGACCGCATCGCCGGCGACGCGGTGTCGCTGACGAACAGCAGCGCCACCTTCGCCGGCAAGGACGCCGGCGCGGCGCAGACCGTGAGCATCGGCGGGCTGTCCCTCACGGGCGCCGACGCCGGCGATTACGTGCTGCTGTCCAACACGCTGTCCACCACGGCCAGCATCCATCGGACGCCGCTCAGCGTCAGCGGCAATGCGCTCAGCAAGGTCTACGGCGAAAGTGTCAATCTCACCGGCGCCGAGTTCACGACACTGGGTCTGGTGGCCGGCGAATCGCTGGGCCTGGTGACGCTGGCCAGCGACGGCACGGCCAGTTCCGCTCCGGTGACGGGCTCGCCGTACGCCATCACCGTCAGCGACGCACGCGGCGGCACTTTCAACCCCGCCAACTACGCGCTGACCTACACCAGCGGCCTGCTGACGGTGACCCCGCGGCCGCTGACCATCGCCGCCAACAGCGTGGTGCGCACGACCGACGAACCCAACCCGTCCAGCTTCGGCTTCTCCACCAGCGTGGGCGGCCTGGTGGGCGGCGACAGCATCGCATCGGTGGTGCTGAACGCCCCGTCCGGCAGCGCCACCGCCGCCGGTGGCTCGATCTTCGAACTGGTGCCCAGTGGCGCCGTGTTCGGCGCCGGGCTGGCATCGAACTACGCGCTCAGCTACGACAGCGGCCTGCTGGTGGTGCTGCCCAAGCCGCCGCGTCTGGACGACGTCGACCCCAACGCGGGCAACCCCGGTCAGCCGGGCTTCGCGGTCCAGGTCGACCAGGCCGAACTGGAACGTGCACTCGACGCCCTGCAGCGCAGCGCCAGCGTCGTCGCGCAACCCGGCACCGACGCGGCGCCGGGCCTGCCACTGGCGTTGGCCAACGTCGATGCCACGGCCGCCGAGATCAGCGTCGCGCTGGCCGGCGACAGCCGCCGCATCACGCTGCCGGCGCTGCTGCGCCTGCCGCTGATCTCCTTCGACCCCAACTTGCGCCGATTGATCTTCGGTGGCCCTGCCGGCGGCGGCACGCCGCCCTTCTCCACCGCGCCCTGAACGCCCGGCCACGACATCTCAGCAGGCACCGATGACGCATCACACCCTCAGCGCCAACCGCACGGACCGGCCGCACCGCAGCCGGCCACGCCAGGCCCTTGCCGCCGCCGCACTGGGCTTGGCCGCCCTGGTCGCCACCGCCGCGCAGGCCGCGCCGCTCGACGACATGCGCCGCCAGGTCGAGGCCAGCCAGTTCGAGCAGGCCTGGGCCACGGCGCAAGCCAACCCGCAGCTGCTCGGCGACGTGCATTTCGACTTCCTCTATGGCGTGGCCGCCATCAACGTCGGCCGCATCCCCGACGGCCTGCTGGCGCTGGAACGCCACCTGGCCGCCGTGCCCGCCAACGACCGTGCCCGGCTCGAACTGGCGCGCGGCTACTTCCTGCTCGGCGAGTACACGCGGGCCCGCGCCGAATTCGAGTTCGTGCTGCGCTACAACCCGCCGGCCGGCGTGCGCGCCAACATCAGCGGTTTCCTGCAGGCCATGCAGGTGCGTGAATCGGCCGACCGCCGCGCCACCGCGCGCCTGTACGTCGAGGGCGGCCTGGGCCACGACACCAACGTCAACGGCGGTACCTTTCGCGACGAGATCCAGCTCGTCTTCGGCAACATCGATCTCGCCGGCAGCCCGTCGCGCCAGGTGCCCGACAGCTACGCGCAGGCGGCCGTGGGCGGCCAGCAGCTGTTGCGTGTGACGAACCGCCTGTCGGTCTTTGCCGGCGCCGACATCGACCACCGCGCCAACTTCGACGAGAAGGCCTACGACCAGACCAACGCCGGCGCCTACGTCGGGTTGACCCAGCTTGGCGCCGGCGCGTTGTGGCGGCTGACCTTGGGCAGCACGCGGCTGATGGTGGGCGGCAACCGCTACCGCGACACGATGCAGCTCGGAGCCGAAGCGAACTTCACACCCTCGCCCGACCTGTCGCTGATGGCCTTCACGCAGTATGCCGAGCAGCGCCACGCGGTCGCCGACGAGGTGCGCGACGCCCGCGCAGTGACGCTGGGCACGATGTTCACGCGTCAGTTCCCCGATATGCCGGGCACACCGTCCATCGGCCTGCGCCTGAGCTGGACGCAGGAAGAAAACCTGCGCCTGCGCAGCGACCTCGACCGCGACATGCCGTTGGCGCGTGTCTTCGCGTCGGTGACGCCGCTGCCTTCGCTGCGCCTGGCCGTGGGGCTGACGGCGTGGCGCCAGAAGTACGGCAATGTCGACATCGGCTTCGGCACCGTGCGCCGCGACGACGCCCTCAGCGCCGACATGCTCGCCAACCTGGCACTCGACGAACGCTGGTCGCTGCGCGGCGACCTTGTCTGGACGCGCAACCGTTCGAATCAGGACCTCTACGACAGCAGCCGCAAGGCGGCCTCGCTGAAGCTCCGTTACCAGTACTGAGGACGCCCCATGCCCATCCACTTCCGAACTGTCCCGCCGCGGCGCCTGCCGCGCCTCGGCCTGGTGGCGGCCACCGTGCTCGGCGCCCTCGGCTTGGCAGCAGGCGCCTGGGCGCAGGGCGTCGAGGCCCGCATCGTGCAGATGCAGGGTGATGTGCGTGTCAACGGCGCCGCCGCTCAGACCGGTTTGGTGCCGAAAGGCGCCTCGGTGGTGACCGGCGTCGACGGGCGCGTGCAGCTGCGCACCGCGGCGGGTGCCGTGCTGGCGCTGCCGGCGGGCAGCGAACTGCGCCTGGGCGACAGCGCCAACACCGTGGCATTGGCCACCGGCGGCCTGCGGCTCAGCACGGCCAACGCCGACTGGCGCGTCGACCTGCCCAACCGCAGCATCCGCACCAACGGCTACCTGAAGCTGCAGGCCTGCGGCGCCGGCTGCGCGCTGCCGCCAGGCCTGTACGGCCGCATCGCGCAGGGCGAGGCCGTGCTCGAGTACCAGGGCGGTCGCTCGGTACTGCGCACGCGCAGCTTCCGCTGGGCCGACGCGAACACGCGGCCCGAGGTGCTGCCGGCGCAACCCGCGCTGCTCGACGACTTGAGCAACCAGGCCGACGCCAGCCGCGTCCGCACCGAGGTGGCGGCCACGCTGAAGGGCGGCATCGAGGCCTTCGCAGCCAACCGCGACGTCGAAGCCACGCAGGCCCTGGAACGCGTGCGCACGCTGGCACCGGGTGAAACGCTGGTGCCCTACTACCTGGGCCTCATCGCCCTGAAGCGCCAGGACAACGCCACGGCGCTGAACCTGCTGCAGCAGTACACCCGCGAAGACCCCGAGGGCGCCGCCGCGCGCGACGTGCCCAAGACGATGACGCTGCTGTCTTCCGAACAGTTGCAGCAGGAAGTGGCCGCCGCCGTGGCGCGTGAGTCCGAGGTGGTCAGCACGCCACCCGAGCCCGGCAGCATCGCCGTGCAGGCGTTCGTCAACAAGGGCAACGACGCCTACCGCGCCATGGCCAAGGGGCTGGCGGCCATGGTCATCGCCGACCTCAGCAAGGTGCCCGGCCTGAAGGTGTTGGAACGCGAGAAGGTGCAGTTGCTCGTCAACGAGGCCAAGCTGGGCGACAGCGGCCTGTCAGACACCGCCTCGGCCGTGCGCTCGGGCCGCCTGATGCGGGCGGAGAAGGTCGTGGTCGGCAACTTCGAGGTGCAGTGATGAAGCTCCCCCACACCGTCATCGGCAGCCTGCTGCTGGCCGCAGCCGGCGCAGCAGCCGCACAGGGCTTTGCGCTCGAGGGTGCCGTCATCGACAGCCGCACGTCGCGCAGCCTGGGCGTGATCAACGAACGCGGCGACATCAACGCCCTCTTCCGTGCGCAGAAGGCGATGACCTTCGGCATCCTGCGTTCGGCCGGCATCTCGCTCGAACAGCTGCCGCCCGAGGTGCGTTCGCGCATCGAGCGTTTTGCGACCACCAACCTCGAGGCCTTCCGCGCCTTCAGCGAAGGCCTGGACCTGAAGGACCAGGGCAAGTTCGTCGAAGCCAAGGCGCAGTTTGCACGCGCCGCCGAGCTCGACCCGAACTTCGCACTGGCCGCCGAGCAGCAGCAGGCCATGCCCGACGTGAACCTGGGTACAGGCATCCAGACCCGTGCCGTCATGCTGGCGGCCGCAGGCGCCGCGGTCGACCGCGGCAAGGCCAGTTTTGCCGTCGATACGGCGCGCGCCGTCGCCGCGCTGGCCGCCGGCCAATCGGTGATTGCCGTCACGCTGCCCAGCACCACCGACGCCACCACGTCCAGCTTCACCACCACGCCCCCGGGCTCGGGTACGCAGTTCGTGCCGAACATCGTCGCCGGCCTGGCCTATACGGTGTCACTGCCCTCGGGCACCTCGGCCAGCGTGGCCAACGCGGCCGAATGGAAGTCCGACGCCTTTCGCCTGAACGGCGAGGTGCTCGACGGACTGGGCAATGCCGCCATCGGCTTTCAGGCGCAACGCCTGAACGCCACCGCCGTACCGGGCGGCAGCACGGCGCTGGCCGACGGCAGCATCGCCTACTGGGGTTCGTGGCTTTCGACGCCGACGGCCAGCGCCAGCGTCACGGTCTCGGGCCAGACGCTCACCGCGCCGCTACTCGGTCAGGTCGACTACGCCTACGCCGACGCCACGCGCAGCATGCCGACCACGGGCACGGCGGTGTTCTCGCCCGCTGGCGGCTCGCTGGGCCAGGTGAGCGGCACGGTGGCGGTGAACTTCGTCACCCGCGACGTGGCCTTGCAGAACCTGGGCTTCAACATCGGCAGCCTGGCCTTTTCGGGCCTGAACGGCAACGCCCTCTTCAGCGACCGCATCGCCTCGGGCACCTTCGGCGGCAACTACACCAGCGGCAGCTGCACCGGCTGCAGCGCCTTCACGCCGCAGAGCAGCAGCTTCGGCGGCAGTTTCATCGGCCGCAACGCCGACGGCCTGGTCTTCTCGACCTTCCTGCTCACCGGCGGTGGCGGCTCGGCCGCTGGCGTGCACGTCTTCAAGCAGCCCTGATCACCTCGGGCCTGGCGCCGGCGGCCCGGTGCGGGCTGCCGGCACCGAGTGGCTTCGTTCAGCCGAACGCGCGCTGCAGCGCCTGCGAGAGGTCGGCCTGCAGGTCGGCTGCTGTCTCGAAGCCGATGGAGAAGCGCACCAGGTGGCCGCGCAGGTGTCCACGCTGACGGGCACTGCTGCTGCGCATCTCGGCCAGGTCGTAGGGCACGACCAGGCTCACCGGGCCGGCCCAGGAATAGCCGATGCGGAAGAGCCGCAGTGCGTCGACGAAGGCGTCGACCTGCGCGCGGCCGTAGCGCTCGTGCAGCATCACCGAAAAGAGCCCGGCCGCTGCGGTGCAGGTGCGCCGCCAGTGATCATGGCCCGGCGCACCTTCCAGCGCCGGATGCAGCACACGCGCCACCTCGGGCCGCGTCGCCAGCCACTGCGCCAGCGTGCGGCCGGTCTGGTCCTGCGCCGCGTATCGCAGCGGCATGGTGGCCAGCGAACGCAGCACCAGCTCGGCGTCGTTGCCGGCCACGCCCAGGCCCAGGCGCATGTGGGTGAGCTTGATGCGTTCGTGCAGCGCGGCGTCGCGCGTGACCACGCTGCCCATCAGCACGTCGCCGCCACCGCTGGGGAATTTGGTCAGCGCCTGCATCACGATGTCGACGCCGACGTCGAAAGCGCGGAAGGCGATACCGGCGCCCCAGGTGTTGTCCAGCGCTGTCGTCACGCCACGGGCGCGGGCCGCGGCAGCCAGTGCGGCCAGGTCGGGAAACTCCATCGTCACCGAACCCGCCGCTTCCAGCCAGACCAGGCGCGTGGACGGGCCGATCATCTCCGCCAGCCCGGCCGCGTCCATCGGGTCGTAGAGCCGGTGCGTGATGCCCCAGCGTGCCAGTTCGCCACGCGCCAGCGCGACGCTGGGGCCGTAGACGTTGTCGGGCAGCAGCACCTCGTCGCCCTGCGACAGCAGCGCCTGGTCCACCAGCGCCACGGCGGCCAGACCGCTGGGCGCGAGCGCGCAGTACAAGCCGCCTTCCAGCGCCGCGATGCGTTCTTCCAGCACGAAGGTCGTCGGCGTGCCGTGCAGGCCGTAGGTGTAGCCCGACTTCTCGCGCCAGTCGCGAGCGCGCAGTGCAGCCACGTCCTTGAAGATGACGGTGGACGCCTTGTGCACCGCGGGCTGCGGCGCCTCGAAACCGCCGGGAGGCTGGTAGGCGTGGTGGATGAGTTGTGTGGCGATGTCGTGCGGCATGTCGGCAACGGCAGGATTCAGATGGGCAGGCCCACGAGGTCGTGGCCTTCGGCGGCAACGATGCGGGCACGCGTGAACTCGCCCACCTTCAGCGTCTTGCTGGCCTTCTCTGGCGGCAGCAGGCGCACCACGCCGTCGATCTCGGGTGCATCGGCGTAGCTGCGGCCGACGCCGCCCTTGCGGCCCAGCGCGGGCGCGTGGTCGACCAGCACCTGCATCGTCGCGCCCACGCGCCGTTGCAGGCGCTGCGCCGAGACCTGCTCGGCCACGGCCATGAAACGCGCGCGGCGTTCCTCGCGCAGGTCCTGCGGCAGCATGCCGGGCAACTCGTTCGCCGCCGCGCCCTGCACGGGCGAATAGGCGAAGCAGCCGGCGCGGTCGATGCCCGCTTCGCGCACGAAGTCGAGCAGGGTCTCGAACTCGGCCTCGGTTTCGCCCGGGAAGCCGGCGATGAAGGTGCTGCGCACCACGATCTCGGGGCACAGCTCACGCCAGCGCTGCAGGCGCTCGAGGTTGCGTTCACCGCTGGCCGGGCGTTTCATGCGCTTGAGCACGTCGGGATGGGCGTGCTGGAAAGGCACGTCCAGGTAAGGCAGCACATGGCCGGCGGCCAACAGCGGCAGCACCTCGTCGACGCTGGGGTAGGGGTAGACGTAGTGCAGGCGGACCCACGCGCCAAAGGGTTCGGCCAGTTCACCGAGCCGCGTGCACAAGTCCAGCAGCCGCGTCTTCACGGGCTGGCCGTCGAAGAAACCGGTGCGGTACTTGACGTCGACACCGTAGGCGCTGGTGTCCTGGCTGACGACCAGCAGTTCCTTCACGCCGCTCTCGAAGAGCGCCCGCGCCTCGCCCAGCACGTCGCCGATGGGCCGCGAAACCAGGTCGCCGCGCATGCTGGGAATGATGCAGAAGGTGCAACGGTGGTTGCAGCCCTCGCTGATCTTCAGGTAGGCGTAGTGGCGCGGCGTGAGCTTGATGCCGGCGATGCCCCGGAATTCCTCGCGCGCCGCGGGCACCAGGTCGACGAAGGGATCGTGCGGCTTGGGCACGTGCAGGTGCACGGCGTCCATCACCTCCTGCGTGGCGTGCGGGCCGGTCACGGCCAGCACCTTGGGGTGAATGGCGCGCACCAGGTTGCCGCCACCCTCGCCGGTGTCCTTGCCACCCTTCGCACCCAGGCAGCCGGTGACGATGACCTTGCCGTTCGCGGCCAGCGCCTCGCCGATGGTGTCCAGGCTCTCCTTCACCGCGTCGTCGATGAAGCCGCAGGTGTTGACGATGACGAGATCGGCCCCCGCGTAGGTCTTGCTGGTCTCGTAGCCCTCGGCACGCAGTTGCGTGAGGATGAGTTCCGAGTCCGTCAGCGCCTTCGGGCAACCGAGCGAGACAAAGCCGACGGTGGGCGGGCGCGTTGCGGCGGGCTGAGGGGGAGTGACGACCGAGGCATTCATCTGCCGATTTTCAACCAAGTCGCCGCAGCCGCCTGCTGGCGCGGAAAGTGA
>LNFM01003680.1_pt1 | contig 29724 bp, 29 predicted proteins | sample 596031 | NCBI WGS metagenome assembly LNFM01 (sample SAMN04254537, study PRJNA301005) | activated carbon metagenome | isolation source: dual media filters at the Ann Arbor, Michigan drinking water treatment plant | place: USA: Ann Arbor
ACGGTTCGACGATCGTGCTCACGCCGACGACTGCCGACGGTGCTGTGACCTGGGATTGCCGCGGCGGCACCCTGGAGCCGAAGTACCGTCCGTCCAGCTGCCGCTAGTCCTTTAGCGAGCTGAATGAAGCGCCCCGAGCCTCGCGCCGGGGCGCTTTTTCAAGTGATAGCCGCAGTTCAGCAGTGTCCTCCCTTCAGAACGACCGAGGGTTGACGCCGCGTCACACCGAAAGACCTTTTTTCTGGTTGCTCCTGCTCCTGCTGGTTACGGCTGGCGCCTACTTTCCCGGGTTACACGGCCCGTTCGTTTTCGACGATTTCAACAATATCGTCCTTAACAAGAGCCTCGCGGCTGACACGGTTTCGCTCGAAAGTCTCCGCCAGGCAGCACTGTCTGGATTTGCCGGACCGTTGAAACGCCCGATAAGCATGATGTCATTCTCAGTGAACATCGCGCTCACGGGTCTCGACCCCTTCTATTTCAAGCTTACCAACGTAGTCATCCATCTTGTCAACGGCATCCTGGTTTTCTGCATAGTTCGTTTGCTTCTGCTCTTGCACGCAAGAGTTTGCGCAGGACACCAACCCGATGGGGTAGGAATCGCACTCGCAACTTCCGCGCTCTGGATGCTTCACCCGGCGCAACTGACGAGCGTTTTATACGTTGTTCAGCGAATGACCAGCTTGTCGGCCACCTTCGTGTTTGCCGCGCTCTGCGTCTATCTCAAGGCTCGGCAGCAGATAATGGACGGAAAGTCTGGTCGACTGCTGTTATGGCTCGGTGTGCCGACGCTCGGATTGCTGGGCGTGCTCACCAAGGAGAATGCAGCACTCGTGTTCCTGTTCGCTCTGACGATCGAAGCCACATTGTTGCGCTTCCGCCAGGCCGGGACCGCCCGCATTGGCACGCTGCTCCAATTTCATCTGCTGCTTTCCATAGCGCCACTCGTACTCGGTGGAATCGTGATGCTGATGCGGGTCGACTGGAGCGCAGTCGATTCGGTCACTCACCCGTTCACAGTCTCGGAACGTCTTATGACCGAAGCTCGGGTGATGGGGCTATATCTCAAGATCCTTCTTGTACCATCGCTGCCAGACCTGGCGCTTTTTTACGATGATTTTCCTGTTTCTCACGGGCTTCTGAGCCCGCTCTCAACACTGTTTGCAGTACTGACAGTGCTGGGTTGCCTGCTGCTTGCGCTAGTCCGGCGGCGACACTGGGCATGGTTCTCGTTCGCAGTGTTGTGGTTTCTAGCCGCCCATCTCATCGAATCTACGGTGGTCTTGCTGGAACTGGTACATGTGCACCGAAATTACATTGCGTACCTCGGCCCAATACTCGCTGGTGTGATCGGTGTCACGCGTCTGCTGGGAGGCGAACGTCGAGTTCTAGGGCAGGTCTTGGCATTGTCGCTGTGCATTGCATTAGGGCTGGCAACATTTCAGCGTTCTGCGCAGTGGAATGACCCATTCGCCCTCGCGGCGTACGAAGTGCACCATCGTCCGGGCTCTTCCCGCGCTAACTACGAGTTGGGGCGCCTCTACTATCTTGCCGCGATGTCGAAGCCCAAACCTGAACATCGTCAGGCAGCCATGCGCCACTTTACGCGTGCGATGGAACTCGATCCGCGCTCGATTAGCGCCCCGATCGCCATGCTCATCATGTCTGGTGGGCCCATGTACGACCCGTTGACTCACGTACGGACGGAGCTTCTCGACAGACTGCGTGAGCGCCCGCTTAACTCCAAAGAGGTCCACTTCGTCCGCTCACTAATCGATTGCCAGGCCCGAAAAATCTGCAAACGCCCCCCCGGTGAAATACTAGAGATTATGGGGCAGGCGCTTTCCCAACCAGCGGTGGCGCCCCACATCAAGGCCGATCTCCTAGCCATCTTGGGCATGTACTACGCGCGCCACATGGGCGACCTTGAGGCGTGCATAAGGGCCATGGAAGACTCGGTGCGCTTGGTGCCCGACGCACCGAACTATCGACTTAATCTAGTGCAGGCGTATCTCCTCGCCGGGAAACTGGATGCCGCGCAGGAGATGCTTACCGAGGCAGAGCGAAACGACACTCTGGGTTTCTACGCGCCGCGCATCCGGCTGCTTCGGAAAGATATGAGCATTTTGACGGGGAAAGCGGGCTAGAAAAGTCTGCGTGCCGTGCTGCCAGAACTCGTAGTAGTCAACGCGCGGAGCATGCGATTAGCGAACCGTCGACATGGGGTGCTGACCGAAGCGGTCGACAATAGAATGTAGTAGGGCGTGAGCAAACGGCTCCAATTTCTGCAATGAGCCTGACCATGCGTGTGGCTACCAATACCCCTGTACGCGTTTCGCAGCTGCTAGAATGAAGTAATCACACCGGCTGCCCGCTTGCCAACCTGATTTACTTCGCTTTCGGAAATGAACAAGTTATCACTCTCGAACTCAACCCAAGATGTGTTATCTAGGCTGGCTTCGGCACGGATAAGGTGTTCCACCTAACGCTATCTCAATTGCGCCGACATCAGCTCGAGTTCCGCCGCAAGCTCCCGGGCAAGGCAGGTCCAGTCGGGCGTAGGGGGAAGGGTCAGAAAATTTCCCGTCAGAGCTCCCTTCAGACTGATTGCCAGCGCATCTACGTTTTCCGGCTCAACCAGCATTTGCGGATGGTTTCGCAGTATCCATCGCGTTGAAGCCGTCGCGCTGGCCACCGTTGGAATTCCCAACGCCATCGCCTCGTAGAGTTTGACGGGATAGCTATAGTCACCGAATGATGAAGCCTTGTTCACCACTGCTACCACATCGGAGCATGCGATAGCGGTGGGAACCAGCGAATCAGGCAGATAGCCGAGATAGTCAGCGCCTGCTGGAATCTGGACACCGGCGTCAAGGCGCCCCCCCAAAAGCAGACGCACTTCAGGAGCTTCCGCTCGGAGGCGCTGCCAGGCATCGAACAACGTAGAGATCCCGCGTGACCTGGCGATCGATCCGAAGTATCCGATATAAGGGGCTAGCGTCGCCAAGCCAAACGTGGCCCTTGCTCTGAATCGGTCGCGCAGATGAAAGCCGACCGGATCTGCGGCCATCGGCAATAGCATGATCGGCCCCGATCGACCCTTGTTTCGGAATAGCTCAGCCAGCGAGGGACCAGCGACAGTGACGAGATCGGCTTCAGCGGCTGCGCGGAACCAGGCGTTGTGCAGCGGGCGACACCATTCAATGTAGCTCGCGTAGTTGTCATAAGCATCCACCATTGATCTGGCCCCGTAACGTCGAGCCAGATGCACGGCGAGCACGCCGTAGTAGGTGTCTGAAAAACCAAATATCCAGTCAGGTCGGAAGTCCCGTACCAAGGAATGGAGATTTCGCATAACCGAGAAAGGATGACGTAACGGCTCAAAGGTAACCCACTCGAGCCCATGACGCCGTCCTGCCCAAGCTGTCGAATGGCGATGGTCGAAAAGCGCCATGCGCACTTCGTGACCCATCGACTGAAGATTCGCCGCTAAGTAGTAAAACCGGCCATAAGGTCGCTCGGCCAAATCGCGCCCCATCGGATGTCGCTTGCAGAGTACCAGTATCTTCATCGCCACTTGTCGATTAGCGTGTCGTAGAGCGCGATATAACGGGCGGTGACGGTGTCCAAGCTGTAGTGTGTCTCAGCGTACTCACGCGCTGTTTCGCGCATTCTGCCGCTCGATGCTTGATCGCGAAGCACCTGCTGGATGCACTCCGCGAGATGAGATGCGTCGAATGGCTTGGCCAGCATGCCGGTACGACCCGGAACCACCAGATCCGGCATGCCCCCAATGTCGAACGCAACCACCGGACATCCGCAAGCCAGTGCTTCCACAATGGTGTTCGGTAGATTGTCTTGCTCCGAAGGAGCGACAAACACATCGGCTGCATTGAGGATGTCAACCATCTTTGCCTCATCCGCCACGTGGCCGACGTTGTAAGTCGTGAGGCGACCGACACTTCCAGAATCGAGATGACCGCCGTAGATGAGCAAGTGGACTTCGTCGCCCGCCTCCTCTAGTTCGGCAAGAGCCTGCACCAGATGGTGAAAGCCCTTGCGACGGTCATCGGTCGAATTCATGGCGCCGAAAGCAATGAGCGGCACCGCCGGCGGAATGCCAAGTCGTTGGCGACTGGCGAGGCGGTTGCCAGGTCGGAAAAGGGTCAAATCTAGTCCGTTCGGAATGACTGACACGTCGCAATGAGACATCGCGCTACTGCCACGCACGCAGTCGGCCAGCCAGCGGCTCGGACAAACCAAGTGCAGCTTGCTCGCGCGATATCGCTTGAGCTTACGGGTATGCACCCAGCGCGATACGTCGTTCGTCGTCGACGAGTGCAGCGTAGGGCAAGACCCGCATTTTTGACGCCAGCGTTCACAGCCGGCGTCATAGTGACAACCACCGGTAAACGGCCACATGTCGTGCAAGGTCCACACAGTCGGTGCATTCCAGGCGCCGATGTCTTCGACCTTCAGCCAGCCTTTTGCGATCCAGTGCAGGTGAACAACTTTGGGGTTTGCCGCAGCAAGGCGAGAGGCGAGCGTGCCAGGCAACCAGGCCGGAGAGAACTGGCCGTCGCGAAAACGCAGCGAGCGCAAAACAGGCAATTGATCGAGCAGCAAGCGGGCCTGAGCGTACTGTTCGTGCAGCCAACCCTGGCCGCCCTTGATGCCGCTGTCCAGCGTGCGACGCGTCTGAACCCATAGTTCGCAATCGACGCCTGCTGCACGCATGCCGGCATGCAAGCGCCTGGCAGCTATCGCAGCGCCGCCACTGCTGTCGGATGTGTTGACCGAGACAATCTTCAAGACAGGGTCGAGAGCGCCTGGCGGAGTACCGCGACCAGGTCGCCATTGGAACTGTTGACCGGAGGTTGCGCCGCCGAGCTCAGTCCCCTCAAGCTCGTTACCAGGTTACCAGCCGACATGTTATCCAGCCTTATGACAGGAACCTCAAGTCGCCGAGCGAGCGACGCAACTTTGCCGCGCCCCAGTGTGTAATCCAGAGCCAGCGTCGGGCGGCGTGCTGCTGCGGCAAATACCAGTGCGTGGAAGCGCATTGCCAAAACGCGTCCGGCACGCTGAAATCTTTCGAAAACCAACTCGGGCGACTGCTCTTGCTCCAACAGGGTCCAGTCGATGCGTTCGGTCGGCAAATTGAACTCGCGAAAAAGTTTGCGGTAATACCAGCGATCGTCGCCGCCGACGGCGTAGGTCGACATTGGAACCGGTACCAGGAGGGTCTCGGGCTCGGCTCGCAGGAGTTCGAGCAATGCCGAGCCGAGTGCCTGTTCAAAGCGTTGCTTGAGCGCAAGGTCGTCATCCTTGCCGGTCCCGTATTGGTCCGCTGGCCAGTCACGCAAGCCTAGCAGCAGTTCCTGTTGCCGCACCGGCGCGTCAGTAGCCGGACGTGTCGCCAGCCAGCGGTGTGCTGGATCATCTGCAACTCCATCCAGTTTTGTATCGATGCCCAGTCGCCCTGCCAAAGCGCGCGATTCCGCATCACGATAGATGCGTATCTCGGCAGTCTGGAGTAGTTCGCGGAGGTGCCCTTTGTAGAACGGCCGGCCGAGCGGGCCGACACCGCAGCCAAGCAAGATGCGCCGTAGGCCGCATTCGGCAGCCCGCCTGAACAGCACCAGGTTTTCTGCCAGCGCTTTCACGCCCATCACGGGGCCACCTGCAAACACGACCACCCCGTATTGTCCGACCCGGCGAATTGCCTGTTCGAAACTCATGACTTCGACTGCCGCCAGTGCAGGCATCTGAGTCACCGTTTGTCGCGAGAGGAAGGGCTCGAGGCTCGCAAGCCCGAACACTGCCGAGGGGTAAACCGACTGCAGTGCCGATACGCAGCCTGCAAGGATGGCCTTGTCACCCAGCGTCTCCGTGCCATACCAGCCGCACAGCAGGATTCGATTGGATTCGCGTGACGCGACAGCGGCTTGAATGCCATCCAGCTTTCGCAATCGGAGTAGAAAACTCGCCTGAGCGGCTGGACCCGTCCACCGGCGGTGGTGAGTCGCGCCTAGCCGGGGCAGCAGCCCCAGCTCGGTGGCCGACTGCCGCAAGAATCTCGTGCCAGGCGAGATACCGCCGTAGTCGTGCGAGCAGCGACTACATTTTGTGTCGACGATTTCTCGCATGTACTCCGCATTGTCGAAGTACAGTTTCGAACTTGACGTGCGTGTGGCGTCCCCGAGCGAGCGGCTTTCCACCGCGCAGTAAGCGAGTTCTGCGCGTGAGGTCAACGTCACGCCGCGATGTTGCCAGTTGCAACCCGCAGTGCGTGGCGCTTCATAGGCCAATTGTCCAATGAGCGAATGATAGGTTTCACGCTGTTGGGAGCCGGTCTCGTATTCGCTTAGAAGATTCTTAAGAAAGACACAGACGTGGTAGCGCTCCGGTTCGGTCAAGGCAAAGGGATCGTGGATATCCTGGATGTAGAGCCTGCGGTGAGGCACTCCGAGTCGAAACTTGATGTAGGTATTCGCACGCAGCGCGAAGTCGAGAGTGTCCCAGAGACCGTAGACATTATCGCGAACGATTGTGCAACCAAACTGATGACTGTCGACGCCATCGGCCTGCCGCACGAACTCGAGCACCTGTTGCACGGCCGAAAAATTGCCCTTGCGGCCACGGACGCGGTCGTGCACGGCGCCAACGCCGTCAAGTGACATCATCACATCGAGGTGCTTTCCGTACTGTCGCGTAACGGCCGCTACCGCGTCGATGGATGGAATGACCCGTCGCGGAATCAGCGCGTTTGTGATCAGCGAAAAGCGGCGCAGGCTTGGCAGGCGCTGGCAGGCTACCCGAATCAGTTCCGGCAAGTCACGGCGAAGCGTTGGTTCTCCGCCGTTGATTCCAATATTCGTGATCCGCGAGTAGAGCGGATCGCAGAGGACCTGATCAAGCTGAGCGGGTGTAATCTCGGAATCGCGTTTGCGAGTCCAGATGTTGCACATCTCGCAGCCGGAGTTGCAGATGTCGTTCACCGGAAACTGCAGAACTGTGGGTTTCTCGAGCGGCCATGGCTTGGGCCTGAAAGCCCTGACGAGATTACGCAGAAAAGAAGGAGCAGCTTGCAAGTTCATGGTGTCGGAAGTGTCACGCGAACATCAGTTGCATCAAGTTCACTCGCGCAACGGCGCCGGTATCCCAATTTGCCCAGACAGTCTGTGGTGGGTTCACGCGCCCCGCGCTGCCCCGTAGTGGCTTCGTCTGTCGAATGGGGCGAAACGCTTCGACGAGGTTGGCCGGAAGAAAGAATTTTCTCAAGTTCAAGGGTGCATCGTAGCCTCGGCTCGGAGGGGATTCCCACGCCTCCATTGTCCACATGAATTCGGCTGTCATTTGGACCACCTTTTGTGCACTTCCCGGCGGCCATCGTTCCACAACGCCAAACCGGTGCCGAAGAGCTGCTGGGGACGCAGCGCGAGGCACTTTTGCGCGAAGATGTGATTTGTCGATCTTGGCATGGCGTCAAAGAAAAAGTAAGCGGCATAAAGGGATAGAACTGTAGCCGTCGCGGCACCCAAGCCTCCTAAGCGGGGTATCAACAACAGGTTCGCCGGCACACAGACGGCTACGCCCACAAGCGTGCGCCACATCGACAGACGCGCTCGCCCTTCGGCAAAGATCCATGCCCCTGAGGCGACCCCGAACCCCATCGCGATTAGGCCCAGTATGTGGATTCGAAGCACCGTCGCCGCCGCAGCGTATTCAGCGCCATAGACTATCCCCACCAATAGGTCAGCAGTCACCCAGGTGATGGCCACGATGCTGACGGCAACAAGCGCTACCATCCGAAACATTTGTTGCAGCAATCTGTTGTACTGCGCGGGATTGTGCGCACGTGCATTCACAAGAACCGGGTAATAGCTTGAAACCATGGCAGCGGGCACGAAGTACCAGACGTCGGACAGCCGCACGCCTGCAGCATAAACACCGACTGCGGACAGACCTGTCACGGCTTCCAGTACGATTTGGTCCAGGCGAAGACAAACTGAAGTACCGGTGCCCGCGACGATCTCGGGCCAACATTCACGAAGGAGCTTGCCCAGTCGAGACCAGGCCTCGCTTCGCGCACCGGTGAGCGCGATGCGCTCACGACGATATGTCAGGACCAACGCGATGGCGATGACGCCTAGTTCAATCAGGTTGGCCCACGCGAACGCAACCACTGCTGCTTCCCAGTACACCAGCCCCAGCTTGAGTATCGAAGTTGCGATCAGAGCCCCACTCTTGATGAGCGCCGGTACGATGCTTCTAGATTGCGACTGGTACCAAAGTTCGAGTGGTTCAAATGCCTGCAGCAGCAGGCCCAGCGCAGTCACGGCAACCAGGGTGGCGATGAGGTAAGACGGGTCGCGTGTGATCGTAAATACCCCCGACAGGGTGGCAATCAGGATGACCGCCATTCCGATTCGCGCCCGAATCGTCACGAGTAGCAGCAGTGCAGTGTCCTCAGGGCTGGTCACAAATTCCCGCACGAGAGTGCGGTTCATGCCGAGATTCAACAGGGAGCTGAAAAGGGTGACGTAAGAAGTCGCGTAGTTGAGTGCACCAAACTGCACGGGACCGAGGTGGCGGGCTAGTGCCGCCATTACGATGACGGAAGCTCCAAAACGTATGACACGTTCGGCGCCAAGCCACGCGGTGTTCAGCAATAGCACACGCTTCATCGGGTGTGAGCCCGTAGATTGCTGCGCGCAATCATTAGGTCAGGGGTTACGAAGGTTGTCGCAAAGCTGCCACCCGCCATATGCATTTCAGGATCAATCCTGGTGTTTTTCGTTAATCCCGTTGAACCATGCGCCGTTCCGACTCCGCTTCCTTGTAGTGAAGCGATGACACCAGTTCGGCCAGAATGCCGATGAGGAAACAGATCAATGAGGACGTGTAGAGCAGGGCACTCATGTTCGTGAAGCGATGCATCGTCGCGAACGTGTAAGCGTAATACGTGGTGGCGAGCAGAAAGAGCATCGCGCTGATCGGCAGGAACAGGCGCATCGGCGAGAACAGCGTGCCGACCTTGAGGATGATCATCAGAAAGCGCAGGCCGTCCTGCACGATGCGGATGTGGCTCTTGCCTTCGCGCTGCTGCGCGCGAATCGGCACATAGGCGACCGGCAGGCCCGAGCGGAAGAACGCCATCGTGCAGGTCGTCGGGTAGGAGAAACCGTTCGGCAGCAGGTAGAGAAAGCGCTTGAAATGGCGCGCCCGCGCCGCCCTGAAGCCCGACGTGAGATCGTCGATCCGGTTGCCGGTCATGTAGCTCGCGAGCCGGTTGTAGATGCGGTTGGCCAGTCCGCGGCCGACCGATGCATGTGTATCCCAGGTCCGGGCACCGACCGCCATCTCGTGTCCTTCATCGAGCTTCGCAAGCAGATGCGGGATATCGGCCGGATCATGCTGCCCGTCGGCGTCCATGAACACGATCACGTCGCCGGTCGCCCGCCGGGCGCCGGATTTGATCGCTGCGCCGTTGCCCATCGAGTACGGGTGGCGCAGGTAGACGACGTCGTGCGCGCGACAGATCGCCGGGGTGTCGTCGGTGCTGCCGTCGTCGACCACGATGATTTCGACACCGGCAAACGCGTCTTTCAGGCGGGGCAGGGTCTTGGCCAGACCGATCGCCTCGTTCTTCGCGGGCAACACGATGCTGAAGGGGGGGCGTCTGGAACCGTCTGCGCTGCTCAAGCGGTACTCCTTGTCGATCGTCGTGCTGCGTCACTGCCGAGATGCGCGGTCCGCCAGGCGCCGCCGGGCCGATTGTAGCGGAATCGCGCGGCCTGTCAGCGTTGGCAGGCGGGCGGGCTCGCCGTGAGTCAGCGGCCGCCAGGGCGCATGCGGCACGCGTCGCGGGAATCAAGCGGAGCCATTGGGCAGCGCAGGCGGGAGCCGGCCTCGTCGTCTACGCGTTCACCGTCTCGCCACAGACGGGCGCTGCGATTACAGCTGATGCCAGCCCGTCAGGTCAGCACCTGTTCGAACAGCTGCCCGTAGCGCCCGGTCACTGCCTGCCAGTCGAACTTCTCCAGCGCGTCGGCGCGGGCGCGCGCCGCCAGCTGCGTGCCGAGGGCGGGCGAGTCGAGCAGACGGACGATCGCGTTCGCCAGCGATGTCGCATCGGCGGCGCGGGTGACGAGGCCGTTGACGCCGTCTGTGACCACGTCGCGTATCGCTTCGAGATCGGAGACCACCACCGCGCAGCCGCAGCCGATGGCTTCGACCGTGACGAGCCCGAGCCCTTCCTGATCGCCGCCGCGATCGACGACCGACGGCACCACCGCGATGGCAGCGGCCGAATACAGCTGCGGCAGTGCGGATTGTGGTTTCCCGCCGAGGAAGTTCACGCAGTCGGCCAGCCCGAGTCGCGCCGACTGCGCTTCGAGTGCGACACGCTCGGGGCCGTCGCCGACGATGTCCAGCCGTACGTGCGGGTGCGACGCATGGACGAGCCGCATGGCGTCGAGCAGATGGCGCACGCCTTTCTTCTCGACCAGGCGTCCGACGAAAATCACTTTGGCCGGGTCACGCGCCACGCCGGGCACCGGCACGAAGCGCGTCTGCAGGTCGACCCCCATCGAGGCCACGCGGATTCGGTCGGCCGGCACGCCTTCGCGGGTGAGGACATCCCGCATGTGATGACTGACCACGGTGACGCACGCCGAGCGGGCGGTGACGAGGCGGCGCAGCGCGCGAAAGGCCGGCGCGCGCAACGCGAACAGGTCGCCTCCGTGCGCGGTGCAGACGAGCGGAGTACCGCCGAGCAGCGGCAACAGCAGCGCGGCGAGCAGGCCCTGCGGGATGATCCAGTGCGCGTGCACGACGTCGAAACGCCGGCCCCGTCCCATGCGCAGCAGTGCGATCGCGTACGCCACGAGCAGGAGCGGGACCAGCAGCACGCGCAGCGGACGTTCGCGCAGCCGGCTGACGATGCCGCCCTGGCCGATCAGCGTTTCATGGCGTTCGAGGCCGTAGCGAAACCGGCGCACGCGCACGCCGTCCATCACTTCGTCCGTGGCGCTGTCGGGCAGATGCGGTGTCAGCACGACCACTTCGTGTCCGAGGCCCACCAGCCGGCGGCTCAACTCGTGCACGAAGCCTGGCGTCGTATCCTCAGCCGACCGAGGGTACGTCGACGCCAGGACCAGGATGTTCACGCACCGGTGCCGAATTTGCGCACCGGAAACTCCCGCAACACCTCGATCATTTCCGGGAACACCTTCGGCGTCGCGGCGACGATGTCGCCGGTCTTCAGCAGATCCTGTCCGGGGTAGGGCGTGCCGACGATGCCGCCCGCTTCCTGCACCAGCAGCGCGCCGGCGGCGATGTCCCAGGCCTGGAGGCCGAACTCCCAGAAGCCGTCGAGACGCCCGGCGGCGACATAGGCGAGATCGAGCGCGGCGGCGCCGGCGCGACGCACGCCGTCAGCGCGATGCAGAAAGCGGCCGAAGGACTGCAGGTAGGGGTCGATCAAGGCTTCGTTGCGAATCGGAAAACCCGTCGCGAGCAGCGACTGATCGAGACTGCGGCAGCGGCTCACGCGCAGGCGGCGGTTGTTCAACTGGGCGCCCGAGCCGCGCGTGGCGGTGAACAGTTCGTCGCGCAGCGGATCGTAGACGACCGCCTGCTGCACTTCGCCGCGGACGGCCAGCGCGATCGACACGGCGATCTGCGGATAGCCGTGCAGATAGTTCGTCGTGCCGTCGAGCGGATCGATGATCCACACGAAGTCGCTGTTACCCTGGGTACCGCTCTCCTCGGCGAGCATCTCGTGATCGGGATAGGCCGTGCGCAGCGTGTCGATGATGGCCTTCTCGGCCTCGCGATCGACATTGGACACGTAATCACGGCGACCTTTGAGGTCCACCTGCAGGGTGTCGGTCCGTTCGAGACTGCGCTGGATCACGGTGGCGCCGCGGCGCGCCGCCCGGATGGCGATATTGAGCATCGGATGCATGATCAGGGGTTCCCCAGGCTGGGTGTGCTCGACGCCGGGTGCTTGCGCGGACGAGCTTCCATAGAATGCCGCGGATTCTACCGGATACGACAGGCAACGCGGAGATTAACGGTGCCCGACCCTGAGAACCCGCCGCCCGTCACGAGTGGCCTGCTGAGCCGCACGCGCGTGGTGCTCGTCGAGACTTCCCATCCCGGCAACATCGGCGCCGCGGCACGCGCGATGAAGACCATGGGCCTGCGCCAACTCGTGCTGGTCCGGCCGCGACTCTTTCCGTCGGCAGAGGCCACGGCCCGCGCGTCCGGCGCTGACGACCTGCTGCAGGCGGCGGTCGTCGTCGAGTCGCTGGAGGCCGCGATTGCCGACTGCGGCCTCGTGCTCGGCACGACGGCGCGCATGCGACATCTCGAATGGCCGGTGTTCGCGCCGCGCGAAGCGGCGGCGTGGACGCTCGCGCAGCCGACCAGCGGCGACGTCGCGCTCGTCTTCGGGCGTGAACAGTCGGGCCTCGCGAACGAGGAACTGGCGCTGTGCCAGCGCGCGATCCGCATTCCGACGGCGCCCGACTTCAGTTCGCTGAACCTGGGCCAGGCCGTGCAGATCTGCGCCTACGAATTCCGCCTCGCGGCCCTCGGCGACGCGGTACCGCCGCCGGTCGAGGAGGATCCGCTGGCGACGCCGGCCGAACTCGCGGCGCTGGTCGAACACGCGAAGCGGGCCATGGCCACCGTCGACTATTACGACCCCGCGCGGCCGAAGCTGCTGCCCGTGCGTCTGCAGCGACTCGTCGCCCGCCCGGGTCTCGCGCGCAGCGAGGTGCAGATCCTGCGCGGCTTCCTGACCGGTGTGGAGAAACTGGCGGACGGCACGCTGGCCACGCGGCGCAAGCGTGATATCGGAGAGGAATGAAGCCGGTGGCCACGCACGGGGCGACACCCTGACAGGGCGGTGACGCTGGCGCCCGCGGCGCCGCCCGTGCTTACAGCGTGCCCGTGTAGGCGACCCGCTCCGCCGGCGTGCCGGCGCGAATCACGCCGACGGCGCGCGCGGTGTCGCCGTGTTCGCGCAAGGTCGCGATCACGGCATCGGCGTCAGTGGCGGGCACGATGGCGAGCATGCCGAGACCGCAGTTGAAGGTCCGCAGCATCTCGCTGTCCTCGACCGGGCCGTGCTCACGCAACCACGCGAAGACCGGCGGCAGTGACCAGCGGTCGAGATCGATTTCAGCGTACACGCCGTCCGGCAGCACGCGCGGCAGGTTATCGGTGATGCCGCCGCCGGTGATGTGGGCGAGGCCCCGGATGTCGTGTCGGGCGATCGCCGCCAGCAGCGAGCGCACATAGATGCGGGTCGGTGCGAGCAGCGCCGTGCCGAGCGTGCGGCCGTCGAAGGCGCTGGCGAGGTCGGCCCCGCTGCGCTCGACGATCCGGCGCACGAGTGAGTAACCGTTCGAGTGCACGCCCGTGGAGTCGATGCCTAGGATCACATCGCCCGCCGCGATGCGTCGGCCGTCGATCAGCCGGGATGCGTCGACGATGCCGACGGTGAAGCCCGCCAGATCGTAATGACCGGGCGCGTACATGTCGGGCATCTCGGCGGTCTCGCCACCCAACAGCGCCGCGCCGGCCTGACGGCAACCGTCGGCGATGCCTTCGATCACCGTCGCTGCAACCGCGACGTCGAGCTTGCCGGTCGCGAAATAATCGAGGAAGAACAGTGGCTCAGCGCCCTGGACCACGACATCGTTGACGCACATCGCGACGAGGTCGATGCCGATCGTCTCGTGCCGGTCGAGGTCGATCGCGAGCTTGAGCTTGGTGCCCACGCCGTCGGTCGAGGACACGAGCACCGGGCTCTCGTACTGCTGTTTGGCGAGTTGGAACAGGCCGCCGAACCCCCCGAGCCCGCCCATCACGCCGGGGCGCAGCGTCGATTTGGCGAACGGCTTGATGCGTTCCACGAGGGCGGTGCCATTGTCGATGTCGACGCCGGCGTCGCGGTAACTGAGAGTGTCCTTGCTAGTCATGCGGGCATAGTAATGGCGGGGTCCGGCAGCGTAAACCGCGGATTCGACGCGACTTCCCTTGACTTGGATTTCCCCTTTCGCATAGCGTCCGCGCATGATCCGTGCCCACCACCTGCCGGGGCTGCTGCTGTGGCTGCTCCTCGGCCTCGCGCTGCTGCCGGCTGCCCGCGCAGCATCCGTGTCCAATCTGTACGGCGCCGTGGTGCCCGTGGCCGATCGCTCCCAGGCCGAAACCGACCGCGGCGTCACGCAGGCGCTCGGCGTCGTGCTCGTGAAGCTGACCGGCAAGCGCGCCATCCTGACCGAACCTGCCGGACGGCAGTTGCTCGGCCGCGCCGGCAGCTTCGTCACGGTGGTCGGCCACGAGGCGGGCGGCACCGAGGCCGGGGGCTATCGTCTGCGCGTGGATTTCGATGCCCGTGCGGTCGCCGGCGCACTGCGCGAACGCGGCGCCGTGCTGTGGGGCGCGCAGCGGCCGCAAACCTATGCGTGGGTCGTCGTCGAGGATGCCGACGGCCGGCGCTTCGTGCCCGAGGCCACTTATCCCGAACTGCGCGACGCGGTGAACGATCAGGCCGCGGCGCGCGGGGTACCGCTCGCGCGCGGCAGTGTCGATGGCGGTCTCGCCGCGAGCCTGTCGACCTTCCCGCCCGCTGAACTGTTGACGGCGATCGTCGGCGACACCACGCCGCCGCCCGATACGCCGACGCCCGTCGCCGCGCCCGTCCAACCGCCGCGGCTGGCCGGTCACCTGACCACGACCGACGGGCTCGCATGGCGCGGCAGTTGGCGCATCGTCATCGACGGCGTGGCGACCGACTGGGAGAACAGCGGCGACAGCGCCGCCGCCGTGGCCGCTGCCGGCGTCGACCAGGCGGCCGATGCGCTGGGCCGGCATTTCGCCAATCCCGCGGTGTTCGGCGGTGGCGTCGCCGGCCTCGAACTCGCGGTGCAGGGCATTGCCAGCGCGAACGACTACGGCCGCGTGTTCAGCCTGCTGCGTGGCCTCGATACCGTGACGGCGCTCGCCGTCAAACGCGTCAGCGGCAGTGAAGTCCTGTTCCAGCTGTCGGCGCGCGGCGGTCTGCCGGCCGTCGCGCAGAGCCTGCGCCTGACGACGGTGCTGGTGCCGGTGGCCGAGCGGCCCGGCGCCTATACGCTGGCGGCGCGCTGAGCGCCGTGCCGATGACCCTGACCGATTCCCAGAAATGGCTGGTGCTCGCACTCGTGATCGCCGGCGGCGTGCTGTTGTACCTGCTCGCGCCGGTGCTGACGCCGTTCGTCGTCAGCGCGCTGCTCGCCTATCTCGGGGATCCGCTCGTCGATCGCCTGGAGCGCCGCCGGCTGTCGCGGACCGTCAGCGTCGTGATCGTGTTCATCACGATGTTCTTCGCCGGCCTGCTCGCGCTGGTCGTGTTCGTGCCCGCGCTCGAAAACCAGATCTCGGTGCTCATCGGCAAGCTGCCGACCGCGCTTGCGTGGGCGCAGGAGCGGCTGTTGCCGGTGCTCGCCAGCCGCTTCGGCATCGAGATCGATCTTGACCCGGCACAGATCAAGGAGCACCTCAGCGCGCACTGGCAGGAACTGTCGAAGGTCGCGCGCGGCCTGGTGCTGCAGCTCGGCCGCTCGGGGCAGGCGTTGCTGGGGTGGCTGAGTTTCGTGCTGCTGGTGCCGGTCGTGACGTTCTACCTGCTGCGCGACTGGGATCATCTCGTGGCGCAGGTGCGCGAGCTGTTGCCGCGGCCGGTCGAACCGAGAGTCACGGCCCTCGCCGGCGAGATCGACGCGGTGCTCGCCGAATTCCTGCGCGGACAGCTCACGGTGATGGCGGCGCTTGCCCTGATGTACATCGTCGGGCTGTGGGCCGTCGGGCTCGAACTCGCGTTTTCCATTGGTCTCATCGCCGGGCTCGTCAGCTTCGTGCCGTATCTCGGCGTGATCGTCGGCGTGGTGCTCGCAGGCCTCGCGGCGCTGCTGCAGTTCCAGGATGTCTGGCATCTCGTCGCGGTGGTTGCCGTGTTTGGCATCGGACAGATGCTCGAAGGCATGGTGCTCTCGCCGCTGCTCGTCGGCGATCGCATCGGCCTGCATCCGGTGGCGGTGATCTTCGCGGTGATGGCGGGCGGGCAGCTGTTCGGGTTCTTCGGCGTGCTGCTCGCTCTGCCGGTCGCCGCCGCGATTGTCGTGCTGTTGCGCCACTCGCGTGACGAGTACAAGCGCAGCGACCTGTACGGCACTGCTGCGTCCGACGAATCGCTCCCCGGTCTATGAGCGCTGGTGGCGAGCGCTGGCGGCAGCTCACGCTGACGCTGTTTCGCGACACCGGGGCGAGCTTCGACAACTTCCATGCCGGCGACAATCGCGAAGCGCTGCGTGCGCTCGCGACCTGGGCCGCGGGCGAGGGGCCGTGGTGTGTGCTGCTGTGGGGCGCGTCCGGCATCGGCAAGTCGCATCTGCTGCAGGCGGCGATCCGCGTGGCCGCCGAGCGCGGCGCGCAGACGATGTACGTGCCACTGCGCGAAGCGCGCGACTACGGCGCTGACGCCCTCGACGGTCTCGATGAACTCGACGCGCTCGCGCTCGACGATGTCGACGCGATTGCCGGCGAGCGCGCGTGGGAAGACGCGCTGTTCGGGCTCTACAACCGCATGCACGCCGCCGGCGGCCGTCTGATCCTGAGCTGTCCGGCCGCGCCGCGCGATCTGTCGCTGACGCTGCCCGACCTGCGCTCCCGCCTCAGCGCCGCGCTCGTCTATCACGTGCTGCCGCTCGCCGACGACGACAAACACGCGGCGCTGATCGCCGCCGCCGCCGCGCGCGGCATCAGCCTGCCGGACGCCGTCGCGAGCTATCTGCTCCGCCGCCTGCCGCGCGACTGGCCCGCGCTGCACACGGCCCTCGCGACGCTCGACACGGCGTCACTGAGCGCGGGCCGCAGCCTGACCGTGCCCTTCGTGCGGGAAGTGCTGCGCCTGGAGGACTGACGAAGGGCCACCGAGAACACCGAGAACACCGAGAAATTCAGGGCGGAAGTCGACACTCGCCCAAACGGGTGCGCACTCCCTGTGGGTGCTGACGAGGCGTTGTGCCCCCGTCTGGAGCAACCAGATTCAGAAATCTTCTCGGTGTTCTCGGTGGCCCATTCACCGCACGTCAACGCAGTGCCAGCCTCGCCAGCCGCCGGCCCAGCGCCACGCACAGCTCGCGTTCGTGATCGGACAGCGGGCGGTCGTCATTCGGACCCGCGACGTGGCTGGCGCCGTACGGGGTGCCGCCGGTGGTGGTTGCGACGAGGGCGGGCTCGCTGTACGGGAGGCCGACGATCAGCATGCCGTGGTGGAGCAGCGGCATCATCATCGTCAGCAGCGTCGTCTCCTGGCCGCCGTGCAGGCTGGCGGTCGACGTGAACACGGCGGCCGGCTTGTCGATCAGCGCGCCGGACAGCCACAGATCGGACGTCGAATCCCAGAACGCCTTCATCGCGGCGGCCATGTTCCCGAAGCGCGTCGGCGAGCCCAGCGCCAGGGCCGCGCAGTCGCGCAGGTCGTCCTTGGTGACGAACGGCGGGCCGTCGTCGGGGACCGCCTCGGCGGGGGCCCCCCACGGCGGCACGGTCCGAAGCTTTGGATTCGCGCCCGGCACGGCGAGCACGCCGCGCGCGATCTGTGCCGCCATTTCGCGCACGTGGCCATGGCGGCTGTAATAAAGGACGAGCACATCGGTCATGATGTCGTGTCCGTCAGCAGCGTGAGCACGGCTTCCGGTGGGCGACCGATCGCCGCGCGCTCGCCGATCACGACCACCGGCCGTTCGAGCAGCACCGGATGCGCGACGAGGGCGGCGATCAGCGCTGCTTCGTCATCGAGCCGCGCGGCGAGATCGAGTTCACTGAACGCTGCCTCACCCCGGCGCAGCAGGTCACGCGCCGGGCGGCCGAGTTGTCGCAGCAGACCTTGCAGCGTGGCCGTGTCCGGCGGGCTCCGGAGGTACTCGATCACGGTTGGCTCGACGCCGTGCTCGCGCAGCAGTGCGAGCGTCTCGCGCGATTTCGAGCAGCGCGGGTTATGGTAGATAATCGCCTTCACGAAGGGACTCCGGGAGTCAGGGCATGTGCGCCAATGGTGGTCTCGAACGCGGCGGGTGGCAATCCGCAGTCGCCCGCGCATGACATCGCGCGCGCTGCCGACCCTCGTGGTGCTGGGTTCGATGGTCCTCGCGCTCGGCGGACTCGGCGCGCGTACGCTGACCACGCAGGACGCGCGGCGGGCCGACGCGTTCCAGCGCGCGCACGCGCTCGCCGCCGCCGACATCGAACAGGCGCGCGCCCGACAGGCACTGTGGCTGGGCACCGACGCGTTGCTGGCGCGCGCGGGGCGTGCCTTCGAACTCGGCGCGTTTCACAACGCGCTGCTGTTCGCCGGCCGTGCGAGGCAGGAAGCGCGACTCGCGCAGAATCAGGCCCGGCTCGAAGCCGCCCGCTATTTTCTCGAGCTCAATCGCGAGGCACTCGCCGCGTCCGCCATCGACCAATTGAGCGCGTCTCTGGACCGGCATGATGGACTTGCCGCTGCCGGCTACGCGCGCGCGCTGGGCGCGGACATCCCTTGATGCGCGAGTCGCTCACCGACCAGGGCCGCCGCGCGCTGTACGTCCTCCGGGACGTCTACCGCAGATTCGACGCGCAGCGCGGCACGGACATCGCCGCGGCGCTCGCCTTCACCTCGATCCTCGCGCTGGTGCCCCTGCTCGTGGTGGTGTTCGGCGCGCTGTCGCTGTTCCCGGCCTTCAAGGTATGGGAAGGCGCGATCGAGAACTTCGTGTTCCACAATTTCGTGCCGGCGCTCGGCGAGCAGATCCAGACCTATCTCATCGACTTCACCAGCAAGGCGCGTGAACTGCAGACAATCGGCATCGCGTTTCTCATCGTCACCGTGCTGTCGATGCTGTGGACGATCGAATCGACCTTCAACCTGATCTGGGGCGTGCGTCGTCAACGGCCGCTCGCCGTGCGCTTCCTGGTGTACTGGGCGGTCCTGACGCTCGGGCCGCTGCTGATCGGCATTGGCATCGTGGCGACGTCGGCACTGGTATCGCTGCCGCTGATTGCCTCGCTCGACACCGGGCTGCTGTCCACACGGCTGCTGCAGTGGCTGCCGATCACGGCGACCGCCGCCGCCTTCGTGCTCTGCTACAAACTGATACCGCACCGGCCCGTCCGAATGCGCCATGCGCTGATCGGCGGCGTGGCGGCGGCGCTCGCGTTCGAGGCGGCGAAGCGCCTCTTCGCACTGTACGTCACGCAGTTTCCGACGCAGCAGGCGGTGTATGGCGCATTCGCCGCGGTGCCGCTGTTCCTGCTGTGGGTGTACCTGTCGTGGGTGATCGTGCTGCTGGGGGCACAGCTGACGCACAGTCTCGCGGTCGCGCCCGGGCCGCGGCGCATTCCGCGCGGCGACTGGCGCGCCAGCGATCTCTATTGCGGCTTCCGGCTGCTGCAGCGGCTGCACGTCGCCCAGCACGACGGCAAGACCTTGAGCGACGAGCGGCTGCGCCTGCTCGAACCCGAGCTCGATCACGCGTTGCTGGACGACGTGCTGCTGCGCCTCGAGCAGGTGAACTGGATCGCGCGCGACACGCGCTACGAATGGCTGCTGCTGCGCGATCTGGATGACCTGACGCTCGGCGATCTGGCGCGCATCACGCCACCCGACGACACGCTGGGGCGCTGCGAACCCGCGCGGCTCGCGCCGGAGGATGGCCGTCTGCATGCGCTACTGCTCGAATACGCCGCGCAGTCGGCCGCGGTCCTGTCGCGACCGCTGGCCAGTCTGCTCGCGGCCGACGAACCCCCGCTTGATCCCGGGCGCACGCAGTTGCGCAAAGCCGGCTGAGATGCCGACGCGCCATTATCTCGTCAGTGGCACCGTGCAGGGCGTGTATTTCCGCGGCGCCACGCGCGAGACGGCCGTGCGGCTCGGCGTGTGCGGCTGGGTGCGCAATCTGCCGGACGGCCGCGTCGAGGCGCTCGCCCATGGCACGGCCGAACAGCTGGTGGCCTTCGAAGCCTGGCTGCACGAAGGACCGCCGCTCGCACGCGTCAGCGAAGTGCTCGTCGCCGACAGCGATGAGCCGGTGACGAACGGCTTCCGCTGACGCGGAGTGGGCAGCATGACCCGTCGCGAAACACCGATCGTGCTGCTGATCTTCATCGCGACCGCGCTGCTGTTCGCGTGGGTGGGCATGCGCCCCGAATTCAACGGCCTGCTGTCGGACTCGTACGTGTATCTCGCGGCGGCCGAGGCCACGGCGCCGGGCGCGGGGCACGACCCGCGCCTCGTGCGTCACCTGCTCGACGCCTATCCGTTTCCGCCGCTCTATCCCGTCGTGCTCGGTCTGCTCGGCGGCGGATCGACGGCGCCGGCGACGACCTATGTGATCGGCGCGGTGACGCTCGCGCTCGTGTGCGTGCTGATGCAGCGCTGGCTGCGCAGCGTCGGCGTCGCACCGCTCGCCGCGACACTCGCGAGCCTGACGTTCGCGGCGCTGCCGTTGACACTGCAGTCGGCGATGGGGGTGCTCAGTGAACCACTGTACATGCTGTGCGTGCTCGGTGCGGCGCTGGCGCAGAACGTGCGCCGACCGACCGTGCGACACTGGTGGCTGGCGGCGCTGCTGGTCGCGCTGGCCGCGCTGACGCGCAGTGTCGGCGTGGCGGCGGTCGCCGCCTTCGGGCTGTGCTGGCTGTTCGCCGGTGCGTGGCGCGTGACGCGCGCCGCGCCGCTGCTGGCCGCGCTGCCGCCGCTGGGATGGGCCGTGTACAAGCAGCTCGCCGGCTTTGGTGACTACGCGCTCGAGACCGTGACGGCGCGCGATCCGCTGGCGATGATCGCCGTCAACGCGCAGGCCTGGCGCCAGTACGCGGTGAGAGCCGTTGATCTCGCGGCCCGCGATCACACGGCGCTGGCGCTGGCGGCGCTCGGCGTGCTGGCCGCGGGCGTGTGGCTGGTACGTCTGCTGCGGGGCCGCTTCGACGCATGGCACGCCGCGATCTACGTCGCCATCATGATGGTGTGGCCGCATCCGCACCACGCGGCGCGTTTCCTGTTCGTGCTGCTGCCCTTCGCGATCGGCTACCCCGTGCTCGCGCTGCAGGCGCTGGCGGCGCGGCTGCGCGTGGGGGCGGCACTGCTGCCGGCACTCGCACCGGCGCTGCTGCTCGTCCTCGCGTTGCCCAGCACGACACCGCTGCTGGGCACGCTGTGGCGGCAGCGCGCGGAACCGATGGCGACCGCGCTGCGCGGCCCGGCGTGGTATCAGTCGAACAGCCGCCAGGCATCGCGCTCGATGGCGTTTTCGCGGCGGCTCGCCGGCTTTCAGTCCCGGCACCTGTCACTCGTGCCGGCCGGGGCGTGCGTTGCGTCGATCATCCCGCAGCAGGTGCTGGTCTACGGACCGCGGGCGGGCATCGACCTGACGAAAGTGCGCGCACGCGGCCAGACGCTCGAACAGGCGCTGGCGCAATGTCCCTATGTCCTGATGGTGGCGGCGCGTCCGTATCCGCCGGTGACGGGGATCGGCAGCCTGTTTCCGTTCGATGCGATTCGGGACCGGATGGAAGTGCTCGCGTTCGAGCGCGCCCGGCCCGACGATCCGCAGAGCCCGCCGATCGCGCTGCTGGCGAAAGTGCGGTGAACCGCGCGCCGCGGGGCGGCGCGCGGTGTCCAATCAGCCTTCGGCGTAGCGTTTGATGAGCTGCTTGCCGAGCGCCATCATGTGCACCTGGTCCGGACCATCGGCCTGGCGGCACCAGCGTGCGTAGCTGAACGCTTCGGCCATGAAGTAGTCGGCGGTCAGGCCGCCGGCGCCGTGGATCTGCATGCAGCGATCGATCACGGTCTGTGCCATCAGCGGCACCGTGATCTTGGTCGCGGCGATCATGTCCATCGCGTCCTTCGCGCCGACCTCGTCCATCTTCTGCGCGGTCTTCATCGTCAGCAGGCGCGCCTGTTCGATTTCGGCAAAGCTCTTCGCGACGTCTTCGCGGATCGACTGGTGCTCGGCGAGCTTCTTGCCGAAGGTCGTGCGTGACACGCTGCGGCGGCACGCGTATTCGAGTGCGCGCTGCGCGCAGCCGATCAGGCGCATGCAGTGATGGATGCGGCCCGGTCCCAGACGACCCTGCGCGATCTCGAAGCCGCGGCCTTCGCCGAGCAGGATGTTCTCCGCCGGCACGCGCACGTTGTCGAAATGCACCTCGGCGTGGCCCTGGGGCGCATCGTCGTAGCCGAGCGTCGTCAGCGGGCGGACGAGCGTCAGGCCCGGTGTGCTCTTCGGCACGAGGATCTGGCTCTGCTGCAGGTGACGGTTCGGGTTGTCGGGGTCGGACTTGCCCATCACGATGAAGATCTGCGTACGCTCGTACATCGCGTTCGTGATGAACCATTTGCGGCCGTTGATCACATAGTGGTCGCCGTCGCGTTTGATGGACGTTTGCACGTTCGTCGCGTCGCTGGACGCGACGTCGGGCTCCGTCATCGCGTAGCTCGAGCGGATTTCTCCGTTCAGCAGCGGCTTCAGCCAGCGCTCCTGCTGCGCAGGCGTGCCGTACTTCATGAACACTTCCATGTTGCCGGTGTCCGGCGCGTTGCAGTTGAACACCTCCGGGCTCCACATCACACGGCCCATGATCTCGGCGAGCGGCGCGTACTGCGCGTTCGTCAGGCCGCCGTGGTGCGCCGGCATGAACAGGTTCCACAGGCCTGCGGCGCGCGCCTTGACCTTCAGTTCTTCCATCAACGGCACCGTCGCGAAGCGGTTCGGCAGTGCGTTCAGCTGTTCGTGATAGCGCTCTTCATTCGGGTAGATATGCGCGTCCATGAAAGCCTGCAGCTGGTCCTGCAGGGCGGTGGGGTCGGTGAAAAGTGTGTCGTGCATGGCTCGGATCCGTTCGGTGGTGGGTGATGGGCCGGCGCGCCCTGGCGCTGTGGCCGGATTATAAGCGCGCAGCCGGCCCGATGGCGGTGGCCGGCGCGCTGATACATTCGATACAAATCGCGATCAGGCGCGATATCCCGCTGCAACCCGGGCTGCAGACACTGGGTTCCGACACGCGCCACTGGGGCGCGTGCACTGACCCCAGATTCGGGAGAACCGCGATGAAAACATCCCTGCTAGTCCTGCTTCTCGTCACCGGCCTGCGGCCCGCGGCCGAGGCGGCACCCGCCGGCTTTGCGCCCTGGTCGATTGACGAGCATCCACGGGAGGAGTCCGTGGCCCGGGTGCACGTGCCGCGCGCCGGCTTTGCACCGTGGCATGAGCCCGGCCGCGGGCCGATTGACGAGACCGTCGAAGTGCGTCCGGCCCTGGCCGTGCGCGCGCACGGCTTCAGTCCGTGGCTGAAACCTGACGTGTGAAGCCCTTTCGCGACAGGGTCCCGGCTGCACGCCGCGCGCGAGCGGCCGGGTTCCCTGAGGAGGTTGCGATGAACGATCCCCGACACCCAATGCTGTTCAGTGGACTGCTGGTGCTGCTGCTCTCGGCCTGCCTGACGGCCGGTACGGCGGGCACCTCACTGACCGATGGTGCCCGGTGGCCGTCTGCGACATTGATGCCTCTGCTGGTGCAGACAGTCGGGCTCCCGTGAGCCGGGGGCGACCCGGCCCCGGGAAGCCGCCGCGCGGCTCAGCGCTTGCGCGCCCGCGTCATCAGGAAATGCTGCCGCACCACGTTGTGCTTCAGATACAGCGCAATCAGATCTTCGAACTCGCGGCGGAACTGCGCGAGGCGCGCCGGCTCGTTCTGCAGCATCTGCACGAGCTTGATCACCGGCGCGGCGGTGGCTTCGAAGGTCACGCGGTAATGGGCGGGGCTCAGTGTCGGCGTCGACATGATCTCGCGCTCGAACACGATGTCCGTCACCGCGTCGCCGAGACGCTCGCGAACGAGGCGATCGGTGCCCCAGTCGGTCGCCGGCGGCACGCCGGCCGGTGGCGGCAGGTAGCTGCTGACGAGGCCGAACATGCGGCCGGTGAACATCTCCGGCGGCCACGTCGAAAACGCGATGCGGCCGCCCGGCTTCAACACCCGCAGCATCTCGGCGATCGTGACGTCGGGTCGTGGGCCGAACATGTGGCCGAACTGGCTCAGGACGACATCGAAGGCGCCGTCGGCATACGGCAGTGCCTCGACGTCGCCTTCCAGGAACTCGATGTCGACGCCTGCCAGCGCGGCGTTGTGGCGGGCGCGTTCCAGCAGTGCCGGCGCGAGATCGAGACCCTGCACGTGCGCACCCGCGCGCGCCGCCGTGACGGCGACGACGCCGGTGCCGCAGGCGACGTCGAGCACCCTGTCGGTGGCGCTTACCCCGGCGAACTGCACCAGCGCGGCTGCGGTCGGCGTGGTGATCGTCTCCAGCGGCGCGAACAGGGCCCAGCCTTCGCGCTGGGCCGCTTTGAACGCGGCAAACGGATCGGTGGCCATCTCAACCTCCTTGCTTGATTGATTGGGGCGTCGTCAGCTCGCCACGAGGCGATACAGGCAGCCGACCACGCTCGGGGCATAGCGCCCGGGCGCGAAACTGTTGGCGAGCGCGGCCTTGGCACGCCAGCCCGTGCAGTGCCCGGGGGCGAGCAGCCGGGGTGCGATGAGGGATACGAGGTCGCGCGCCGTGTCGTCGATGCGCTGTTCCATGATCTTGCCGGCGAGATGATAGCCGCCGAGCACGACGTCCATCGGGGCCTGCGGGAACTCGGCCTTGGCGCCGAGACAGGCGTTGACGATGCCGGCATGCGAGCAGGCCGACATCACGCTGACGCCCCGTCCGCGCACCTGCGCGGCCAGGTAGCGCTCGTCCATGATCAGCGGATCGGCTTCGAGCTTGCCGTCGCGGAAGGAATGATGCCCGGCGAGGCCGGTCTCGTAGGCCGTCACGCGCGGAATCGCGCCGCTGCTGAAGAAGAATCCGCCGCCGACGAGATGCGCATCGGCCGCCTTGAGAATGTCGCCGCCGGCGGCGGCGAGGCTTGCAAAGTCGGGCTCTGCCGGCAGCAGCACCAGCGTGCCGTTGGCGGTCATCAGGCCGCGCTGATCGGGGCGATCGGGATGCAGGTCGACAATCGGCGCCGGCAGGCCGGCGGCCGCGCGCGCGGCGGCGATCGCCGCAATCACCGGCGCCAGCCCGCCACTGTGATCGTAATGCCAGTGGGAGAGGAACACGCACTCGATGCGGGAGAGATCGATGTCCAGCCGCTGCGCGTTCGCGAGCCAGACGTCCGGATACGGGCCGACATCGAACAGCACAGTATGCGTTTCGGTGCCGCGGCGTCCGGTCGCGAGGACCGAATAGCCGTGGCACGCGCAGCACAGCTGATCGAACACCACCTTGCACTCGTGGCCCTCGTGGACGCGATCTGCCGTACGACGCGCCAGCAGATGCATCACTTCAGGAATCTGCGGCACGCCGTCGTCCACGCTCGACAGGGTGTCGGTTTCGTTGTCGACGACGACGAGCAGATCGAGCGCGTCGAGGAGGGCGAGGCTGGCGGCTGGCGACATCGGAGCACCTGGCGTTGAAGGAGCGGACAGTGTAGCGGACGACGCGCGGCCTGCGCTGCCGCCGGTTTGCGAGCGGCTTGCCACGCTGGCCGGACTTGCTACGCTGCTACCGGATTCTCCACCGCAGCCGAGGCAGTGCAATGCAATACGATCTGATCATCAAGGGCGGCATGATCGTCGACGGCAGCGGCGGCACGCCCTATCCGGGCGATGTGGGCGTCATCGGCGGACGCATCGCGAACATTGGCCGGGTCAGCGCGCCGGCGCGCCGCGTCATCGACGCCGATGGCCTGATGGTCACGCCGGGCTTCGTCGACGGGCACACGCACATGGACGCGCAGGTGTTCTGGGATCCGCTCGGATCCTCGTCGTGCTACCACGGCGTGACCACCGCGATCATGGGCAACTGCGGTTTCACGCTCGCGCCCTGTGCCGCGCGGGACGCGGACTTCGTGTTCCGCAATCTCGAACGCGCCGAGGACCTGTCGCGCGACGCGATGCTCGCCGGCATCGACTGGCGCTGGGAGACCTTCCCGGAGTTTCTCGACGTCGTCGATGCGCTGCCGAAAGGCATCAACTACGGCGGCTACATCGGCCATTCGGCGCTGCGCACCTGGGTGATGGGTGAACGCGCGTTCAGCGAGCAGGCCACGGCAGAGGACCTCGCGCGGATGTCCGCGCAGCTGCAGGCGGCAATGCATGCGGGCGCCATCGGCTTCTCGACCTCGCGCACCTACAATCACCTGACCTCGGACGACCGCCCCGTCGCGAGCCGCGTCGCAGACTGGGATGAAGTGCGCGCGCTGGTGATGGCGATGGGCGACACGGGGGCCGGCATCTTCGAGATCGCGAGCGAAACGCCGGGCCGCAAGCCCGAACGCCAGCGCGACTACTTCGAGCGCCTGATCTCCCTGACGGTCGAATCCGGCCGCCCGCTGACCTTCGGCATGTTCAGCACGCGCATCGCGCCGGAGGTGTGGCGGCCGTTCTACGAGGTCGCGAACGAAGCGGCGCGGGCCGGCGGGCGCATTTTCGTGCAGGCGCACAGCCGGCACCTGTCGACCCTGCTGTCCTTCCTCACGCACACCCCGTTCGACCACTGGGAGATCTGGCGCGAGCTGCGCGCGAAGCCGCTGGTCGAGCAGAAGGTGCTGCTGCGCGATCCGGTGTGGAAGCAGCGTCTCGTCGACATCGCGAACCGGCCGTACGACGGGCCTGCGATCGTCGGCGCCGAGGCGCGGCCGCCGGAATGGGACTGGGTGTGGCTCGTCAACGATTACGGCGTCGAGCAGCGCATGGACGAGGTCGCGCGCGAACGCGGCGTCGATCCGGTGACGGCGATGATCGACATCGCGCTCGAACGCGACTTCAACGTGTTCTTCCGCCAGCCGCTGGCGAACGAGGACCAGGGCCACGTGCTCGAGATGATGCGCCACCCGCGCAGCGTCGTGACCTTCTCCGACTCCGGCGCGCACGTCGCGCAGATCATGGATTCATCTCTGCAGACGCACCTGCTGAGCCACTGGGTGCGCGAGCAACAGGCCTTCACCTTCGAAGAAGCCATTCGCCTCATCACCTACGACACCGCGACCGCCTGGGGCCTGCACGATCGCGGCCTCGTGCGCGTCGGCATGAATGCCGATCTGCTCGTGATCGACCCGGCCACGCTCTCGCCGCTGATGCCGACCGTCGAGCACGACCTGCCGGCCGGCGCGAAGCGCCTGGTGCAGAAATCCCGCGGCATCCACGCGACGATCGTCAACGGCGAACTGATGCTCGACAACGGCGTGCCGACCGGGGCCCTGCCCGGGCGCTTGGCGCGGGGGCCGTTGGCGCGACGACATTGAGGACCGGCGTCGATCAGCTCACGCAGGTGACCTACCCGAGCGGCATGGTCGTGAACTACACGCGCAACGCGGCCGGGCAGGTGTCGACCGTGCCGTCGGTCACGAACGCCACGACCACGCTCGCCTCCAGCCTCCAGTACGAGCCCTTCGGCCCGCTGAAGGGGCTGACCTACGGCAACGGCATAGTCGAGACGCGCAGCTTCGACCTCGCGGGCCGCCTGAGCGGCATCACGGCGCCGGGTAAGCAGAACCAGACCTTCGGCTATGACCCGGCGGCTCAGGACGGCGAGCATCGGCGGAGTGCTGAGGTCAACGCGAACCACCAACGGCCTCGGCCAGCGGGCCCTCAAGGACTCGACGCCGCACGACAACCGCGTCATCCGGGCGGTGTACGACGAGGCGGGGCATGTGTTGAGCGAAGCGGTGCTGCAGGGCGGCACGCTGCTGCACTACCGGGAGTACGTATGGCTCGAAGACCGGCCGCTGGCCCAAATGACGAACGTGAAGGCGGGGAGCACGTGGACGGCTAGCGTCATCGACTACCTGCACACGCGAGGAAAATGGGGACAGATCTATTTTTGGTTTCGAGCTTCGTCCTATCGCCCGCGTCACGTGCCGCTCCGCCTCGCGAAAGGCGATTAAATAGATCTGTCCCCAATTCGCTACCGGGAGTACGTATGGCTCGAAGACCGGCCGCTGGCCCAAATGACGAACGTGAAGGCGGGCAGCACGTGGACGTCGAGTGTCATCGACTATCTGCACACGAACCAGCTGGAGCGGCCGCTGTTCATGACGGACAGTGCGGGCGTGGAGGTGTATCGCTGGCAGCCGACGGATGCGTTCGGGGTGGGGACGCATAACACGGATGTGGATGGGAATGGGCAGCATCGCGACACCCGACTTGGCTTGCCGGGGCAGCAGTGGGATTCCGAGACTTCGACTTGGTATAACTATTTTCGGGATTACAACGGGAGGTGGGGGAGGTATACGCAGAGTGATCCGATTGGGTTGGCGGGGGGCATCAACACCTTTGCTTATGTGGAAGGCAACCCTCTGCGCTACACGGATCCGAAGGGATTGATATGCAGTGGGTCAGATTGTCGTGAACCGCCGTTTGATCCGTCCCCCAACGGCCCGCAACCGTCGCCCTACCCGAAATCGCCGATCCCTTCTAGCTCCCCGCCGGATGCCCAGCGATACGAAATTTGCGGGGATTTACCTCCGCCACTACCAACCGTGTGCGAGCACTGTGTCGACTATGCATGCAGCTGGGCGCCCGCGTATTGCTGTGATATCGACTTCAAAGGCTGTGTGAATGGCCAATTGGACAATCCACGAGTGGTTGCGGAGTGTAATGCAAGGTTGGCATCGTGCATGTTTCGAGGAGGGAAATAATGCGTGGCCAGAAGCTTCGCACGTACCTGGTGTGCTCTATCGTTTTCGTTTCTCTGATCGCTGCGATTCGAGCGCTGGAACTAAGTTCATGGACGACAAGCATTGCCGCAGTTTTCAGTGTGTTATCTGTCTACAGGTGGCGAGCTTATATGAATCCAGCATTGATAGCGGTACTTATCTCAGTCGTCACCGTTGCGTTACCGCTATTCTTTCTGATTCTGATCGGAAGGCATGCGGGAATTGGAAATCCCATCAAGGAAATAATGGCGGCATTAGCATGGCCCGAGATGCTAGCTCCGGTGCTCGCAGGCACATTAACGGCTTTGGCCATAAGACAGGAAGTCGGCGATGCCCGTCACTTGAATTGATTGCGCTGACATCCGGGGCGGTGGGCACACCCTGCGTATTTCACTCATGCCGGGCCAGCATTTCACGGCAAGGCGGGCCGGCGTTTCACCCATGCTGGGCCAGTCCCGGTCAGTGCGGCGGAACGGTGACGACTTCGGATGGAATCGGGGACACTGGGCAATGAAAAAGGGGACAGATCTATTTTTGGCCATTTTTGGCCTCGAGCTTCGTCTTATCGCCCGCGCCACGTGCCGCTCCGCCCCGCGAAAGGGGATTAAATAGATCTGTCCCCAATTCGCACGTGACCACGCCGACCACCGTCGGCGGGACGATCTCCGTCCCGGGCTTCGATTTCAGCATCACCGCGCTTGGCTCGTCCGAGGTGATGTCGGCCGCTATGAGCCTGACTACACCGCAGCCAGCGTCGAACTTCAACGGCACCGGTTCGGTAGCCACCGTCGCGCGCGAGTTCAGCGTCACCGCCAGCGGCAAAGGAAAATGGGGACAGATCTATTTTTGGTTTCGAGCTTCGTCCTATCGCCCGCGTCACGTGCCGCTCCGCCTCGCGAAAGGCGATTAAA